>Ga0209267_1001413_pt1 | contig 16359 bp, 13 predicted proteins | sample GraSoiAngelo_137_FD_185894 | JGI IMG/M metagenome (GOLD analysis project Ga0209267, IMG submission 185894) | Grasslands soil microbial communities from the Angelo Coastal Reserve, California, USA - 14_0929_09_30cm (SPAdes) (version 2) | ecosystem: Environmental > Terrestrial > Soil > Grasslands ... | reverse complement strand
GGGCATCCCGCCCTCGAGGCTGTTACCCTGCATCGCCGCTCCGGTCCCGAACTCGTGAAACGCCCGGTGCTTCTCGTCCATCGTGCCGGAGACCCACTTGGCCATCGCCAGGAGGCCCGGCTGATCGGCGATCTTCACCGGAACCTTGTCGCGGACCGCGATGGCCTTGAGCCGCTTCGAGCCCATCACGGCGCCCATGCCCGTTCGGCCCGCGACCTCGTTCAGCTCGTTGGCGATGCAGGCGAAGCGGACGAGGTTTTCACCCGCCGGCCCGATCTGAGCGACGCGGATGCGCGGGTCACCCAGCTCGGCGAGGATCGCGTCCTCGACCTCGCCGGTGATCTTGCCCCAGAGGTGCGTGGCGTCGCGGAACTCGACGGCTCCGTCGCTGATCCAGAGATAGACCGGGGTGGGGGAGACCCCGTGAAAGACGATCGCGTCCCAGCCGGCGCGCTTGAGCTCGGCGCCCCAGTAGCCTCCGGACTCCGACTCGCCGAAGCCCCCGGTGAGCGGCGACTTGGCGCCGACGCTGTGACGCCCTGCGCCGGGGACCGGCGCGCCTGTGAGGATCCCGGGTGCGATGACGAGGATGTTGTCGGGCCCCAGCGGGTCCGCGCCCTTCGGCACGTGCTTCAAGAGGTAATGAGCGATGAGCCCGCGCCCGCCGGCGTAACGCCGGAAGAAGGGGTCGCCCGGCTCCTCGATCCGCGTCGTGCGGTCGGAGAGGTTGACGTGCAGGATCTTGTTCCAGTAGCCGTAGCGTTCCATCAGGCTCCCCCTTCTCTTGTCGTGGTCGCCTCGCCGTCGGCCGCGGCTCCCCCATCTCTTATCGTGGTCGCCTCGCCGTCGGCTGCGGCTCCCCCACCTCTTATCGTGGTCGCCTCGCCTACGGCTGCGCCGTCGGCTGCGGCTCCCCCTTCCATCGGGCTCAAGAGCATGACCTCGGCGCCCTCGCGCAGGGGGGCGTCCCGGTCGGCCTGCTCGCCGTCCAGCGCGATGGTCAACTCGGCGTCCGGCGCGACACCGATCACTGCCAGCAGATCGTCGACCGTGGCGTCCTTCGGCACCGTATAGCGCTGCGGCCCGTCGGCGCCGCGAGGCAGAAAGCGCCGGAGATCGGCGAAGAAGGTGACCATCACGGTGATGGTGGAAGGCTCCGTCCGCGTCGAGTCCCGAGGCCCGGTCATGACAATCTTGCTGGAGTATACTGCGCGGCGTCAACTATGACGGATCGAAGTGCGAGAGGAGATCTGAGATGGGACTCGGTTTTGCCGTGTTCGCCGGCACCTCGCCCGAGGTCATTCGCGCGTGCGCGCGAGAGGCCGAGCGCCTCGGTTACAGCTCCTTCTGGGTGAATCATCCCGGCTCGACCGACGGGCTTGCCGCGCTCGCTCACGCGGCGCGCGAAACCCAGCGCATCGAGCTCGGGATCGGCGTCATCCCGCTGCACACGCGGGGACCGGAGAGCATCACCCAGGGCGTGAAGACCACGGGGCTCCCGCTCGATCGTCTGCTCCTCGGCGTCGGCAGCCCGAACCCGGAGGCGCTCAAGCGCGTGCGCACCGGCGTCGGTGAGCTGCGGCGCCAGCTCTCGACGCGGCTCATCGTGGCGGCGCTCGGTCCGCAGATGTGTCGCCTCGCCGGCGAGGTCGCCGACGGCGTGCTCTTCAACTGGCTGACGCCGGAGTACGCGCGAGAGTCGGCCGGGCGCGTGCGCGAGGGCGCGGCCGCCGCGAAGCGGCCGGTGCCGAGACTCTGCGCCTACGTGCGCGTGGCGCTCGGGCCCGGGGCGAGTGATCGGCTCCAGGAAGAGGGGAACCGTTACGCCGGAGTCCCGGCCTACAGCGCCAATTTCGCTCGCATGGGGCTGAAGCCCGTGGAGACCGCGATCGCCGCCAACAGCCCGGAGGCGATCACGCGAGGGCTCGCCAGGTGGCAGGGCGCGGTCGACGAGGTCGTCCTGCGCGCGATCACGGCGAAGGACACGGTCGAAGATCACCTGGCGCTCGTTCGCGCCGCTGCGCCCGCGTAGCCCGGGCAGCGCCTTCTCCTAGCCCGCGCGGTAGCGGCGAACCAGGCCCTCGTCGAGGATCAGCCCGAACCCTGGGCCCTGCGCGACGTCCATCATCCCGTCCTTGATCGCCGGCCGATTCGTCCACATCGTCTGCCACACGGGATCGCGCTCGGGGTCGGCGAAGCACTCCGCGTAGGTGCCGTGCGGCACCGCGGCCAGAAGGTGCTGCGAGATCTGCGACTCCTCGTGATGCGCCATCTGTAAGCCGGCCACGCCGCAGAGCGCCGCGGCGCGACGCCACTCGGTGACGCCGCCGCACTCGGAGGCGTCGACGTTGACGAGATCGACCGCGCGCGCGTCGACCAGGCGGCGCACGCCGTGGCTCGTGATCTCTGACTGGCCGGCGGTGACGGGAATCCGCGTCGCCTGCCGCACGCGGGCCATCAAGGCCGCGTCGTCGTACCAGTGGCATGGCTCCTCGAACCACCGGACGTCGAGCGGCTCGATGAGCCGCGCGAAGCGTATCGCGTCGTCGGCCGACCAGCCGCGATTGGCGTCGACGGCCAGGATGAAGCCGGCGCCCGCGGCCTTGCGGGCGGCTTCGACTCGCCCGGCGTCCTCCTCGGGGGTGAGCCCGCCGACCTTGAACTTGCAGCCGGCCATGCCGGCGCGGCGGTACGCTTCCATCTCACGGCCGATGTCGGCGAGCGTCTTGCCTTCCATGTAGTAACCGCCGATCGAGATGATGGGCAGCCGCGACCGGTAGCCACCCAGCAGCGCGCACACGCTTTTGCCCAGCGCCTTGCCGACGAGATCCCAGAGCGCACAGTCGACGCAGGCGATCGCCTCGAGCAGGACCTTCCGGTCGCGACTCGTGTGACTGACCGCGAATAGCCTCTCCCAGACGCGCTCGCCCTCGAAGATGCTCATGCCGCGGGCGAGGGGAGCGAGAGTCTCGTGGATCAGCCGCACGATCTCGCGGCCGTGCTCGCGGTTGTCGCCGTTGTAGACCTCGCTGACGAGGCCGTCCTCGGTCCGCATGCGGGTGATGACGGTGCAGCGCGTGAGCACGGAGTACGTGCTCCCACCGAAGTTCTTCTTGAGCGGGATCTCGATCGGGACGGCTTCGATGCTGTGGATGCGCATGGGTGCGGGCTCCCTCCGCTGTCAGGATCGCCGCTACTGTCCCACCGGCCTACGGCGAAGGCAATCTCACTCGGGCACGACCGTGCTAGGCTCTCGGCTCGTCGCCTGGAGGAGCACCGAATGGAGCCGCTGGACGCGCTGCTGGTCGAGCTCGAAGAGTTCGGACGAGCCAACGACGGCTCCATATCCGAGCGGCCGCGCCGGATGCTGAACATCACGCGCGACACGGGCGAGTTCCTGGCCGTTCTGGTTCGAGCGACCCTGGCGCGGCGGGTGCTCGAGATCGGAACGTCGAATGGCTACTCGACCCTGTGGCTCGCCGGCGCCGCCCGCGCGATCGGCGGCACGGTGACCACGGTGGAGCTCTCGGACTACAAGATCGCGCTCGCCACGGCCAATTTCGCGCGATCGGGTGTCGCGCGCTACATTTCGCCCGTGCACGAACACGCGGGCCGCGTGCTCGCGCGCTCGGCGGACGGCGCGTTCGACCTCGTCTTTCTCGACTCCGAGCGCCCGGAGTATCCGGGCTGGTGGCCGGACCTCAAGCGCGTGCTGCGGCCGGGCGGGCTGTTGGTCGTCGACAACGCGACCTCGCATCGCACCGAGATGGCGCCGTTCGTGGCGCTGGTCTCGGCCGACGCCTCGTTCGCCACGAGCCTTGTTCCCGTGGGTAATGGTGAGCTCCTCGCCGTGAAAGCCGATCCAGGATGGAGCGATCCGAGATGAACATCACGATCCTCGACGACTACCAGGACACGATCCGCACCTTGACGTGCTATCCGAAGATCGCGGGCCACACGGTCACGATCTGGAACGATCACACCAAGGACGTCGACACCCTCGCCGGACGGCTCAAGGATACCGAGGCGCTCGCGCTGATCCGCGAGCGCACGCCGATCCGCGCACCGCTGCTCGAGCGCCTGGACAAGCTCCGGCTGATCAGCCAGGCCGGCGTTTTCCCGCATATCGACGTCGAGGCCTGTACGCGGCGCGGTGTCCTCGTGTGCTCGCACACCGGTCCGGGTCGCCCGTCGTACGCGACCGCCGAGCTGACGTGGGGGCTCGTCATCGCGGCCTTCCGCCGCATCCCCCAGGAGATGAACGCGCTCAAGGCCGGCAAGTGGCAGGCCTACCCGATCGGGATCGGCCTACGCGGCAAGACACTCGGGATCTACGGCTACGGCAAGATCGGAGCGGTCGTGGCCGGCTACGGCAAGGCCTTCGGCATGAACGTGCTCGCGTGGGGTCGCGAGAGCTCGGTCACCCAGGCGCGCGCCGACGGCTTCACCGTGGCGGCCGGCAAGGAGGCGCTCTTCGCCGAGTCTGACGTGGTGTCGCTGCACCTGCGGCTGATCGACGCCACCCGCGGCATCGTCTCGGCCGCCGATCTCGCACGCATGAAGCCCACGGCGCTCATCGTCAACACCAGCCGCGCCGGGCTCGTCGCCCCCGGCGCGCTCGAGGCCGCGCTTCGTGCCGGGCGGCCGGGCATGGCCGCCGTCGACGTGTACGAGGACGAGCCGATCCTCGGCGGCCGGCATCCGCTCCTGTCGATGGACAACGTCATCTGCGCGCCGCACCTCGGCTACGTCGAGCGCGACGGCCTCGAGCACATGTTCGCCGGGATCTTCGAACAGATCCTGGCGTTCGCGAACGGCAAGCCGATCAATGTCCAGAACCCCGCGGCGCTAACCCGCTGACGGAAAGCTCGTCACGCCGAAGCGGGTCGCCACGCCGCGGAGCTCGTCGACGATCGCGCGCGGCAACGGGATACCGTCGCGTGTGCGGTCCTCGAACGCTCGACTTCCGCGCTCGCCGGGCATGAGGACTTCGAGAACGCCGGGAGCGTGAGGCAGGGCCTTCAGCGCCACGATCACGCGGTCGACCTCGGAGCGAAACGCCTCGGGGTCACCGAAGCGTCGCAGGTCGATCGCGAGCACCAGGCCGTTCTGCCGGTGCCGCGTGCCGTCCCCGGCGACCTCGAGCGCGCTGGCGATGATCGGGTTCGAGACGACGAGGCTCGTGATGAGCTCGATCATGAGCGAGAGTCCCGATCCCTTCGGTCCGCCGAGCGGCAGGGGAATCAGCGCGGCCTGCGGATCGGTCGTTGGATTCCCGTCGCGGTCCAGCGCCCACCCCGCGGGAATCGGCCGGCCGGTCTTTCGGGCCTGGACCAGCTTGCCGCGGGCGACGACGCCGGTCGCCATGTCGAGCACGACGGGCCCGCGCGCGCCCCCGGGTACCGCGATCGAGATCGGGTTCGTCGAGACCCCGGCCGCGCGCGTACCGTGGTAGGCCATGAACGGCGTCGACGCGGCCAGGGCGATCGCCGCCATCCCTTCCTGCGCCGCCATCAAGGTGTAGTAGCCGAGCGCCGCCGTGTGGGTCGTCGCCCGCACCAGCCCGAGGCCGACGCCCGCGTCGCGGGCCTTGCGCACGGCGGCATTCATCGCGGTCGTCATCGCGATCGGGCCCGCCGCGCGATCGGCGTCGACGAGCACCGAAGCCGAGGTCTCCGTGCGGATCTTGATCGATGGCGTCAGGTTCATGTCGCCGTCGTCGATGAGCCGCAGGTACATCGTGATCCGCGACACACCGTGCGAGTCCACGCCGCGCAGGTCGGCCCAGACCAGCACGTCGGCCACGATCGCCGCGTCCGCCGGCGGCATCCCGGCTCGCACGAACACGTCCTGCGTAAATCGATGGAGCGCGTCGGCCGTGACGGTCGCGGCCGGCGCGGCGCGGGACGGCTCGCTCATCGCGAGCGGGGCGAGACCGGGAAGTACTTGTCGAGCCAGTTGCGCAGGAGCGTGACGACCAGGGTGTTGCCTTCGGAGAGCACGAAATGGTCGACGCCAGCGACCAGATGCAGATCGGTCGGCTGACCGGCGTGCCGGAAGAGATCGATCGACTGCTCCGTGGGCGTCACCAAGTCGTTCGCCGGGTGCAGGAGCAGGAGAGGCCGCGGTGAGATCTTGCCGACCACGTCGTTGGCCCGGAAGGCGTACATGCTCTCGATGACCTCGAACGGAAACTCCATGATCGAGCCGGGCGCGACGTTGCCCCGCAGCGCGGGCGGGATCGGCACGATGTCGTATCGGGGCACCATGATCGACTCACCCGTCTCCTGACGGCGCCGCCGGCCCTCGGCGAGCATGGCGGTGAAGCGTCCCCACGCCTCCGGCGACTCGTGCTGCTTGCGGAATTTCTTCTCGCCGTCGCCCCAGCCGCCCGCGGAGACGCACGCGCCGATTCTCTGATCGACACCCGCGGCGTAGACGGCGACCGCCGCGCCGAAGCTCGCGCCCATCACCCCGATGCGGTCGGGATCGATCTCGGGCCGGGTGGCGAGGAACGCGAGGGCGCTCCGCGTGTCCTCGACCTGCTCGAGGCAGATCACGCGCCCGCGCACGCCCTCGCTCTGACCGCACCCGCGCATGTCGAAGCGGAGCGCCGCGTAGCCGAGCTCCGCGAAGAGCTTCGCGCTCGCGATGCTGCCGCCGCTGTCCTTGCTGCTGCCGAACCCGTGCAGGACCAGGAAGGCCGGCAGCCGCTCGCGCGCGCCGCGCGAGTCGGGCCCGTGCAGGACCCCCGCGAGCTTGAGTCCCCCGGAGACGAACGTCACGCGCTCTTCCATGGGGCCTCCTCCTCTCAGCTCTTCTTCAGGCGCACGTCTTCGAGCGGCGCCGACCACGGATAGGGATTGATCATCATGAGCGCCGGGTTCTCCACGCGCGGTCCGATCCCGCTGGGCCAGATGTACTCGAAGATCGGCGCGATCCGCGTGCGCTCGTTCATGAGCTGCTGGATCTGGTGCAGCATCGCCTCGCGCTTCTTGCGGTCGGTCTCGCGCGCCTGCTGCTTGTAGAGCGCGTCGACGTCGGGATAGCCGCCGTAGGCGTAGGCGCCTTCGCTCGGAAAGATCTCGGACATCCGCGAGGCGGCGTTGCCGTAGAGCGCGCTCGAGCAGACGCAGAGCCCCTTCGCCTTCCTGGACTGCAGCGCCGCGAAGTACGCAGCGCGCTCCATCGGCCGCATCTTCAGCTTGATGCCCACCGCCTGGAGGTTGCCGATGATCGCCTCGCCGAGCGAGAAGTACGGCGGAAGCTGGTAGAGCTCGCCGGCGTCGAAGCCGTTGGGATAGCCGGCTTCGGCCAGGAGCTGCTTGGCTCGCCCCGGATTGTGGGGCAGCGGCTCGATCGGCAGCGCGAAGTCGAACGCGCGCGGGATGAAGTTGCCCGCGGGCCTGGAGGCGCCGAGCGTCTCCGCGTCGGAGAGCGCCTGACGATCGAGCGCGTAGCTGGCCGCCAGGCGAACGCGCTTGTCGGCCCACGGCGACTTCGGATCCCACTGGTCGAGGAAGTCGAGGAAGAACACCGCGATCCCGCCGGAGAACGCCAGCTTGACGTTGGGATCGCGTTTCAGCTCCTGCGCCTGCGGCACCTCGAGGAGATACGCGATGTCCACCTCGCCGCGCTTGAGCATCGCCACGCGGGTCGTGGACTCCGGCACCACCTTGTAGACCAGCCGCTTCACGGACGGCACCTTGCGCCAGTAGCTCTCGTTGGCCTCCATGACCAGCTCGATGCCCGGCGTGTGGCTCACGAACTTGTACGGCCCGAGCCCGACCGGATTCTTCTTGAACCCATCGTCGCCGACCTTCTCGACGTAGCTCTTGGGCACGATCCAGCCGGCGCCGGTCGCCATCGTCCCGTAGAAGGCCATGAAGTCGGGGAAGGGCTCGTGGAGCTGGAAGCGCACGCGGGACGGGCTCACGACGACGACGTCCTTCACCCGGTCGTGGAGGACCTTCGAGCCCTTGGCGCGAAGGAAGCTGAACTTCACGTCCTCGGCCGTGAACGGATCGCCGTTGTGGAACTTCAGGCCTTCGCGCAGCTTGAACTCGTACACGCGCTGATCCGGGCTGACGGTCCAGGATTCTGCCAGGCTCGGCGTCATCTGGTTGCCCGGCATCGGTTTCACGAGGGCATCGTGCAGCGCGTACAGCACCCAGAACGGCGTGATCTGGCCGACGACCTCGCCGGGATCGAACCACACCGGGGAGAGCGTCACGTAGAGCGCCCAACGCATTTCGCCTTCGGGCTTGGTCTGAGCAGCGGGCCGGTCGAAGAGACCGCCCGCGAGGCATACGAACACGAGAGCGAGGCAGCCGATCGCGAGACGTCGTGTGTCGTGCATGGGCTTTTTGTATCACATCACCTCGCGTATACTCCCGCAGCATCATGGCCAATCCGGTGACCGTCGAAAAATTCGGTGTCGGGCAGTCGGTGCGCCGCATCGAGGACCCTCGCCTGCTCCAGGGGTTCGGGCGCTACGTCGACGATGTGAGCCTGCCCCATCAGGCGTACGCCGTCGTGGTGCGTTCTCCGCACGCGCACGCCGCCATCCGCTCGATCGATCCGTCGGCGGCCCGCGCCGCCGCCGGAGTCCTCGCCGTCTTCACGGGAGCCGATCTGGCGGCCGACGGAATCGGCGATCTCCCGACGGACAGGAGCCGCAAGCGTCGCGACGGATCGCCGGCGTACGCCACGCCGCGGCCGGCGCTGGTCCGCGATCGCGCCCGCCACGTGGGCGATCCGGTGGCGCTCGTCGTCGCCCGGACGATGGAGCAGGCGGTCGACGCGGCGGAGCTGGTCGCGGTCGACTATCAGCCCCTGCCGGCGGTCGCCGCGACGGCTGACGCCATGCGCGCGGGCGCGCCGGCAGTGTGGGCGGAGGCGCCGGACAACATCGCGTTCGTCTGGGAGGCGGGCAAGAAGGACGAGACGGTGCGGGCCATCGCGGGCGCCGCGCACGTCACCAAGCTCGACTACGTGGTGACGCGGGTGGCGGCCGCGCCGATGGAGCCGCGCGGCGCGGTCGGCGAGTGGGACCGGCGCACCGGGCGCTACACGCTCCACACCGGCATCCAGGCGCCTCACGGCCTGCGCACCTTGCTCGCGGATCAGGTGTTCAAGATTCCGCAGAGCCACCTGCGCGTGGTCACCGGCGAGGTGGGTGGCAGCTTCGGGATGAAGAGCGGCGTCTACCCGGAGGTCGTGCTGGTGCTGTGGGCCGCGAAGCGACTGGGTCGTCCGGTCAAGTGGACGTCCGATCGGAGGGAAGGGTTCGTCACCGACGAGCACGGGCGCGACAACGTCTCGACGGCCGAGCTGGCGCTGGACGCCAACGGAAAGTTCTTGGCGCTGCGCGTGGCCATCAGCCTGAACGTCGGCGCCTATCTCACGCCGCGGAGCGCCGGCCCGGGCACCAACAATGTCGGCGGGATCGCCGGAATCTACACGACGCCCGCGATCCACGTGCAGACGACCGGCGTGTTCTCGAACACGACGCCAACCGGGCCGTACCGCGGCGCCGGCCGCCCGGAGGCGACGTACGCCATCGAGCGCGTCATCGACGTCGCGGCCATGGAGCTCAAGATCGACCCGATCGAGCTGCGCCGCCGCAATCTGATCCCGGCCTCCGCGATGCCGTTCAAGACCGGGCTCGTCTTCACCTACGACTGCGGCGAGTTCGCGCGCGGGATGGACATGGCGCTGAGTCTGGCGGATCGCGCCGGATTCGAGAAGCGACGCAGCGAGGCGCGCAAACAGGGCAAGCTGCGCGGCCTGGGCATCGCCAACCCGATCGAGGTGGCCGGCGGTCCGTACACCGCGATGAACCCGGACACCGCCGAGCTCAGGGTCAACGCCGACGGCTCCGTGTCCTTGTTTGCGGGGTCGACGTCGATGGGCCAGGGCAACGAGACGGCCTTCGCCCAGATCATCTGCGAGAAGCTCGGTGTGCCGCCCGAGCGCATCCAGGTGTTCTGGGGCGACAGCGACTTGCTCGGCGCCGGGCGCGGCAACGGCGGCTCGGGGGCCCTCACGGTGGGCGGCTCGGCGGTGACGCGCGCGACCGAGAAGGTCATCGAGCGCGGGCGGAAAATCGCCGCGCGTCTGCTGGAGGCCGCTCCGGAGGACGTGGTCCACCAGGACGGAAAGTTCACGGTGAAGGGGACGGACAAGGGCGTGACGTTCGCCAACGTCGCGCGCGCCGCCTACGTGCCGCGCCAGCTTCCGAAGGGAATGGAGCCGGGCTTCAGCGAAGAGGCGTCGTTCACGCCGTCGGCCGTCACGTTCCCCAACGGATCGCAGATCTGCGAGATCGAGATCGACGAGGAGACCGGGGCCGTGCGCGTCGTGCGCCACACCGTCGTCGACGACGTCGGGCGCATGGTGAACCCGATGCTCGTGAAAGGACAGATCCACGGCGGCGTGGTCCAGGGGCTCGGTCAGGGGCTTTACGAGGAGCTCACGTACGAGCCGACGACGGGCCAGCTGCTCGCGGGCTCGTTCATGGACTACGCGATGCCGCGCGCCGACGACATGCCCGCCTTCGACGTCGATTCCCACGAGGTGCCGACCGAGGTCAATCCGCTCGGCGCCAAGGGGGTGGGCGAGGCCGGGACCGTGGGCGCATTGCCCGCGCTCCTGAATGCGGTCAACGATGCCCTGGCGCCGCTCGGCGTACGGCACCTCGACATGCCGGTGACGGCCGAGCGCGTCTGGCGCGCGATCCAGGACGCGAAAGCTCGCCGCTGAGCGGTCGGGAGGTCTGGTGGCGACGATCATTCGAGGCGGCCGTGTGCTCGACATTCGTGCTCACCGCGCGGATGCCGCCGACATCCTGGTGACGGACGACACCATCACCGAGATCGGCGCTCCCGGATTGCCGGCCCCGCCCGACGCGACCGTCCTCGACGCGCGGGGCACGCTCCTTCATCCCGGCCTGATCAACGCGCACACGCACGCCCACGGCAACCTCGCCAAGGGGCTGGGCGATCGCTGGACCCTCGAGCTCCTGCTCACCGCCGGGTCGTGGATCAGCAGCGGACGCACGCTCGAGGACAAGCATCTCAGCGCCAAGCTCGGCGCCGCCGAGATGGTGCTGAAGGGCTGCACGGCCAGCTACGATCTGCCGCTCGAGTTTCCGGCGCCGACCCCCGAGGGGCTGGAGGCGGTCGGCAGCGCGTACGCGGCGGTCGGCATGCGCGCCGTCGTGGCGCCGATGGTCGCCGATCGGACGTTCTACGAAGCGATTCCGGGCCTGATGGACGTGCTGCCGCCCACGCTGCAGCGCGACGTCGAGAAGCTCCGCCCGGCGCCGTGGAAGACCAGCGTCGACAACATGCGGCGAGCGCTCTCCGGGTGGAAGCTCCACCGGGATCAGGTCCGTCTGGCGGTCGCGCCGACGATCCCGCACCACTGCTCGGACGAGTTCATCCGCGCCTGCGTGGCGCTCGCCGCCGAGCACGGCGTCGGCCTGCACACCCACGTCGCCGAGTCCAAGGTGCAGGCGATCGTCGGGCTGCAGCGCTACGGCCAGACGCTCACCGCGCACCTCGACGACCTCGGCGTGGTCGGCGAGCGCTTCACCGTCGCCCACGGTGTGTGGCTCGACGAGGACGACATGCGGCGGCTCGGCGATCGCGGCGCGTCGGTGGCCCACAATCCCGGCAGCAACATGCGACTCGGCAACGGTCTGGCGGACATGCGGGCGATGCTCGAGCGTCGCGTGAACGTCGGCATCGGCACCGACGGCGCCAACTGCTCGGATAACCTGAACATGTACGAGTCGATGCGCCTGGCCTCGTTCGTCTCGAAGGCGCAGCGCCCGGACGTCGAGCGCTGGGTGACCACGGACGAGGTCGCGCTGGCGGCGACGGAGGGCAGCGCCCGGGCCCTCGGATTCGAGGGGCTGATCGGCCGGCTGGCGCCGGGTTACAAGGCGGACATCGTGTTCCTCGACCTGGGCCACGTCAACTGGATCCCGCTCAACGATCCCACCAACCAGCTCGTCCACACCGAGGACGGCGGCGCGGTGACCCACGTGATGATCGGCGGTCGGATGGTCGTGCGCGATCGGCGGCTGACGACGATCGACGTCGCCCAGCTCGCCCGAGAGGCCGAGGCCGCGCGCGAGCGCCTGGCGCGGCTCAACGCGCCGGGCAGGGAGCTGTACGAGCGGCTCGCGGCGGTCGTCGGCCGATTCTGTCCCGGCCTCGCCCACACCCCGTACCACGTCACGCGTTACGTCGGCCGGTACTGATCCGGCGCCGAAGCCGGCGAGACCACGACCGTCGTCACCTGACGCGCTGCCGCGGGCGGATCGCCGACTCCGCGAACAGCTCGAGCGAGCGGCATACCTGCGCGTGCGAGAGGCCGCCGAAGCTACACACCAGCAGGAGCGTGTCGACGCCGATCGCCGCCAGCCCGGCGACCTTCTCGGCCACTTCGTCCGGGGAGCCGATCAGCATGCCGCCCATCGCGGCGAGCTCGTCGTAGGTCCGTCCGCCCCACACGCGGCCCGTCAGCTCCTTCAGCCGTGCGTCCGAGAACTCGCCCGGGAGCGGCGGCGGCGCCAGGGACGAGAGATACCAGAAGCCCTGCAGCGCCAGGGCGCCCTCGGCGCGAGCGGTCGCCGCGGTCTCGGCGACGTACGTCTCGCGACACAGCAGGAGGCGCGGTCGATACGGACCGTCGCCGGAGGCCTCCGTGCGCGCCGCGACGGCGGCGCGATACTCCTCCACACAGCGCGCGACCACGTCGGTCGGCGTGAAGTGCATGGCGACCGGCCAGCCCCGCGCGCCGACGCGCGCGGCCGAGGCGGGGCGGCTGGCCACCATGTGCAGCGGCGGGTGAGGCCGCTGGAACGCGCGCGGCCGGAGGCTCAGCTCGGGAAAGCGCCAGAAGCGCCCGTCGTGCGCGGCGGTGTCTTCGCGCCAGAGCTTGAGCAGGATCTCGATAGCCTCCTCTGTCATCTCGGGCGCCTCGTCGAAGCTGAGGCCGAGCTTGGTGAACTCGCCCGGGCGCACGCCCTTGCCGATACCGAAATCGAACCGCCCGCGCGCGAGGTTGTCGAGCGTGGCCGCCTCGGCCGCGAGTCGCAGCGGGTGATGGAAGGGGAGAACATTGACGTAATTGCCGAAGCGCATCCGCGAGGTACGCTGGAGCGCGGCCGCGATCATCAAGTTGGGGCTCGGCAGCAGCGAGTAGTCCGTGAAGTGATGCTCGGCGAACCAGCACTCGCCGAAGCCGAGCGTCTCGGCCAGCGCGATCTGGTCGAGCATCTCGGCGTACGCCTGAGCGTGTGGCACGCCGCGGCCCTGGCAGTAGTAGAAGAGCCCGAAGTCCATCGTCAGGACGCTCGCCGCGTCACCGGGAGTGCGATCATGCTGACGACGCGGACGCTCCGTGAAGTCATCACCGGCTCGCCTCCCTGCGCGATCCCTGGAGCATCGACTTCCCTTCCTTGAACGCCGTGCGAATCCAGTCGATCAGAAGGCGCACGCGCGGGACGGTCTTGAGGTCGGGGTGAACGAGTAGCCAGTAGCTGTCGGTGAGCTCGGGCAGGGGTGCCGTGAGCCGCACGAGCGTCGGATCGGGGTCGCCGACGAAGCAGGGCAGGATGCCGAGCCCGGCGCCGGCCCGGATCGCTTCGAGCTGCAGCGAGAAACGATTGGCGCGCACCCTGGGGCGGCGATCGCCGAGGTGACCCATCAAGAAGGCCATCGAGCCGAAATACTCGTGCGGCGCGTCGTAGGCCACCCACGCGCACGAGCGCCAGCGGGCTTCGGTCCGCGTCGTCGGCTGCGACTCGACGAGGCCCGCCGCGCCGTAGATCGCCGCCGCGATGGTCCCGAGACTGACGCGAACGAGATGGCCGCGTGCCGCGAGCCCGTGCTGAATCAAGAGATCGGCCTCTCGCCGATCCAGATCCGGCTCGCTGTGAGTCTCCACCAGCTCGACGGTGAGGTCGCGATGGGTGGTGCTCAAGCTCGCCAGCCGCGGCGCGAGGAAGCGCGCCGGCCACTCTCCCGCGGACACCCGGACGACTCCGCCCCCGTCGTCGCCGAAGGCCATCCGCCGGCGGTCGATGGCGGTGGCCGCGTCGGCCATGCTCTGGGCCATCGGCATGAGGTGCTGGCCGCCCTTGGTGAGGCGATGGCCATCCGGGGTGCGCTCGAACAGCCGGGTGCCCAGGCTCTGCTCGAGCTGCCGCAGATGGCGGATGACCGTGGGCTGGCCAAAGCCGAGCACACGAGCCGCGCGCCTCAGGCTGCCGGCCTGGGCGATGGCGAGAAAGACCCGCAGATCGTCCCACTGCACCGCGCCAGATTAGCAACTTCGAAGGACCGGACGCGCTCCGAATCCGGAGCAGGGTGGTCCGCATCTGGCGGCTTCCGCGGCCGAGCCGGGGATGGTGGACTGGCGTGCAAGGAGGAACACGCAATGTGTGACAACGAGTATCTGGCGCATCAGATGATCAAGGACCGGCTCCGTGAGGCGGAGACGCGGGGCGCGCTCAACTCGCTGGTCCGAGAGTTCCAGCAGACGCAGGGCAGCGACGCGGGTCGCGAGTACCCCCGGCGGACGTGGCTCGAGCTCTGGTGGCAAGCGCCCGCCGCCTGGGTCGCTCATCTGGCGCTTCCCAAGATCTGGAATAGGCTCTAGGCTAGCGGCGTGTACCTGGACCCCAGGCTCTGGGCGCTCACGTCGGGCGTCCGCGGTCGGATCGTCTTCACCGTTCTGGTCGGGCTCGCCGCCGTCGCGGCGGGCATCGCGCGGCTCGCGCTGCTCGGCTGGCTCCTGGGCCGCGTGCTGGCCGGCGAATCCCTCGCCTCGCTCACTCCCGCGATCGCGCTGACGGCGCTGGCCCTGATGGCCCGGAGCGCGCTCGACTACGCGCGCACGATGGTGGCGCACCACACCGCGGCCCGGGTGCAGGAGCGCCTTCGCCGGATCCTCTATGCGCAGATCGCCGATCTCGGCCCCGCGCACTTCGCGCGCGCCCGCACCGGCGACGTGATGCTCTCGCTCGTGGAAGGCGTGCAGCAGCTCGAGACGTACTTCGGCCAGTATCTGCCTCAGCTCTTCGTGTCCGGCATCACGCCGCTGCTCATCTTCGCGTTCGTCGCGTTCGTCGACCTGCCGGTCGCGCTCGTGCTGCTGGTCGCCGCCTTGACCGCTCTGCTGGCGCCCGCCCTCTGGCACGGCCGCGATCGGTCGGCGAGCCTCGCCCGTAACCGCGCCTACGCCGCCTTCGGCGCCGACTTCCTCGATGCGGTGCAGGGGCTGGCGACGCTCAAGGCCTTTGGCCAGAGCGGGGCGCGCGCCCGCCAGCTGGAGCTGCGCGCTCGCGAGCTCTTCCGGAGCACGATGTGGGTGCTCGGCAGCAACACGCTCGCGCGCGGCATCACCGACACGGTCATCGCGGTGGGTGCCGCCGGCGCCCTGGCGCTCGGAGCCTGGCGCGTGAGCGCCGGCGCCATGTCGGTGCCGGCGCTCCTGGTCATCCTGATGCTCGGCGTCGAGGTCTTCCGTCCGCTGCGCGAGCTGCGCATCTTGCTCCATCAGGGGATGCTCGGCCTCTCCGCAGCGCGAGGAATCTTCGCGCTGCTCGACGCGAGGCCGGCGGTGTCCGACCGCCCGGCGGGCCCCGAGCCGGCCGACGCGGGTATGGCCTTCGAGGGGGTCACGTTCGCCTATCCGGGCGCCCGGCGTCCGGCCCACGTGGAGCTGAGCTTCCAGGTGCGCCCGGGCGAGCGCGTCGCGATCGTGGGACCGAGCGGCTCGGGCAAGTCGACGATCGCGCGTTTGCTGCTGCGCTTCCACGACCCGGACCGCGGCCGGGTCGCGATCGGCGGCCGCGATCTGCGCGAGCTGAGCCTCGAGCAGATCAGAAGCCGTGTCGCGCTCGTCAGCCAGGACACGTGGCTGTTCCACGGCACCATCGAGGACAACATCCGGATGGGCAATCCCGATGCGAGCGCCGACGAGCTCGAGGCCGCCACCCGCGCGGCGAACGCGGAGGAGTTCATCCTGCGGCTGCCGCAGGGCTACGACACCGTCGTCGGCGAGCGCGGGGTGCGGCTCTCGGGCGGTCAGCGTCAGCGCATCGCGATCGCGCGCGCGCTCCTGCGCGACGCGCCCATCCTGGTGCTCGACGAGGCGCTCTCGTCGGTCGACGCCGAGAGCGAGGCGCTGATCCAGACGGCGCTCGACCGCCTCATGCGGGGCCGCACCACGCTCGTGTTCGCGCACCGGCTCTCGAGCGTCGTGGGCGCCGACCGGATCCTCGTGCTCGACCAGGGGCGCCTGGTGGAGCAGGGCACCCACGCCGAGCTGATCGGGCGC
>Ga0209267_1001402_pt1 | contig 16435 bp, 9 predicted proteins | sample GraSoiAngelo_137_FD_185894 | JGI IMG/M metagenome (GOLD analysis project Ga0209267, IMG submission 185894) | Grasslands soil microbial communities from the Angelo Coastal Reserve, California, USA - 14_0929_09_30cm (SPAdes) (version 2) | ecosystem: Environmental > Terrestrial > Soil > Grasslands ... | reverse complement strand
GACGAAATCGAATGCCGGGATCGAGACTTTGCACAGCACCAGTACGGACGTAATGCCGATGATCATGCCGACAACGTTCATGCCATCGCGTCCCCGCGTGCGCGTCAACATTCCGAGAAGAAACACGCCGACGAGCGCGCCATAGGTATAACCGAGAATTCCGATGGCGATTGGAATAATGGTGAGCTTCGCATCTTGCAACACGGCGTTCGCGGCCATGGTTGCAACGATGATCATGAGAATGCCGAAGATCGCGGTGGCGATGCGCGCGGCGCGAATGGCCTGCCGATCGGTCGCGCCCGGCCGGATGTAAGGCAGGTAGAAATCTTTGGTGAAACTGGTCGCAAGCGCGTTGAGGGCGGCGGAGGTGGAGCCCATCATCGTTGCGAAAACGCCAGCGATGATGAGGCCGCGAAATACCACCGGCATCTCGTGAACGATGTACTGCCCGAAAATTTCGTTATCGGCTGCGGGCAACGTCGCGCCGGGAACGATCGCGTAGTAAACCGAAAGCAAAATGCCGACCGTGAGAAACGCACCCGCGATCGGCAGATCCATCACGCCGCTGAGAATGAGCGACAATTGCGATTTGCGATGATCGGGCGCGGTCAACATCCGTTGCACCATGTCCTGATCCGTGCCGTGCGTCGCCATGGTCAACAGCGTCGACCCAACGAACGCGGCCAGAATCGTGTATGGCTCTTCCAACATCGCTTTCAACGCCGGTCCGAATGGCAACTCCGCGTTCCAGCCGGTTTGAAAAAGTTTTACGTTGGACCAACCGCCGAGATTTGTTTTCACGGTGTCGAGTCCGCCGGGGATGTGCCGCACCAGCAAAAAAATCGCGAAGATGACTGAGCTGAACATCAACACCGCTTGAATGACATCGGTCCAGACAACGGCTTTGATTCCGCCGACGGCGGTGTAGATCGTCGTGATGATGGTGACGAAAACAATTCCCCAGACGTAAGTGTTGAGATTTACCGGCAACGTCGGAAAGAGATAACGCCAGATCACGACCATAATGGCGCCGCCGAGATAAAGCCGGACGCCGATGCCGAGCACGCGCGTGAAAAGAAAAATGCCGCTGGCCATGTTCTTTGTCTTTGTGCCGAAGCGGACAGTGAGAAATTCGTAAACGCTCTGCACTCGGTAATCGTAGTACGGTTTGATGAACGTGAACGCGATGATGATGCGCGCGAGCACCGTGCCGATGGCGAGTTGTCCGTAAAAGTAGCCGCGCGTTTTGAATCCTTCCGCCGGCGTCCCGAGAAAGGTGGCGGCGCTCGTCTCGGCGGCGATGATGGAAGCGAGCACGGCCCACCATGGAATCGAACGCGAGCCTAACGAGAAATCTTCCAAGTTGCGATTGCGGCGCCCCGCCCACAGCCCGAGCGCGACGATGCCGATGAAATACGCGAGCAAAACAACCGTGTCGATCGCCAGCCGGGCGTCCATGGGAACTACTTATCAAATGACGAATGACGAATGTCGAATGACGAAGGAATTTGTTCGGTGAAGTTAATCCAAATTGCCGCGCCCGATTTCGATCTCGAGAAAACGCTAAATTCCGGTCAGGTCTTTCATTGGGAAAAAGTCGGCGCCGGCTTCTGCGGGACGATTGGCGAGTCCGCGGTTTACGTGGAGCAGCTTGGGAACGTCTTGCAAACAAAGATGGAGGGCGGAGTTGTGCGACGCCGTGCTCAGCACCAGCTCTTTCGGAAAGCGCCGACGACCGCGGCTACCACGGGCTCACGGGAGCTCGCCCCTCCATCAGTCGCGAGAGTCGTCACGCGTTACTTCGCGCTCGATCATCCGCTCGAAGACATTTGTTCGTCGTTCCCGCGGGATCCGATCATGAATGCGGCGCGCGATTTTTGTCGCGGACTTCGGATTATTCGGCAACCAAAATGGGAATGCCTGGCCACCTTTATCTGCTCCTCGATGAAACAGGTGACGCACATTCGGCAAATTTCACGGGCGTTGCGTCAGCGATTTGGAGAAAAGAAAGAAATCGGCGGAGACGAAATCTTTTCATTTCCGTCGCCCGGCCGCCTGGCGCGAACGAGTGAGAATGAGTTACGAAAGTGCGGGCTGGGTTATCGCGCGAGAAACCTGCTGGAAACGGCGAAAGTCGTCGCGTCCGGGCAGGCGGATCTGGATTCGTGGAACCCATTACCCGACCGGAAATTGCGGAAGCAACTGTGCGAGCTCCCGGGCGTCGGGATGAAAGTGGCGAATTGCGTCATGCTCTTCGCCTTTGAGCGAATCGCAGCTTTCCCCATTGATGTTTGGATCGAACGAGTCTTGCGCGAAAAATATTTTGTCAGGAAGCGCAAGGTGACTGGACAGATGCTGGCGGATTTCGCTGCAAATTATTTCGGTGTACATGGTGGCTACGCGCAGCAATATCTGTTTCATCACGCGAGAATGACGGGGAAGCGTAAATCACCCTCACGTTCACTCGATCAGTCTCATTGAGATATAATGACGAAATCCGAATGACGAATGAAGCTCGAATGTCCAAATGACGAAAATTTCTTCGTGCTTGGTCATTATGATCGAGCATCCACTTGCGGCCGGCAAGGCCGCAACTATAGGGCAACCTAAGGATGACATAGGCGGGAGGCTGCTTTATTTTGGCTCAGAGCGAAGTGAACGGGCGCGCGGGATGCTAGTTCTAATGTGAGCCCGATAACGAGGGTCCTTAACTAATGCAACCTAGAAGCGAACGACAGAAAATCCTGTGGGCGGTATTCGTTTCGCTCCTGCTGCATCTTGTAGTCGGCGTTTCCATCGCTTCTTTCGGGGACAAACTTCAACCCTCACTTCCCGAAGACGAGAAACCGGTGGAGTTAACAATTATGGATCTCGCCCCGGGGCCAACTCCACCGATCGTGCCAACGAGCACGCCATTTATCGACACGACGGAGCAGACAGCGACAAAGGAAGAACCCAAGGAAAAAACGTTCGAATCAAATACGAATTCGACTGCGGCCAGTGAATTGCCAGCATTAGGAATCGCGCCCATACCGACCCAAGAGGGGGAAGAACTGCCGACGATGGATTTGACAAATCGCCAGCATTCATTGGAGCGAGAAGGCGTTCAATCGCAGCCCAGTTCGCGCCCAAGTTCGCCTCCGGTTCCAAGCGCAACGCCGCCCCCAACGCCGCAACCGACGGCGGCGCAATCACCCACCGTCACTCCTCCTTCTACGCCCCAGCCGACACCGACGGCAACGCCGACGCCGAATGCCGATTTACTGGCAATGTTTCGCGCCAGTCCGCCGCCTACTGCTCGTACGCCCGGGCCAGAAAACGAGATCAAGCCTCCTTCCCAAAAGGCATCGCCGCCACCAGTTTCACAGCCCCCGGCATCGTCAGCGTACCGACGTGAGCAAATACAAGAGCGAATGGCTGGTAACATTTCGAAGCGGGGAGTTTCATCGGTAAACGCCGTCGGCACACCGCTTGGCCGCTATGAGAAGAGTGTCTACGATTCAATTGGAAAGCGCTGGTACGCTCTATGTGATGCAAATCGCGACCGTGTTGATATTGGGACAGTGCATGTACAGTTTGTCGTCGCGCCAAATGGGAAAATCAACGATATCAAAGTAACTAGCGGTGGGACATCCGAATCGTTCGCAAATCTTTGTCTGCAATCGATTCAAGAAGCGAAGCCCGGAGCTATTCCCGAAGAGGTTATGGCTGTACTGCCACCGCAGGGGTTACCTGGCGAAGTCAGCTTTACCGGTTTTCAAAACCCTTAATCTTACATGAGCGAAGCCCTCTATAACGTCATCGGTTTTTTCGAACGCGGTGGTCTCTTCATGTGGCCACTGCTCATCTGTTCGATCGTCGCACTAACGACAATTATTTTGCGCGGCTTCGCTTTGCGGGAAAAAAATGTGATGCCACTGGTGATCGAGAGCGAGATCGAACGATTGCTGCCGGGCGGGAGCGCGGATCGGTTGATGCGAATTGTCGAAAACGATCAATCTTCCCTCGGGCGAATCGTGCGAGTTGCGCTGCAGCATTTACGCTCGCCTCGTTCCGAGAATGTCGAGGCGGTGCAAACGCGCGCTCGTCACGAGATGGTGATTCTGGAAAAGGGCCTGATCGTGCTGGAAGTGATCGTCGGTATCGCGCCGTTGTTGGGTCTGATCGGCGCTGTTTCAGGATTGGTCCACGTTTTCTCGCATTTGGGATTGAGCTCGGGTGCATCCGACACGCGGCAAATTGCACTCGGTATCGCGGAAGCGTTGAATGCCACAGTCTTCGGTCTTTCCATCGCGGTGCCAACGTTGGTCGCCTTCAGTTACTTTTCAAAAAAAGTCGAGGTAATGTCGGTGGAAATGGAAACGCTGGTGGTGGAGCTGATTGCGAAATGTTATTTCGGCCGAGGCGCGCAGGACACCCCGCCAGTACGGATGACCACCCGAACCCAGGTGTTAACGACCTCACCGGGATGAGATGAATTTCGCGGTACGGAAGCGGCGCGCGCCCTCGATCATTATCGTTTCGCTGGTCGATATTCTCATCATCCTTCTTATCTTTTTCGTGGTCTCAACCACCTTCAAAAAGGACCAGCCTGAAGTGCAGATCAACTTACCGGAATCGAAAACAGCAACGAAAGCACCGGCGGAGCTGGAGCATGCAATCGTAACGGTAGACGAAACCGACGACATCAAACTGGACGGTCGACCTATCGGCGTCGACGAACTAGAACGCGCGGTCCGGAACCTTTCACCTACCCAAAAAGCATCGCTCGCCTTGCAGGCGGACAAAAAGGCGTCCTTCGGCACAATCGTCAAAGTAATGGACGCCCTGAAACTGGCGGGCGTGCGAAATCTTCCGGCGTTCACTCGCGAGTAAAAATGAAACTGGCCATTCGGAAGTACGGCGATCCGGCGTTGCGCGCGAAAGGGAAACGGGTGGCGGAAATCGACGGCGCAATCCGCGAACTCGCTGACAATATGCTGGAAGCGATGCGTGGGGCCAACGGGATTGGATTGGCGGCGCAACAAGTGGGCCAAGCGCTCCAGCTCACTGTTCTTGATATTTCAGCGGTGGAAGATCGGCCGAGCTCAATGGCTTGGAACGGCAAAGAAGTCGATCCGAAAGAGCAGATGCCGCTGGTCTTGCTCAACCCACAAATTGAGACTGGCCCCGAAAAGGAAATTGCTTCCGAGGGTTGCCTCAGTTTTCCCGAAATTTCGGCTGAGATCGAACGTGCGGCATGGGTTAAAGTACAGGCCCAGATCCTGACCGGCGAGATGGTCGAAATCGAGGCGACCGGATTACTGGCGCGCGCGCTGCAACACGAGATCGATCATCTCAATGGTATCCTCTTTATCGACCGAATGAATTCGGCGGCGAAGGCGAGTGTGTCGAGTCGCCTGAAACGTTTGCAGAAAGAAACCCAACGTGGCCTAACGACAAATAGACAGACGCGGGCGGTAGAACCAGCGCTCTGAATATCGCCCGCTTTTCTTATGCTCGTATTTCTATCTCAAACATCGTCCCGAATGGAACACAGGTCTGAGACCTGTGTGGCGCACAGGCTTTCAAGCCTGTGTTCCGTCGCCAGATGCTTTTCAACAAAGCCATCCAATATCTAGGACCGCCTATCCTTCTTAATCTCCTCCCAAATCGCGTCGAGCTCTTCCAAGTTTGCTTCGCCCAGCTTCCCGCCCCGTGCGCGCAGGCGATCTTCCATTTCGTTAAAACGTGCGACGAATTTGTCGGTCGCGAATTGCAGCAAACTCTCGGCCTCGAGCTGACATTTGCGGGCTAGATTCACGACCGCAAACAACAAATCGCCAATTTCATCGGCAATCATTCGCGCTTCCGCCGACGCAAGGGCGCTTTTCGTTTCCTTCAGCTCTTCCTCCACCTTTGCGATCACGTCGCGCAATTCCCGCCAGTCAAAATTTACGCGGGCCGCTTTCTTCTGCGCCTTCTCTGCGCGCATCAACGCAGGTAGTGCCATCGGCAAACTGGCGAGGTAATGCGCATCGCCTTTTTTCTCTTCCCGCTTGATCGCTTCCCATTGCCGGACCACTGCCTCGCTTTCCCGGGCCTCACTTTTGCCGAAAACGTGCGGATGCCGGCGGATCAATTTTTCGCTAATTTCGCGCGCGATTTCGTCGATACCGAAACGCCTCTCTTCCAAAGCGATTTGGGCGTGCATGAGAATTAACAGGAGCAAATCCCCCAGTTCCTCGCGCAGGTTGGCGTCGTCCTGCGCGTAAACGGCCCCGGCGACTTCGTAAGCTTCCTCCAGCAGCCCGGGGACCAGCGAGGCGTTGGTTTGTTCGCGATCCCATGGACAACCCTCGGGAGAGCGCAATTTTGCGACTATGTCGCAGAGTTGCGCAAAGTGATTCGTGAATCGTGACTGGTGAATCGATTTCGTCGAATCGGACTGGTTCGAACTACTCACGATTCGCTTATCACTATTCACTAAATCAAATCCGCCAGAGCGACCGATGCGCACCGAACTCCGTGATTTCCCCAGAGGACTTCTTGCCGACATAGATGGTAATGGCGATCACACAGACAAAAGTCCCGATGAAAGTGCCCGCCACCAGCCAGGAGGGAATGTGACCAACCCGCAGGGCGTGATAAAGCGCTCGGCCGCTTGTGATCGGTTCAGACGCGTGCAGAAAAATTTTCGTTACCCATGCCACCATAATGAGAATGAAAATGAAAACGTAATTCCGTTTCAACCGGCGCCCGATGGCTTCGAGTTTCGAAATCTTGAATGACGGTAAAATCAGGTCCTCGCAGACCAGCTTCTTCCATTCGCCCTGAAGCATCTGGCGGTTTTCCATCACCATTGGCACGAGAAAATGCGCTTCGAGCATCCGCACCCGGGCGCGAAAGGCATCGTAAAACCGGTAGCGCCGGCTTTCGATCCAGAGCATTACCCAAACGATAGCGAGATTGAAAAAGAAAATGATGTGCGGGACTTCGCGATTAGCAAAGGCAATTGTGATGATGGCGGTGCTGCTGGTGATGGCCCAGTTGGTCGTAATGTCGAGCCGCTGCCGCCAGACCATGATGCGCCCGAGCTCGCCGCGATAGAAATGCGACATGGCATTGACGTAGCCGGGATCATAAAGGCTGCGTTGCAGCGAAATGGTTGCTTCGTCGGTAGGGGCGGACGCGGTTTTTTCTGTTGCCACGGTTCTTCGATTAACTGGATAACTGCTTCGCCTCAATAATCCAGCCTTTCTCTATGGCCATCGTGCTGGCGGACGCATGCGTGCGGGAACCTTTTCTGTAGTGGCGGCCGTGTCCGCTGCAAAAAGCACACCGCAAAAAAAGAGCACGCATTACCCGGAACGAGCAACAGCGCCAGGCTTTGCTCCTTGCACCAACCCCGGCTGAATTTAGCGAGAGCCGGTGCCGCGTGGCCTTATTTTGATTCTTTCAACAACCGATTGCGCGCACGATCGAGCGTTCGCCGCTCACTCGGAGTGAGACTGCCAATGCCCGACTTGGCAATTTTGTCGAGAATAGGATCGACCGCCTCAGAGATGTCATCTTCTTCGCGACGCGTCGGAACGGGTTTGGGGACAATCTTAAACTTTGGCTTGGGCTGCAACCGGGCTTTGAAATTCTCCAACCAGATTAACTCCGGTCCAACCCCCAGCAGACGGACAAAACAAAATCCGGCAGCGATACTCGTCCAAAGGACGGCCAGATCCGTCCAGGAATGATAGGCCAGCAATTGCAAGGTGTAGATTGCGCCCAGAATCAGTGCCGTCCATTTCGCTGTGATCCGCAAGAGCAGTTCGGCCGATGGATAAATTGTCGCGAAGGCCACGAAAACTCCGAAATGCAACGCAAGGGATCCGGCCAGTCCAGCCCGTTGGCCGAAAAATCCCCAAAGTGTCAGTAGGAATGAGGGCGTGAAAAGCAAAACGGCATAAAGAACGATGTAAGCACGTTGCCCGATGAATTTTTCTACTTCGCGGCCGAAGACAAAAAGCATGTACATTTCGATCGCGAACCAAAGCAGCTGCATGGGCGAATGGATGAAGGCATAAGTCGCGAGGCGCCAGACTTGGCCGCTTCCCAGGACGCGAGCACTGTCGAACATCATGAGATCGAGCAAACCGCCGCCGCCAGCTGCGACGAGGAGACAGGCCACGACGGCAAGGGCGACATGGATGCCGACAAGAATCGTCGTGACATCCACCGGAAAACGCCCCATCCACGCAACCGGCCGATAATCGTCGGAAGTGGTCACTCCGAACATACTCAATAATCGGCCACGGTTTTCGGAGCGCAAGCGTACGGTAGGATGTCGAGCATTTACTTTCATGCCAGGCTGCGCTCGGCTCCGGGCTAGTCAAACCATCAAAAAATTCTTGGAGAAGCGGCGGAAGCGGGGGAAATTCGTCCTCCGCGCGATCGATGAGATCAACACCATCTCGGATCGCCGTGAATTTATGAACAATCCCGCGCCTGCCATTTCGCTGCCTGCCGGAATTGGCGATCAGAAACCAGCGAATCAGGCCGTGCTTGATTGGGTGCACGAAATCGAACTGCTTACCCAGCCGGAAAATATTTTTTGGTGCGATGGATCCGAGCGCGAGAACGACTTTCTGATTGCGGAATCGCTCAAACAGAACGTGCTCTTAAAGCTGAACGAGAAAAAAGCCCCACGCTCGTATTTGCATCGCTCGAATCCGAACGATGTCGCGCGGGTCGAGCAATTCACCTTTATTTGTACGCCGACGAAGGCGGAGGCGGGACCAACGAACAATTGGTCCGAGCCAGCAGAGACATATTCGAAATTACAGGGCCTGCTCAAAGGCGCGATGCGTGGACGCACCATGTTTGTCGTGCCTTATATTATGGGGCCGCCCGATTCGCCGCTAACGAAGATTGGATTCGAGATCACGGATTCCAAATATGTCGTGCTGAGCATGCGAATCATGACTCGAATGGGGGAGATCGCGGTTAAACGGCTCGGCCACGACCCGAAAGCAGAATGGAACCGCGGGGTGCATTCGCTGCTCGATGTCAATCCGGAGCGACGCTTCATTTGTCATTTTCCGCAAGACAATGCGATCATCTCGGTTGGTTCGGGTTACGGTGGAAACGTCCTCCTCTCGAAAAAATGCCTGGCGCTGCGCATCGGTTCTTACCTTGCGCGCAAACAAGGCTGGCTCGCCGAACACATGCTGATTCTTGGGGTCGAATCGCCGGCCGGGAAGAAACATTACGTCGCAGCTGCGTTCCCGAGCGCATGCGGCAAAACGAATTTCGCGATGTTGATTCCGCCGAAACATTTCGCCGGCTGGAAAGTCACGACCGTCGGCGACGACATTGCCTGGATGCAAATTCGCGACGGCCGTTTGTGGGCAGTCAATCCGGAGAACGGTTACTTCGGAGTGGTGCCGGGGACGAGCTGCAAATCAAATCCGAATGCGATGAAATCGATTGAGCGCGACACGCTTTACACCAACGTCGCGCTAACGGACGACGGCGATGTCTGGTGGGAGGGCAAGGATGGCGCACCGCCGAAGCACGCGATTGATTGGCGAGGGAATGATTGGACGCCGGACTCGAAGGAAAAAGCGGCCCACCCCAATAGCCGTTTCGCCACTCCGATGCGCAATAATCCCGTGCTCGATCCGCATGTCGAGGACGGCAATGGCGTTCCCATCAGTGCGATTATTTTCGGCGGACGTCGGAGCGATACCATGCCGCTCGTGTTCCAGGCATTCGATTGGGAACACGGCACCTACGTTGGTGCGACCATGGCATCGGAAACCACCGCGGCCGCGACCGGCGCGGTTGGGCAAGTCCGGCGCGATCCGATGGCGATGCTGCCGTTCTGCGGCTACAACATTGGTGATTATTTCCGGCACTGGCTCGAAACCGGCAACCGGCTGACCAACCCGCCATTGATTTTTCACGTGAACTGGTTCCGCAAATCTGCGGACGGAAAATTTCTGTGGCCCGGTTTCGGCGACAACATGCGGGTCTTGGAGTGGATTATCGATCGTTGCGAAGGGCGCGTCGGTGCCACTGAATCGACGATCGGTTACATTCCGCGGATGCAGGATCTGGATCTCGATGAACTCAGCGGCGTCACGCCCAATCAAATGCGCGAGCTTCTGAATGTGAACGCTGAGGAATGGCAAAAGGAGATTTCGGATCACGCGAAATTCTTCGAGTCATTAGGCGGCGGCGTGCCAAAGGAATTGCACACGCAGCGCGAACAATTGGCGGCCCGTCTTCGCTAAACCGGCGGGGCGCAGACATCCTGTCGGTGTGGCTGGCAGGCATCTCTGCCTGCCCTATTAAAAAGACGCATTAGGCCAGACGCGTGCTTGCCCTACAGGCAGGATGCCTGCGCCCCGCAGAATTTGCAGCCCGCATCGCGGGTAAAATTTGCGAAGGGCATCGCATTCTGGAATAATTTCCAGTGGGTTCGAAGGTCGTCGAAAAAAATTGCGCCTCCCCGAAAGCTTTCGGAGCTGCGCGCGGGTGTGTCGAAATCCGCGGTGCTCGCCAGAATAACCTCAAAGGCATCGATCTCGATCTTCCGCTTGGAAAGCTGACCGTTGTCACTGGCCCGAGTGGAAGCGGAAAGTCTTCGCTCGCTTTCGACACAATCTATGCCGAAGGGCAGCGCCGCTACGTCGAAACCTTCAGTCCTTACATGCGGCAATTCCTCGAGCGCATGGATAAACCGCGGGTCGAGGACATTCGCGGAATTCCGCCAGCGATCGCGATCGAGCAATCGAACCTGGTAAAGACGTCACGCTCCAGCGTTGGCACCATCACGGAGATCAACGATTTCTTGAAGCTATTTTGGACCCGCACGGCGCGCGCGTTCTGTCCAAGCTGCGGCCGCGAAATTCGCCCCGAAACGGCGAAGACGATCTCGGATCAAGTGTTCGCGGTTCGTCATTCAGAAGGTAACGCCGGTGCACAAACCATTCTCATCACCTTCTGGGTCGCCGTTTCGGCGAAGGCCAAACCGCGCGAGTTTTTCCAGTTTCTTCAGCAACAAGGCTACCTGCGTGTTTGGCTGAACAACAAAATCATCCGCGTAGATAGCGACGCAAAAGTCGAGCGCCTCGGCGCGCGCGTTCAAGTCATCCAGGATCGCATCGTCGTCAGCGAGGAAAATCGTGCGCGATTAACTGAGGCCATCGAGATAGCGCTTCGTTTCGGTAAGGGCAAAATCAACGTCATTCCGTTTCCTGCGGAGGCAGGTGCGTCGCCTGCAATTTCGAAGACCGCGGTCGACGCGGCCGCCGCTACAGGTCACGAATTCCCATTCTCCACCGGCTGGCACTGCGCGCATTGCGATCTCGACATTCGACCGCCTACGTCGGGGCTTTTCAGCTTCAATAATCCACTTGGCGCGTGTCCGGAATGCCGTGGGTTCGGTCGCACCATCGCGATCGATCTGAATCGCGCGATTCCGGACCGATCCCTCTCGATCGCGCAAGGGGTGGTGCGCGTTTTTCGCGGGCAGGAAATGGGCGAATCGCAAAAGGATCTGCTGCGTGCCTGTGCCCGCGAGGAGATCGATGTGCATAGGCCTTTCGAGGAACTGCCCAAGGCCGATCAGGATTTTGTCATTAACGGCGAGAAACATGCGGGCGAATACACCGATGACGATTACGAAAATAATCGCTGGTACGGAGTGCGCGGTTTCTTTCGCTGGCTCGAATCGAAGACTTACAAAATGCACGTGCGCGTGCTGCTCAGTCGCTATCGCGCTTATGTAAAATGTCCAAGCTGTGACGGTGGACGCTACCAACCGGAGACGCTGAATTACAAATTGGAGGGACGCGCGCCGTCGCGTCCCAAGAATGGTGCCGACAGCGCGGCGCCCTCCAAGCTCACTCTCCCCCAATTCGCCGCCCTCCCGATTTCTGACGCGCGCGATTTACTGGCGCACATCGAAATCGCGCCGGATGACAGCACTGCGGAAATGCTGCGCAACGAAATTTGCGCGCGACTCCGTTACCTTTGCGAAGTCGGCGTCGGTTATCTCACCCTCGATCGTTCCACTCGCACCCTGAGCGGCGGCGAAATGCAGCGGGTCAATCTCACCACCTGCCTCGGCGCGTCGCTCGTGAACACGCTCTTCGTCATGGACGAACCAAGCGTTGGTTTGCATCCGCGCGACGTCGGGCGGCTCGTGCGAGTGATGCACAACCTGCGCGATAAAGGCAACACCTTGCTCGTGGTCGAGCACGATGAACAAATCATCCGCGCAGCGGACAATTTGATCGACATCGGCCCCGGTCGCGGCGAACGCGGTGGCGAGTTGGTCTTCATCGGTCCGCTCGATGAATTTGTAGGTAGATCCCTCACGCGCGATTACCTGAGCGGTCGCAAATCCATCCCGATCCCAAAATCACGGCGGAAATTCACTTCTGTGGTCAAAATTGCCGGCGCGATTGAGCACAATCTCAAGAACGTCGATGTCGAAATCCCACTCGGAATTTTTACCGCCATTACTGGCGTTTCCGGCTCGGGAAAATCGACCCTGATTCAGGATATATTGTATCGAAATCTTTTGCGGGCGAAGGGCCAACCAAGCGAACACGAGCCGGGCGCATGCCGGAGAGTGACTGGCGCACATCGCTTCAACGAAATTGTCATGGTCGATCAATCGCCACTGGCGCGCACCCCGCGTTCGACGCCCATCTTGTATCTTGGGCTTTATGATCGGGTGCGCGAACTTTTCGCCGCCTTGCCGGAAGCGCAGGCGCAAGGACTGACCGCGAGCGCATTTTCGTTCAATTCCGGGACCGGCCGTTGCGAACGTTGCAACGGCACCGGTTTCGAGAAAATCGAGATGCAGTTTTTGAGTGATCTTTATGTCCGTTGCGCGGAATGCGAAGGCAAACGCTTCCAGCCTCACGTGCTCAAAATTCAGCTCCACGGAAAATCGATTCACGATGTGCTCGAACTTACGGTTACGGAAGCGGCCGCCTGGTTTGCCCAGATCGGCGAGGGCGAAAGATTATCCGACCCGCTGGAAGTTCTCGAAGAAGTCGGGCTTGGTTATCTTCGGCTTGGCCAACCGCTCAACACTTTGTCCGGAGGCGAATCGCAGCGTCTAAAACTCGTTAGTCACCTTGCTGACACATCTGGGGTGGCGGGCGTGTCGCCTGCGAACAAAAACCGTGCAGCCGGCACGGCTGCCTCTACAGAAAAAACCGCGAATCTCTTTATCTTCGACGAACCAACCACCGGACTGCATTTCGATGATGTCGCGATTTTATTGCGATTGTTCCAGCGATTAATCGATGCCGGGCAGTCGCTCGTGGTGATCGAGCATAACCTCGAAGTGATTAAATGCGCCGACTGGATCATCGATCTCGGACCCGAAGCGGGCGAGGAGGGCGGTGAAGTTGTTGCCGTTGGAACACCAGAACAGATTGCGAAGGTTGAGCGCTCGCATACGGGAAGGTTCTTGAGGAGCGTCATCCCGAGCGCAGTCGAGGGATCCCGTCGCAAAAACTTCAAGGTAACGCAACGGGATCCTTCGACTCCGCTGCGCTACGCTCAGGATGACGGGGAGGAATTTGCGTTACGCGTCGCGGAAGAGCCGTCCGGCAGAATGCTCGCGCGCTCCCGACAAAATATCGCGAGCGGCGCCATCCAAATTCATGGCGCGCGCGAGCATAATTTGAAAAACATCGATGTCGCGATCCCGCGCGACCAGATGGTCGTGATCACCGGCCTGAGCGGGTCAGGAAAATCAACGCTCGCTTTCGACATTTTGTTCTCGGAAGGCCAGCGCCGCTTTCTCGACAGCATGTCTCCCTATGCCCGACAATTCGTCGAGCAACTGGAAAAACCGGACGTCGATCTGGTCGAAGGGTTGCCGCCGAGCGTCGCGATCGAGCAGCGTGTCACACGCGGGGGCGGGAAATCAACCGTCGCGACGGTGACGGAAGTTTATCATTTCCTGCGGTTGCTCTTTGCCAAAACCGGCACGCAATTCTGTCCGGATTGCAATCTGCCGGTCGAAAAACAAACTCTGGCTGCAATCGTAAAACAAGTGGAGGCGGCCACCCGCCGTGGTCCACTCAAGGTGCTGGCGCCGCTGGTAAAGGCGCGCAAGGGGTTTCACACCGATGTCGCGCGTTGGGCGGAGCGCAATGGATTCGACGCCCTTTTGGTCGACGGGCAGCTCGTTCCGGTGGAGCAGTTCCGCAGGCTTGAGCGTTTCAAGGAACATACCATCGACGTCCTTGTCGGTGTAATCGACAAGAAGCGGATCGCCAAGGCGCGCAATCTCAGCCAGCGCGCGCTCGAGATTGGTCGCGGCACCGCCCGCCTCGTCGATGCGAAAAATCGAGTCACGGTCATGAGCACGGAGATGAGTTGTCCGGGTTGCGGGCGCGCCTTCGAAGAACTCGATCCGCGATTGTTTTCATTCAATTCGCCGCACGGTGCCTGCGAAGAATGCGGCGGCTTTGGCGAAATCTGGAACCAATCGCTCCAAATTGGCGGAAGCGAGGATGGCGAATCAGTCCTCGAAAACGAGCTGACCGCCGAACGTGAATCGGAATGGATCGACGAAAGTGAAGCGCAGATCTGCCCGGCTTGCCACGGCTCGCGTCTGAACGCGGTCGCGCGTCACGTGCGCGTGCAAAATATGACGATCGACGATTTTTCGGCGCTTTCCGCCGCCACTGCTGCCAAGCAAATCGGACGATTAAAATTTAGCGGCAAACAAAAAACCATCGCGAACGAATTGATTCCGGAAATAGTGCAGCGCCTTCGATTCATGAAGAATGTCGGTCTCGGCTATTTGTCGTTAGGTCGATCGGCCAAGACTTTGAGTGGCGGTGAATCTCAGCGGATTCGCCTGGCGGCGCAGCTCGGCTCGAATTTGCGTGGCGTCCTCTACGTGCTGGATGAACCGACCATTGGTTTGCATCCGCGCGATAATGTGCGGCTGCTCGAGACGCTGGCCGCATTGCGCGCAAAAGGGAACTCACTCGTCATTGTCGAGCATGACGAAGCAACCATGCGTCGCGCCGACCACATCATTGATCTCGGCCCGCGCGCCGGGATTCACGGCGGCGAAGTTGTGGCCAGCGGATCGCTGCGTGAAATCGAGCGCGCGAAAGATTCCGAGACCGGACGTTGTCTAAAAACGCCGCTCTGCCATCCCATTCGCAAATCGCGGCGAAGCCTGCGCGCTGTTGCGAGTTGGGTCGAGATCAGGAATGCGCGGGCGAACAATCTGAAAAACATCGAGGTGAAGTTTCCCGTCGGTCGCTTGTCGGTCATCACCGGAATTTCCGGCAGCGGCAAATCCACCTTAATGGGCGACGTCCTTTTACCGGCCGTGCATGAGCAACTAAATCGAAAACGTCAACGCACCGGCGAGTTATTCGAGCGAGTTGAAGGCATGGAGGCGATCGATGCGGTTTACGAAGTCGATCAATCACCCATCGGGAAAACTTCGCGCTCGACCCCAGCAACCTACATCAAAGTCTTCGATGAGATTCGCAATCTTTACGCACAAGTTCCGGTTGCGCGCATGCGCGGTTACGGCCCGAGCCGGTTCTCCTTCAACGCCGAGGGCGGACGTTGCGAGTCGTGCAAGGGCCAGGGCATGATCAAATTGGAGATGAATTTTCTGCCGAGCACCTACGTGCCCTGTGAAGATTGCGGCGGGAAACGTTACAACGCCCAGACTCTCGAAGTTCTTTACCATGAAAAATCGATCGGGGACGTAATGGAAATGACGATCGAAGAAGCGGCCGAATTTTTCAAAGCCAACCCCAAGGTCGCGCGATCCCTTTCACTGCTCGTCGATACCGGACTCGGTTATCTAAAGCTGGGGCAGCCGAGCCCGACTTTGAGCGGCGGCGAAGCGCAACGGCTGAAGCTAGCGACTGAGCTAACCCGCGGGATCGGCCGCGTGCAAAACGAACGGATCCGTAAAATGCGCCGACCGAAATCGACGCTCTATCTACTAGAGGAACCGACGATTGGGTTGCACATGGCCGATGTTGAATTGCTGCTGAACTTGCTGCACCGGCTGGTAGATGACGGTCATACCGTCATCGTGATTGAGCACAATCTCAGCGTAATCGCGGAAGCGGATTACATTGTCGATATCGGTCCGGAAGCCGGCGAGGCCGGCGGTGAGATCGTTGCCACCGGGACACCGGAGCAGGTCGCAAAAAGCCGGCTGAGCCGCACCGCGCCATTCTTGCGGGAAGTTCTGGCGACGAAGAATGACGGCGCCGTAAGACCGAGCTGGCGCAAGAACGGAGAACCCTCACCTGGCGCTTCGCGTACGGTCTCCCGCCGGAATTCCCAAGACACCCGCGACCTATGTCCTCCTCTCCCTGTGGGAGAGGATTGAGGTGAGGGCGTACTATCGGCCCGCTCCTTTTTGTTTGCGCGGCGTAGA
>Ga0209267_1001401_pt1 | contig 16439 bp, 18 predicted proteins | sample GraSoiAngelo_137_FD_185894 | JGI IMG/M metagenome (GOLD analysis project Ga0209267, IMG submission 185894) | Grasslands soil microbial communities from the Angelo Coastal Reserve, California, USA - 14_0929_09_30cm (SPAdes) (version 2) | ecosystem: Environmental > Terrestrial > Soil > Grasslands ... | reverse complement strand
CCGCGGTCACCTTCAACCCGGCCGACGTCGCCGACAACATGAAGAAGTTCGGCGGCTACATCCCGGGCATCCGGCCGGGCCAGCGGACGGCCGAGTACATCGACCGCATCCTCGTCCGCATCACGCTGCCCGGCGCCCTCTACGTGGCCGCCGTCTGCGTGCTGCCGACGATCCTCATCAGCCAGTTCAAGGTCCCCTTCTACTTCGGCGGCACGGCGCTGCTGATCGTCGTCGGTGTGGCGCTCGACACGGTCGCCGCCATGGAGACCCACCTGATCACGCGCAGCTACGAGGGCTTCATGAAGCGGGGGCGTATCCGAGGACGGCGTTAGTGGGGGTGCGGGCAGTGATCATGGGACCGCCGGGCGCGGGCAAGGGCACGCAGGCGAAGCTGCTCCAGGAGCGGGACGGCGCTCGGCCGCGAGGCGGAACGCTACATGGCGCAGGGGCTCCTCGTCCCGGACGACGTGGTCATCGGCATCGTCGCCGACCGGCTGGCCGCGCAGAACCACAGCCACGGCTTCCTGCTCGACGGCTTTCCGCGCACCGTGCGGCAGGCCGAGGCGCTCGACAGGATCCTCGGCGACCAGCGGCTCGACGCCGTGGTGTCGATCAACGTGCCCGAGGACGAGCTGGTGAGACGGCTGGCGGGCCGGCGCGTCTGCCGGCAGTGCGGTGCGATGTTCTGCCTCGACGACGCGGCGGTGCGCGCGGCCCGCTGCGACCGCTGCGCGGGCGAGCTCTACCAGCGCGAGGACGACCGGGAGGAGACGGTGCGAGCGCGGTTCGAGATCTACGCGCGCGACACGGCGCCCGTGCTCCGCTACTACCAGGACGCCGGCCTGCTGCACGAGATCTCGGGGGTCGGCAGCCGCGAGGAGATCTTCCAGCGCGTGGCGGCGAGCTTGCCATGATCCTGCTCAAGTCGCCCGAGGAGATCGAGCGCATGCGGCGCGCCAACGCCATCGTCGCCGAGATCCTGGCGGAGCTGCGGGCGCGGGTGCGGCCCGGCGTCACCACCGCGGAGCTCGACGCGCTGGCCGAGGAGCTCACGCGCCAGAAGGGGGCGCGTCCGGCGTTCAAGGGCTACGCCGTGGCCGGGCGCGTGTATCCGGCGTCGATCTGCATCTCGATCAACGACGAGGTCGTGCACGGCATCCCGTCGCCCCGGCGGGCGTTGCGCGAGGGCGACATCGTCGGGCTCGATTTCGGCGTCTGTTACGAGGGGTACTTCGGCGACGCGGCCGTCACCGTCCCCGTCGGGCGGGTCACACCCGAGGCCGAGCGTCTCATGCGGGTGACCGAGGCGGCGCTTGCCGCCGGGATCGACGCGATCCGGCCCGGGGCGCACGTGGGAGACATCTCGGGGGCCATCGAGGACACGGTCGCGGCGGCCGGCTTCTCGACGGTGCGCGAGTTCGTCGGGCACGGTATCGGCCGCAGCCTCCACGAGGACCCTCAGGTGCCGAACTACCGGACGGGCGCCCGCGGCGTGCGGCTGACCGACGGCCTCGTCCTCGCCATCGAGCCGATGGTCAACGCCGGACGGCCGGAGGTGTTCCTGAAGGAGGACGGGTGGACGGCGGCGACGCGTGACGGGCGGCTGTCGGCGCACTTCGAGCATTCCGTTGCCCGTATATCTTGAGTTTACTCTGAAGGGACCACGAGCATGCATGGGGACGCCATCGCGGTGAGCGGCACGGTGTCGCAATCGATGCCCAACGCCATGTTCCGCGTGAACCTGGACAACGGCCACCAGGTTCTCGCGCACCTCGCGGGCAGCGTGCGCCTGCGCTACGTGCGCATCGCGCCGGGCGACAAGGTCACGGTCGAGCTGTCGCCGTTCGACCTCTCACGCGGTCGCATCACCTTCCGGATGCGGTGAGGCTCGCGATGAAGGTGCGCGCATCGGTCAAAGCCATCTGCAAGAAGTGCAAGGTCGTGCGCCGGGCGGGGGTGGTCCGGGTCCTCTGCCCGAACCCGCGGCACAAGCAGCGTCAGGGCTAGGAGAGCGAAGGGGATGGCACGTATCGCGGGCGTCGACCTGCCGCACAAGAAGCGTATGGAGATCGCACTCACCTACATCTACGGGATCGGCCGCAGCTCGGCGCACAAGATCTGCACCGAGGCCAGCGTAGCCCCGGGGCGGAGCAGCGACGAGCTCACCGACGACGAGATCACCCGGCTCCGCCGGGCCATCGACGCCGGCTACAAGGTCGAGGGGGACCTGCGCCGCGACGTCGCCGCGAACATCAAGCGGTTGGTGGATCTCGGCACGTACCGCGGGCTGCGGCACCGCCGGAACCTCCCGGTGCGCGGCCAGCGGACGCACACCAACGCGCGCACCCGCAAGGGTCCGCGCCGCGCGATCGCCGGCAAGAAGCCGGCGCCGTCGAAGGGGTGAGGAGGACCCATGGCGAAGCAGCCCGAAGCGGCCGGGGAGCGGCCCGCCACACCGGAAGCCGCTCCGGCTCGGCGCAAGAAGGCGAAGCGGATGGTGTCGGAAGGCGTGGTCCACATCCACTCCACCTTCAACAACACGATCATCACGATCACCGATCCCCAGGGGAACGTGATCGTGTGGTCGAGCGCCGGCTCCGTCGGCTTCAAGGGCTCACGCAAGGGGACGCCCTTCGCGGCCCAGGTGGCCGCCGAGGCAGCGGCCCGGAAGGCCGCGGAGCTCGGCATGCGCCAGGTGCAGGTCTACGTGAAGGGGCCGGGCGCGGGGCGCGAGTCGGCGCTGCGCAGCCTGCAGGCCGCGGGCTTCGCCGTGAGCGTCATCAAGGACGTCACGCCGATCCCGCACAACGGCTGCCGTCCGCCCAAGCGGCGGCGCGTGTGAGGGCTTGAGCCGTGGCACGCTACACGCAAGCCTCCTGCCGGCTCTGTCGGCGCGAGGGTCTGAAGCTGTTCTTGAAGGGCGAGCGCTGCTACACGGACAAGTGCGCCATCGAGCGCCGCAACTACCCCCCGGGTGAGCACGGGCAGGCCCGGCCGAAGTTCTCCGAGTACTCGATCCAGCTGCGCGAGAAGCAGAAGCTCCGCCGCATCTACGGCGTGCTCGAGTCGCAGTTCCGCCGCTACTTCGCGATGGCGGATCGGGCGCGGGGCGTGACGGGCGAGACGCTGCTCCAGATCCTCGAGCGCCGGCTCGACAACATCGTCTACCGCCTCGGCTTTGCGACCTCGCGCGCCGAGGCGCGGCAGCTCGTCCGGCACGGCCACTTCCGGGTGAACGGCCGCAAGGTCGACATCCCCTCTTACCTCGTCCGGACGGGCGACGCGGTGAGCGTGCGCGAGCGGAGCCGCCAGGTGACGCGCATCCAGGAGGCGCTCGAGCTGGCCCAGCGCCGCGGCGTCCCCGAGTGGCTGGAGGTGGACCCCACCACGTTCACGGGGATCGTCAAGGCGTTCCCGACGCGCGCCGACCTGACCATGCCGATCAACGAGAAGCTGGTCGTGGAGCTCTACTCCAAGTAGACCACGCGAACAGAGGAAGGTGTCATGGAATTGCAGGACCTCTCGACGCAGAGTCCAGACGCGATCGTCCAGAGCAACTGGCGAGAGCTGATCAAGCCGAGACGGCTGGAGGTCGAGGAGAAGAGCCTCACGCCGACCTACGGGAAGTTCTTCGGCGAGCCGTTCGAACGCGGCTACGGCATCACCGTGGGCAACGCGCTCCGACGCGTGCTGCTCTCCTCACTGCAAGGGGCGGCGATCGTCGCCCTGCGCGTAAAGGGCGTGCTGCACGAGTTCTCGACCATCCCCGGCGTCACCGAGGACGTGACCGACATCGTGCTCAATCTGAAGGAGGTCCGCGTCAAGCTGCACGACGGGACGGTGGAGGAGACGGCGCGCATCCAGACCCGCGGCGAGCGCGAGGTCACTGCCGCCGACGTGCAGGCGGGGCCGCGGGTGGAGGTGCTGAACCCGCATCAGCACCTTGCGATGCTCGCCAAGGACGCCGAGCTCGACATGGAGCTCGTCATCCGGCTCGGACGGGGCTACGTCCCGGCCGAGCGGAACAAGCGGGAAGGGGACCCGGTGGGGACCATCCCCATCGATGCGGTCTTCTCGCCGGTGAACTTCACGGTGACCAATGCGCGCGTCGGCCAGCGGACGGACTACGACCGCCTGGTCCTCGAGGTGCATACGGACGGCAGCGTGAGACCCGAAGACGCCGTCGCGTACGCGGCCCGCATCCTGCAGGACCAGCTCTCGATCTTCGTCAATTTCGAAGAGACCGCGTCCCCGGCGGGCGCTGACGAGCGGCACGACGTCCCGTCCAACGAGAACCTCTACCGCTCGGTCGACGACCTCGAACTGACGGTCCGCTCGGCCAACTGCCTGCAGAACGCCGACATCAAGTACGTCGGCGAGCTCGTGCAGAAGAGCGAGCAGGAAATGCTCAAGACGAAGAACTTCGGCCGCAAGTCGCTCAACGAGATCAAGGAGTTCCTCCACGAGATGGGGCTGTCGCTCGGCATGAAGCTCGAGAACTTCCCGGCCCGGGAGGAGCTCGACCGGCGCCGCGCGCAGCGCGAGAAAGAGACGGCCTGAGCGATGCGCCACCGCGTGGCGGGCGTGAAGCTGTCGCGCACGGCGGCGCATCGCCGCGCGCTCTTCCGGAACCTGGTGACCGCGCTGCTCGAGCACGAGGCGATCCGCACGACGGACGCCAAGGCGAAGGAGATCCGGCGCTGGGCCGACCGGATGATCACGCTCGGCAAGCAGGGCACGCTCCATGCCCGGCGGCGGGCGGCGGCCGTGCTCCGGCGCGCGAGCGTGGTGAAGAAGCTCTTCGACGACCTCGCGCCGCGCTACGCCGAGCGCAACGGCGGCTACACGCGCGTGGTGAAGCTCGGCCACCGTCTCGGCGACGCCGCGCACCTCTCGGTGGTGGAGCTGGTCGACCGCAAGGGAGCCGAGACCGAGCAGGCGCCGCAGAAGAAGAAGTCCCGCCGGCGCGACCGCGGCAAGGAAGCCCCCGCCCCCCAACGCCGCGCCGCGGCCGGGTAGCGCCAGCGGGCGGCGGGGAGGCGGGAAGCGGCACCGCCGCGGCTCCCGGTGCTCGCTTCACGCGCGCCTCGTAGCTGACGCGTCCCCCCGCAACTCCCCGCGCACGCGGAAGCTGCGGGGTCGCCACACCCCTTCCCGCCCTGCACGGTCGCCGGCCGCGCCGCCGGTGCGTCGCCGGCGAGGCCGACACGTCGGCGATCGCGCCGTTTGGACGAGCGTGGAGGAGCCGCCCAGCTGTGCGCGGGCAAGGAAACGTCTGGGGGATGCAGAAGCGCGCAGCGCGGCGGAGCCGCGCGAACGACCGGACGGCCCCGGGAGATGTGGGAGCCGCCCGCGGCTTTGCCGCGGGCGGGCGACGGGGTCCGGGGGCATCGGAGGAGCGCAGGGCGCGTAGCGCCCGAGCACCGCACGGGCCCCCGGGATCAATTGTCGCCCCCGGAATCGACTTGACTGCCCCATGGACCAGCCGATAGAAAGCCCAAGATGGTCGCGTCCCGGCCCCTGCTCGCGCCGTACCCCGGCGACCGGCTTTGGCGCCGTGCGGACCGGGATGAAGCGGCACCTTGAAGCGCTCCTTCGCCAGGCGCTGAACGACGCGATCACGGCGGGAGAGCTCCCCGTCGACCGGCCGCCGCCCTTCACCGTCGAGGTGCCCGCCGACCTCAAGTTCGGAGACCTGGCGACGAACGTGGCACTCGTGCTCGCGCGGCAGGCCGGGAGGCCGCCGCGCGCCGTCGCCGACACGCTCCTGGCGCGGCTTCGCGATCCCGAGGGCTGGCTCGCCGGCACCGAGGTCGCCGGCCCGGGCTTCCTCAACTTTCGCTTCGCGCCCTCGTTCTGGCGGATGCTGCTCGCCGAGGCCCTCGCCGCCGGCGAGTCGTACGGCCGCTCCACGGTCGGTGCGGGGCGCCGCGTGCAGGTGGAGTTCGTCAGCGCGAACCCGACGGGACCGCTGCACATCGGGCACGGGCGCGGGGCGGTCCTCGGGGACGTCACCGCGCGGTTGGCTACGAGGTCGAGCGCGAGTACTACGTGAACGACTTCGGCCGGCAGATGGACGTGCTCGGCCGGTCGACCTGGATCCGCCATCGCCAGCTGCGCGGCGAGGACGTGGCGCTCGGGGAGGACGCCTACCCGGGGGAGTACCTGATCGATGTCGCCCGAGCGCTGGCCGCCGAGCAGGGCGACGAGCTCGCGAGGCTGCCCGAGGCCGAGGCTGTCGCCCGGTGCCGTGAGTTCGCCGCGCGGGCGCTGCTGGCCGGGATCCAGGAAGACCTCGCGCGCTTCGGCGTCCGCTTCGATCACTTCGTCAGCGAGCGGGCGCTGCACGCCGAGAGCGTGTTCGCGCGTGCCCGCGCGGCGTTGCCCGCGGACCTTCTCTACGAGCAGGACGGGGCGCTCTTCTTCCGGACGACGCACTTCGGCGACGAGAAGGACCGCGTGGTCGTGCGAGGCAACGGCGAGCCCACCTACTTCGGCAGCGACATCGCGCACTACTATCGGACGCTCTCGCGCCGCTTCGACGCCCTCGTCAACGTGCTCGGCGCCGACCACCATGGCTACGTTGCGCGGCTGCGCGCGGTGGTGGCGGCGTTCGGCTTCGATCCCGCCGCGTTGCGCGTGCTGCTGGTGCAGCTCGTCAATCTGACGCGGGGCGGCGAGCCCGTCCGCATGGGAAAGCGCGCCGGGGAGTTCGTCACGCTCCGGGAGGTCGTCGACGAGGTGGGTGCGGACGCCGCGCGCTTCTTCTTCCTGCTCCGCAAGGCCGACAGCCAGCTCGATTTCGACCTCGAGCTCGCGAAGAAGCAGAGCACGGACAATCCGGTCTTCTACGTTCAGTATGCGCACGCCCGGATCGCAAGCGTGCTCCGACAGGCGGCCGACGCGGGCATCGTGCTCGCGCCCGAGCCCGATCTCACCCGGCTCGGCGACGGCGAGACCGAGCCGCTCCGGGTCCTCGTGACCTTCCCGGACGTGGTCGAGGCGGCCGCCCGCGACCTCGAGCCGCACCGCATCGTGTTCTACGCGCTCGACCTGGCCGCCGCCTTTCACCGCTACTACAACCAGCACCGCATCCTGAGCGACGATCCCGGCGCCACGCAGGCGCGGCTCGCGCTCGTGCGGTGCGTCCAGCAAGTGCTGCGGGCGGCCCTGGAGCTCGCGGGCGTCCGGGCGCCCGAACGGATGTGAGGAGAGGGACGATGGCGAACGAGCGGCGGAGCGGGCTCAGGTTCTGGGACCGGTTGATTCTCTTCACGGCGTGGGTGGTGACCTGCGGGCTCGTCTACCTGCTCGGTTTCTACGTGGGCAAGGGGACACAGATCGGGCGCCTGGGGCTCGAGGAGCGTGTCGTCCGGCTGCCCGTCACGTCGGCGCCGCCGCACGAAGGGCAGCGGCCGAAGAGCGACGGGGAGCTCACATTCTACGACACGCTGGTCGCCGGCCAAACGGCGGGACGACGGGCCGGCGAGCCGGCGGCTCCGGCCAAGGGCGCCGCGACTTCCGCGCATGAGGACGCGCCTGCGACCTCGGCGAAGGTGACCACCCCACATGAGAACGGCGCCGCAGCGCCCGCCAAGGGTGCAGCGACCACCGCGCACGTGGAGGAGCCGGCGCGGGCGAAGAGTGCAGCGACCACGGCACACGGAGACGGGCGCCCGGCGCCCGCGGCGGCCCCGCGGCCCGCGACCGGCAAGAGCGCACCCCCGCCGGCCCGCGCCGGGAGCCCCAAGCCGCCGTCGGCTCCCGTCGCGGCGCCGGCGAGCCCGAGGCCGGCACCGCAGGTGGAGGCGCATGTGCCGCCGCCTGCCCCGCCTCTTCCCGCCCGGTTCGAGCCTTCGGCCGGCGGCGGCTGGACGGTGCTGGCCAATCCGACCCGCAACCGCGGCGAGGCCGAGGCGCTCGAGACCCAGCTGCGCGGCCGCGGCTATGACGCCACCGTGGTGCAGGTGCTGCGCGACGGCGACACCTGGTACCGGCTGCGCGTCGGCCGCTATCCGAGCGCCGATCAGGCGACGGCAGCGATGCACAAGCTGCGCGAGCACGAGGGCGTCGAGCACGCCTTCGTGGCGTCGGAATGAACCTCCGGACCGCCGGACGGCCGGCGCTCAGCGCCGGGGCGACGACGCCGACGCGCGCCGACTTCCGGGAGCTCGCCCGCCAGGGCAACCTGGTCCCCGTCTGCCGCGAGATCCTCGCCGACCTCGAGACGCCCGTCTCGGCCTTCCTCAAGATCCATCGCGGCCCGTACGGCTTCCTCCTCGAGAGCGTCGAGGGGGGTGAGAAGTGGGGCCGGTACAGCTTCCTCGGGACCGAGCCCGCCCGCGTCTTCCGCGCGCGGGGCGGGACCGTCGAGGTCGAGACGCCGGGGCGCGGGACGGTGCGGCGGACGACGGCCGATCCGTTCGGTGCGTTGAAGACGCTCCTCGCCGAGTACCGGCCGGTCGCCGTGCCCGGCCTGCCCCGCTTCGCCGGTGGCGCGGTGGGCTACGTCGGCTACGACATGGCGCGCTCGTTCGAGCGGCTGCCGGCACGCGCCGCCGACGACCTCGCGCTTCCCGACGCGTGCCTGCTGCTCGCCGAGAGCCTGCTCGTGTTCGACAACGTGGCCCAGAAGATCCAGGTCGTCTCGAACGTGCACCTCGACGGACGAGCGTCGCCGGACGACGCCTACGATGCTGCGGTGGCGCGCATCGACGACCTGGTCGCGCGGCTCGACCTGCCGCCCAGGCCGCCGGTGCCGATCGGCGCCGGCGCGGGAGAGGTGCGCTCGAACTTCTCCGAGGAGGGGTACCGGGCGATCGTCGAGCGCGCCAAGGAGTACATCCGGGCTGGTGACGTCATCCAGGTGGTGCTCGCCCAGCGGTTCGAGGTCGGGCTCGCAGCCGCGCCGCTGAACGTCTACCGCTGTCTGCGCACCGTCAATCCTTCGCCGTACATGTTCTTCCTCGACCTCGGCGACCATGCGCTCGCCGGCGCGTCGCCCGAGGTCATGGTCCGGGTCGAGGACGGCGAGGTGACGGTCCGGCCGATCGCCGGGACGCGGCCGCGCGGCACGGTCGAGCGTGACGACGAGCGGCTGGCGGCGGAGCTGCTCGCCGATCCCAAGGAGCGCGCCGAGCACGTCATGCTCCTCGATCTCGGGCGCAACGACGTCGGCCGGGTGGCCCGGACGGGGAGCGTCCAGGTCACGGAGAGCTTCGTGATCGAGCGTTACTCGCACGTGATGCACCTGGTCTCGAACGTCCGCGGCGAGCTGGCGCCCGGGCGCGATTGCTTCGACGCCTTCCGCGCCACCTTTCCCGCCGGCACGCTCACCGGCGCGCCGAAGATCCGCGCCATGGAGATCATCGAGGAGCTCGAGCCCGTCCGGCGCGGCGTCTACGGCGGCGCGGTCGGCTACTTCGCCTTCTCGGGCGCGATGGACACGGCGATCACCATCCGCACGGCGCTGGTGAAGGGCGGCCGCGTCTACATCCAGGCGGGCGCCGGCATCGTCGCCGACTCCGATCCCGAGGCCGAGCACCGCGAGTGCGTGAACAAGGCGCGCGCGATGATCCAGGCCGTGCGCCTGGCGGAGCAGCTATGAAAGGCGCCGCGCGGAGGCTCCTGGTAATAGATAATTACGATTCGTTCACCTACAACCTCGTCCAGTATCTCGGCGAGCTCGGCGCCGATCTCGACGTCCGCCGCAACGATGCGATCACCCTCGACGAGGTGGCCGCGCTCGGTCCCGACGGCGTCGTCATCTCGCCGGGGCCGTGCACGCCGCGCGAGGCCGGCATCTCGGTGCCCCTCATCCAGCGCTTCGCCGGCACGATCCCCATCCTCGGCGTCTGCCTGGGCCATCAGGCGATCGGCGCCGCCTTCGGCGGGGCGATCGTGCGCGCGGCGCGCATCATGCACGGCAAGACGTCGCTCATCCACCACGACGGCCGGCGGCTGTTCGCCGGGCTGCCGGAGCCGTTCGAGGCGACGCGCTATCATTCGCTGGTGATCGATCCCGCGGCGCTGCCCCCGATGCTCGAGCGCACGGCCTGGACCGACGCGGGCGAGATCATGGGCGTCCGCCACCGGACGCTCTTCGTCGAGGGGGTGCAGTTCCATCCCGAGTCGATCCTCACGGTCGAGGGCAAGCGCCTGCTCGGGAATTTCCTCGCCCGCCTCGACGCCCCGGGAGCGGCGGCGTGAGGCTCCAGGACGCCCTCGCGCGTGTCGTCCAGGGGAGCGCCCTGTCCGAGTCGGAGATGGCGGCGGTGATGGAGCGCATCCTCGCCGGCAACGCGAGCCCGGCCCAGATCGGTGCGTTCCTGGTGGCGCTCCGCATGAAGGGCGAGACGGTGGGCGAGCTGGTCGGCGCGGCCCGCGCGATGCGCGCGCATGCCGTCCCGATTCCCGGGGTGCCGGCCGAGGCGGTCGACACGTGCGGGACGGGCGGCGACGGGGCCTCCACGCTCAACGTCTCGACCGCCGCCGGGCTCGTCGTCGCGGGCGCCGGCGTGCCGGTGGCCAAGCACGGCAATCGCGCGGTCTCGGGCGCGGTCGGCGGGGCGGACGTCCTCGAGGCGCTCGGCGTGCGGCTCGAGCTCCCCGCCGCCGTCCTCGGCGCATGCCTCGGCACGACCGGCTTCGTCTTCCTCCACGCGCCCGCGCTCCAGCCCGCGATGCGGCACGCGGCCGGCCCGCGCCGCGAGCTCGGCGTCCGCACGCTCTTCAACGTGCTCGGCCCGCTCACCAACCCCGCCGGCGTGCGCCGCCAGGTGATCGGCGTCTTCGATCGCCGCTGGGTCGAGCCCGTCGCCGAGGCCCTCGTCCGCCTCGGCGCCGAGCGCGCCTGGGTGGTGCACGGCGCCGGGGGCCTCGACGAGATCGCGCTCGAGGGCGAGACCGTCGTCGCCGAGGTGGCGGAGGGCCGCGTCCGGCTCGGCACCGTGACGGCCGCCGACGCGGGGCTCGCCCCCGCCCCGCTGGCCGCGCTCCGGGTCGGGTCGACGGCCGAGGCGGCGGCGTTGCTCGGCGCGGTGCTCGAGGGTACGCCGGGCCCGGCGCGCGACGTGGTCTGCCTCAACGCCGCGGCCGCGCTCGTCGTCGCCGGCGCCGCACGGGACCTGCACGAGGGCGTCGGGCTGGCGTCGGCGTCGATCGATTCGGGCGCCGCCACCCGCGTGCTCGAGAGGGTGGTCGAGTTCACGCGTCGTCAGGCGGATGCCGGAGCCGCCTGATGGCCATGCTCGACACGATCGTCGCCCACAAGCGGGCGGAGGTCGATGCGCGGCGTCGGGCCATCTCGCTCGAGGTGCTGCGCGACCGGCCGCTCCATGCCGAGCCCCGGCGTGGCCTGCGCGCGGCGCTCGCCCGCAACGCCCCGCGCGGGGTGATCGCCGAGCTGAAGCGCGCCTCGCCCTCGCGCGGCACGATCCGCGCCGACTACGACGTCCCGGCGCTGGCGCGCGCCTACGCCGCGGCCGGCGCCACGGCGCTGTCCGTGCTCACCGACGAGCGCTTCTTCGGCGGCGCGCTCGAGCACCTGGCCGCCGCACGCACGGCGACGGCGCTGCCATGCCTGCGGAAGGACTTCCTGGTCGACCCCTACCAGGTGGAGGAGGCGCGCGCCTGGGGCGCCGATGCCGTGCTCCTGATCGCCGCGGCGGTCACGCCCGAGCAAGGCGCCTCGCTCCTCGCCGCGGCCGCCGAGAGCGGACTCGACGCGCTGGTCGAGGTCCACGGGGAGGCCGAGCTCGCCTGGGCGCTCGCCGCCGGGGCGACGCTCGTCGGCATCAACAACCGAGATCTGGCGACGTTCACGGTCTCGCTCGACACGACCGAGCGGCTCGCCGGGCTCGTGCCGGCAGGCGTGCTGGTGGTGGCCGAGAGCGGCGTCCGCTCGCGCGCCGACGTCGAGCGCATGCGGCGCGCCGGCGCGCACGCCGTCCTCGTGGGTGAGGCCTTCATGGAGCAGCCGGATCCGGGCGCCGCCCTGGCGGAGTGGCTCGCGTGCCCGTGAAGGTCAAGATCTGCGGCGTGTGCAGCGTGGACGACGCGCGGGCGGCCGTGCGGGGGGGCGCGGACTTCCTGGGCCTCAACTTCTGGCCCGGAAGCCCGCGCCACGTCGACTTGGCGCGCGCCTGCGAGATCGCCGAGGCGGTGGTCCCGACGCCGCTGGTCGGCGTCTTCGTGGACGCGCCGCGGGAGCTGGTCGAGCGGGTCGCGGCGGAGATCGGTCTCGCGGCCGTGCAGTTTCACGGCGACGAGGACGCCGCCTACTGCCGCGATTGGCCGTGGCGGACCATCAAGGCGCTCCGGCTCCGTCCCGGCGACGACGCTGCGGCGCTCGCCACGCGCTACCCGACCGACTACGTCCTGCTCGACCGCCACGTCGCCGGGCGGCCCGGGGGGACGGGGGAGCCGCTCGAGCCCGCCATCGACCTCGGCGCCGTGCCGCGCGCGCGGCTCTTCGTGGCGGGCGGGCTCCGGCCCCGAGACGGTCGCGGACACGGTGCGGCGCCTGCGGCCGTTCGGCGTCGACGTCGCCTCGGGCGTCGAGGAGCGCCCGGGAAGGAAGGATCATGCGAAGGTCGAGGAGTTCATCCGCCGCGCCAAGGCTGCCTGACGAGCACGGGCACTTCGGCCAGTACGGGGGCCGGTACGTCGCCGAAACCCTCATGCCGCAGCTCCTCGAGCTCGAGCGGACCTACACGCGCCTGGCCCGCGACGCCGCCTTCCAGCGCGAGCTCACGCGCTGGCTCCGCGAGTACGCCGGACGGCCGACCCGGCTCTACTTCGCCCGCCGCCTCTCGGGGCGGCTCGGCGGTGCCCGCATCTTCCTCAAGCGCGAGGACCTGCTCCACACCGGCGCCCACAAGATCAACAACACGATCGGACAGGCGCTGGTTGCACGCCGGCTGAAGAAGAGCCGGCTAATCGCCGAGACGGGCGCCGGCCAGCACGGGGTGGCGACCGCCACCGTGGCCGCGCTCTTCGGCATGCGCTGCGAGATCTTCATGGGGGCGGAGGACGTCCGCCGGCAGAGCTTGAACGTGTTCCGCATGAAGCTCCTCGGCGCCACCGTCACCGTGGTCGAGTCCGGAGCACGCACCTTGAAGGACGCGATGAACGAGGCGCTGCGCGACTGGACTGCGACGGTGCGCGACACGTTCTACGTGATCGGCTCGGTCGCGGGTCCCCATCCCTACCCGCTCATGGTGCGCGACTTCCAGGCGGTGATCGGCGAGGAGGCGCGCCGCCAGGTGCTCGATTCGGCCGGACGCCTGCCCGACGCCTGCATCGCCTGCGTCGGCGGCGGCAGCAACGCCCTTGGCCTCTTCCACGCCTTCCGCGACGACCGGCGCGTCCAGCTGATCGGCGTCGAGGCGGCCGGCCGGGGTCTCGACACGGGCGCGCACGCCGCGCCGCTCACGGCCGGGCAGGTGGGCGTGCTGCACGGCAACAAGACCTATCTCCTGCAGGACGAGACCGGCCAGATCCGCAACGCCCACTCGATCTCCGCGGGACTCGACTACCCCGGCGTCGGCCCGGAGCACGCCTATCTGCGCGACACGGGAGGCGCGACCTACGTGACGGTCACCGACGACGAGGCGGTGGAGGCGCTCCGCCTTCTCACGGCCACCGAGGGGATCATCCCGGCGCTCGAGAGCGCGCACGCGGTGGCGCACGCCGTGCGGCTGGCGCCGCGGCTCGACCGCCGGGCGGTGCTCCTCGTCAACCTCTCCGGCCGGGGAGACAAGGACATGAACACGGTCGCGGACTACCTCGGGGTGCGCCTGACGTGAGTCGCATCGGGCCCGCCTTCGCGGCGCTCCGGGCCGGCGGCGAGACGGCGCTGGTGCCGTTCTTCACCGCCGGCGACCCCGACCTCGCGACGACGCGCGAGCTCGTGCGCGCGGCAGTCGCCGCGGGCGCGCACGCGGTCGAGCTCGGCGTCCCCTTCTCGGACCCCATGGCCGACGGCCCCGTGCTGCAGCGTGCGGCGGCGCGGGCCCTCGCGGCCGGCACCAGCCTGCCCCGCGTCCTCGAGCTGGTGGCGGAGCTCCGGCAGGAGATGAGCGAGCCGATCGTGCTCTTCGGCTACTACAACCCCTTCTTTCGCTACGGGGTCGAGCGGATCGCGACCGACGCGGCGGCGGCCGGCGCCGACGGGCTCCTCTGCGTCGACCTACCGCCGGAGGAGGCAGACGACCTGCGCGCGGCCACCCGCGCCACCGGCCTCGACCTGATCGCGCTCCTCGCGCCCACCACGCCGTCCCCCCGCGTGCGCACCATCGCCCGCACCGCCAGCGGCTTCCTCTACTTCGTCTCGGTGCTCGGCACGACGGGCGCCCGCGCCGCGCTGCCGCGCGAGCTGCCGGAGCTGATCAGCCGCGTGCGCCGTGTGACACGGCTCCCCGTGGGGGTTGGCTTCGGCGTGAGCACCGCCGAGCAGGCGGGCTGGATCGCCGGTTTTGCGGACGCGGTGATCGTCGGCAGCGCGATCGGCCGGCTGGTCGAGGAGGGTGACGCGCGCGGCGCGCCGGGAAGAGTCGCGGCGTTCATCGCCTCCCTTCGGGCCGCGATGCACGCGGCCGCGCGGCCGTGCGTCGGAAGCTGACCGCCGCTCCCGGGCGTTGTCCAGCCTGCGCCGAGCCCTTCGATGGCCGGGCGCGCCGTCTCCAGGTGTGCCCGCACTGCGGCCACCACCTGCGGCTGGCGGCCGAGGCGCGCGTGCGGCTCCTCGTCGACCCCGGGACGTTCGCGGAGCGCGATGGCGGCCTGGGAGCGGCCGATCCGCTCGCGTTCGCGGGTTACCCCGCCCGCCTCGCGGCGGCGCGCCGGCAGGCCGGACGCCGGGAGGCGATCCTCACCGGCACGGCGCGCATCGGCGGGCATCGGGTGGCGCTCGGGGTCTTCGACTTCGCCTTCCTCGGCGGCAGCATGGGAACGGGCGTCGGCGAGCGTCTCACGCGCCTCGTCGAGCACGCCCGGGCCGCCCGGATACCGCTCGTCGTCTGCACCGCCTCGGGCGGGGCACGCCTCCAGGAGGGCATCTTCTCGCTCATGCAGATGGCCAAGGTGACGGCCGCGCTGACGCGGCTCAGGCAGGCTCGCGTCCCATGCATCACCGTGCTCACCGACCCGACGACGGGCGGGGTGGCGGCGTCCATCGGGCTCCTCGGCGACGTCAACCTGGCAGAGCCGGGCGCGCTCGTCGGCTTTGCCGGGCCGCGCGTGATCGAGCAGACGCTTCGTCAGAAGCCGCCACCGGGGTTGCAGCGGGCGGAGTCCCTGCTCGAGCGCGGCATGCTCGACCGCATCGTGCCGCGGCAGGCGCTGCGCGCGACGCTCGCCGCGCTGCTCGAGCTGCTCGCATGACCGCCTCCGCCTACGAGGACACGCTCGCCTACCTGACCGGCCTCGAGGTCTCGGCGGGCTGGGACCTGAAGCTCGAGCGGATGCGGGCAGCGCTCGAACGCCGGGGGCATCCCGAGGCGCGCTTTCCGGCGATTCACGTGGCCGGGACGAACGGCAAGGGGTCGGCGGCCGCGATGCTCGACGCGGTGCTGGCGGCGTCGGGCTACCGGACGGGCCTCTACACCTCGCCGCATCTCGTGGACTTCACGGAGCGCATCCGCGCCGGCGGCCGGACCATCCCCCGCGCGCGCGTCGTCGAGCTGGTCGGCGAGCTGCGCGACGACCTCGAAGCGGCCCGCATCCCGCTCACGCACTTCGAGTTCGCCACGCTCCTCGCCTGCGAGTGGTTCGCGCGCATCGGCATCGACATCGGCGTGATCGAGGTCGGACTCGGCGGCCGGCTGGACGCGACCAACCTGGTGAGGCCGATGGTCACCGCGATCACCTCGATCGCGCTCGACCACGAGGAGTACCTGGGGACCGACCTCGGTTCGATCGCCGCCGAGAAGGCGGGGATCGCCAAGCCGGGGGTGCCGCTCGTGATCGGGCGGCTGCCGGCCGAGGCGGAGGCGGTGGTGGCGGCGCGTGCGGACGCCGTCGGGGCGCCGATCGTGCGCGCGGGTGTCGACGGCGTGCTCGCGGACACCGCGGACGGTCTGGCGTTCCGAGGACCGCATGGCGTGCGGTGGGAGGGGCTTCGTCTGGCCCTCGGCGGCGCGTTTCAGCGGGACAACGCGGCCGTGGCGCTGACCGCGCTTGCCCTCGCCGGCGCGGCCTTTCCGTGTCCGCCCGCCGCGGTCCGCGCGGGCCTCGCGGCGGTGCGCTGGCCGGGGCGGCTGGCGGTCCTCGGCCGCTCGCCGCTCATCGTGGCCGACGGGGCGCACAACCCGGCCGGCGCCGCGGCGCTCGCCCGTGAGCTCCCGTCGATCATGGGCGGCCGCCGCGTGACGCTCGTGTTCGCGGTGATGGCCGACAAGGCGTGGCCCGCGATGCTCGAGACGCTCGGTCGGCACGTC
>Ga0209267_1001400_pt1 | contig 16446 bp, 15 predicted proteins | sample GraSoiAngelo_137_FD_185894 | JGI IMG/M metagenome (GOLD analysis project Ga0209267, IMG submission 185894) | Grasslands soil microbial communities from the Angelo Coastal Reserve, California, USA - 14_0929_09_30cm (SPAdes) (version 2) | ecosystem: Environmental > Terrestrial > Soil > Grasslands ... | reverse complement strand
GGGCCCTTGCCCGCCTGGTCGCGTTTCTGGGCGGTGAGCGTGCTGACGTCGTTCGCCATTGACTTCTCCTTCGTTGCCGGCCACCGCCGCCGCGCCGGGCGGGCACGTGCATGGGATTGACGGTGCCGGGGTTTGCGAAAAGCGCCCGAACTACAAAGAGCGCGGGCTTTTAGCATGCCCAACACCGCGGCGCAACAGCGCCGCGGAACAACTACGGACTACGACGTTTACCCGTTCCGCAGGGCCGGGGCCGCAAGGAGCCCTGGGGGAGGCGCCGGGAGGGGCGCGACCGGGAATCCGAGGTTGCGCCATCGCTGCATTCCGCCACGCAGCGCCCGGGCGCGCCGGAACCCGAGCTCGATCAACGTGAGCGCCGCACGGGCGCTCGAGACCTCGTTCGGTCAATCGCAGGCGACGACGATCTCCTTGTCGCGCGGCACTCCCTCGGCCCAGCGCGGGAGGTCGCGCGGCGCCACCGGGTGTGCTCCCGGAAGGGACTCATCGCCGCGGGTGATCTCGCCGCGCAGGTCGACGACGACTGGGGGATCATCGGAATCGAGCCGCTCCAAGAGATCGCCAGCCTCGATGCGCGGAACCACGGCGGCGCGCGCCACCGCGCTCCGCTGGGCGATCTTCCACCCCAGCCACAGGCCGAGGACGACGCCGCCAGCCAGCCCGAGCCAGACGCCGAACCGCAGGCCGACCTGGACCAGCACGATCAGCTCCGGACCGGCGGCAAACCCGATGCCTGCCAGGAGCGCGGAAAAGAGCAACGCGCCCAGCGAGTCGAGAAGCAAGAACCGTCCGATCGACATGCCCGCCATGCCGGCCAGGGGCGGAGCAACGGCGCCCAGCCCGGGAACGAACGGGGCCGCAACGAGGGCGCGCCCGCCGTGCCGGCCGAAGAGGTCCTCGGTCCGGCGAACGCATGAATCCGGCTCGATCGAGATGCGGCAGATCAGCCGGAGCACGTCTGCGCCGCGCCGCCGTCCAGCCTCGTACCACACGAGGTGACCGAGCGCAGAAGCAGCGACGGAGAGGACGATGATGCCGCCCAGGGAGAAGTGATCTTCCTTGGCGAGCACGCCCGCGGCGAGCAACAAGGGCGTCAGCGGAACGGGCGCGCCAAGCTGCGCGACCAGACCGATCACGAAGATGACCGCGTAGCCGTGTTGCAGGAGGAAATCACCCATGCGTTCCAGAGGATGCTCGCGGAGGTGGAACGATGCGGAAAGCTGCTGGCACTCTGAACAGTTCCGCGCACTCGCGTGCGCGGCGCCTGGTGCTAGACGAACAGCGAGCTGAGCGAGTCACCGCTGTGGATGCGCCGGATGGCCTCGCCGAAGATCTTCGCGACCGACAGCTGCGTGATCTTCCTGCAGGCGAGGGCGTTCTCCCGCAGCGGGATGGTGTTGGTGACGACGACTTCCTCGATGACGGAGGACTGGATGCGCTCCACCGCGGGTCCCGACAAGACAGGGTGGACGGCATAGGCGACGATTCGGCGGGCGCCGGACTCGTCCAGGGCTTTGGCTCCCAGCGTGAGGGTACCCGCGGTGTCGATCATGTCGTCGAGCAGGATGGCGGTCTTTCCCCGGACATCGCCGACGATCTGCATGACTTCCGCGACGTTGGCCTTGGGCCGCCGCTTGTCCACGATGGCGAGGGTCGCGCCCAGGCGCTTGGCGAACGCACGGGCGCGTTCCACGCCGCCCGCGTCCGGGCTGACGACGACGACTTCATCCGGACGCGACCCGTACTTGCGCTTCATGTCGTCGAGCAGGATGGGCGAGGCGTACAGGTGATCCGAGGGCATGTCGAAGAAGCCTTGGATCTGGCCCGCGTGCAGATCCATGGAGAGGAAGCGATCGGCGCCGGCGGAGGTGATCAAGTCCGCCACCAGCCGCGCGGTGATGGGCGTGCGGGGAGCGACTTTCCGGTCCTGCCGCGCGTACCCGAAATAGGGCACCACGGCGGTGATGGAAGCCGCGGATGCCCGCCGGGCAGCGTCGATCATGATCAGCAGCTCCATCAGGTGGTCGTTCACCGGGGTGGAGGTGCTCTGGACGAGGAAGACGTCCCGCCCGCGAACGTTCTCGGCGATCTCGATCTGGATCTCGCCATCCGAGAACCTGCCCACGTCGCAGCGCCCGAGCGTGATCCTCAGGTAATCGCAGATCTCCTTCACCAGCGGCTTGTTCGAGTTCCCGGAGAAGACGACGAGGTCCGACTCGGTCTCGGGCATGCGCGGCCTTCTACAACGAGCCGCGTCGGCGGGTCTACCGGAACGAGCCAGGGCTATCCGCTCGCGGCCGCGGCGGACGTCGGCGCGGTGCCCCGCGCCAGCTCGCGCTCGTACTCCGCCAGGATGACCTTTTCCATCCGCTCGCGGGTGTCGCTGTTGAGCGGGTGCGCGATGTCTTTGAAGGTGCCGTCCTTCCTGCGCTTTGCTGGCATGGCAACGAACAGCCCGGTATTGCCGTTGATGACCTTGAGGTCTCGCACCACGAAGCAGTTGTCGAGGGTAATCGTCACGTAGGCTTTCAGCCTTTCCTCGTTCACCGGAAAGACCCGCACCTCGGTGATGTCCATGATGGAACCCCTCTGGATGCGACGCGCCTACACAACACCCCAAACGGGACGGTACGCCCCCGCCTGACGAGTTGTCAAACGGACGCTTGCCGGGTGACTGGGGCGGGGGCTCTACGGGAAATTCGCCCGTGCTTTCAACGCCATGTCCATCGAGACATCGGCGTTCCAGGTATTGCCGGGGCCCGTGCCGGTGGCTTGGAACTGCAGCTGGACAGAATGCGAGGTCGTCGAGATGTAACTGATCAGATCGACGTCGTGGCCTCTGAGCGCGATGCTCTGGTCGGCGGTACCGTCCCGGTTTCTGTCGTAATCCGCCAGCAGCGTGCAGTTGCTTCCACTGGCCGAGCAGTCCGTCGTCGCCGCCGGGGCGGCGAGCAGACTGATCGTCGCCACGTTCTTGAAATCGCCACTCGCTGAACTCTGCAGCCGCACCCCGGCCCCGTTCAGGATCAACGAAGTGTTCAACGTGGCCGGACCGAGACTCGAAGACGGCTGGAGCAGGGGCTGATCGCCGAAATTCACGGTGAACGTGTTCTGTCCGCTGATCTGGATGAGTCCGAGCGGCAGCGCTCCGGGCATGCAGTTCGTGGCGCCGCCGCAGAGGTTGTGGCTCAAGGCGACGCTCTGGTCCTCGATCTGTGCGAAGCACCCGAGGAGCGGCAGCAGGAGAAGGGCAATGATCTTGAGGTTGCGCATGTCTCCCTCGCTCAGTAGACGAAGATGTTGAAGCCGAGGCTGGCACAGGGGGCGATGGCGCTGACCTTCGCGTCCCCTACTGTGAACGTGTTGTTCGGGTCGCCATTGTGGGCCGCCGCGATGGCGGTGATGTCTGCGCCCGAAAGCGTGCTGAACACGTACGTGACTCCGCCGCGCAAATAGAAGCTGAACCGCCGCTGCGACCCGAACTCGAGGCCGAGCTGCGCCGTCGCGAACGTGTAGGTCGTCTTCGAGAGCATGGCCCTCTCGGTGGGATCGCTGATGGTGACGAATTTCGTCATGTCGCCGCTCAGGTACCGGCCGGCATCGAGGTTCAGTGTGGGGGTGACCGCCCAATCGGCGGGAGCCAGGGTGATGCCGCCGCGATACCCGAACCCGATGGCATTGTAGGCAAGGCCGCCGTTCAGCCGGAGCCACCAGAGGGGCCGGACCAGCAAGGTCACGCCGCCGCCGCCCGGAGCGCCGCCGTCGATCCCGAGACCGATGATGGTCCGTTCCGGCTCCTCGTCCAGCGTCCTTTTCTGCGCGCCCAGGGCGACCGGCGCCGGCGCGGGCACGGCAGCGGGGGCGGGGTCCATGATCCTGAGTGCGTACGGGACGTTCGGCGCTCCTGAGCGCGCGGGGCCGTTGCCGTACTGATCGAACGCCTCGACGTAGTACTCGAGATCGGAAGTGGTCATGGCCGCGGGGATCGTCGCGGTGTAGTCGTCGCCGCCGATGTTCCCCATGGGGAGCGTCTTGTATTCCTTGTCGCCCGCGTGCCGGAACATGACCACGGCGCCCTGTACGCCCGTATCGCCGACGAGCCGCGCGTTGATCTCGACAGGCTTGCCCTTCAGCGCCTGGGTCAGCGCCGCATGGGTGATCGCGGGAGGAGCACCTTTCGGCTTGATGGTGACCGTCGTCGGTATCGCAGGCGTCGCCGCCACCTTCTTCTCTTCATCGAGTGTGACCGCGATGGGCTGGTCCGCCGAACCGGCGCGCGCAGGACCATTTCCGGCGATGTCCCACGCCTCGATGTAGTACTCGAGCGCGTCGACGTTGGTCAGCGCGGCGGGGACGTCGACCGAGTAGTCGCCCGGCACGATCTTCGAGGGGGCCATCTTGATGGGGACGTAGCCGCCGGCGCCCAGCCCCTTCTTGCGCACGGAGAGGATGGGTCCGAACACTCCGTTCGCGTCGATCGCGTGGGCCGCGATGGTCAACGGCTTGCCACGAACGCCGGCGGCGACGAGTTGATGCGTGAGCTGCGGCGGTTCGCCGTCGTCGGGGACTTCGGGCGCAGGTGCCGCCGCGGCGGGCGCGGAGGACTTCTTCTTGCGGCTGCTCTTCTTCGAAGACTTCTTCCTGCCGTTCTTTTTCTTCTTCTTCGAAGGCTTCGCTGGCGCGCCCGTGCTGGCGTCCGGCTGCGCTGGCGTTGCCGCGTCGGTCTGGGCCATCGCGCCGGCGCCGACGCAGAGGCTCGCGGCGGCGACGACAAACAACTTGCGAAGGTGCATTCGGTTGTCCCCTCGGAGTTCGGTCGACCTTACTGCAGATCCGGGGACGGTCAATCAAAGCACATCGCGTCTGCGGTGCTGCAAAGCAGGAAGATCGCGGCGCACCTGCGACAGCCGCGCCGGATGTATGGGCGCGACAGCGATTCCTTCTTGCTCCGCGCCTGCGTCCGCGAGCACGTCTCCCCAGGGGTCCACGATGCAAGCGTGTCCCCAGGCGAACCGGTTCTCGTTCGCTGGGCCGATGCGTCCGACTTGCGCGGGCGCGAGCACGTACGCCTGGTTCTCGATGGCGCGGGCCCGCAGCAGGACTTCCCAGTGCGCCTTTCCGGTGTACGCGGTGAACGCCGCCGGAACGCAGAGCAGGTCGGCGCCGATCTGGCGGTACAGCTCCGGAAAGCGGAGGTCGTAGCAGACGGACAAGCCGATCTTGACGCCGAGCGAGGTCTCGATGGCCGCCGGGGGCGCGTCGCCCGGCGCGACCTGCTCGGACTCGCGATAGCGCGCGCCGTCGGGGATGTCCACGTCGAACAGGTGCAGCTTGCGGTACGCCGCGACGATCTCCCCTCGCGGCGAGATCAGCGCCGTGGTGTTGTAGATCCTGCTGCCTCCGGCGCTCCGGCCCCCGGTTCCCTGCGCGAGCTCCGCGATCGATCCGGCCAGGCACCAGACGGCGCGCTTCGAGCAGAACTCCCGGATGCGCGCCAGCTGAGGTCCGTCCACGGGGCCGGCGAAGGCGTGTTTCTCCCGCGCGGGTCCGATGTGCTCCCACATCTCCGGCAAACCGATCAGCAAGGCCCCTCGACCGGCCGCTTCCCCGAGGAGCTCCAGGGCGTGCGCTTCGTTGGCCGCCCGGTCGTTGCCAGACCTCATCTGGACTGCCGCTGCCAGGAACACAATCGCCTCCGTGGCGGTTTGACTATCATGGGCCGGTCTGTTACCTCCGGCCCCAACATTTTCGGAGCCGTCGCCGAAAGTGGGTCCGAAGTGGCCCACTTTTTCATTTTAGGAAGCCCGGAGTTGGCCCCCGAAGCCGGAGCAGTGGAGATGGGCCGCAAGGAAGAGATCCTCGACAAGGTACGCCAGATCGCCGCGCCGCTCGCCGCGCAGGAAGGCCTCGAGCTGATCGACGCCGAGATCGGCGGGGGCGGTGGCCGGCAGATCCTCAGGCTCTTCATCGACAAGTCCGGCGGGGTCTCGCTGGAAGACTGCACCGCGGTGTCGCGCGCGGTCTCCACGGCCCTCGACGTCGAGGACCCGATCGAGGGGGCCTACGATCTGGAGGTCTCGAGCCCGGGTCTCGATCGGCCGCTGAAGACCCCAGAGCACTTCCAGAAGTTTCTCGGCAGCAAGGTCCGCGTGAAGACGTTCGGGCCGCTCCCCGACTGCGAGAACCGAAGGACTTTCCTGGGAATCCTACAGGGTTACGAGAACGGCACCATCGCGATCGACGTCGACGGGAAGACCTTCCGCGTCCCGCATGCGCTGGTCAGCAAGGCAAACGTAGAACCGGTCTTCGAGTAGTTCCTACAACAGAATAGAAAAGAGAGAAGAGCAATGGCTTCCCCGGCACCGCAGGCCCCGATCGTCAACCTGAACATGGTCCTCGACCAGGTCGCGAAGGACAAGGGCATCGAACGCTCCGTCCTCGTCGACACGCTGCAGAACGCCATCGCCCAGGCCGCGAAGAAGCACTTCGGCCAGGACCGCGCCATCGAGGCGACCTACAACGAGGACAAGCAGGTGGTGGAGGTCTTCCAGACGCTGACGGTGGTGGAGCGCGTCGAGGTGGAGGACCCGGTCAAGGCGGTGAACCAGATCTCGCTCGAGGAGGCAGGCAAGAAGGGGATCGAGGCGGAAATCGGCGACGAGCTCTTGTTCCAGATCTTCTACCGGCCCGAGGACGAGGAGGAGGCGCGGGTCCAGGACGAGCGCTACGGCGACATCTTGAGGCTCAAGACCTACCGGAAGGGATTCGGCCGCATCGCTGCCCAGACCGCCAAGCAGGTGATCATCCAGCGCACCCGCGACGCCGAGCGCGAGAACGTCTACAACGACTACAAGGACCGCAAGGGAGAGATCGTCTCCGGGATCGCCCTGCGCTTCGAGCGCGGCAACATCATCGTCAACCTGGGGCGAGCCGAGGCGGTCCTGCCGGTGCGCGAGCAGACGCCACGCGAGAGCTACCGCGCCGGCGACCGGGTCCAGGCGTTCGTGCTCGACGTGTTGCGCGAGAGCAAGGGGCCGCAGATCATCCTCTCGCGCGCCTCGCCCGACGTGGTGCGCAAGCTGTTCGAGATGGAAGTGCCGGAGATCGCCGAAGGCGTGGTGGTCATCGAGGCGGTGGCGCGCGAGCCCGGCGGCCGGACCAAGATCGCCGTGGCGTCGCGCGATGCGGACGTCGACCCGGTCGGCGCCTGCGTGGGCATGAAGGGCAGCCGGGTGCAGGCCGTGGTGCAGGAGCTGCGCGGCGAGAAGATCGACATCGTCCCCTGGGACGAGGATCCGGCACGGTTCGTCTGCAACGCGCTTCAGCCGGCGGAGGTCAGCCGCGTGCTGCTCGACGACCAGAACAAGGCGATGGAGATCATCGTCCCGGACGATCAGCTCTCGCTCGCCATCGGCCGCAGGGGCCAGAACGTGCGGCTGGCCGCGCAGCTCACCGGCTGGAAGCTCGACATCAACAGCGAGTCGCGCGTGAAGGAGATGCGCGAGTTCGCCTCCCGGTCGCTCACCGCGGTGGGGCTGCCCGAGGCGACCGTGGAGCTGCTCTACGCACACGGCTTCCGCAGCGCGAAGGACTTCGCGAACGCCAGCACGGAGGTGCTCCTGCAGATGCCCGGGATCACGGCGGACAACGTGGAGCGCTACCTGGCTGCTGCGCGCGAGCAGATCGGCAAGGACGAGGAGGAGCTGTCTCGCATCGAGCAGGAGCGGGAGGAGCGCCGGCTGGCCGAGGCGCGCAAGCACCCGAGCGAGCTGACCCAGCAGGAAAGGCTGCTCCGGGTGCGCGGCATCAGCGAGCGAAACATCGAGCAGATGGCGAACGCCGGGTACAAGACGGTGGAGGACATCCACAACGAGCCCGACGTGGTGAAGTTTGGCGAGCAGACCGGGCTCGGCGTCAAGAAAGGCAAGCAGGTGAAGGCAGCCGTCGAGCACTACCTGCAGGAGGAGGCGCGGCTGAAGGCGGACCTCGACGCGAAGAAGGCGGCGCAGGGAGCCCAGCCGCAGATCGCGTAACCCGTGACGCGAGGGGCCCGGGCAGGGAGGATCAGGCTCTTCGAGCCGCAACGGCGCTGCGTCGGGTGCCGAAAGGTGCGACCCCGCCGCGAGTTGCTCCGGCTGGTGGCGGAGAACGGCGAGACGGCGCCGGGGCTGGGAAGGCCGGGCCGCGGGTGCTGGATCTGCCGCGACGAAGGATGTGCGCGGGAAGCGCTGAGACGGCGCGAGATCCCGCGGGCGCTCAAAGGGAAGGCGGCGGCGCCGACGCTCGACCGCCTTCTCGGGTGGATGGACCTCGGTTCGCTTGACGCCGACGGAGGCAGCAGACTAAAGAGCTAGCCCCTCGAAAAAGGGACGGTGTTTTCTGGAAGGGACTCAACAGCGGATGGCGAAGAAGCGCGTCTACGAGCTCGCGAAGGATCTCGGTCTCTCCAACAAGGAGATGGTCGATTGGCTGCGCGCGCACGAGTACGATGTGAAGAGCCACTCTTCCTCGCTCGAGGACGATCAGGCGCTCGCGGTCGTCGAGAAGTTCAGGGGCGAGAAGGGATCCAAGGTCGAGGCACCCAAGCCGTCCGGGAGCGGCGTGGTCCTCCGGCGCAAGAAGGCTGACACGGCCGCCGAACACGAGCACGCCGCCGCCCTCGCCGCGCAGCAGTCTGCCGAAGCCCCTCCGCGCTCCGTGGAGGTGCGCAAAGCGGAGTCTCCTCCCATCCCCGTTCCTGAGCGCAAGCTGGAGCCGCATCCGGCGCCGACCGAGGTGCACCCGCCCGCCGCGATCCCTGCTCCGCCTACGCCGCCTCCGGTCTTGCCGCCGGTCGCTGCCGAGAAGCCAGCCGTGGTTGCTGCCGCCCGCGCCGAACGGCCGCCGGCAGCGCCGAAGGCGGAGCTGCAGGCCGAGCCGAAATCCGCGGCCGCTCAGCAGCCGGCGGCGTCGGCCGCGCCCCGCCCGGTCGAGGCGTCGCGCCCGCCTGCGCCGGTCAGCAACGTTCCGGTCGGAGTCGCCAAAGTGGCGGCGCGCCCGGCGCCACCGCCGCCGCCGCGCCCTCACATTCGGCCACCGCCACCGAAGCCCAGCGGACCCATCGTCCAGGGACCGGGTGGCGTGCAGTCGGTCCAGGTTACCGAGAACCTGCAGGCGCGGCCGTCCGCGACGCGCGCGGTCGTGCTGTCGCGGCCGCTGATCCCGATCGCGCGTCCTGCTCCGCGCGCGCCGGGCGGAGGAGGCAGTTTCCGTCCGCGGCCGGTGGGCGAGGTTCGCGAGCTGGCCGTCGTTTCCGGCGGTCCGGGCCGCGGCCGTGAGTTCATCGACGTCACGAAGGACAACAAGGGCGGGCCTGGCCAGCGGGGCAAGAAGGGCCCGCGCGTCGAGAAGACCGAATCGCTCTCCAAGCAGGACCTGGTGGAGCTGGCCAGGCAGCGCGCCTACGTCCCGGTTCGCGGGCACAAGAAGAAGAGCGCGAAGAAGGGCAAGCAGACCGAAATCACCGAGATGTCGGAGCACAAGAAGGTGATCCGCATCGACGAGACCATCACCGTCGCCGAGCTCTCCCAGACCATGGGCGTGAAGAGCGCCGATCTGATTCGCAAGCTGATGGCGAACGGAAAGATGGTGACGCAGAACCAGCCCATCGACTTCGACACCGCCAGCGTGCTGGCGCTCGACAGCGGCTGGAAGGTGGAGAAGGTCGGCTTCGAGCTGGACGAGTTCATCCGCGAGACGGAGGACAAGCCCCAGGACCTGGTGGCGAGGCCGCCGGTCGTCACCATCATGGGTCACGTCGACCACGGCAAGACCTCGCTGCTCGACGCCATTCGCAAGACCAATGTCGCGGCCGGCGAGGCGGGCGGGATCACGCAGCACATCGGCGCGTACTCGGTCGACGTCATCGGCTCCGATGGCGGCGAGGCCTCGATCACGTTCCTCGACACGCCGGGCCACGAGGCGTTCACTGCGATGCGGGCGCGCGGCGCCAACGTCACCGACATCGCCGTGCTGGTGGTGGCCGCGGATGACGGCGTGATGCCGCAGACGGTCGAATCCATCAACCACGCCAAGGCCGCGGAAGTGACGGTGGTGGTGGCGATCAACAAGATCGACAAGCCGGAAGCGCAGCCCGAGCGGATCAAGCAACAGCTCTCGGAGCATGGCCTGATCTCCGAGGAGTGGGGCGGCGACACCATGATGATCCCGGTGTCCGCGCGGACCGGCGAAGGCATCGAGAAGCTGCTCGAGGCCATCCTGCTCCAGGCGGAAGTGATGGAGCTGAAGGCGAACCCGAACAAGCCGGCCACCGGCACGGTCATCGAGGCGAAGCTCGAGAAGGGTCGTGGTCCCGTCGCGACCGTCCTCGTCCAGGACGGAACGCTGCGCGTCGGGGACGCCATCGTCACCGGCATCCACCACGGCCGCGTCAGGGCGATGATGAACGAGCACGGCGAGTGGGTCGACGACGTTCCGCCGGGCTTTCCCGTGGAGGTACTCGGCCTTGACGGCGCGCCCTCCGCCGGCGACGACCTCAACGTGGTGGAGGATGAGCAGGCCGCCGCGGTCGTCGCCGAGCACCGCCTGAAGAAGCAGCGCGAGAAGGACCTGTCGAAGAGCAACAAGCTCTCCATCGACGACATCCTGGCCAAGGGCAAGAAGGACGAGGCCAAGGTCCTGAAGATCATCGTCAAGGCGGACGTGCATGGCTCGGTGGAGGCGCTGAAGATGGCGCTGGCGAAACTGTCCACCCCGAAGGTTTCGGTCGACGTCATCCATTCGGCGGTCGGCAACGTCACCGAAAGCGACGTGATGCTGGGCGCGGCCTCGAAGGCGATGATCGTCGGCTTCAACGTCAAGCCCGAGTCGAAGGCGGCGGAGACGGCGGCTTCGCAGGGCGTGACCCTGAAACAGTACGACATCATCTACGAGGCGCTGGACGACGTGAAACTGGCCATGGAGGGCCTGCTCGAGGCCATCATCAAGGAGAAGGTGGTGGGGCACGCGAAGGTGCTGCAGACCTTCAACGTGCCGAAGCTCGGGACCATCGCGGGATCGTCCGTCACCGACGGCAAGATCACCCGCACCTCGATGGTGCGGCTGCTCCGCGACCAGAAGCCCATCCTCACCGGCAAGATCGCCTCGCTCAAGCGCTTCAAGGACGACGTCAGAGAGGTGGACAAGGGATTCGAGTGCGGAATCGGGATCGAGAACTTCACCGATTTCCAGCCCGGGGACGTGATCGAGGCGTACGAGCTGGAGACGATCCGGCCCTCGCTGACCTAGGCGGCTGCCGCACCGCAGGTGCGGCTTTGCCGCCTATGTTTGAGGCTGTACAGGCGTGACGAAGGCATGCGCATGGTGGTCGGGATCCTCAGGCTCACGCTCTACGTCCAGGGCGCCGCTTCGCTGAAGGACAAGCGGCAGGTGGTGCGCAAGGTGGTGGACCGCCTGCGCTCGCGCTTCAACGTCGCCGCCGCGGAAGTGGGGGAGAACGACGTCTGGCAGCGGGCCGTGATCGGCATCGCCGCGGTGGCGAACGATCGCAGCTTCGTCAACGAAGTCCTGGACAAGTGCGCCCGCGACGCCGGGAACATCGCGGAGATCCTCAACCGCGAGATGGAGATCGAGACCTACTCGGAGATGAAGGGCGACTGGTCCCAGAAGCCCGATTTCGACGCGCACGATCTCACGCGGCTTCCGCCGGAGAAGGAGGAGGAGCTGCCGGAGCAGCGTGAACCGGGCTGGCTGAAGGAGGAGGACCTGGAATGACCAGCCACAACCGCCCCGAGCGGGTGGCGCAGATGATCCAGCAACTGCTCGGCGAGCTGTTTGCCCGCGGCATGCGCGACCCCCGCCTCGGGCTGGTGACCATCACCGGCGTGAAGATGTCGCCGGATCTGCGCGAGGCGCGGGTGTACTGGACGGTGCACGGCGACTCCGAGCAGCGCAAGCACACCGCCAAGGGCCTGCAGAACGCCCGCGGCTTTCTCCGCCACGAGATCGGCATGCAGCTGAAGCTGCGGATCACGCCGGAGCTGCACTTCACCTACGACGAGGCGATCGATCGCGGCGAACGCATCGAGCAACTCATCCGGCAGGTGCATGACGAAGAGCGCACGAGGCTTGCGGCGCCCGCCACCCCGGAGCAGGAGGAGTGAAGGCGAGCAACAAAGGCGTCGCCAACCCGCGCGACTGGAAACCCGCGGAGAACCTCTGCCTTGCCGTCGACACGCTGCGGTCCGCCCGCAGGATCCTCATCACCATGCACCGCGGCCCCGACGGCGACGCGCTCGGTTCGGCGCTGGCGCTCGCCTCCGCGCTGCGCGAACTGGGCCGCGAGGTCACCGTCTACAATCCCGACGATCTCCCCTACAACTTCCGCTTCCTGCGTGGGGCCGCCGAGGTGGAAAAGTCGCTGGCCGCCGGAGCTGCCTTCGACGTGACGGTCGCGACCGATGCGGGCGCCTACGATCGCCTCGGTCCGGACGTGCCGTCGGCGGACCGGCGGGGCGTGCTCCTGAACCTCGACCACCACATCACCACCGAGCCCTTCGGCGACGTGAACTACGTCGATCCGCACGCCGCTTCCGTCGGGATCCTCGCCTACAAGATCATTCGCGGGCTCGGCGGTCCGATCTCCAAGGATACCGCGGAGTGCATCTACGCGAGCATCCTCGCGGACACCGGATGCTTCCGGTACTCGAGCACCGATCCCGAGTGCCTGCGCATCGCCGCCGAGTTGGTAGAGGCGGGCGTGGAGCCCTGGGAGATGACCGTGCGCGTCTACGAGCAGCAGCCGCTCGCGCGCATGCGCCTGCTCGCGGAGGTGCTTTCGACGCTGGAAGTCCACGGCAAGCTCGCGACCATCACCATCACCAACGCCATGGTGGAGAAGACCGGCAGCGAGACCGACCTCACCGACGGGTTCATCAACTACGCCCGCAGCGTGGACGGCGTGGAGGTGGCGGCGAGCTTCCGGGAGCCGCGCAACGGCGGTCCCTGGCGGGTGAGCTTCCGTTCGCGCGGGCGAGTGAACGTCGCCGCCATCGCGCAGAAGTTCGGAGGCGGCGGACATCACAATGCCGCAGGGTGCAGCATCGAGGGCGACGAGGTGTCGGTGCGGGCGAAGATCGCGGAAGAGGTCGAGGAAGCACTGAAGAATGGCGCATGAGCTCTCCGGCGTAGTCGTCGTCGACAAGCCGAGCGGTCCCACCAGCTTCGACGTGGTCCGCCGCGTGAAGGGCCTCTTCAAGGCCAGGCGCTGCGGGCATACCGGAACGCTCGATCCGACGGCGACCGGCGTGCTCCCGATCTGCATCGGCGACGCCACGAAGATCGCCAGCTTCGTCAGCGAGGGAGAGAAGGAGTACGACGCCGTCGTCCGCTTCGGCGTCACCACCGATACGCAGGACGGCGCCGGGCGCACGGTGGAGACGCGGCCGCTCGAAGGCCTCGGCGAAGAGCGCGTTCGCGAGGCGCTGGGCGACTTCGTCGGGCTCGTGCAGCAGACCCCACCCATGTACTCGGCGCGCAAGGTCGACGGCAAGCGCCTCTACGAGCTGGCGCGCGCCGGCGAGGAGGTGGAGCGCGAGGCGCGGCAGGTCCACATCGACGAGGCGCGGCTCCTCTGGTTCCGCTCGCCCGACGCGGGCGTCTTCGTGCGCTGCTCGAAAGGAACGTACCTGCGCACGCTGGCGCACGATCTGGGGCAGAAGGTCGGCTGCGGCGCCCACTTGCGCGAATTGAAGCGCGCGCGGGTGGGTCCGTTCGGGCTGGAGGATTCGGTGGGGCTCGACACGCTCATGGCCACGGCGAAGGAAGGCCGCGAGCACCTGGATCGATTCGTGCACCCGCTTTCGCGCGCGCTGACCGATCTCGCCGAGTTGAAGCTCGACGTGCAGCTCGCGCGGCGGGTCGCGCACGGGCACGCCCCCGGTCCCGCGGACCTTTCCCGCCTGCGGGCATCTCCGTACCCGCGCGGGCGCAAGGTCCGGCTGATGGATCCGGAGGGCCGCGTGCTCGCGGTCGCGGAGAGCGACGGCGTCGGTACGCTGAAGCTGCTGCGCGTCCTGGTCTCCGGCGCGCACGACCTCGTCGACAAGGACTACTGAGTCACATGAGGCCTCCGGCTCCGAGGTTCCCGGCATCCTGGAAGCAGCCCCCGGAACGGATCGCGCCGGAGCCGGCCGAGGTGCTGCTTTTCGCGACGCACCTCGACGTGACCGCACGGCGCCTGGACGAACTGCGGGCCACGTTCTCGCCGGGGGAGGAGCAGCGGTTCCAGAGTTTCGCCACAGACGCGCTGCGTTCGCGCTGGGGAACGGGCCGCGGGATCCTGCGCGAGGTGCTGGGCCGGGCCCTCGGGTGCGCGCCCCGCGAAGTGAGGTTCCGCTATGGTGCTCACGGAAAGCCCGGCCTCGCGGGCTCGCCGCTGAGGTTCAACATCAGCCACTCCGGCGCTCTCGCCGTGATCGCGCTTGCCCAGGTCGAGGTCGGCGTCGACGTCGAGCTGCCGCGTCCGCGCCGCAGCGACGCCATCGCGCGCCGCTTCTACACGCCCGGCGAGATCGAGCGGCTATTCGCCCAAAGCGATCCGGAACGGAGGGCCGACGCCTTCTTCCGCCTGTGGACCTGCAAGGAGGCGTTCCTGAAGGCGACCGGCGAGGGCCTCTCCCGGTCGACGCGGTCGTATGAGATCGCGTTCTCCCCACCCCGGCTGCTCTGGGCGACCGGGATTCCGGATGCTTCCCGGCGGTACTCGGTCCATCCGGTGGACGTCGGCGATCCCTATCGCGCGGCGGTGGTGGTCGAGGCGTCCGGGGTCACGCCGCGAACATATCGTTGGAGTTGAGCACCCGGCGCGCTGGCGTGTGGACGGACAGTTTCCGCGGTGCATAGACTTTGCGTGAAGGAGGTGTGGGATGGGCATGAAAGAGATGAAGGCCGCCTACGTCGCGAAGATGGAAGCCCAGGTGGCGGAGTGGGGCGCGAAGCTGAAGCAGATGAAGGCGAAGGCGGAGAAGGCTGCCGCCCAGGGACGCCTCGAGTACCAGCAGAAGCTCGCCCAGGTGAGGGCGGACGAGAAGCACGAGCAGGCGCGCCGGAAGCTCGACGAGCTGAAGGCCGCGGGCGAGGAGCGCTGGGAAGCCTTGAAGTCCGGCGTGGAAGGCGCCTGGAACGAGCTGAAGAAGACCGTGGATTCGACGAAAATCGAGTAGGCGCTCGCGGCGATCACTTCTCTTGCCTTTTGCGCGGGTCCCGCGCAAAAACGCGGCGCTATGTCGCTTCTCATTCTCGCCCTCCTGCTCGCCGCCCCACCCGCCGCACCCCAAGGTCCCCCCTCCAGCGTGGAGGGAATGGAACCTGCGCCAGGGGTTCCGAGCCTGCTGCAGAGCGGCGTGCCGGCGCTCCCCCCGGAACTCAGATCGCGCACAGGACAGTATCTGAACGCCCGAGCCGCCTCGCTGGCCGACGTGTCCGAAGACGGCGACGCCCTGCTCATCACTACGCGATTCGCTTCCACCGCGCAGCTGCACGTCGTCGAGATGCCGCTCGGCATGCGCACGCAGATCACCTTCGGCGACGAGCCGGTCAACGAGGCGAGGTTCCAGCCGGGCGATCCGCAGACCGTCTGGTACCTTCAAGATTCGGGCGGCGGCGAGTTCTATCAGCTCTTCCGGCTCGATCGCCGCTCGGGACGTTCCGAGCTCCTCACCGACGGCAAGAGCCGGCACCAGTCGCTGACCCTCTCCCGCGACGGCAGGCGGATCGCCTTTTCCGGCACGCAGCGCAACGGCAAGGACACCGACGTCTACGTCGCCGAGACGGGCTCGCCGAAGAATGCGCGCCGGGTCACCGAGGCAGAGGGAACCTGGGCACCGGTCGAGTTCTCGCGCGACGGCGCGCGGCTCCTCATCGTCCGCGAGCGCAGCATCCAGGACGCCGACCTGTTCGCGCTGGAGGTCTCTTCGGGGAAGCTGACGCAGCTCACGCCGAAGGAAGGAAAGGCCAGCGTGATGGCGGCGCGGTGGACCTCGGACGGCAAGGGCGTCTACCTGGTCACCGATCGTTGGAGCGACTTCAACCAGTTCTACCAGCTCGACGCGCAGGGCAAGCACACGCCGCTAGCGGCAGACGTGAAATGGGACGTGGAGTACCTGGCGGTGGCGGACGACGGCTCGCGAGTGGCATTCGTCGCCAACGAGGACGGGGCGTCGCGGCTCTACGTCCTCGACCGGCAGCGGCACGCCCAGCAGATCGCGCTGCCGGTCAACGCCGTGATCTCGAACGTCGAGTTCCCCCGGCACCGGGCCGATCAGCTCGCGGTGGCGTTCCAGACCGCGACCCAGCCTGCCGACGTCTACCAGATCGACCTGCGCGGGATGCGCGTGGTGCGCTGGACCCGGTCAGAGTTGGGCGGGCTCGATT
>Ga0209267_1001393_pt1 | contig 16487 bp, 13 predicted proteins | sample GraSoiAngelo_137_FD_185894 | JGI IMG/M metagenome (GOLD analysis project Ga0209267, IMG submission 185894) | Grasslands soil microbial communities from the Angelo Coastal Reserve, California, USA - 14_0929_09_30cm (SPAdes) (version 2) | ecosystem: Environmental > Terrestrial > Soil > Grasslands ... | reverse complement strand
CCGTCGCGCGGCGCCTGGGGCGCAGTCTCGCGATCCGCGAGGTCGATGCGGGATCCTGCAACGCCTGCGAGCTCGAGATCCACGCGCTCGGCAACGCCTTCTACGACATCGAGCGCTTCGGCATCCGTTTCGTCGCCTCGCCCCGGCACGCGGATCTGCTGCTCGTCACCGGCCCGGTGACGCTCAACATGCGCGAAGCGCTCGAGCGCACCTACGCCGCAACGCCGGCGCCCAAGTGGGTCGTCGCGGTGGGCGACTGCGCCGCGGGATGCGGCGTCTTCGCGGGGAGCTACGCTTGCGTCGGCGCGGTGTCGAAGGTCGTGCCGGTCGACCTCGTGATCCGCGGCTGTCCGCCGACGCCGGTGCAGCTGCTGCAGGGGTTGCTCTGGCTCATGACCTGAGGCAGACGAGGCCGCCGCCGATACGGCCTGAGCTAGCGGCCCCGGTTCCGCGCGGCGCGCAGCGCCTTCTCCCACTGCTCCCCAAGCAGCTGCACCGTCAGCTCTCCATCCGTGGCCGAGCGCAGTGACGCCGTTCTGTCGTTGCCGGTAATCACGAAGCCTGTCCCCACGAACAGCGCCTGTGATTGGGAGGTCGTCTTCTGATCCGTGTCACCGAGATGCTCAGGATCAGCATAGAGCAGCACAAACCGCTCCTCGGCATTCGCCGCATTCATAAAGACTTCAAGCGACATCTCCATGCCACGGCGCTTGAGCCGCTCCGCACCGTAACTGCGCAGCGGATGGTACTGCGCGTCCAGCATCTCGATGCGCGGCTGCAAGTACGAGCTGCCCCGCGTGGGCGCCGCTACGCGGATGGAATACGGGTTGTCGAGCGGCGGCAGCGAAAGCAGCATGGCGGGCAACTCCATACCGTTCTCGAGCTTCAAACAGCCGACTGCCCTCTTGAGCTCCACTTTGCCCTGTTGTTTCAAAAAGATCTCCGCCAGATCGTGCGCCTTGAGCTCGGCGCGGGCCGTCGCGCACGGCGCTGCGTCCGGCGGATGATCCGTGGCGGCGTGCGCGGACACCCAGGGGACCAACCCCGCCAGCCACACGGCCGGCCATACGCTCGCGCGCAGGCTGTTCGGCGCGGAGCTCACTTCAGCTGCTTCCCGAGTTCCGCAGCAACCGCGTCCACTGCCCCGCGCAGGTACGAGGTCACCTCGGCCGGTGCGGCCCGCATCGCCGCCCGGTCGGCAAATACCGCCTTTGGGTCCGGCTCGACGGTGATGGCCCGCTTGGCAGCCGCAGGCATGAAGTTGTTGTAGTAGATCTGGTCTGCGAACAGCACCCTCTGCGTCTTCGCATCGATCAAGCGCGCCTCGAGATGTACCGCCGGCCGGTAGGGAGACTTGGCGCCCGCCGCCGCATAACCCAGGTAGTTGACGTACAGGTCCAGCACCGCATCTGCGCCCGCAGCCGCCGGCGGGGTCGTCAGGAATTTCGCGGCATCGCCTCCCGTGCGCGCCCCGGGAAGCATCGTCACCTGGTAACCCGCGGTCTTCAGGGCACTGTCGATCTGCGCCGGGAAATAGGTCTTGTACTCGAAGCCTCCGGCGGAAAGCTCGCTGACCGCCTCCTTGGACGCGTTCGAAGCCCGGGTTGCCTCGACCAGGGCGCCGACCAGCCCGAAACTGTTACCCACGGCGTTGATGATCATGATGTTGGGGGCGTCGGGCAAGCCGATCGGGGCGACGGCAATGCTGTGCAGGGCGGGGCTCGCATCCTTATTGAACTCCTTGGTTGGAAAACTGGCGCAGCCCGCGATGGTCAAAGTGCCCAGCAGCGTACCGGTCGCACAGACGTGGCGGATCTTGAACATGCTCTGCCCCTAATGATGCGGTGCGTGCTCTCTTATTTTACCGGTTTTCCCGCCTTGACAGGCGGCGCGGCCGGCGTAACGTCAGCGCCCCTTCTTGGGAGGGCAGCCGCCATGAGAATCCCAACTACACGTCTTCTAGCTACGTTTTTCCTCGCCCCGCTGACGCTCTGTCTCGCACCCGCGCCGGCGGGGCTGGCGCAGGAGGACGGGACCACTCCCGTGCAGATCGTGGCCCTGGACGAATGCGATCCGGTGACCTTCAACGCCATGCTCGGAGCCGACTTCTGCAAGAACGTCGCGGTGGGCTACGCCACGACGTTTACGGATCTGTTCGCACAGGCAGCGGCCGGAAGGCCGAACCCCGGCTGGGACTTTGAGCCCGACAGAGTCACGATCAACCAGGGCACCCCCCTCGTCGTAGTCGACCAGGGCGGTGAGCCTCACACCTTCACCGAGGTGGCGAAATTCGGGGGTGGTTTCATACCCCCCCTCAACCACGGCGAGGCGACGGTTCCGGAATGTGCCGGCGGCTTCGGGGACGTCAAGGTGGCCCGCACTCGCATCCTTCAAGGCAGCCAGCTGCAGGTCACCGGCCTGTCGAAAGGAGTGCATCATTTCGAGTGCTGCATCCATCCCTGGATGCGTGTGACGGTCACTGTCGAATGACCGTGCGCTCGCGGACTTCGGTGCCGGCCTCGCGGCGCACCTCGCGCGCGCTCGCGTGAGACTGCGCTGCGGGGAGCGCCAAGGACAGGTTCACCGAGTTGCCCCCGAATCGACGTCACCCCACGCCGAGGTCATCAGCGCTCCCGAACCTCCGCACGGGCATTGGCGGGGCGGGGTAGCGGCCCATCTTGGAGTTCCAGTAGGCCCACGAGCGCGGGTCGATTATCCCGGGCGGCGCGCAATCGAGTGCTTCCCGAAGGTCGTCATCCGAGAGGTAGCGGCGGATGATGCGCATGTCCTCGTGCACAGCGTAGGTCAGCGCATACGCCATGAACTGCACCGGATCAGCAAGTGCCTTCTCGGGCGGCTCGAACCAAATGACCCGCCGTGCAATTTCCAACATGGCGGGCGTTATGGGGATCGCGTTCACAACTCGTGGCCAAAGTCCCGACCGGTGGGTTCGATGCCTGGCAGATGATCCAGGTCGGTCTCGCGCGCCGCGGTCACCAGGCGAAGCTTCATTGCTTCGGCCAAATCGCGCAGATTTCCATCGTCAAAATAGGATAGGGCTTTCAGTGTGATTTGTGGATTGAACGACGGCCCGTAGATCTTGGCGGCTGCGGCCAGCGCAGTCGGCCACGCTGAACGATCGCAGTCAACGTGTCCTCCGCACGCTGGATGATTTTTGCGCCAGCAAGAAAGGGGATTCCCGTCTCGAGAGCGCGCACGTCGAAGTTCCGGCCGCCGAAGAAATCGAAGTCCGCCGATTCCCGGTGACCTAAATGCAACGCCAGCGCGGTGCCCCCGTACAGCACGAAGTCCTTGGGTATCGCGCAGAGTTCGGGCCAATACGCCGCTGTGACGGCGCCAGGATCTCGAGTCGAGGGAAGAGCTCCGTCATGAGTACCGCTCAGACGCGCTACAGGCGTACGTAGTATTTTACGGCATCGGCCGGGGCGGGCCACCGCACTTCTTCATACTCAGGCCCTGCATCCGGCCAGAGTCGCTGGCCCCCTCAGCGCACCCCTGTCAGCCCACGCTCAGATAGTTGAGAATCCCCCTCGCCGCCTCGCGCCCCTCGAACACCGCGGTCACCACGAGGTCGGCGCCTCGCACCATGTCCCCCCCGGCGAACACCTTGGGGTTCGTGGTCTGAAACGGCCGCGCCGCGCTCGCCGACACGCGCACGCGGCCGTTGTGGTGCAGACGGATCCGGTGCGGGTCGAACCAGTCGGGCGGGCTCGGCAGAAAGCCGAAGGCGATGATGACCGCATCCGCCGGCACGATCTGCTCGGAACCTTCGAGCGGCTGCGGCACGCGCCGACCGCGCGCATCCGGCTCGCCGAGCCGGGTCGTCACCAGCTTCACGCCCTCCACTTGCTCGGCGCCCACGATCTCGATCGGCTGAGTGTTGAAGAGAAACTCGACCCCCTCCTCGCGGCTGTTCTTGTAGTCCCGCCGCGAGCCGGTCATGTTGCGCTCGTCGCGCCGGTAGGTGCAGGTCACCGACTCCGCGCCCTGGCGGATCGCGGTGCGGTTGCAGTCCATGGCGGTGTCCCCGCCTCCGAGCACGATGACTCGCTTGCCGCGCAGGCTGATGAGCGAACGGGCGGCGCCGGGAAACGAGAGCTCGTGGCGGATGTTGGCGATGAGATAGGGCAGCGCTTCGTACACGCCCGGCAGATCCTCGCCCGGGAAGCCGCCCTTCACGTAGGTGTAGGTCCCCATGCCGAGGAACACCGCGTCGTATCCGGCCACGAGATCCTCGAAGGCCGTATCGCGCCCGACCTCGCACCTTAAGCGGAACTCGACGCCCATCCCCTCCATGATCTCGCGGCGCTTCTCCACCACCTCCTTCTCGAGCTTGAAGGGCGGAATGCCGAAGGTGAGGAGTCCCCCGATGCGCTCGTGGCGATCGAATACCACCGGATGCACGCCGTTGCGCACCAGGATGTCGGCGCATGCGAGTCCCGCGGGACCCGCGCCCACGATCGCGACCCGCCGGCCCGTCGGCTGGACGTTCGACATGTCGGGCTTCCAGCCCGCCTTCAGCGCCTCGTCGGTGATGTACTTCTCGATCGCGCCGATGGTGACGCTTCCCAAGCCGTCGTTCAGCGTGCAGGCGCCCTCGCAGAGCCGGTCCTGGGGGCAGATGCGGCCGCAGACCTCGGGGAGCGAGTTGGTCTTGTGCGAGAGCTCCGCCGCCTCGAGCAGGTTGCCCTCCTCGATCAGCTTCAGCCAGTTGGGGATGTAGTTGTGAACCGGGCATTTCCATTCGCAGAAAGGATTCCCGCAGGCGAGGCACCGCCCGGCCTGCTGCGCGGCGCTCCCCGCATCGAACTGAGCGTAAATCTCGCGGAAGTTGCGCAGGCGCGACTCGACCGGCGCCTTCGCCGGCTCGGCGCGCGGGATGTCGAGGAATTGCAGATTCTTATCGGGCATCGCCGCTCGCGGACGGCTCAGGCTGCGCGCCGCAGGTTCTCGATGAGTGAATCGATCGAGGCGGCCTTCGGCTTCACCACCCAGAACTTGGGCAGGAAGATGCGCAGGTCGCTCTGGATCTCATCCGCCCAGGCGCTCCCGGTCTCGGCGACGTGCCGCTCGAGGAGTCCCTCGAGGTGCTGCACGTGCGACTGCATGGCCTCGGGATGGATGCGGCTGATGTCGATGAGCTCGTGGTTGTAGCGGTCGACGAAGTTGCGCTCGAGGTCGAGCACGTAGGCGAAGCCGCCGGTGAAGCCGGCGCCGAAGTTGAGGCCGGTGCGGCCGAGCACGCACACCGCCCCTCCCGTCATGTACTCGCAGCAGTGGTCTCCCGAGCCCTCGACCACGGCCACCGCGCCGGAGTTGCGCACCGCGAAGCGCTCGCCGGCCACCCCGGCGGCGTACAGCTCGCCGCCCGTGGCGCCGTAGAGGCAGGTGTTGCCCATGATGACGGTGTCCTTCGCCACGAAGCGCGCTCGGCTAGGGTGGCGCAGCACGATGCGGCCGGCCGCCATCCCCTTGCCGACGTAGTCGTTGGCATCGCCTTCGAGATACAGGTTGAGCCCGCCGGCGTTCCACACCCCGAAGCTCTGCCCGGCGCTGCCGCGGCAGCGCACGGTGAGAGGGGCCCCCTCCATGCCGTAGTTGCCCCAGCGCCGAGCGATCTCCCCCGAGACGCGCGCGCCGATCGAGCGGTTGAAGTTGCCGAGGTCGTAGTGCCATTCGCCGCCGCGCTTGCTCTCGATCGCCGGCAGCATGTCGCGCACCATGCGCTCGGCGAGCTCGCCGCGGTCGAAGGGTGGGTTCGAGTCGGTCGCGCAGAACTGCGGCGCATCGGCGGCCAGGCCGCCCGTGGAGAGGATGGGCGCGAGGTCGAGCTTGCGCTGCCTGGGCGTCTCGCCGCGCACCACCTCGAGATGCTCGGTGCGGCCGATGATCTCGGCGAGCGAGCGCACACCGAGGGAGGCGAGGATCTCACGCACCTCCTCGGCCACGAAACGGAAGTAGTTGATCACCATCTCGGGGAGCCCGGTGAAGTACTTCGTGCGCAGCACGTTGTGCTGGGTGGCGATCCCGGTGGTGCAGTTGTTGAGATGGCAGATGCGCAGATACTTGCACCCGAGCGCCACCATCGGCGCGCTGCCGAAACCGAAGCTCTCCGCGCCGAGGATCGCCGCCTTCACGACGTCGAGGCCGGTCTTGAGGCCCCCGTCGGTCTGCAGCCGCACCCGGTGGCGCAGATCGTTGCGGCGCAGCGTCTGGTGGGTCTCGGCGAGGCCGAGCTCCCACGGCGTGCCCGCGTACTTGATGGAGGACAGGGGGCTCGCGCCCGTGCCGCCGTCATAGCCCGAGATCGTGATCAGGTCGGCGTAGGCCTTGGCGACTCCGGCGGCGACCGTGCCCACCCCGGGCTCGGCGACCAGCTTCACCGACACCAGGGCCTGCGGATTGATCTGCTTCAGGTCGAAGATGAGCTGCGCCAGGTCCTCGATCGAGTAGATGTCGTGGTGCGGCGGCGGGGAGATCAGGCCGACGCCCGGCCGCGCAAAGCGCAAGCTGGCGATCATGTCGTTGACCTTGTGCCCCGGGAGCTGGCCGCCCTCGCCCGGCTTCGCTCCCTGGGCGATCTTGATCTGCAGCACCTCGGCGTTGATCAGGTATTCCGGGGTCACGCCGAAGCGTCCGGACGCCACCTGCTTGATCTTCGAGTTGCGCTCGGTGCGGTAGCGGCGCGGATCCTCGCCCCCTTCGCCCGAATTCGAGCGCGCCCCGAGCCGGTTCATGGCGATGGCGAGTGCCTCATGCGCCTCGGGGGAGAGCGCGCCTAAGGACATGCCGGCGCTGTCGAAGCGCGAGAGCACCGCCTCCGCCGGCTCGACTTCGGCGAGCGGAATCGGCCGCGCGGCGCGCCTGAGCGAGAGCAGGTCGCGGAGCGTCGAGGCCGGCCGCTCGTTCACGAGACGCGCGAACTCGCGGTAGCCCGCCTCATCGCCGGAGATCACCGCCGCCTGAAGCGCCGCGATCACGTCGGGGTTGTACATGTGGTACTCGCCGCCGTGCATGTACTTGAGAAGCCCGCCCTGGGCGATCCCCTCGCGCGGGTTCCAGGCGCGCGCGGCGAGCGCTCCGAGGTCGGCCTCGAGATCGGCGAAATCCGCGCCCTGCACGCGGCTTTCGGTGCCGGTAAAGCACAGGTCCACCACCTCGCCCGCGAGCCCGACGATCTCGAACAGCTGCGAGCTGCGGTAGCTGGCGATGGTCGAGATCCCCATCTTCGACATGATCTTGAACAGGCCCTTCCTGAGGCCCGCGCGGTAGCTGCGACCGAGCTCGAGCCGCGCCGCGAAATCGAGCTTGACGCGTCCCTTGCGCATCATCTCGAAGAGCACCTGGTAGGCCATGTAGGGGTAGACCGCGGTCGCGCCGTAGCCGATGAGGCACGCGAAGTGGTGCGGCTCGCGCGCCGTGCCGGTCTCGACCAGCAGGTTGCACTTGCAGCGCAGTCCCGTCCTCACCAGGTGCTGATGCACCGCCCCGGTCACGAGCAGCGCGTGCGCAGGCGTGCGCCCCCGGACGAGGTAGCGATCCGACAGGAGCAGCACGAGCTTGCCTTCCAGCACGGCGCTCTCGGCCTGCGCGCACATGCGCAGGATCGCCCGGCGCAGCCCCTCCGCGGGGTCGTACTGCAGGTCGATGAACTCGTGCGTGACCTCCTCGATCGCGAGGATCTGGCGGAGCTTGCGCTGCGAGAGGATCGGTGAGCCGAGCACGATCTGGCGGGCGTGCTCGGGAGCGGGCAGAAAGATGTTGCATTCCGGCCCGATCTGGGTCTGCAGCGACATCACGATCGATTCGCGCAAGCTGTCGATGGGCGGGTTGGTGACCTGCGCGAATTGCTGGCGGAAGTAGTCGTAAAGCGGGCGCACCTTGTGCGACAGCACCGGCATCGGCGTGTCGTCGCCCATCGAGCCCACCGCCTCGTTCTCGTCCTCGGCGAGCACGCGGATGATCTCGTCGCGCTCCTCCTGGGTGACGTTGAACATCTTCTGGTAGAGCGCGAGCGTGTCGCGGTCCATGGGCTCGGCCGCGAGCCGCGCGTCCACCAGGTCGCTCTCGAGGTAACGCACGCCCTGCTTCAGCCAGCTCTTGTAGGGATGGCGGGATTTCAGGATCTGATCGATGTCCGCCGAGGCGAGGAGCGTTCCGCTCTTCAGGTCGAGCGCGATCATGTCGCCGGGGCCGAGCTTGCCCTTCCTGACGACGTCTTCGGGCGCGTAGTCCCACACGCCGGTCTCGGAGGCGATGGTGAGACAGCGGTTGGCCGTGATGCAGAAGCGCGCCGGCCGCAGCCCGTTGCGATCGAGCGTGCAGAGCGCGTAGCGCCCATCCGTCAGCACGACGCCGGCCGGACCGTCCCAGGGCTCCATGTGCGCCGAGTAGTACTCGTAGAAGGCGCGCAGGTCGGGATCCAGCGCGTCGAGCCCGTGCCAGGCCGGCGGGATGAGGAGCCGCATGGCCTGCAGCGGATCGAGGCCTCCCATCAGCAGCACCTCGAGCATGTTGTCGAGGCTCTGGGAGTCCGAGCCGCCGAGCGACACCAGCGGCAGCACCTCCTGCAGCCCCGGGAGAAGGGGCGATGAGAGCAGCGGCCCGCGGGCCCTCGCCCAGTTGCGGTTGCCCTGGATGGTGTTGATCTCGCCGTTGTGGGCGAGGTAGCGGTAGGGGTGCGCGAGGCGCCACTGCGGCAGCGTGTTGGTGGAGAAGCGCTGGTGGAACACGGCCACCGAGCTCTCGAGACGCGGATCGGCGAGGTCCGGGTAGAACTGCGCCAGGTGCTGCGGCATCACCATGCCCTTGAAGACGATGGTGTTGGCCGAGAGGCTCGGCACATGGAACGCGGGATCGCCGCTCGTGGCCTTCTCGGCCAGGCGGCGCGCCATGAAGAGCCGCCGGTTGAAAGCCGCCTCGTCGAGGCCCGCCTCAAGGCAGTTGACGAAGAGTTGCTCGATGAGGGGCAGCGATTTCAGCGCCTCGGCGCCACAGGCCCCAGGGTCCACCGGCACGGCGCGCCAGCCGGCCACCTCGAGTCCCTGCCGCGCCAGCTCGCGAGCGAGCGCGAGCCGCGCCTGCTCCGCCTGCAGCGCTTGGCGCGAGTGAAACACGAGACCGGAGGCGAAGCGCTCGGCGAGCTCGATGCCGGCCTCGGCGGCCACCGCCCGGAGGAACCCCTCCGGCCTCTTCAGCAGCAGCCCGCAGCCGTCGCCGGTCTTGCCGTCGGCAGCGATCGCGCCGCGGTGAGTGAGACGGATCAGGGAGCTGATCGCGGTGCGAACCAGCCAGTGGCTCGGCGCATCGTCCAGGCTCGCGATCAGGCCGAAGCCGCAACTGTCGCGCTCGTAGTCCTCTTTATAGAGTCCGGCGGAAGGGGCATGCATGGATGACGGCCTCGCGATTCCCTCAAGCGCCGCGCAGACTTGAGCCGCGGCGGCAGGCCCGCGACCTCGTAGTCACACCGGCAATTCGTTCGCTGAAGGAGATCCGCCGCATGCCCGACCAGGCGCGCCGGCGAATGAGCAGTCGCAACCCCACGGCAAGAGATCGGGCCGCAGTGCCGTCGATCGACTGTTACACCATCACTATGCGTTCGATAATACCGGCCTACGGGGCTGTTGCAAGCGCCTCTGCGCCGCGGACCGAACTGAAAGCGACCGATGACCGAGCTCGAGACCCCGCGGCTTAAGCTGCGGCAATGGCGCGCGGCGGATCTCGAGCCCTTCGCCTCGCTCAACGCCGATCCGGTAGTCATAGAGTTCCTGTCCCGATGCCTGACCCGTGCCGAGAGCGATGAGTTTGCCGAACGCGTGCGCAGCGAGCTCGCCCAACGCGGCTGGGGGCTGTGGGCGGTCGAAGTGCGGGAGCACGGCGAGTTCATCGGTTTCGTGGGCCTGTCGGAGCCCTCCTTCGAGGCCCACTTCACGCCCTGCACCGAGATCGGATGGCGCCTGGCGCGCTCGAGCTGGGGCCGCGGTTACGCCACCGAGGCCGCCCGAGCGTGCCTCGATTTCGCCTTCCGGAGCCTCGGGCTCTCCGAGGTCGTCGCATTCACCGTGCCCGCGAACGCGCGCTCGCGGGCCGTGATGGAGCGGCTCGGCATGCGCCACGACGCGGCTGGGGACTTCGACCATCCCAGACTGCCGGCGGGGCACGCGCTCCAGCGGCACGTGCTCTACCGCCTGAGGCGCGAGGACTGGCAGCCCGGCTCGACCGTCCTGGCGCAGCCGTAGCGGGACCGCTGCGCCTCGCGCCCTCAGGGCGGCTCGCGCACCGCGAGCGCGATGTCCACGAGGTGCGTGCGCCGCACCACCTTGAGAGTGAGCGTGGTGCCGGGCGGCACGCGGCTCAAGCGCCGGTGGAGCGCATCGATGCCGTCCACCGGCTCATCGTTCACGGCGACGATCAGATCGCCGGGGCGCAGATCCGACTCCGCGGCCGGCCCCTGCGCCTCGCGTGACAGCACTTCGACCGCGCGCGCGACTGTCAGCCCCAGTGCCCGTACGAGTCGCAGATCGAGCGGCCGGTCGCGAGCGGCGACGCCGAGCCAGGCGCGACGAACGCGCCCCTGGGTGAGGATTTCCGTCAGTACCCATTGCGCGGTGGAGGCGGGAATGGCGAAGCCGATGCCCTGCGCCATCGCGATGATGGCGGTGTTGATGCCGGCCACGCTTCCGGCCGCATCGGTGAGCGGGCCGCCAGAATTTCCGGGGTTGAGAGCGGCACTGTGTTGCACCACCCCCTCGATCAGCCGGCCGTGGCGGCTGCGCAGCGAGCGGCCGAGCGCGCTCACGACCCCGGCGGATACCGTGGACTCGAACCCGAACGGATTGCCGACGGCGACCACCAGCTGTCCGGCGCGCAGCCGCTCGTCGCTGGCGAGGCGCGCGTAGGGGAGCGAGCCGGCCTGAGCGCGCAGCACGGCGAGGTCGGTGGCGGGATCCCGCCCGGTGACCACGGCGGGGACGCTGCGCCCGTCGACGAAGGCGACCCGCGCCTCCTGCACGCGCTGCACGACGTGCTCGTTGGTGAGGAGATACCCGTCGGGCGTCACGACCACACCGGACCCCGCGCCCCCGCGCGCCTGCTCGGCTTCCGCGGCGCTTCCCACGTAGACGCTCACCACCGCGGGCCCCACCCGCTCGACGGCGCCCACGACGGCGGCGGAGTACGCATCGAGGGGATCGGACCGGGGTGAGAGCTCGGAGGTCGCGCTGTCGGCCATCGCGCAGGCATGGGGACCGGCCGGCTGATTCTCAAGGGAAGCCGTCCTCCGGACGCACGAGAGGCACCGCAACCCCGGCGCAGCCGGGGCGCCAGAGTTCAGGCCTGCGGTAGAGATTCCTGCCAGAATCACGCGCGGCCCATGATCTCGCTCGCTCAAACCGCCATCCTCCTCGCCGCCGCGGTCGTCGCGGTGTCTCTGTTCCGATTCGCGAGGCTCAGCTCAATCCTCGGTTACCTCGTCGCGGGGCTCGTGATCGGCCCCTGGGGACTCAACCTGATCGGCGACGTCGGGGGGATCCTGCAGGTGTCCGAGTTCGGCATCGTGTTGCTGCTCTTCATCATCGGACTCGAGCTGCAGCCGACGAGACTGTGGGTCATGCGGCGCATCGTGTTCGGGTACGGGCCCGCTCAGGTGGCGCTGTGCTCGCTGCTGCTCGGCGCGGGCGCCTGGGCGCTCGGGGTGCCGCCGATCGCCTCCGCGGTCATCGGCTTCGGCCTGTCGCTCTCCTCGACGCCTCTGGTGCTGCAGGTGCTGGCCGAGCGCGGGCAGCTCAAGACACAGTACGGGCGCGGGGCGTTCGGGATCCTTCTCTTCCAGGATCTTGCGGTGCTGCCCGCACTGGCGCTTCTGCCGATGCTGGCTCCCTCGTCGGCGACCCATGCGGCCTCCGGCAGCTGGTGGATTACGCTCCTCAAGCTCCTCGCCGTGATCGTCGCGGTCATCGGCGGCGGGCGGCTGCTGCTGCGCCCGGCGCTGCGGGTGGTCGCGCGGGCGCAGGTGTCGGAGGTGTTCACCGCCGCGGCGCTGCTTACCGTCATCGCCACGGCGCTGCTCGCGAACCTCGCCGGATTGTCGATGGCGCTCGGGGCGTTCCTCGCCGGCGTGCTGCTCGCTGACAGCGAGTTTCGTCACGAGCTCGAAGCCGACCTCGAGCCGTTCAAGGGTCTGCTCCTCGGCCTGTTCTTCATCGCCGTCGGCATGTCGGCCAACCTGGGGCTGCTCGAGTCCGAGCCGCTGACGCTGCTCGCCCTCACCGCCGCCTTTCTCGCCGTCAAGATCGTCGCGGTGACCGCGCTCGCGAGGCTCGCTGGGCTACGCGGCGACTCGGCCCGGCGGCTCGGGTTCGCACTCCCGGCGGGAGGAGAGTTCGCATTCGTGCTGTTCACGCTCGCCGCGCGCGACGGGGTCTTCGGGCGCGCCACCTCGGACCTCCTCATACTCGCCGTGACGCTCTCGATGATATTGGGTCCCCTGCTGCTGATTGCGCACGAGGCGATCCAGAACCGCTGGCTCGCTCCTCCGCCGCAGCCCTACGACGCCATCGAGGAGCACGACAACCTGGTCATCATCGCCGGCTTCGGGCGCGTCGGGCAGATCGTGGCACGCATCCTGCGCGTGAAGGGGATCCCCTTCACCGCCCTCGACAACAGCCAGACGCACGTCGATTTCGTGCGCCGCTTCGGCAACAAGGTCTACTACGGCGATGCCTCGCGGCTCGAGCTGCTGCGCGCCGCGGGGGCCGATCGCGCCCGGATCCTGGTGCTCGCGATCGACGACGCGGATGCCTCGACGCGCACCGCCGCACTGGCGCGCGAGTACTTTCCGCGCCTCAAGATCTACGCCCGCGCGCGCAACCGCCAGCACGCCTTCGCGCTGATGGACGTGGGGGTGACCGAGATCGTCCGCGATACCTACGCCTCGAGCCTCGAGATCGCGGCGTGGGTGCTGGAAGGGCTCGGCGAGGCCCCGGCCACGGCGCGCGAAGCCGTGCGCAAGTTCCGCCAGCACGATGAGGCCACGCTCGCCGCGCAGTATCAGGTCAAGGAGGACGAGACCAAGTTCCTCGCGACCACGCGCGAATCCGCGGCGCAGCTCGAGAAGCTCTTCGAGTCCGACCGCAGCAGGTCAGGATAGAGCCATGGACGAGGCGCGCAGCGTCCGCGAGTTCTGGTTTGGGCGACTGCCGCTCTGCGCCGAGGACCTCGACGAGCGCATGGCCTTCTGGTTCGGCGAGGACAACCTCGGGCTCACCGCTCAGCGCGACGAGGAGATCCGCGCGCGCTTCGGCGAGCTCTTCGAGCGTGCCGCAGCCGGAGAGCTCGAGAGCTGGGCCGACGGTCCGCGGCGGCGCCTGAGTCTGATCATCGTCCTCGACCAGTTTCCGCGCAACATGTTCCGGGACAGCGCACGCGCCTTCGATTTCGACGAGCAGGCGCTCGCGCTCGCGCTCTCGGGCATGCAGTCGGGGGCAGATGCCGCGCTCGATGCGGTGGAGCGGATCTTCTTCTACATGCCGCTGCAGCACGCCGAGAGTCTCGAGGTGCAGGAGGAATCGGTGGCCGCCTGCCGGCGGCTGCTGAGCGAGGCGCCGCAGGAGCTGCAGGAATCCTTCGCCGAGGTGCTCGACTACGCCGAGCGACACCGCTCGATCATCGAGCGCTTCGGACGCTTTCCGCACCGCAACCGCCTTCTCGGGCGCGCCAGCACGCCGGCCGAGGAGGCGTGGCTCTCCGAGGGCGCGCGCTTCACCCCTGGTCCGCGCGCGGATCGAAATTGAGCTTGCGCCGCATCTCCTCGTACAGCGCCTTCGCTTCCGGCGAAGTCCCGGGCGGCAGCACGACCTTCAACTGCACGAACTGGTCCCCGGCGGGCTTGCCCGGCAGGCCACGCCCGCGCAGGCGCAGTTTCTGACCCGACTGCGATCCGGGCGGGATCTGCACCTCCACCGGCCCGCCCAGCGTCGGCACGGTGACCGAGGCGCCGAGCGCAGCCTCCCAGGGGGCGACGGGCAGCGTGAGCGTCACGTCGCGGCCGTCGAGCTGGAACAACCGATGCGGCCTGATGTGCGTCTCGAGGTAGAGATCCCCCGCGCTGCCGCGCCCGCTCGCCGGCTCGCCCTGACCGGCGAGACGGATCAGCTGCCCCGCGGTGACGCCTGGAGGAATCGTTACGCGGACGGTGTGGTTGCGCAGCTCGAGCGTGCCGTCGGGCTTGAGCTCGGGACGCTTGAGCTCGAGCATCCGGGTCGTGCCCCGGAAGGCTTCCTCGAGATCGATTTCGATGCGCGCGTGATGATCGCGCCCCGGCCGGCGGCCCTCCGCGGCAAACGGCGAGCCGCCGCCGAAGAGCGAAGAGAAGAACTCGCTGAAGCCCTGCTCGCCCAGGCCGCCGTCCTCGCCCGCGCCAAAGCCCCGCGGGCCCGCGCCGCGCCCTCGCGAGCGACCCGGGCGCGCCCTGCCGTCGCCCGAGAACTCGAAGCCGCTGCCCCAGTCCGGAGGTGGACGAAACTGCTCGCCGGCTTTCCACTGGCTGCCGAGCTGGTCGTACGCGGCGCGCTTCTCGGGATCCTTGAGCACTTCGTAGGCCTCCTGCATTTCCTTGAAGCGCGCCTCGGCGTTCGGCTCCTTGCTCACGTCGGGGTGGTACTTGTGAGCGAGCCGGCGATAGGCCTTCCTGATCTGGTCGGCGCTCGCGGTGCGCTCGACTCCGAGGACCTTGTAGTAGTCACGGAATTCCATGGGGAGGGGAATTCTAGCCGCGGTGCTTCGTGCGCTGTGGCGGCTGCGGGCCCCGGCCCCTCGCGCGGCTACGCACTGGAGGCCACCTGGCCACGCGCGGCCAAAAAAAGCGCCGCGAGGCGGGGGAAGTCGCATCGCGGCGCGCAGCGCGAACACGGGGAATTTGTTCGCAGCTTGAGCGTGACGGAGCAAGGCCCGTGCCAGCCCAGCAATCCAAGCGAAAACAATGAGTTAATGAGCCCTGCGGGCAGGGCACAACGCCGGGGCGGTGACGCGAAGTGTCACTTTGGACCGAAGCCGAGCCAAGTCGGTCAGTGCGGCAGCACGGGCACGCAAGGCTGCGCCTGCTCCTTCAGCGAATCACAGAGGGCACGCGCCTGAGCCTCGCCGGCAGCGGGAGCCTGCAACCGGTAGAGCTGTCCCGCGGCGCTCTCGGCCGGGACGATGCGCGGGGAGAGTCCACCCAGCTGCGCGCCGAAGCGCCCCTTAAGTCGCCGCCACTCGCGGTCGGCGCTCGCCTGGCTGCCGAACGCGCCGAGCTGCACCCCGTACGCGCTCTCGCTCGCCGCCGCCGTGGCGTTGCGCTCGCGCGCGGGGCGCTGCGCTGCCGCGAGCCCGCGCGAGAGCTGCGGCGTGAGCTTTACGGGCGCCGTGCGGATGAGCTGGGGAGCGGCAGTTTGAGCGCCGCTTCGGCCCACCGGGGGCGGCGTCGCCTGGGTCGCGAGCTGCAGCGCGCGCACGCCCGAGGATCCCGGGAGCGCAACCGGCCCCGTCGAGGCGGCCGTAGCCGGCCCGATGCGCGGGGCCGATCCGAGCGAAAAGGCCTCGATGCGGATGCGCGCTTCCTCGGACCATTTGCCGCCCGGGTGCCGGGCGAGGAACTGCCGGTACGCATCGACGGAGGCCACGCGCCCCGCGTCCGCCCAGTCGCGCTCCTCCTCGAGCTGCGCGAGGCGCTCGCGGGCCCGCGCGGCGAGCTCGCTGTCGGGATGCTGCTCGACGAATCGCCCGTAGGCCTCGCTCGTGTCGGCGGCTTCGGCCGAGCGCCAGTCCTGCTGCTCCCGGCTGCAGCTTGCCATCAAGGCCGCGAGCACGACCATCAGGGCGACTCTTCCGGTGCGGAATGTGATCATGATCGGCATCCTCGGGCGTCGGACGGGCCGTATTATGACCCTGCCGCACCAAGGGAGCACCGGATGATCCAGACGTTGAAGCGCAGACTCATCGATCAGATCGGCGACTCGCCGACCTTCGTCTCGGAGGGCTCGCGTCTGACCGGAGACCTGGAGACATCCGGTCCGCTGGTGATGTGCGGGACCGTTCGCGGCGACGGGCGCGTCGCCGGCGCGCTCCGCATGTCCGCGACGGCGGAGTGGCAGGGGGAGATTCACGCGCAGGCTGCCGTGATCGCGGGGAAGATCTCGGGAAAGCTCGTCGTCGAGGACAAGCTCGAGGTCGGTGCCACCGCCGTGCTCCACGCCGACATCGTCGCGCGCAGGATCGCGGTCGCCAAGGGCGCGATCATCGACGGCGCGGTGACCGTGACCAGCGGGGAGCCGGTGGTTGAGTTCGAGGAGAAGCGCGCCGCGCGCTGAGGCGCTCGCCGCCGAGCTCGGCGAGGATGCGCCGCTCGAGCCAGTTGGGGGCCGTGAGTCGCTCGAAGAATCCGCAGTGACCCCCGTAGCGGGTCAGGGTGATCGACAGCGCCGGGGATC
>Ga0209267_1001389_pt1 | contig 16499 bp, 14 predicted proteins | sample GraSoiAngelo_137_FD_185894 | JGI IMG/M metagenome (GOLD analysis project Ga0209267, IMG submission 185894) | Grasslands soil microbial communities from the Angelo Coastal Reserve, California, USA - 14_0929_09_30cm (SPAdes) (version 2) | ecosystem: Environmental > Terrestrial > Soil > Grasslands ... | reverse complement strand
TCGGGCCGCTGCGCGTGGCCAAGGACGCGTCCGGCAACCAGCTGCTGTTCGGCATCACCAGCCGTGGCGTGGTGATGGTGAGCCTGCCCGCGTTCACGAATCCGCTGCCGGCGCCGCCGCGGCGGTGATTCCTGCGCGGTCAGGAACGAGACACCGTGAGCCCGACCTGGAGTCGGGCTCGCGTGTTATTATGGGAGGTTGGAGGGCACGGTGACATTTCGGTTCACGACGGCAGGGGAATCGCACGGCCGCGGGCTGGTGGGGATCCTCGAGGGGATGCCCGCCGGCTTGCCGGTGTCCGCCGAGCGCGTGAACGCCGAGCTGAAGCGGCGCATGGGCGGGTACGGCCGCGGCGCCCGCATGAAGATCGAATCGGACCAGATCGAATGGCTCGCCGGCGTGCGCGCGGGAGAGACGCTCGGCTCACCGATCGCCATGCTGGTGTGGAACCGCGACTGGGAGCACTGGCAGGACGTGATGGCGCCTGAAGCGGACGTCGCCGACCGGGGCGCCGAGCGGCGGCGCCAGGTCACCCGCCCCCGGCCGGGCCACGCCGATCTCGCCGGCAGCCTCAAGTACGACCGTCAGGACGCCCGCGACATCCTGGAGCGGGCGAGCGCGCGGGAGACGGTGGCGCGGGTCGCCTGCGGCGCCGTCTGCAAGCTGCTGCTAGAGCAGTTCGGGATCGAAATCGGGAGCCACGTCGCCGAATTGGGAGGGGTCGCCGCCAAGTACCTCTCCCCGCTCCCTTCTCCCTTGAACGAGGCCGCTGACGCGAGCCCGGTGCGCTGTCTCGACCCCGACGCCGAGCGGGAGATGATCGCGCGGATCGACGCCGCCAAAGCGGCGGGCGACACGCTGGGCGGTGTGGTGGAGGTGGTCGCGCTGGGCGCGCCCGTCGGCCTGGGCTCGCACGTGTCGTGGGACCGGAAGCTCGACGGGCGGCTGGCGCAGGCCCTAATGTCGATCCCCGCCGTGAAGGGGGTCGAGCTGGGGCTGGGCTTCGAGGCGGCGCGCCGCAAGGGCTCGGAGGTGCACGACGAGATTCTTCCCGGGCTGGCGCGCGCCACCAACCGGGCGGGGGGTACGGAGGGCGGCATGACGACCGGCGAGCCGCTGGTGCTGCGCGTGGCGATGAAGCCGATCTCGACGCTGATGTCGCCGCTCAAGACGGTGGATCTGAAGACCGGGGCGCCGGCCCAGGCGCAGTCCGAGCGCTCGGATGTCACCGCGGTGCCGGCGATGGGGGTCATCGCCGAGGCGATGGTCGCGCTCGTGCTGGCGCAGGCGCTGCTCGAGAAGTTTGGGGGCGATGCGCTGAGCGAGGTGAAGCGAAACGTCGCGGGGTATATGGCCCAGGTGCGCGCCCGCACCCCCAAAGGGGCGGCATCGTGAAGAAGCACATCGTGCTGGTGGGCCTGGCGGGATCGGGCAAGACCACCATCGGGCGGCTCGTGGCGGAGCAGCTGCGCGCCGGGTTCGTCGACATCGATCTCATCCTGGCGCGACGCGAGGGCAAACCGATCACGCTGATCTTCGCCGAGAAGGGCGAGGCCGCGTTTCGGGAGATGGAGCGCAAGGAGATGGACGCCGCGCTCGCCACCGAGCCGGCGGTGATCGCGCCGGGCGGCGGCTGGGCGGCGCAGCCGGGCGCGATCGAAACCGCACAGCCGCGCGCCCTCGTCGTGTACCTGCGCGCGCGCCCCGAGACGGCGGCGCAACGCGCCGCATCCGAGGAGGGAACCCGCCCGTTGTTAATAGGAGAGGATCCCGTGGCGCGGATGCGGCAGATGCTCAAGGACCGCGAGCCGTTTTATCTCAAGGCGCACACGCAGCTCGACACCGAGCGCAAGACGGCGGACGCTGTCGCGCGCGAAGTCGTCAGGCTTGCGCAAACTACGGCGGGATGGTAAAGATGCGCTCTCGTGCGGTTTTGACGAAGGGTTGACGCGTGGCTGCTAAGAAGAGTGACGTGAAAGAGGTGAAGCAGGCGAAACCGAAGAGTCGCCGCCGCAAGGCTGCTGCGGTCGACCCCGTGGCGGAGCCGCAGGCTGCGGAGCCGCAGGACGGGAAGACGGCGGGCGGCAAGCGGGCGCTCGTCATCGTCGAATCGCCCACCAAGGCCAAGACGATCGGCAAGTACCTGGGCGCGGGCTACACGGTCAAGGCGACCGTGGGGCACGTCCGCGACCTGCCGCAGCGCAAGCTCGGCGTGGACGTCGACAACGGCTTCACCCCCGAATACGTCCCCATCAAAGAAAAGGCGAAGACCCTCGCCGAAATCAAGAAAGCCGCCAAGGCGTCGAGCCGGGTGCTGATCGCCACCGACCCCGACCGGGAAGGCGAGGCGATCGCCTGGCACGTGGCGGAGAGCCTCGGCAACGGCGGCAAGGTGCGCCGCGTGCTGTTCCACGAGATCACCAAAGACGCGGTCAAACAGGCGCTCGCCAACCCGCTCGACATCGACCAGAAGAAGGTGGACGCGCAGCAGGCGCGGCGGGTGCTCGACCGGCTGGTCGGATACAAGACCTCGCCGCTCCTCTGGAAGAGCATCAAGACGGGTCTCTCGGCGGGTCGCGTCCAGACGGTGGCGTTACGGCTGATCTGCGAGCGGGAGGAGGAGATCCGCAAGTTCGTGCCGCAGGAGTACTGGACCATCGAGGCCGACCTCGAGAAGGACGGCCAGGGGTTCCAGGCCCGGCTGCACAAGCTGGACGGCCACAAGCCCGAGATCAAGGACGAAGCGCGCGCGCGGGCGATCGTCGCGGACGCGCTCAAGCTCCCCTTCAAGGTCACCGCGGTCGAGAAAGGCGAGCGCCGCCGTCCCGCGCCCGCGCCGTTCCGCACCAGCACGCTGCAGCAGGAGGCGGCGAAGCAGCTCGGCTACTCGGCCGCGGTCACGATGCGCCTGGCGCAACAGCTGTACGAGGGGATCGAGATCGGGGCGGAAGGCCCCGTGGGTCTGATCACCTACATGCGCACCGACTCGATCCGCGTCGCCGACTCGGCGGTGGCGCAGGCGCGGGACTTCATCGCGCGTGAGTTCGACAAGCGCTACCTCCCCGCTACGCCCAACGTCCACAAGAGCGGGAAAGGGCAGTCGCGGGTGCAGGACGCCCACGAGGCGATCCGCCCGACCGACGTGCTGCGGCGCCCCGACGACCTGAAGCAGCACCTCGACGCCAAGCAGTTCAAGCTGTATCAGCTGATCTGGCGGCGGTTCGTGGCGTCGCAGATGAACCCCGCCGTGTTCGAGACGACCAAGGTCGATTTCGACCTCGGCCGCTTCGTGTTCCGGGCGACCGGCTCGCGGGTGCTGTTCGACGGCTACCACAAGCTCTACCACGAGGCGCACGAGCCCGAGGAGGGCAAGACCCTCGAGGATCTGCCGCCGATCCCGCCGCTGGTCGAGGGCGACGTGGTCACGGTGAAGCAGATCACGCCGAACCAGCACTTCACCGAGCCGCCGCCGCGCTTCAGCGAGGCGAGCCTCGTGAAGGAGCTCGAGCGCCTGGGGATCGGGCGGCCGTCCACCTACGCGGCGATCATCTCGACCCTGAAGAACCGCTGGTACGCGACGGCCAAAGACCGGCGGTTCCAGCCCACGCCCCAGGGCGAGATCGTGTGGCAGGTGCTGAAGCGGTGCTTCCCCGATGTATTCGAAGTCGGGTTCACCGCCCAGATGGAGACGGAGCTGGACAAGGTGGAGGAGGGGGATCTGGCCTGGCGGCGGGTGCTCGAGGACTTCTGGGGTCCGTTCTCGCAGGCGCTGGCGGCGGTCGACATCGACCGGCTGATCCACGATGTGCACGACCTGTCGGGGCTGCCCAAAGAGAAATGCCCGAATTGCGGCGGCCCGCTCGTCGTGAAGAGCGGCCGCTTCGGTCCGTACATCGCGTGCGCCAAGTATCCCGAGTGCCGCTTCAGCCGGCCGCTCGCCAAGAACAAGGTGCCCGACCGGCCGTCGGACGAGAAGTGCCAGGAATGCGGGGCGCCGATGGTCATCAAGACGGGGCGCTACGGCGAGTTCCTCGCCTGCACCCGGTACCCCAAGTGCAAGCACACCCGCCCCGTGCCGCTCGGGGTCAAGTGCCCGAAGTGTGGGGTGGGCGACCTGGCCGAGCGCCGCACCCGCAAGGGACGCAACTTCTTCGGGTGCCTGCGCTATCCGGACTGCGACTACTCGACGTGGAACCGCCCGGTCCCGGTCGCCTGCCCGAGCTGCGGCTTCGTCGGGATGGAAGAGAAGCAGACCAAGGCCGCGGGAGCGACGCGCAAGTGCCTCAAGTGCGGACACGAGATCACGCTGGAGGAGGTCACGCCGGCGGAGCCGGTCGCGACCTGACCGCGACGGTGGTGGGCGGCGGGCTCGCCGGGAGCGAGGCCGCCTGGGCGCTCGCGGCGCGCGGAGTGTCGGTCACGCTGTACGAGATGCGGCCCGTCCGCATGACCCCGGCGCATCAGACCGACCGGCTCGCCGAGCTGGTCTGCAGCAACTCCTTCAAATCGGTGGAGCTCGGCAACGCCCACGGCCTGCTCAAGGCCGAACTGCGGCGCCTCGGCAGCGTCGTGCTGGAGGCCGCCGACGCGGCGCGCGTCCCGGGCGGCGCGGCCCTCGCGGTCGACCGCACGGCGTTCGCGCAAGGCGTGCACGACCGCGTCACCGGGCACTCCAACATCACGGTCGTGCGACGCGAGGCGACCGAGCTCCCGTCTCCCGGGATCGTGGCGACCGGGCCGCTTACCTCGGACGCGCTCGCGGCCACGATCGCGCGGCGGCTCGACGCGGCGTCGCTCGCCTTCTTCGACGCCATCGCGCCGATCGTCGCCGCCGACTCACTCGATCACCGCCAGCTGTTTCGCGCCTCGCGCTACGGTAAGGGCGGCGGTGACGACTACCTGAACGCGCCCTTCACCGAGCAGCAATACGACGCGTTCGTCACGGCGCTGCGCACCGGCGAGCAGTACCAACCGCATCACGAGTTCGACCGGACGCCCTACTTCGAGGGCTGCCTCCCGGTCGAGGAGATGGCCGCGCGCGGCCGCGACGTGCTGCGCTTCGGGCCGATGAAGCCAGTGGGGCTCAAGGATCCCCGGGCTGGCGCCCGGAGTCATAGCGCGGAGCCCCACGCCGTCGTGCAGCTGCGCCAGGAGGATCGCGCGGGCCAGATGTGGAACCTGGTGGGCTTCCAGACGCGCCTCAAGATTCCCGACCAGCAACGCGTGTTTCGGATGATTCCGGGCCTCGAGCAGGCTGAGTTCCTGCGCTTCGGGAGCATCCACCGCAACGCGTACGTCAATTCGCCCCGCGCCCTCACGGCCCATCTCTCCACCAAGGACGACCCGCTGCTCCTGTTCGCCGGGCAGCTCACGGGGGTGGAGGGGTACACGGAGTCTGCGGCGACCGGGATACTCGCCGGGATCAACCTCGCGCGGCTGCTCGCGGGCGAGGAGCTGCTGCTCCCGCCACCTACGACGATGCTCGGCGCGCTGTATCACTACGTACACTCGGCCGACCCGGAGCACTTTCAGCCGATGAACGCCAACTTCGGCCTGCTCGAACCGCTGGACCGGCCGGTGAAAGACAAGCAGAAGAAGAAGGAGCTACTCGCCGCGCGGGCGCTCGCGGACATGGAAGCCTTCGCGGCGCGCCTTGCCGTCCCGGTGCGAGCTTGAGCGCCGTCCCCGAAGTGGCGGCCTTCGTCGAGTTCCTCGCGAAAGAGCGCAACGATTCCCCGCACACCGTGAAGGCGTACGGTCGCGACCTCGCCGACTTCGTCGCGTTCTGCGGCCGCTATTACGGGGGCCGCTGGAGCTGGGCGGGCGTGGACCGCCAAGCGGTCCGGGCGTGGCTGGGCGCGCAACAGCAGCGCGGCCTCGCCCGGCGGTCGGCGGCCCGGGCGCTGTCGGCGCTGCGCACCTTCTACCGGTTTCTCAACGCGACGCTCGGAGTGGAAGCGAACCCCGCGAAGGCGGCGCGTACGCCCAAGCTCGGACGCAAGCTCCCGGTCTACTTGGACCGGGTCGAGATCGATCTCCTGTTCCACGAGGCGGAGCGGCGGGCGGCGGCCGGCGGCTTCCGGGAGGCGCGGGACCTCGCGATGCTCGAGCTGTTCTACTCGACGGGGATCCGGCTGAGCGAGCTGGCGGGCCTGAACGAGCAGGACATAGATCTCGTCTCCGATCAGCTCAAGGTCCGGGGCAAGGGGAAGAAGGAGCGGATCGTGCCGGTCGGAAAGCATGCGGGTCGCGCGTTACGGCGCTACTACCGGCTGCGTGACGTCGTGCTCGCGGCAACCGGCCAGGAGCGGCGGGCGGTGTTCGTGAGCGGGCGAGGGAAGCGGCTCACGCCCCGTGCCGTGCAGCTCGTGGTCAAGCGCTTGTTCGGCGCCCTGGCGGAGCGGAACCTGCACGTGCACTCGCTGCGCCACACGTTCGCGACGCATCTGCTCGACGCCGGCGCCGATCTGCGGGCGGTCCAGGAGCTGCTGGGGCACGCCTCGCTCAGCACCACGCAGGTGTATACTCATACGTCGGTGGAACGGCTGAAGAAGGTGTACCATCAGGCCCATCCGCGGGCGTGAGGCTACAACCAACGCGATGAGCGGCATTCGCAGCACCACGATTCTGTGTGTCCGTCGCGACGGGCACGTCGCCCTGGGCGGTGACGGCCAGGTCACGCTCGGCGACACGGTGATGAAGGCGAACGCCAACAAAGTGCGGGCGCTCAAAGGCGGGAAGATCCTGGCCGGCTTCGCGGGGGCGTCCGCCGATGCGTTCACGCTGTTCGAGAAGTTCGAGGAAAAGCTCGAGCGCTATCCGGGGAACCTGCCGCGGGCGGCCGTCGAGCTCGCCAAGGACTGGCGCTCCGACCGCGTGCTGCGGCGCCTCGAGGCGCTGCTGGTCGTGGCCGACAAGGAGCACGGCTATGTGATCTCGGGATCGGGCGAGCTGATCGAGCCGGACGACGGGATCCTGGCGATCGGCTCCGGCGGCAATTACGCCCTCGCCGCCGCCCGCGCGCTCGCCAAGTCGTCGGGCCTCGCCGCCAAGGACATCGTGCAGCGGTCGCTCGAGATCGCCGCCGAGATCTGCGTGTACACCAACACGCACATCACCATTCTGGAGCTCTAATGGCCGAGCCGACACGCACACCCGGAGACGAGCCGCCACACCAGGCGCCGGCGCCCGTGGAGGAACAGCTCCCCTGGCTGGAAGAGCTGCCGCCCAAGAAGATCGTGGCGGAGCTGGACCGCTATATCGTGGGACAGGAGGTGGCAAAGAAGGCGGTCGCCATCGCGGTCCGCAACCGCTGGCGGCGCGCCCAGGCGCCGGAGGAGATCCGGGACGAGATCCTGCCGAACAACATCATCATGATCGGCCCCACTGGTGTGGGGAAGACCGAGATCGCGCGTCGCCTGTCGCGGCTCGCGGGCGCCCCCTTCCTCAAGGTCGAAGCCTCGAAGTTCACCGAAGTGGGCTACGTCGGGCGGGACGTCGAGTCGATGGTGCGCGAGCTGGTGGATGTGGCCATCAACATGGTCCGCACCGAGCGCGAGGACGAGGTCTACCCCGAGGCGGAAGCCCGTGCCGAGGAGCGCCTGCTCGACATCCTGTTGCCGCCCGTTCCCCCCTCCCCCCTGCCGCCGCTTGCGTCCCGACCCGGAGAGGGGAGTCGGGAGGTGGGAGAAAGTCGTCCCCTGTTCGTGGTCTCCTCCAAGGGGGACGTGACGTCCAAGCCCCCCGAGGCCGATACCGAGGCGCAGGAGCGGCGCCGCCGCAGCCGCGAGAAGCTGCGCCAGCAGCTGAAGGAGGGGAAGCTCGAGGAGCGTGACGTCGAGGTCGAGGTTCAGCAGCAGGGCTTCCCCATGCTCGAGATGATGCAGCCGCCGCAAGGGATGGAGGGCACGGACGTCAACTTCACGGAGTGGCTGCAGGAGATGATGCCGAAGAAGAAAAAACGGCGCACCGTGCACCTGCACGAGGCACGCCGCATCCTCGTCGACGAGGAGCTCAAGAAGCTCGTCGACATGGACGACGTCGTGAACGAGGCCCTGGACCGTGTCGAGAACCACGGCGTCATCTTCATCGATGAGCTCGACAAGATCGCGGGCGAGCGCGGCACCGTCGGGCCCGACGTGTCGCGCGAGGGGGTGCAGCGCGACCTGCTCCCGATCGTCGAGGGGTCCACGGTGCAGACCCGCTATGGCTACGTCCGCACCGACCACATCCTGTTCATCGCCGCGGGCGCGTTCCACGTCTCCAAGCCCTCCGACTTGATCCCCGAGCTGCAGGGCCGCTTCCCGATCCGCGTCGAGCTGCAGCCGCTCACCGAGGCGGACTTCGTCCGCATCATGACCGAGCCCGAGAACGCGCTCACCAAGCAGTACGCCGCGCTGTGCGCGGCCGAGGGCGCGACCCTCGAGTTCACCCACGACGGCATCCTGGAGGTCGCCCGCATCGCCGCCAAGGCGAACGAGCGCATGGAAAACATCGGCGCGCGCCGCCTCCACACTGTCATGACCACCCTGCTCGAAGAAGTGCTGTTCAACCTCCCCGACTTCCCGGAAAAGCACATCGTGTTCGACGGCCAGAAAGTGCGTGACCGGCTCGCGCGCATCGTCGATGACGAAGACTTGCGCCGCTACATCCTCTAGGTAGAATGGGAAAACCCATGGCCAAGCGCGACTTTCTCGCCGTCACCGACCTGAGCCGCGATGAAGTAGGGCGTCTGTTCGACCTCGCCCGCCGCATGAAGACCGGGGCTTATCGGGAGACGCCGCTCGCCGGCAAGTCCCTGGCCATGATCTTCGCCAAGTCGAGCACCCGCACGCGCGTCTCCTTTGAGGTCGGCACCTATCAGCTGGGCGGACACGCCCTCTTCCTTTCTTCTCGCGACATCCAGCTCGGGCGGGGCGAGCCGATCCCCGACACGGCGCGGGTCCTGTCCCGCTACGTCGACGGCATCATGATCCGCACCTTCGATCACGGCGAGGTGGAGCAGCTCGCCCGTCACGCCACGGTCCCCGTCATCAACGGCCTCACCGACCGGTCGCACCCCTGCCAGGTGCTCGCCGATCTCCTGACCGTGCAGGAGGCCCTGGGGGGTTGGGAAGGGAAGCGGGTCGCCTGGGTGGGGGATGGGAACAACATGGCGAACAGCTGGATCGAGGCGGCGCAGGTGCTCGGCTTCGAGCTGCGGCTCGCGTGCCCCGAGGGGTACGAGCCGAATCGCGGCATCTTCGATCGGGCGAAGCAGACCGGCGCCTGCATCGAGGTGACCGAAGTGCCGGAGGAGGCAGTCGAGGGCGCGCACGTGGTGAACACCGACGTGTGGGCCTCGATGGGGCAGGAGGGCGAGGCCGAGTCGCGGCGCAACGCATTCCGGGGCTACACGGTCGATGTCGACCTGATGCGCCTGGCGCATCCCACGGCGATCTTCCTGCACTGCCTCCCCGCGCATCGCGGCGAAGAGGTCACAGCCGAGGTGATCGAGGGCCCCCAATCCCGCGTGTGGGACGAGGCCGAAAACCGCCTGCACGTTCAGAAGGCCCTGCTCGCCACGTTGATGGGCTAATGGCCGACGCGGCCCCGAAGCGCACGCCACTCTACGACATCCACGTGAGCCTCGGCGCCAAAATGGTGCCGTTTGGTGGCTACGAGATGCCCGTGACGTACCCGCGCGGGATTGCGGCGGAGCATCGGGCCGTGCGCGAGGCCGTCGGCCTGTTCGACGTCTCGCACATGGGTGAGTTCGAGGTAACGGGGCCGGACCGCAACGCCTTCGTGCAACGTGTGACGTGCAACGATGTGGGGGCCCTGCGGTCCGGGCAGGCGCAGTACTCGGCCATTCTCACCCCACAGGGAACCTTCGTCGACGATTGCCTGATCTATCGCTTCGAGGACCGCGTGATGATGGTCGTCAACGCGGCGAACATCGCGCGGGACTGGGAGCACGTCGTCGACCAGAAGCGCGGCGCCAACGTGCGGCTGCGCGACGTCTCGGACGAGACGGGGCTGCTCGCCCTCCAGGGCCCGCAGGCGGAGGCGCTGCTCGCCCCGCTCACGCCGGTGGGCGTCGCCACCATCCCCTACTATCACTTCGCCGAGGGTAAGGTCGCCGGGGCGCAGTGCTTCATCTCACGCACCGGCTACACCGGCGAAGACGGCTTCGAGCTGTACTGCCGCGCCCGGGATCTCGAGCAGCTGTGGCACGCGCTCGCCGGCGCAGGCCGCGCCGAGCCGTGCGGGCTCGGCGCGCGGGACACGCTGCGGCTCGAGGCGGGGTACCCGCTGTACGGCAACGACATCGATGACACGGTCACGCCGCTCGAGGCGGGCCTCGCCTGGATCGTGAAGCTCGACAAGGGCGCCGACTTCACGGGGCTCGCGGCGCTCAAGCGACAGAAGCTGGAAGGGGTGAAGCGGCGCCTGGTCGGCTTCAAGATGACGGAGCCGCGCGTCGTCGCCCGACACGGCTACGGCGTATTCCTGGACCGTGAAGCTCGACAAGGGCGCCGACTTCACGGGGCTCGCGGCGCTCAAGCGACAGAAGCTGGAAGGGGTGAAGCGGCGCCTGGTCGGCTTCAAGATGACGGAGCCGCGCGTCGTCGCGCGACACGGCTACGGCGTGTTCCTGGACGGGACGTGCGTCGACGTCGTGCGCAGCGGCACCGTCACGCCCACCGCCAACCGGGCCATCGGGATGACGTACCTGCCGGTCGAGCACGCCAAGCCCGACGCGCGGTTCGAGGTCGACGTACGGGGGAAGCGGGCCCCGGCGGAAGTGGTGCGGCTGCCGTTCGTGGAGAGAAAGACGAAGAAATAGGCGGGGAGGCTGGTGGAGGTTGGTGGAGGATGTGGAGGCGATGCGCATCGGGATTCTGACGATCAGCGATCTGGGGGCCGCGGGACAGCGGGCCGACACGTCCGGCGACGCGATCGTGGCATGGGCCGGGGCCCGGGGCTACGAGGTGTCGGTGCGCAGTGTCGTCCCGGACGCGCCCGACCGCATTGCCGCCAAGCTGGTCCGGTGGGCGGACTCGGGTGAGGTCGACGTGATCCTCACGACCGGCGGCACGGGGCTCACCGAGCGGGACGTCACCCCCGAGGCCACGCAGGCCGTGCTCGAGCGCGCTGCCCCCGGGATCGCCGAGGCGCTGCGCGCCGCCGCCGCGCCCGACTTTCCCCGCGCCTGGCTCTCCCGTGGGGTCGCGGGCACGCGGGGGAAGACGCTGATCGTGAACCTCCCCGGCTCGACGGGCGGAGTGACGGATGGGCTGAGAGTCTTGGAGGGCTTCTTGGATCACGCCGTCGAGTTGGTAAGCGGCGAGCGGGTGGCCCACTGATGGCTGATAGCTGATGGCCGACCGCGTCTTGATCACCACCGACGACCTGGAACACGCGGTCCGCGTCAACGCCCATCTCGAGACCGCGGGCTTCCAGACGACGCTCGCCTCGTCGTTCGACGACGTGCGCCGGGTCGTCGGCACGGGCGCCGCCACCCCCGACTGCATCGTCCTGACCGGCGCACTGCACGAGTCGTCCGCAGCCCAGCTGCTGCGGATCGCGCACGACCGCTCGATCTCCACCCTCGGACTAGTCGAGCAGACGGAGCCCGACCCCAAGGCGCTGGCGCGGGAGCTGGGGCTCACGGCCTTCCTCGAGAAGCCCGCCGACCCGGCCGAGGTCACCGCCACGGTGCGGCGGCTGATCGAGCGCCGCCGGCTGCAGGCGCGCACCGGCATCCTGGGTGAGTCCCCGGCCATTCAGGAAGTGCTGGTGAAGATCGAGCAGATGGCGCCGGTGAGCGCGACCGTGCTGATCGAGGGGGAGTCGGGCACCGGAAAGGAGCTGGTGGCCCGCGCGATCCACGACTTGTCGCCCCGGCGTGCCAAGCCGTTCATCGCGGTCAACTGCGCCGCCATCCCCGAGACGCTGCTCGAAAGCGAGCTGTTCGGACACGAGAAGGGCGCCTTCACGGGCGCCGCCGAGCGCCGGCTGGGCCGCTTCGAGCTGGCCGAGGGCGGGACGATCTTCCTGGACGAGGTGGCCGAGTGCCCGCCCGCCACGCAAGTGAAGCTGCTGCGCGTGCTCGAGGACCGGAGCTTTTTCCGGGTGGGCGGCACGCAGGCGATCAAGGTGGACGTGCGGGTCACCGCTGCCACCAACAAGTCTCTCAAGGAAGAAGTGGCGCTCGGCCGGTTCCGCGACGACTTGTTCTACCGTCTCAACGTGCTGCACATCGCGCTCGCGCCGCTGCGGGAGCGCAAGACCGACATCCCGCTCCTGGTACGGCGCTTCATCGCCGAGTTCGCCGCGCTGCACGAGCGCAACTTTCGCGGGATCACGCGGGAGGCGCTCCAGATCCTGGTCGACGCCGACTGGCCGGGCAACGTGCGCCAGCTGCGCAACCTGGTCGAGTCGATGGTGGTGCTCGCGCCCGAGGGCGAGATCCAGGCGAGCGACATCCCGCGCGACATCCGGGAGCACGGGGGCTCGCGCGGCCTCCCGGTCCGGGTGGTGGGGGCGATGCGCGACGTCCCGGGCCAGGAGCTGGAGTTCATCTTTCGGTCACTTGTCGAGCTCAAGCTACAGGTGGAAGAGCTGCGGCGGCGGCTGGACGACCGCGTGCCGCAGCGCGTCGAGGTCATCGAAGTCGGCCCGGGTTCTAGCGTCGCGCCTGTCGCGCCGCCGGTCGAAGCGGAGCCGGCGCCCGAGGGTGACGTGGTGTACCGCCCTGGCATGACAATGGCAGATGTTGAGCGTGCCGCCATCGAGGCGGTGCTCCGCCAGACCAAGGGCAACCGCCGCAAGGCGGCTGAAGTGTTGGGAATCGGCGAGCGTACCCTGTATCGCAAGCTGAAGGAATACCAGCTGGCTTAAGTCGCTGTTTGACAAGCTGTTGCGTTAGCACGACCATTGACAGGCTGTGACGTGAATCACATGTTACGTTGCCCTAGAACAGCTTTCTTTGAGTTGCCGCAGCGCCCCGGCCCGGATTCCTGTGGATTTTAGGATCGACCCGGATCAGTGCGTGGCCTGTATGGCGTGCGTGCGGGTGTGTCCCGCCGACGCCGTGGCAGTCCAGGGTCCAGAAGTCCGAATCGTGGATGAGGCGTGTACGCGCTGCGGGTTGTGCCTGCCTGCGTGTCCTCACGACGCCATCGTCGCCACCGGCGACGTAGCGCGGGCCTTGGAGCTCGCGATCGGCGGCCGCGCCGCGCTCATCCTCAGCGTGGAGTCGGCCGCCTACTTTTACCCGGCCACTCCGGAGCAGGTGGTGAACGCGTGCTACGCGGCGGGGTTCCGCACCGTACACCGTGGGGTGCTGGGGGACGAGCTGGTCGCCCGGGAGTACCTGGACCTGTGGAACGAGGACGGCTGGGGGACGATGATCCGCAGCACCTGCCCAGTGATCGTGCAGACGGTGCGGGCGCAGTACCCGGAGCTGATCCCGTATTTGGCGCCGGTGGCGACGCCGATCGCGGCCGAAGCGCGCTACCTGAAGCGCATGTACGGGGCGGGGACGCAGGTGGCGTACGCCGGGGTGTGCATCACGGAGGGAGGGCTGGACGTGGATGCGGCCATCACGCTCGACGACCTGACGACGCTGCTCGAGCGGCGCAACGTACGGATCGATCAGCAGGAGCCGTACTTCAGCCGCCTGCCCGAGGAGCGGCGCCGGCATTGGAGCACTGCGGGGGGCCTGCCGCTCGAGCTGCTGCGGGAGGAGAGCCACGCGAGCAAGCGGTTCCGCAAGGTGCGGGGGCTGGGGGCGCTCGAGGGGATCGCGCGGGCGGTCGCCGTGGACCGCATCGAGTTGGGGTTCGTGGACATCCTGCCGTGCGAGGGGTGTCTCGACCATCCGCTGCTCGGTCCCCGGGACGAGCTGTTCCGGCGCCGCGAGATCGTGGGGGCGACCGAGCCCACGCGCTCGCTCCAGCCGGTGGTGGACGATGCCGTCGCGCAGGGCGTGCAGGTGGGGGAGTCGTTCCCGGTGCTGGTCCCCGGGCGCCGACCGGGTGCCGAGCAGGTGGAGAGCATTCTGGAGCAGATCGGCCTCGCGCCCAACGGGCGGCCGTGGGACTGCGGCGCGTGCGGTTATGGGACGTGTCAAGCGTTTGCGGAGGCGGCGGCGCTGGAGCGCACCACGCTCAAGTCGTGTCCGCCGTACCTCGACAAGACGGCGACGCAGGCGCAGCTTCAGGCGGCCGAAGACGGCCTGACGGGGCTCGCCACGTTCCGGGTGCTGCGGGACCGGCTGTCGAGCGAGGTGGCGCGCAGCGACCGGACCGGCCAGTCGTTTGCCGTGTTGTTCGTGGACCTGGACAACTTCAAGCAGGTGAACGACCAGTTCGGCCACGAGGCGGGGAACGAGGTGCTGCGGCGGACGGCGCTCGAGTGCGGGTCGCATATGCGCGGCGGGGACGAGTTCGTGATGGTGCTGGTGCACACGGGGGCGGAGGGGGCGGTGGGGGTGGCGGAGAAGGTGCGGTCGGGCGTGGAGGGGATGGGGCGGCGGGTGGGCTATCCCGCCGGGCTCGTGACGGTGAGCATCGGGGTGGCCGAGTTCGCCCCGGGGCGCGGGCCCGCGGTGGAGGACGTTCTGGTGGCGGCCGACCGGGCGCTGTATCGGGCCAAGGCCGCAGGGCGCAACCAGGTCGCATTGGGAGAACAGTGACGCGTGGATCCTAAGCCGGTAGAGACACCCGACGGGTCGCCCGAGCGCGAGCCGCTGCCGCTGCCCGGCGTGGCCGGCGTGGCTGGCGGGGCTGGGGGCGGGCAGATGCCCGATCCCTGGGGGGTGAAGCGCGCCGAGAATCTGATCGGGAGCCTGACCGGGGTGTTGTCCGCCCGAGTCGTGGTGACGCCGCTGGGCGAGGTGAGCGAGATCCACGTGCTCACCATGAGCGACGTGCAGCCGAAGCAGGTGGTGCGGAACATCGAGTCGGCGCTGATGGCGCAGCTCGGCCTCAAGATCGACCACCGCAAGATCAGCGTCGCCCAGACCGCCGACGTGCGGCCGATCGAGCAGCTCCAGGAGGAGGCCGTCCGGAGTCGCGCCAAGCGGCGCGTCGTGGTGTTTCAGGGGCTCGAGGTGCGGCCCTCGGAGCGACCGCAGCGGGTGCTGGTGCGGGTGAAGCTGTCGTTCGAGGGGAAGGACGCCACGGCCGAGGAGCAGGGGACCGACACCACGCGCAACCGCGTGGAGGCGGCGGCCCGGGCAGCCTCGTTGTGTCTGGACGAGCTGCTCCGCGACAACTCGGTGGCGCTCGAGGGGGCCCAGATCATCGATGCGTTCGACCGCAAGTTTGTGCTCGTCGCGGTGCACGGGCTGGGCGGGCGCGAGGCGCAGTTGCTGACGGGGACGGCGGAGATTCGTGAGAGCGCCGAGCGCAGCGCCGTGTTGGCGGTGCTGGATGCAACCAATCGTTGGGCCGACGCCCGGCGATAATCGTGGTTTTTCCGGTGTTGAGTGAAAACCACACCGGGAGTCAACAAAACGACTCTTACCACTGTGAGGCCGGTCCGTAGCCATTCCGCTGTCGTTGCTAAGCTATTGTAAATAAGCAGTTTATGTAGCGCCCACCGAATCTGTTGCGTCGATCCAACAAACCCCCTTGCGCAATTCCCGTTTTGGTGGTTTTTTGGGTTCTGTGAGTTCATCGGGAACCAAGCGGTATTGGGGTACGCAGCGGGTCGCGCGGGTGTGTCAGGTCACGCCCGCGACGGTCGCGAACTGGATCGACCAGGGTCTGCTCAAGGGGCACAAGACGCCCACGGGCCGGCGCCGGGTCGAGGCGGACGACTTGGCCGCGTTTCTGCGCGCCCACGAGATGTCGGTGCCCGCGGAGCTCGAGAACGGCAACGGCACGCAGTTGGTGGTCGTGGTGGATGACGATCCCGGGTACCTGCGGGCCATGCTGCTGACGATCGAGAACTCGGATCTGGACGTGGAAGTGGTCGAGGCGACGAACGGGGTGGATGCGCTGCTCGAGATCGGGAGGGTGCACCCGTCGCTCATCGTGCTCGACTACACGCTGCCCGACTTGAATGCGACCCAGGTGTTGCAGCGGCTGCTCGAGCCGGGGCGCAAGCTCGATTCCGAGATCATCGTCGTCACGGGGGGCATCCCCGAGGCGGCGTCGGCGCAGCTCAAGGACATGGGTGTGAAGGTCATCGTGAGCAAGGCGGAAGGCATGCCGGCCGTGGTCGAGGCGATGCGGCAGGCGTTGCAAAAACGGAAGGTCGCGTAAGACTGATCAGAGTCTTCTCAAGCTCGCGCCGCGTGATGGTTGGCGCAGCTGTGTAGAACGGACATCGCAGCACAAGGAAAAAGGAGGGAAAGGGGCCCCGGGTCGCCGTGCCCAAGCGAAGCTGAGCGAAAAGCTAACGAGCGGAGCGTCGGGTGCGCCATAGCGAGGCGTGCCACTCCAGGTCTCACGAGCCAATAACTCGTAGGTCTAAAGGGGGTGACGCTCAATGCAGCTTCTCGC
>Ga0209267_1001386_pt1 | contig 16513 bp, 11 predicted proteins | sample GraSoiAngelo_137_FD_185894 | JGI IMG/M metagenome (GOLD analysis project Ga0209267, IMG submission 185894) | Grasslands soil microbial communities from the Angelo Coastal Reserve, California, USA - 14_0929_09_30cm (SPAdes) (version 2) | ecosystem: Environmental > Terrestrial > Soil > Grasslands ... | reverse complement strand
AAAACGCGCCGCGGCGGAGGCTATACCGGCGAAGAATGCGCGGGCGAAGAAACGGTGTGCTAGCATCGAGATTTGTCCGTTAAACGAGGGACCCTGCAGATGACCGGGACGATGAAGGCGTTGCGCAAGGTGCAGGCGGCCAGGGGCCTGCAGATGGATACCGTCGCGGTGCCGGCGATTGGGCCGACCGACGTGCTGGTGCGCGTGAAGACGGCCTCCATTTGCGGGACGGATCTGCACATTTACGGCTGGGACCGCTGGTCGCAGGGGCGCATCAAGCCGCCGGTGACGCTGGGGCACGAATTTTGTGGCACCGTCGAGCGCGTGGGCGACGACGTGCGCGCCATCAAACCAGGCAGTTTTGTCAGCGCGGAAATGCACGTTAATTGTGGGCATTGCCACCAGTGCCGGGTGGGCGAAGCGCACATTTGCCAGAACCTGCGCATTATCGGGATTGATCAGGACGGGGCGTTCGCGGAGTTTGTGAAGATTCCGGCGTCGAATATCTGGAAGCTGGATAGCGCGATTCCCGAGCATTACGGGGCGATTCTCGATCCGCTGGGCAATGCCGTGCATACCGTGCTGGCGGGGCCCATCGCGGGACAGACCGTTTTGGTGACCGGTTGCGGGCCGATTGGGTTAATGGCCATCGCGGTGGCCAAGGCTTGCGGGAGCGCGACGGTTTTTGCGACGGAAACAAATGAAAAACGCCGCGCGATGGCCAGAAAAATGGGCGCGGACGTGGTGCTGAATCCGGCGGCGGAAGATGCCGTTCGGAAGATTCTCGCGGAAACCAACGGCACGGGCGTTGATGCCCTGCTCGAAATGTCTGGGAATCCCACGGCGATCCAGCAGGGATTCAAAGCGCTGAGAGCGGGCGGGCGCGCTTCGCTGCTGGGGATTCCCACGGAAAATGTGCCCCTGGATCTGGTAAACGACGTGATTTTCAAGGGCGCCACGGTGCAAGGCATCTACGGGCGGCGCATGTATGAGACCTGGGTGCAGATGACCGCGCTGCTTCGGGCGGGGCGACTGAAACTCGAGCCCCTGTTTGGCGAGCGCGCGGCGCTGGACAAATTCGAAAGCGCTTTTACCCTGCTGCAGAGCGGCCTTGCTGGAAAGATCTTGCTGTATCCGAACGGTATGCCGCGCTGAACGAATCGATCTTTCCTGCTTTGCGTTCAAGACGTTTGCTCAGGAGAAGCGGGCTGACGCAAAATAGCTATTCCACCGGCCGAGTCCACCTTAGGAGCGCCATCATGTCTGATACCGCAACGATCCCTTCGAAACAGAACCCCATGCAATACCTAAGTGACCAGTTGAAGGAGATGCTTGAAAAGGGTGTCGCGCCGAAGCTACGCGTGCTCGAGGGCGAGCAGAAGCCGGTGTGCATTTTTGACGGGAGAGAAGTGATCAACCTGGCTTCGAACAACTACCTGGGGCTGACCACGCACAAGGCGCTGCGCAAAGCCGCGCTGGACGCGGTGAAGAGATACGGCGCGGGTGCGGGGGCCGTTCGCACGATTGCTGGCACCATGAAACTGCATCTGGAGCTGGAGGAGCAGATCGCAGCGTTCAAGAAGGTGGAAGCCTGCGTGGTGTTTCAATCGGGATTTACGGCCAACGCGGGAACGGTGTCGGCAGTTCTGGGAAAAGACGATCTGATTATTTCCGACGAGCTGAATCACGCTTCGATCATCGATGGCGCGCGTCTTTCCAGAGCCACGATCAAAGTTTTCAAGCACAAGGACGTGAAGGACTGCGAGCGCATCCTCGAAGAGAACGCGAATTTTCCGGGGAAGAAGCTGATCATTACCGACGGCGTTTTTTCGATGGACGGCGATATTGCGCCGTTGCCGGAGCTGTGCGACCTTGGCGAGAAATACAGCTGCATCATGATGGTGGATGACGCGCATGCCTCGGGCGTGCTGGGCCGCGGGGGGCGCGGGACCGTGGACCATCACCAGTGCCACGGGCGCGTGCACATCCAGGTGGGCACGCTGAGTAAAGCGATTGGCGCGATGGGCGGATACGTTTGCGGCTCACGGGAGCTGATCGACTTTCTGTATCTCCGCGCGCGTCCATTTCTTTTTTCCACTTCGCACCCGCCGGCTACTGCGGGGGCTTGTCAGGCGGCCTTCGCGCTGCTCAATTCGCCGGAAGGTGAAAGGCTGGTGAAGAAACTCTGGGCCAACACGAAGTTTTTCAAACGCGAATTGAAGAGGCGCGGTTTTCAGTTCAAAGTCAGCGAGACGCCCATTATTCCCCTGCATGTGGGAGATGCGGCCAAGGCTTTCGAATTCTCGACGAAACTCTTCGAAGCGGGGGTCTTCGCCCCGGCCGTCGGTTATCCCACCGTGGCGGAAGGTAAAGCACGGCTGCGCGCTATCGTCAGCGCGACCCATAAGCGCGAGCAACTTCTCGGCGCGGCAGAAATTTTGGCCGCCGTGGCGAAGCCGCTCGGCATCGTTTAGGCGGGCACCCGGGAGGGGTGTAAATCCTGCGCACTAGCCGGTCATTTCTCCGGAGCATAAACCCCTGCTTATCCAGTTAACTGATAGAAAACAGGGTCTTTACTTCGCGGTGCTCGCATTGCACTATCAGACGGCTCCGAGGATACCCCTAGGTATACCGATACTTCCAGCTCACCAGTTCACAAGGCCAACTCGAGGAGGATTATGATCATGAATCGCACTGGTTTTGCAATTGTTGTGGGGGCAGTTTTCTCGCTGGGCGCTGCAGCCGTGTCGCCCACGGGCGCCCAGGCGGGAGCGCAAAGCAGCAGCCAAGCTTCGGTTCAGGCCGGCCAGACATCGGCCGAAGCATCCGGCAAGGCGTCAGCTTCCACGCAGAACGAACAGGCCAATGCCGCGCTGGCGACGGGCTCGGCGTTTAACGCCGCGCTGAGTTCGCCGATCGATTCGAAGAAGTCGAAGCCTGGCGATGTGGTGAAAGCCCGCACCACGGAATCCGTCAAATCCGAAGGCAAGACCGTGTTGCCGAAGGGAACACAACTGGTCGGGCACGTAACACGGGCCTCGGCGCGCGCCAACGGGGAATCGGAATCGTCGCTGGGAGTCGTGTTCGACAAAGCCATCCTGAAGAACGGCCAGGAGATTCCCTTGAATGCAGGGATCCGAGCGCTGGCTGCAGCGCAAAGTGGTGCGTCGGCCGCAGGGTCGGACATGGACGCCATGGGCGGCCTGGGCACTTCGGGGGCCGCGTCAGCCGGCGGACACGGTGCGCTGGGCGGCGCGACTTCCACCGCCGGTGGTGCGGTAGGCACGGTGACCAACACCGCGGCTAATGTGGGAGGAACTGCCGGCGGAACCTTAAACTCTGCGGCCAACGCCGGCGGGAGCATCACCGGTGCTTCGAAGGGAGCCGTCGGCGGCTTGAACACCGCGGGTCAGCTCACAGGGCGTGTTTGGCCTGAACGGCCTGAACCTGAGCGCCGCGGGCTCGAATGCCACCGAGGGTTCGGTGATCACTTCGGCGGGAAAGAACGTGCACCTTGACAGTGGCACACGGCTGCTGCTCGTGTCGCAGGCCGAAGCCGGTCCCCAGGGTGAAGCAAATCAGCCGGCTGCCAGCAAGCCGGAAGCAAAGCCCAACAAACAATAACCGGTTGAAGTCTGGAGGCCGCGCGGGAAATAGGACCACGCGGCTTCCTTCCCGATTGCTCCGCGGTGGCCCGCCCCACAGTCTCGCAAGTCCCTTCTTCGTCCTTTGCTATACTCGCCCGCATGCCTTCGGCACCCAAGAAACTGTTTCTTGTTGACGCCATGGCGCACATCTATCGCGCTTTTTTCGCCCCCATGCCGCAGCGGCTCACCGGTCCTGGCGGCGTCCCCACTAACGTTCCCTTTTTATTCGGAAATATCCTGCGACGGCTGATGAAGGACTACCAGCCGGACTACATTGGAATTGTGTTTGATCCTCCCGGTGCGACTTTCCGCGACAAGCTGTTCGAAAAGTACAAAGCCCAGCGGCAACCCATGCCGGAGGAAATGCGCGTGCAGCTGCCCTTGGTTCGCCGCTTGTGCGAAGCCATGCGCTTGCCGATGCTCGAAATCAAGGGTTACGAAGCGGACGATGTGATCGGAACGATGGCGGTCAAAGCGGGAAAGCACAATCTGGAAGTCCTGATTGTGTCCAACGACAAAGACATGATGCAGCTCGTTGGCAAAAGTGTGCGAACCCTGCGGACCGGCTCTGGCGGTGCTAAGGGCGACATCATCGTGGATGAAAAGAAGGTCGAAGAGCTTCTGGGAGTGCCGCCGGAAAAAGTGGTGGATTACATGGCACTGCTCGGGGACACCATCGACAATATCCCCGGCGCCAAGGGCATCGGGGAAAAAGGCGCAGCGGAGTTGATCCGGAAGTACGGCAGCGTGGAGAGCGCGCTCGATCATGCGGCCGAAGTGTCCAACAAGCGCTACCGCGAAGCTTTGCAGCAGCAGCGCGAACAAGTGCTGATGTCCAAGCAACTGGCGACGATTGCGACGGACGCGCCGATTGACGTCAAGCCGCAGGAACTGGAATTGCGCCCGCCCAACGGTGCTGCGCTCGCGGAACTGTACCGCGAGCTGGGCTTCAACTCGCTGCTGAAGGAATTGGGATCCGAGGCGGTGGCCCCGGCCAGCTCGGAGTCAGCCGCCCAGGCGGACTACCGACAGTGTGCCAGCGTCGCCGAGTTTCGGAAGTACGTGACGGAACTCCCTCGCAAGGAGCCCCTGGCGATCTGGCTGAATCTCGAGACCGGCGAACGCGAATCGGAAGGATTCGGGACACACATCTCGTCGATCGAAGTCTCTTCAAAGGCAGGCCAAGGGCGCTCGATTTGCTTTGACGAAAAGGGTGAAGCGCTGAAGGCCCTCGCGCCACTGCTCACCGATTCGAAGCGGCTGAAGATCGTCCACGATCCCAAACTGTTTCAATTGCTAACCGGCCGGGCGGCCAACATCCGGTACGCGACTCAGCTTCTTTCCTATCTGCTGCGGCCCACCACTGCGAATCACAATTTCACCGACGTGGTGATGCGCCAATTCAACGTCATGCTCGGAGGCGGCCCCGGTGAGCGCGCCGATTACCTGCAGCGCCTCGTGCCCGTTCTTCACGAACAGGTCTCGGAGCAAAAACTTGACGGCGTGTATGAAATGATCGACCTGCCGCTCGCGCCGGTGCTTGCCGATATTGAGCGCACGGGGGTTCGCGTCGATCCCCAAGAGCTCGGCAAAATGTCGCAGACGATGGAGAAAGAAATTCGCCGCCTGGAGAAAGAGATCTGGAAGCTTGCGGGCTTGGAATTCAATGTCAACTCACCGACGCAGCTGGCAGAAATTCTTTTTGACAAACTGAATTTGCAGCCCAACGCCAGGCGCGGAAAAGCGAAAGCGCGTTCCACCGCCGCGGACATTCTCGAGGAATTGGCCGCGCAGCATCCGCTTCCGGAAAAGATCATCGAATACCGCGAATTCGCCAAGCTCAAATCGACTTATGTGGACGCGCTTCCGAAGCTGATCCATCCCGAAACCGGACGATTGCACACCAGCTTTTCGCAAACCGGCACGGCCACCGGCCGGCTTAGCTCGAGCGATCCGAATTTGCAGAACATTCCGATCCGCAGCGAGCTGGGGCGAGAGATTCGCGCCGCTTTCGTCGCCGAGAAAGGAAAGGTATTGCTGTCCGCGGACTACTCGCAGATCGAGCTGCGCATCATGGCGCACTTTTCGGGCGACCCCGTGCTCGTCCAAGCTTTCCGCGACGGTGAAGACATTCACGCGCGGACGGCGCAGGAGGTGTTCGGCGTGGGACCGCTGGCACAAACCGCGGAGCACCGCCGCGCCGCCAAGGCCATCAATTTCGGCATCATTTACGGCCTTTCGCCATTCGGGCTGGCGCAGCAATTAGGCATCGATCAGAAAGAGGCCGCGAAATTCATCAACGCATATTTCACGCGCTATCGCGGCGTGAAAGAGTATCTGGACCATCTACTTGCCGAGACACGCAAGACCGAGGTAGCGAAGACTTTGTTCGGAAGAATTCGCCCGATTCCTGAAATCAATTCGCCGCAGATGCAGCTTCGCAACTTTGCCGAGCGCACGGCGCTCAATTCGCCGTTGCAGGGCACCGCCGCCGATCTCATCAAGCTGGCGATGATCAATATCGACCGGCGGCTGGCCGAGGAAAAGCTCGAAGCGAAAATGATCCTGCAGGTGCATGACGAGCTGCTCTTCGAGGCGCCCACAAAGGAACGCGGCAAGCTGGAAAAATTGGTTCAGGAAGAAATGGAAGGCGTCCACAAACTGGCAGTGCCCATCGTCGTTGAAATCGGTGCCGGGCCCAACTGGCGGGACCTGGATTGATGCAAGGCGCGACCGCAGCCGCGGCTTCGCGGAGGAAACTGCCAGGCATCCTTTGGGGGGTCGCGGCAGTCCAACTTTCGAAACAGGAATGGCCATCGCTCACCCAGCCCAAATGTGCTAGCTTGAAAATTCCCGCCCGGAAAATGAGGCCCCCGATGCGTCGCGCGATGTTCCTCACCTTGGGCTTAACGGTTGCTGCGTTTCTAGCTTCGTGCGGCGGAGCAGCCGGCGGGGGGCAGCAGCAAATCACGGTGACCATCAACCCTATATCCGCAGTTGTGACCGTCAACCAATCGATGCCCTTTACTGACAAGATCACGGGAACGACGAATACCGCGGTCGGGTGGGAAGTGAACAGCGTTGTGGGGGGGACGGCCACCACCGGCACAATCAGCGCTTCGGGCGTGTACACGGCGCCAGCACAAGTGCCGAGCCCTGCGAAGGTGACCGTTACGGTGCTGTCGCAGGCGGACGCGACGAAGTCTGCATCGGCCGCGGTCACCATTGAGGCGCATACACCGAACGAAGCGGCGCAGAACTTGCCGATCATCCTGGGCACGACGGGAGGGAATGCCAACGATTCGAGCGCGCAGCAAAACCTCATCTCCTGCTGCGGCGGGACTCTGGGCTCCCTGGTCGAGCGGAACGGACTCTTCTACATTCTGAGCAACAACCACGTGCTGGCACGGAGCGATTCGGCGACGCTGGGAGATAACATCATCCAGCCTGGGCTGGTCGACAGCAACTGCAATCCGAGCATCCCGTCGGTGGTAGCCCATTTGTCGCAGTTTGAAAGACTCGAAACGTCAGGCACAAATGTCGACGCGGCCATTGCGCTGATCAATCCCGGGGCCGTAGATACGACTGGGACAATCATTTCCCTGGGGAGCACGGCGACCGGGAATGTGCCCGATCCCGGTCCTCCGCACGCGGGAATGGGAATGGCCGCGAACGTGGGCCTGAGCGTGGCCAAGAGCGGGCGCACGACGGGACTGACGTGTTCAACGGTGGCGGCCATCGGAATTACGACCAGAGTGCAATACCAGACAGGATGCGGGACGGGAACGATGTTTACCGTTACCTATCAAAATCAGATTTCGGTTTCCGGGGGAACTTTCAGCGCGCAAGGAGATTCCGGATCGCTGATTGTGTCGCAAGGTTCGGCAGATCCTGTGGCCCTGCTTTTTGGCGGATCGGATACCGACAGTGTGGGCAACCCTGTCCAGGATGTGCTAACCGCGATGGCCGACTCGCTGGGGAACAAACCGGTGTTTGTCGGAAGCGCTTCGGCACATCAGGTGATTGCCTGCACGCTGCCAGGATTTTCCCCGGCAACAACTACAGCGCGATCCGGCTTGGCCTTCGAGGCGCAATCGCTCGCGTCGGCGGCGGCAGCGCGGGACCTCCACGCCAATCAGCTACTGGCCAATTCCTATGTGCGCGCGGTCGGAGTGGGCGCGAGCATCGATCATCCGGGGGAGCCCGCCGTGTTGTTGGTCGTTGATCTTAGCCAACCGCGGACAAAGTTGCCGGCCACTCTGGAGGGGATTCCTACGCGGATCGTACCGAGCGGGACAGAAACACCGCGAGGAGTGCTTGATGAAGCGCAAAGCGCGCGGCTGGCTCCGACCGGAGATGCATTTTCAGTGAACAGTCTCAGCGCCGAGCAAGTGAGGCAGGCGCAAGCCGTTCAAGCGGCGCACGTGGACGAGTGGATGAAGAGACCGGAGGTCCAGGGATTTGGGATTACCTCCAGTGCAGATGCGCCGGGCGAGGCGGCACTCGCGATTTTCCTGATTCGCGGGGTTGCGCACGACGCGGTTCCGCCGGTGATCGATGGAGTGCGAACGCGGGTCCGTGAATCTAGCCCCTTCCGAGCAGGTTTTAACGATGCGCCGACCAAGCGCGGATGCTCAATGCGTTCGACAAGAAAAACGCAGTCAGGACCTGTCTCGAATTCGCGGCTGCGACCCTAGTTCGCCGGTAGGGCGGTGGTGGGAACCGCGCCTTTTTCATTCTTATCTCTTTTATTCCTACGCGCGCGGGCGTAGAATCCTGTAAAAATCAAGCCGAACTTGCTCAGGAGGAAACTATGCAAAGGACGCTCCTCGTCCCGGGTGCGATTCTGCTCGCGAGTTTCGGGATTGCCTACGCTGTGCCGAATTCCGCGCAGGAAAAGCCGGAGTCCAGCGAGCCAAAAATGACGCCCGAAGACGCGGCCAGGAAGAATCCTGTCCCGCCAACGCCGGAAGGATTGGCGGAAGTGCGCAAACTTTTTGGCTACAATTGCGCTATGTGTCACGGCAAAAATGGCGACGGTAAGGGTGACCTCGCTGCGGACATGAAGCTTGAACTCCGCGACTGGCGCGAGGCTTCTTCCATCGAGAAGATGACCGACGGCGAGCTCTTTTGGATTGTCAGCAACGGTAAAGGCAAGATGCCAGGCGAAGGCGGCCGAACGACGGAAAAAGTACGCTGGAACTTTGTGAACCTGGTGCGCGCTTTTGCCAAAAAGGGCGCCGGTGATAAACCAAAGGCGGATTCGCCGGCAAGTTAGTTGCTACCAGCGGGGGCGTCCGAATCAACCAAGGTGATGGAATCCTGGATCGCCGCGCGTGGGGTGAGCGGCGTCTTCCCCTATGTTATGCTGGCCTCGAATCATTCCCGTAAGGAGACTTCCGATGGCCCATGCGCCACAATTTCTGAAGCTGGTGAACGAAGCAAAAAAGAAAATCAAAGAAAGCAATGTGGCGGACGTGAAGCGCCGCAGCGACGCGGGTGAAAAGTTTCTGATCGTGGATGTTCGCGAAGACAACGAATGGGCGAAGGGCCATCTTCCCGGGGCCATCCACCTGGGCCGAGGCATCATCGAGCGCGACATCGAACAACGCGTTCCGGACACCAATGCCAAGCTCATTCTGTATTGCGGTGGTGGTTTCCGATCCGCACTCGTGGCGGACAACCTGCAAAAGATGGGCTACCACAACGTCGAATCGATGGATGGTGGGTGGAAGGGCTGGCTGGAAGCGGGTTTGCCGATCGCCAGAGACTAGCGGCGGCGATTCGCTCCGGGCGGAAGGAGTCGAAAATTAGCCGCTGCCCTTGCCACGCCTCTAAATAGTGGCTATTCGATGTTTCCACCAATTTATTCTGGCCTTCGCGTTTTTTTACTCTCAATAACTCATCCCCAACTAGTTTCGTTTTCGCCTCCGTCCTAAATCGAGACTCACCCGGGACTCACTTATGTGCTTGCGAACCAATTCTTCGACTGATATACAGGCGCGCATAATTAAAAACAGCTTAACAAACCACGATCTTTACACAAAAGTCCGCGCAGGGTTAGGTGGCATGAGAATAGATGCATGTAGTTATTCGTGCCGCAATATATCAGCAGGGTCCAGCGATGACGCCCGCATGGCGGGAAGGATGGCTGCCGAGGCAGCGATCAGAAAGAATAGCCCGGCGATGCTCACAAAGGTCAAAGGATCGGCCGGCTTAGTTCCGACCAAGATGGCACTCATCAACCGTGTGAGAACAAAACCACCGGCCAGACCAATGCTGAGCCCAATAAGCATCAACCGGAACCCCTCGTTCAACACAAGTTCGAGAATTTGGCGCTTCTTAGCACCAAGAGCGACACGGATGCCGATTTCGGCTGTTCGCTGCCGAACAGCTGACGAAAGTACGCCATAAATGCCTATTCCGGCGAGCAATCCTGCGATCATCCCGAAGCTGCCAATGAGGAGCAATGTAAAACGCGTGGTGGTCTGAGCTTCATCAATCAACGCATCGGCCGGCAGTATGCCGGTGACGAGCAGGGTAGAATCAACACCTTTGACTGCCGCCCGGACCGCCTGTTCATACTGCACGGGTTGACCGGTGATCCGAGCCGCCCAGGAGTCCACGATACCAGCCTCTTCGAATCCACCGGTTATATAGATCTGTTCCCTGCCGGGTTCCGCCAATGATGTGGCTCGCACGTGTTGAACAACGCCAATTACTTGCACCCATTCAACGTCGGGTGTTCTAATGTGCACCAGAATTCGTTTCCCGACTGCGGATTGTCCAGGAAAGGCTTTCTTCGCAAGGAACTCATCGACAATCAGAAGTTTGCGCCCAGGGACATTGTCAGCGTCCGTAAATGTACGTCCCTCCAGCACTGGTATATGCATCGTTTCAAAATATCCTGGAAGGACCTCTTCTTGATCGGCTTCTTGATACTTGCTCGCATCCGACAGCGCCTCGTCGGTTCCCCAACGGACTACGCCGAAGAAGCCCCCCGCGAGTGGAAAACGGTCGCAACCGGTTACGCTTTGGACCCCCGGAATAGCTTGCAGCTGCTGGCGAATCTCCTGGATGAGGGCAGCCCGTTTTTCCAGGCTGTTTTGGTCACGGTTGACACCTAGAACCTGAAAGGTGAGTAGTCCATGCGAATCGAACCCGGGATCGATGCGCTGCAGCACGAGAAAGCTGCGAAACATCAGTCCTGATCCAATGAGTAATACAAAAGCCAAAGCAATCTCCAAGACGACCACGGACTTGCGCAGCGAACTGCTCCTGGATAGGCCGGCGTGCTGACTCGCGCGGTGCAATGAATCCATCAGTTCCGAGCGCGAGATACGCCAGGCAGGCGCCAAAACAACTACAATGACTACGATGAAAGCTGCCAGTGCAGCGAAACCGAGTACGTGAAAATCAATTCGCGCGGTATCAAGACGCGGAATATCTGCGGGACCAAAGGTACGCAGCGAGCGGATTGCGATGGCGGCTAGCATTAGGCCCGCAACAGCGCCAGTGCCGGCGAGGAGCACCGCCTCGACGATAAGTGAGCGAAGGAGTCTCCAGCAAGTTGCGCCGAGCGCCGCACGAACTGCCAATTCGCGTTCCCTGACGGACAGCGATACCAAAGCAAGATTGGTGACATTCGCATAAGCAATGAGTAGCAGAAAGATACCTGAACCAAGGAGGGCCAAAATTGCGGGGCGAACTGCAGCAGCCAGTTGTTGTCGAATGAGCTGGATGCGAAGGGAAAAGCCTGCAGTTGCGCAAAAGGGACAAACTTCCCTGATTCGAGCCGCGACCACATCAGCGCTGGCTTGTGCTTCTTCCAGTGGTACTCCATGCCTGAGCTTACCGACCACATAAATCGACTCTCCGTCGCGGTCATAGCGCGATCGGGTCGCGGCCCAGACATCCGGCGTGGCATCGATGCCGTCCTCCGGAGGAAAATACAATTTGAATCCCGGTGCAAGGACTCCGACGATGATAGGACCGGGTTGTCCCAGCGGAAACGCGGGGTGGCCCAGAATGGCGGGATTCCCACCGTACCGCCGCACGAAGTATTCGTAGCTGAGAATGCCTATGTACGGCAGAGGCGGCGTCTGCGGTGCGGTCCACAGCGATCTGGGAGGCTGTGGCAATCCGTCCTGATCCGAGAAGTCACGGCCGTAGGCGATATTCGCTCCCAGCAAGCGGAAGAAGTTCGGGGTCACACCTGCAACGCTAATTTGTTCAGGCGTGCCGTTTTCCGTTTGAACAATGGCACGCTGCGTCGTTTCGACGCCAGCGAAGTCCTCAAACGTGCTCTTCGTCTGATCCCGAAGATCGGCAAGGTTGGCAAAGGAAAATCGGACGTTGCGAACGTCACGTTTACGCAGGTCCATGCTGGCGATGACAATGCGATTCGGGTCCTTATAGGGCAGTGGGCGCAGAAGGACCGCGTTGGCTACAGTGAACACTGCGGTGCTGGCACCAACTCCCAGCGCTATGGTTGTAGCTGCAAGCACGTTCGCAAGGAAGCGCTTTCTCAACGCCTTTACCGCAGTTCCAATTAGTCCTAGCTCCACGGTTGATATTTCCCTTTTGCCAATGTCTATGACGAGGGAATGCTGAGCATTATCGCACGTCGAAGACCTCCAACGGCGCTTTGATCACGCGAGGCGATGCGGGGCGCGGATTGGAGAGAGCTGCCGCGTAAGCGGTTGAGGTCCTCGTTAACAAAACAATGGAGAGAACGTGCGTATCGGCATTCTTGGCTGGCCAATGATTGTCGACCGGCGATCACTTCATGCCCACCGTACCACGCGATGGCGCCAATTGAGCCAAAACCTAGAAACATCATCAGGGACGCGAATGATGAACTGTATAACTTTAATCGGACTGATGCACCGAGCATCGCCCGTGACGCCGCTGCGATTATGCTGCATCCTCGTTTATCTAGGGCATAGCGTTTTTCGTGGCGACAATTACGGTACTGTACATCAAAGTTGGCAACATAACAGGGATACATCGGGAAGGGCTGGTCGAACAGCAGTATGGGAGGAGGCGTACGGTTTTGCCTTTGTCGAGCCTTGTCTTAGGGATTTTACTCTGGTATGCCAACTGCCTTTTGAAGTTCCTCCCGATGGCCAACAGATTAAATACTAATGAAGCGGCATTGTGCAAGTTGCAATGAGACGCTAAGAAAAAGCAACTTGCAGGTTACTTTAGAGCGGTTACGGGTAGCGTTGGCGGATTTTCACCGTGCGATCCAGCTCGTCCGAGACTTCCAGAATCTTGAGCTGCAGGTCTTTATCCAGCGCAGCGGCACTCAGAAATTCGCGGACCTCTGCTTGTGCGGCAGCGGATTGCTGGCCTCCAATAAACGCGTTCAGCCAAGCGAGCACAAAAAATATTTTGCGTTCTCTCTTGATCTGCGGGAGAGCTTCTAGAGCAGGTTTCAAATACGGCAGCGCCAGCCCTGACTGGTTCCAGTAATTGAAGGATCCCAGGCTCTGCTCGATCCAGTCTTCCGGACGAGAAGAGTTGTGCAGGTAGTCGTCGAAATAGCGCTGCTTGGAGGCGCTCTCCGGATGGGCGGCCTGGGCCATGTATGCATATTTCTGGCCGTCGCCGGTGTTGTCCCGCTTCTGTTCTGCGGCATAGAGGGCATCGGCTTCTGAGTCGTTCAGGGCAATCAGCGCGGTGACCATGGTCCAACGGTCCAAGGGGCGAGGATCCATACCGGGAACGGTAAGCTTACCGGTGAGAAGGTCTTTCAGTTGTGCGCGTCCCAGGGCGCTCTCCGCGATGGCGCGGAGGCCGCGAAACCAGATGATGCGAAGATCCTGATTGGCAGAATGGAGCATCAGGTCGGAGGCCAGCGTCTCGGCTCTGGGAACAATCTCCGCGCGGACACTCTGGTTTACGTAACGGTGCAGGCCGATAGTGACATGGCCGATGAGATTTTGCGCCAGCGCTTCGTCAGTCTCATTGGGAAGCAGACGGAGCGCAAGTTCAACGAAATCGCGTGGAGCAAGGTCCGCTTCGCGGATAGCATCCCACAGCGAGCCCCACAGCAAGGTCCGCTCGAAAACATCGGAGACTCCGCCCAGCCGCTCGATGACGGCCTGGCGGCTGCGCTCATCCAGCAGAAAGCGGCCGTAGGCGTAATCGTGATCGTTCAGGAAGACATATTGGGGACAGGGCTTGGCAATGACTTCCTGCAACTCGGCCCTTTCCGTGTTCAGTTCCGTGTGGATGTGGGATGGAGCGCGGTCTGTATATTCGAACAGGACTTGCATGCCCACTGGCCAAACGCCGCCTTCGCCGAGAGCATCGTGTTGCGTCAATGAAAAGTGATCAATGCGGTTTTGAGAGTCACAGGACCAGACAACATCTATCTGGGGCATGCCGCGGTGACGAATCCACATGGCCGCCCATTCCTGCAGCGATTTTCCGGAGACGCGCTCGAAGGAATGCACCAGGTCGCTCCACTCCGCATTGGCGTAAGCATGTTCCCTTAGATAAAGGCGCAGGCTATCTCGGAAGTCTTCTTCACCGAGTACAAAGGCGAGCTGCTTGATGACTCCCGGAGCCTTGGAATAGACCACGGCGCCATAGGCCGATTTGGCGTCCTGGAGGTTGGCGATGTTCTGGTAGATCGGGGTCGTGCCCTTGGTGGAGTCGATGGAGTAGGCGGCGGGTTTGATGGACTGATAGAAGCGCTTCCAGATGTTTTCGCTGGGCTTGAGGGAGGCCAGCGCGTGAAAAGCCATGTATTGAGCAAAGCCTTCCTTTAACCAGAGGTCGTCAAACCAGCGCATGGTGGTGAGGTCGCCGAACCATTGGTGGGTCAGTTCATGAAGCAGCAGGATGTCGCGATTGAGGTGGTCGCTGCGAGTCGGCGCAATTCGAAAGAGCACAGATTCCTCTCGCAGAAAAGTGGCTCCGGCGTGTTCCATTCCACCGTAAGCAAAGCCGGGAATCATCACCATGTCGTACTTAGGAAAAGGGAAAGGTTGGGCAAAGAAACTGGAAAGATAATCGATTCCTTGGGCCGTAATCTGCTGCACTTCAGGCGCTTCCTGTTCCGCCTTCTTGAATTTCGACTGGCGGACATACAGTCCAGGCAGGCCAGGCGTTTCACGCACCTTGCGAAATGGGCCAGCAGCGAAGGCGAAAAGATAGGTGCTGATCGGACGGGTTTCGGAAAAAACCGTAAGGCGCTGGCCAGGGCCGGCCGGTGATTGAGATTTGATGGCAGCGTTGGAAATGGCCGTCCAGTTTTCCGGGGCCGTCAATTCGAGATGGAATCGGCCTTTCAAATCAGGTTGGTCAAAACAGGGAAAGGCCATATCAGCGTCCATGGGGACAAACAGCGTGTAGAGGTACTCGGTGTTGTCGTCCTGGTCTTCAAAGCGAGTGATGGCTTTCCCCGCCGTGGCCACCGGGGCAGTGAAATCCATGCTGACCTTATTTTCGCCGCGATGCACGGCATCGACAGGCAGCTCCAGATGACCGTGGTCCATTTTTGCGGGAACCGGGACGCCGTTGACGATCAGGTTCGCGGCGGTTCCATCCCGGAAGTCGAGCAGAAGGGGGCCGGAAAAACGGGAATGAAACTGCAGGTCCTCATGGCCGGAGATAGATGGAGTATGAGGAGTGAGCGTAAAGCGAAGATGGTAGCGAAGGTCTGAAATCTGGGTGGCGCGCTGCCGGGCAAGGTCACGCGGAATGCCGTCTGGTGGCGCAGCCATCAAATTGCCCGCGGCCAACATTGCGAAAATTGCAAGAATCATGCGCATAGACGGAAGAAATCTACACGAGCGACGGGGGCCTGGGAAGACCTGTGTAATGCGTTTCACAGCTGAGCTGTTATTGACGTTGGTGCGTTTAACCTTCTCGAGAATGTCGTTGGCCTTTGCGCCAAGGTTTTAATTTATGACCCATTATGATATTGCTCAGCCATGGGCAAACAGCAATCGATGGGAAAGTGCAATCTCTGCGGTGAGATCGTCGGCCGCGCTGCCATGACCCGGCACCTAGCTGCGTGCTGCCAACCGGAAGCTTCCGGGCTATTGCGGGTCTCTAAACAACGACCGCCTGCCCCGAGTTTCCATTTAGCCATCGAAGGACGTAATTCGGGGGCGTACTGGATGCATGTGGCATTGCCGCTGACCGCCCCGCTCAGTAAACTCGACGATTTTCTCCGCGATACCTGGCTTGAGTGCTGCGGCCACTTGAGCGCATTTGAGATTGGCGCCAAGCGTTATGCTTCCGAGCCCACGGATGAAGAAATGAGCATGGGAGCGCGGTTGAGCGAAGTGCTTGAGGTAGGGATGAAGTTCTTTTATGAGTATGACTACGGTTCTACAACGGCTCTGGTGCTAAAGGTTGTTGCTCTTCTTGAGCAAGGCATGCCGAAAGGCGCCGTAGAACTATTGGCCAGAAACGAGGCACCGCAGGTAAGCTGCCAGCGATGCAGCATCCAGCCTGCCACTCGAATCTGTACCGAATGCGCGTGGAATGGGAAGGGCTGGCTTTGTGAGGCGTGCGCCGTCGCACACGAGTGTGGCGACGATATGTGCTTGCCGGTAGTTAACTCTCCTCGCGTTGGAGTGTGCGGGTATACGGGTTAGGCGCTCCTCTGCCATGGCTGCTCGGAATTTCGTCGCACTACCATGTCGCGCCGTAGAGCCCCTGCCTTCAGGCATGGGGGATATACAAGTCGAACAAAAATGTCGTGTACAGCAGCAAATATCACGTCATTTGGTGCCTAAAGTATCGCCGCAAAGTTCTCGTTGGCGATATCGCCAAACGGCTTGAGGAAATCATGCGCAAGACTGCTCTAAAGTATCGAGCGGAGATCAGCGCCCTGGAAATCG
>Ga0209267_1001377_pt1 | contig 16583 bp, 14 predicted proteins | sample GraSoiAngelo_137_FD_185894 | JGI IMG/M metagenome (GOLD analysis project Ga0209267, IMG submission 185894) | Grasslands soil microbial communities from the Angelo Coastal Reserve, California, USA - 14_0929_09_30cm (SPAdes) (version 2) | ecosystem: Environmental > Terrestrial > Soil > Grasslands ... | reverse complement strand
GTGGACGGGACGCTCGGCGTCGCCACGTACGCGACCCCGGCGCGCGCGGCCTTGTACGAGAGCTCGGCGGAGATCCGACCCGTGACCAGCAGCCCCCGCCCGGTGGGATGCTGCCGGGCGATCACGGCAGCCCCGATCACCTTGTCCACCGCGTTGTGACGGCCGATGTCCTCGGCGTGGAACAGCAACCGCTCGCCGTCGGTGAGCGCGGCCGCGTGAATGCCGCCCGTCTCGTTGTAGCGCTCCCCGCTCGCGAACAGCTCCTTGAACAACGCGCGCAGCCGCTCGGGCACGGGGGGCTCACCGCGCTCCGGCGCATGCTGCACGGCGTGCGGGTCGGCCAGGAAGGTCGAGACCGCGCCACACCCGGAGGCCAGCACGCGCTTGCGGTTCTCTCCCTTCACCAGCGTGACGCGCTCCGGCTTCACTTCGGCCCAAAAGCCCAGGTCCGTCGCACAAGGGCGGAGCTTCACCAGGTCGTCCAGCGTCTCGATGTACCCCTCGCCGTGCAGCCACCCGGTCGCGAGCTCTTCCAGCTGATCGGGCGTGCACATCCACGTGACCGCGGGCTCGCCGTTCACCTCGAGCCACACGGGCATCTCCTCAACGGCGGCCGACTCGGCGAGCATGCGGCCGCGGCGGGAACCAGGGACTCGGGGTTCGGGGCTCGGGGGTCGGGGTGCATCCCGAGCCCCGAGCCCCGAGCCTCCAGCCCCTGAGGGATCACGTTTCACCGAAGTACTCCGAGTAGATATGCGGTCCCTCCTGCACCCGCACCGCATGCAGCGCCGCCCCCGATGGCACGCGCGGTGCGATGCGCTCCCACAGATACACGGCGAGGGCCTCACCGGTCGCGAGGCGGCGGCCCGCCGCGAACTCGGGGATAGCGTCGTTGATCACTTTGCCGTCGAGCCGCGCCGTGATCTCGTCGCGCAACACGCGATCCAGCTCACCGAGGTTCACCACGCCCTTACGTTCCGGCTCGAGCGGCCCTCGGATCGTCACGCGCACCTGATAGCGGTGGGGATGATCCGTCGCCGCCTTTCCGAACTCGGCCGCATTCCGGTCTGCGCTCCAATCGGCCCGCTGGATGTGGTGCGTCGCCGTAAACTCAACGATACGTGTAAGATAGCTGATCGGCATCGCTAGAACACCCGTACCGCGCTGGCCTTGAACGAGAACACGACGGGGCTGCCGGGCGCGAGGGCCAGATCGCGCACGGCTTCCTCGGTGACGACGGCGATGAGCTCCACCCCCACGTCGGCGGTGACGTGGACGCCACCGCGCCCCCCGCCCCCCGGGCCGCGGCGGGCCAGGCTGGTCACTCGTCCTTGAAACGTATTGCGTGCCGAGGAGGCGAGCGGCTCCCGGCTGACGAAGATGTCGGTGGGCGGCACCGCGAGGATCGCGGGACCGATCTTGTCCGTCATCGCGGCGATTTCGACGGTCCCCACGCAGGCGCGTTTCAGGTCGCCGCTCTCCGCGGTCGTCAGGTCCACGCGGAACAGGTTTTCGGGCGTCACGGGGGAGAGCCGGCCGTCGGCCAGGGCGCGCACGTCGTCCGCCCAGCGGTATGCGTCCTCCAGCTGGTGAGACGCAAGGCAGACGGCGAGCGGCCGCCGGGCGCGCTCCTCGGCGAGCGTGCGGTACAGCGTGAGAGCCGCGGCCCGATCGGCCGAGCTCGCGGGCTCGTCCAAGAGCAGCACGTCCGGCTCGACCGCCAGCGCCCGCGCCACCGCCACGCGCTGCACCTCACCGTCCGACAGCTCGTGCCGCCGGCGGCCGAGCAGCGGCGTGATGGCGAGTCGCCCGGCAACGTTCTCTATCCGTCTGTTCACTTCTGCGCGTCTGATTCCTCTTACCTGTAACCCGAACTCCAGATTCTCACGGACCGTCGCCCGGAACAGGATCGGTCGCTGCTCCACCAGCGTGACGTGGCGGCGCGCGGCGCCGCCCGGGGTCACGACCGTGCCATCGAGCAGCACCCGGCCTGCCGTGGGACGCTCGAGCAGGGCGAGCAGCCGCAGCAGCGTGCTCTTGCCCGAGCCGTTCGGGCCGACCACCGCGACGGCGGCCCCGGGAGCGACGGCGAACCGCTCGAGGTCGAGCACGACGCGGCCGTCGTACTCATGTCGCACGCCCACCAGCTCAAGCATGGCCGCGGCCCTGGAGCGTCTGCAGCGCGACGTTCACGAGCAGGGCGAGCAGCAGCAGGATGAGGCCGAGCGCGAGCGCCAGGCCGAAGTCGCCCTGGCTCGTGTACAGGGCGACGGCGGTGGTGAGGGTGCGGGTCTGGCCCCGGATGTTTCCGCCCACCGTCATGGCGGAGCCGATCTCGGCCACCACGTGGCCGAACGCGGTCGTGATCACCGCGGCGAGCGCGAAGCGCGCCTCGCGCGCCACCGTCCACGCGGTGCGCCACCGTCCGGCGCCCAGCGTCTCGGCGGTGCGGCGGATGCGGGGATCCACCCCCTGGACCGCGGCGGCGGCCAGCGCGGCGGCGATGGGGAGGGCGAGCAGCACGTCGCCCAGCGCGATCGCCTGCCAGGTGTACAGCCAGCCCACGGCGCCGAGGGGCCCGCGCCGCGAGAGCAGCCCATACAGCAACAGCCCCAGCACCACCGTCGGGAACGCGAGGGCGGTGTTCACCACCGTGAGGGCCGCGCGCCGGCCCCAGAAGGGGCGCGTCGCGAGCACGAATCCAAGCGGGAGGCCGAGCCCGCACGCCAGCACCGTCGCGACGAAGCCGATCTTGAGCGTGAGCAGGGCGATGCCGTACACCTCGGCGTCACCCGAAAACAGCAGCGCGAACGCGCGCCGGAATCCCTCCGCTAGAAAATCCATCCCACGCCGATCGTGGCCCACGGATGCGCCGTCCACTGATCGTACGGCGCGGTGGAAGGCAGAATGGTGCTGTGGTCGATGTTGTTCGGCACCTTGAAAGAGAGCGGATAGTGGAGCTTCCAGAACAGCAGGCGGACGTCGCCGCGCACGGAGATACGCCGGGTCGGATACCAGCGCACGCCGGCATTGGGGGCGAGCGTGATCTTGGTCCCGAAGCGGTAGCCGCTCGTGTCCTGGGCCAGCACGCTCCCGATCGCGACGCCGAGCGCGCCGCCGATGAACGGGGCGAAGCGATGCCACGTCTTCCGCCCGGTGAGCACGAGCTGGAGCCCGGCGTCGGCGAGCACGACCGGGTCGTTGAACAGCTGCCCGCTTCTGCGCGACGTGGAGTCTTTGGTGTAGTCCTGGACGAAGCGCGACGTCCGGGCGTACGCCAGGCCAAGCGAGGCGCCCACCGCGCCGAACGGCACTTCGTAGCGCAACGCGCCGGTCAGACCGTCCGCGGGACCTACCCCGACGTCTCCCCGACTCCCCCCCAAACGCCCGACACTGAGGGCCCAGACCGCGCCGCGGGGGATGTCGTGGTAGGGAGAGTGAGCGGGATCGTAGCCCTCCTGGGCGGAGACGGCGTTCCACGACGCCACGATGCCTAGCCACACGAGAGCGCCGGCTCGGACGATGGTGCGCGTCGAACTTACAACGTGGCGTCGTGGCGGCATGCAACGGCCTTTCATCAGTCAGACTCCCGGAGATCCCGCCCCGTCATCTCCGGGGGCGGCTCGATGCCGAGCATGTGGAGCAGCGTCGGGCCCACATCGCACAGGGCACCGCCGTGCCGCAGCGGACCCCTGATGTCGTCGCCCACGATCAGGAACGGGACGGGATTCGTCGTGTGCGCCGTGTGCGGGCCCCCAGTGGTGGGATCGATCATCAGCTCGCAGTTGCCGTGGTCGGCGGTCACGAGCAGCGTGGCCCCGCGACGCTCGGCGCTCTGGACGACCCGCTCGAGGCAGCGATCTACCGTCTCCACCGCCGCCACCGCCGCGCGTAGTACCCCGGAATGGCCCACCATGTCTCCGTTCGCGTAGTTGCAGAGAATGAAGTCGTGCTGCCCCGCCTCGATCGCCTTGCACAGCACATCGGTCACGCCGGGTGCGCTCATTTCGGGCATCAGGTCGTAGGTCGCGACCTTCTGGGAGGGAACGAGCAGCCGCTCCTCTCCCGGGTACGGCGTCTCGAGCCCGCCGTTGAAGAAGTAAGTGACGTGGGCGTACTTCTCGGTCTCCGCGGTGCGAAACATCGTCTTGCCGCGCTCCGACAACACCTGCGCCACGATTTGCGACAGCACCATTGGCCCGAAGGCCATGGGAAACCGGAAGGTCTCGTCGTACTGCGTCATCGTCACGAGGTCGACCTTGGGTCGCGCGCCGGTGTCGAAGCCGTCCAAGCCGTCCACCGCCAGCGCGCGCACCATCTGGCGCATGCGGTCGGCGCGGAAGTTGAAGCAGAACACGCCGTCGCCCGAGCGGATGCGCGGCGTTCCGGTGATCACGCGCGGTTTGACGAACTCGTCGGTCTCGCCGGCCTGGTAGGCGGCCCGGATCGCGGTCAGGGGATCGGGGGCTGGCGCTCCCACGCCGTGCACCATCGCATCGTACGCGAGCTTGGTGCGCTCCCAGCGCTTATCGCGGTCCATGGCGTAGTAGCGACCGACGACGGTGGAAATAATCGGGACTCGGGATTCGGGACTCGGGACTCGGGCCCCACCACCCCCGAGTCCCGAGTCCCGAGTCCCGAGCCCCTCCAGCAGCTCCTCCATGAATCCCAGAGCGGAGGTCGGCGCGGTATCGCGCCCGTCGAGCCAGGCGTGGATCGCCACGGGCAGCTCGTGTCGCCTCCCGAGCTCGACCGCCGCGAGCAGATGCTGGTCCAACGCATGGACCCCGCCGGTCCCGATCAACCCGATGAGGTGCAACGTGCCGCCGCGCTGTCGTGTTCGTTCACACAGCTCGACGAGCGGGGGCAGGCGGAAGAACTCGCCGGACTGGATGGCCTGCGAGATGCGCACGATGTCCTGCGGGACCACTCGGCCGGCGCCGAGGTTGAGGTGACCCACCTCGCTGTTGCCGATCTGTCCGTCGGGGAGTCCCACGGCGAGCCCCGATGCGTTGAGGAGCGTGCGGGGCGCCTTGGCCCAGAGGCGGTGCCAGACGGGCGTGTCACCGAGCTCCACGGCGTTGCCCTCGCGGCCGGGACGAAAGCCCCAGCCGTCGAGCACGATCAGGACGACCGGGGTGCGCGGCCCACGCGTCTTTGCCATATTGGAGGGGATGCAATCTAGCCGGGCCCTCAGCCCCCTTCCAGTTGTGTTGTGGCTCGTGCTCAGCCCGTCGCTCGCCGCCCAAGCGCGCTTCCGCGTCACCACCGACGGGGCCTGGTTCTTCCAGGAGCCGGGCGGCAAGCGTCTCGCGCGCCTGGCGCGCGGCGCGATCGCGGTGGGTGGCGAGTCGCAGGACGCCTGGCAGGGCGTGACGCTCGAGGGCTGGATCTTTGCGACCTCGGTCGGGCCGACGCCGCGCGCCGGGTACGACCTCGCCGTGAGCCGCGCGCCCGAGGAGAACCTGCGCTCTGCGCCGGCGGGTGCGTTGATCGGCAAGCTGCCGCAGGGGTTCCTGCTCAACAAGGTGGCCGAGGGGACGTCCGGGAACTGGGTCCACGTGCTGCGGGCCGGCTGGGTGGAGAAGGCCGCGGTCGAGAGCCTGGCGCAAGTTGCGACCTCGGATACCGGCTCGGGTGGCCCAACCCCGGGGCCACGCCCCGGGGCTCCCGGAAGCCCCGGGGTTAACGCACCCGACACGAGCGCCAGTCCCTCCGCCCCGGTGGATCCGTCCCGTGTCGAGTCCGCGCGCCGCACGGTGCTGTATCGCGCGCCCGAGGGCGCGCCGGCGGGAACATTGGCGCCGTCGGCGCCGCTGCGGGTGCTGGGACGCTCGGGCGACTGGACGCGCGTCGAGCTCGAGGGCTGGGTGAAGAGCGCGGACCTGGAGATCGCGCCGCCCGGCGTCCTGATGGGGATCACGGCGGCCGAGCTCCGTACCGACCCGCAGCGCTACGCGGGCCAGGTGTTGCGCTGGACGCTCCAGTATATCGCCGAGCAGCAGGCGGACGAGCTGCGTCCCGAGATTCCGACCGGAGCGCGGTACTTTCTCGCCCGCGGCCCGCTGCCGGAGCATGGGTTCGTGTACGTGATCGTCCCCGAGGCGAAGCGCGCCCAGCTCGAGAGCCTCTCACCGCTCGCCACCATTCAGGTCACCGCGCGCGTGCGCACCGGCCGCACCCGGTTCCTCGGCAATCCGGTGCTCGACCTGATCAGCCTCGAGACGCTGCCATGAACGACATTCTGCGGGATCGCCTGCTGCGCAAGCTCGACACCCTGCCCGACGACAAGGCCTACCAGGTGCTCGACTACGTCGAGTTCCTCGAGTCAAAGTACGCGGAGCGCCAGGCCGGCGCGCCGGCGTTCCAGCGCGCCGCGGAGACGTTGGAGGATACGCTGCGCGCCGGCCGCGTTCCGGTGAACATCATCCGGGGGACGATGGACGCGGTGGGGAAGGCGGGCCGGCTGCTCGAGAAGGTCGCCGCGGCCGGCAAGGCGGCGGTCGAGCAGGCGTCGAAGAAGGCCGCTGAAAAGGAGAACGCTACAGAGAAGGTTGAGGAAACCCCTCCCGGCCAGTAACTTTCGCCATGGGAACCTTTCGTCCGGCCGTCGCCCTCACCTTCGACGACGTGCTGCTGGTGCCGCGGCACTCGAGCGTGCATCCGCGCAGCGTCGACACCCGCTCCCGCTTCACCCGCAAGCTCTCCCTGCACATTCCGCTCGTCGCCGCTGCAATGGACACCGTCACCGAGTCGGAGATGGCGATCGCCATGGCGCGCGAGGGCGGGATCGGCGTGATCCACAAGAACATGCCGGTGGACCGCCAGGCCGCCGAGGTGGACCGGGTGAAGCGGAGCGAGTCGGGGATGATCCTTCACCCCATCACCCTCGGCCCCGACCGCCCGCTGCGCGAAGCGGTGCACCTGATGGAGCGGTTCCGCATCTCCGGCGTGCCCATCGTGGACGACGCGGGCCGCCTGGTGGGCATCATCACCAACCGCGACCTGCAGTTCGAGCGCCAGCTCGACCGCCCGATCCGCGACGCCATGACGAAGGACCGGCTGGTGACCGCGCCCGTGGGGACGACGCTCGATGAAGCCGAGAAGACCCTCGCCAAGCACCGCATCGAGAAGCTCCCGGTCGTGGATGAGAAGGGCGTGTTGAAAGGGCTCATCACCATCAAGGACATCTTCAAGCGGCGCCAGTTCCCCAACGCCAACAAGGACGAGCACGGTCGCCTGTGCGTCGCCGCCGCGGTGGGGGGCGCTCCCGACGCGCTGGCGCGGACCCGCGCGCTCGTCGACGCGGGGTGCGACGTGATCGTGGTGGACTCGGCGCACGGCCACTCGGAGGGTGTGCTCAAGACGATCGCGTGCCTGCGCGAGGCGTTCCCCGAGTCGCAGCTCGTGGGCGGCAACGTGGCGACCGAGGCAGGCGCGCGCGCGCTGGTCGAGCGCGGCGTGGACGCGGTGAAGGTGGGCGTGGGTCCCGGCTCGATCTGCACCACCCGCGTCGTGACGGGTGTCGGCGTTCCCCAGATCACCGCGATCCTCGACGCGGTGCGGGGCGCGGGCGACGCGCCCGTGATCGCCGACGGCGGCATCAAGTACTCGGGCGACGTGGTAAAGGCGCTGGCCGCCGGCGCCGAGAGCGTGATGATGGGCTCGATGCTCGCCGGCACGGAAGAGAGTCCGGGCGAATCGTTCCTGCTCGAGGGCCGGCGCTTCAAGGTGATCCGCGGCATGGGGAGCCTCGGCGCCATGGAAGAGGGCTCCGCCGACCGCTACTTCCAGGAGGGCGAGGTCTCGCCCTCGAAGCTCGTGCCCGAAGGGATCGAGGGCCGGGTGCCGTACAAGGGCCCCGTGGCCGACGTGATCTTCCAGATGGCCGGCGGGCTGCGCAGCGGCATGGGGTACTGCGGTGTGTGCGATATCAAGGCGCTGCGCAGCGAGACCGAGTTCATCCAGGTGACGACCGCGGGGCTGCGCGAGTCGCACCCGCACGACGTCGTGATCACGCGGGAAGCGCCGAACTACTCCCTGTAGCCACAGCGCGGCCTGAGCTGTTGCGTTGACGCAGCGCTCGAGTCTGGTGCCAGCGCGGAACGCGCGCGGCGTGCACTTTGCGGCATTCCCTGGCCGTCATGAGCGCCTCGAGCCGCGCGGCGGTCGCGCTGATTCTCACGCTCCTTGGCCGGTCCCTGCGCGCCCAAAGTGCGGCCGACAGCGGTACCGCAGGAGCTCCCAAGCAGATCTCCAGGTCATCCGACGCTCCCCGTGCGGAACGAACGGTCGAGAAGCCGGTCATTGATGCGGCCCGCCTGGTCCGCGAGCGGGGCGTGCGGGACCTGTCAGATCTCCTGACCGATCGCGTGCCGGGCATGCTGGTTGTGCCCGGCTCCGGATTGACGGATATGGGATCGCGCATCCGTGTGCGCGGCGTGCAGACGCTGGTCGGCGATCGTGCGCCCGTCGTATTCGTCGATGGCATGCGGATGGACCAGACGGAGGACGACTTCGCGCCCGTCTCGAGCGGCGTTGTTGCTTCCGGGCCGCTCCGGCTCGACGACCTGAACCCCGAGGACATCGAATCGATCGAAGTAGTGGAGGGGCCCGCGAGCGCCGCGCTGTACGGGCCGGGGGCGGCGGCCGGTGTGCTGTTGATCCACACACAGCGGGGACGCCCTGGTCCGCCGAGCTGGGAAGCGTACGCCGCGGGAGGGGTCGCTGCGGAGCGGACATCCTGGCCGGCGAATTTCAGCGGAGTGGATCGCGACAACCCCGACAGCCTGTACCGCACCGGGGCGTGCAGCCTCTTCGCCGAGGCGGCCGGGTGGTGTGTCCAGGATTTCGTCCAGCAGTTCAACCCGCTCGAGCAGCGCAGCCCGTTCAGGACGGCGCTGCGCCGGGATTACGGGTTGAGCGTGTCGGGCGGATCTGGTTCCGGGGATTACCGGCTGGCAGGCGACTTCGAGGGCGACGGCGGCCTGTACTCGTCGAGCGTGGCAACCCCCGATCCGAACTACTACCGGCGGGTCAACTTCCGGGTCAGCGGCAGCATCCGCCCGTGGCCGAGCCTCGAGATCAGAGGGAACGTCGCGTACCTCTCGAGCAACCTGCGGCTCCCGCCGAGCATCCCGCTCCTCCAGACCCTGTTCGGTCCGAGCGACAGCACGGGGTTCACCTGGAATCCGTTCTTCCAAAACAATGCGGGCACTCAGGCCCTCGAGCGCCCGTTCGGTCTCGTCGAGGCGCACTGGACGCCTCTCTCGTGGCTCACCCTGCGGGGCCTCGCCGGCACGGACAAGGTCGATCTGCGGGACCGGTGGGTGTCGTCCTTTTCCACCGACACGACACGGCGACTCGTGGTCGCTGGCCACCGCGAGACGCTGCACCGGACGCTCGAGTTGGGTGCGTCCGCCACGCACGAGCTGTCCGGCTCGGTCCGGCTTCGCGCCACGCTGGGAGCCCAGCATCTGCGGAGCGAGCTGAACGACGTCTGGCCCGCGCAGTGCAGCATGTGCCCGTCCGCCACGCAGTGGGAGCGCCAGCAGTCACTGGGCTACTATTTCGAAGGAAACATCGGCCTCCGCGAGCGCGTGTTCGTGACCGCTGCGGTGCGCCACGACCACTTCGATGCGACCGACGCGAGCACCACGTATCCGAGCGTGGCCGTGTCGTGGCTGGTGCGCGCCGTGGACTCCGCCTCGTTCAATCTGCTGCGGCTACGAGCGGCGTACGGCTCTGCGGGCCTGGAGCCCTCGGGGTTCCTGCCCCTGGAACTTGGTTTCCTTCCTCTTGTTGGCTCCGCGTCGCCGCTCGAGCCCGAGCGGGCCCGCTCCTTCGAGCTCGGGGCCGACGCCGGCCTGCTGGGCGGACGGTTCAACGGTGCCGTCACGTTCTATGACATGCGATCGTTCGTGGTCGGCTTCGGGCTGGTGTCCACGCCCAGCGGCTGTTGCGCCCCGACGTACTACTCCGGCGTCGAGGTCATGAACCGTGGCATCGAGGCGATGCTGACCGCGGCGTTGGCTCGCGGGCCAGGGCTCGGCTGGGATGTGTCGCTCTCCCTCTGGGGGAACCGGAATCGACTGTTACGGTTGAACGGACCGCCCGTCTCCCTGCAGGCGGCGGGCGGAGATTTCGTCCAAAGGTTCGTCCCCGGCTACCCCGTCGGCGGCTACTGGACGTGGCCCATCCTGAGTTATTCCGACGCCAATGGCGATGGGATCATCACCGCCTCCGAAGTCAAGCTGGCGCCGCAGCCAGTCTGGGCGGGCACGCCGTACCCGACGCAGGGCGCGGCGCTCACGTCCCAGTGGGCGCTGGGGAGCAGGTTCCGTGCGGCGGTCACCCTGGATTATCGCGCGGGACAGACGTTGTTCAACGAGACGGCATGGCGGCGCTGCTTGTACCTCGTCTGCCGTGCGCTGTACGATCGGCAGACTCCGCTTGCCGAGCAGGCCCAGGCCGAGGTGACGGCCGCGGCGCCGCCGGGCTACTTCGAGGGCGCCGCCTACCTCAAGCTGCGAGAACTTTCGCTGTCGTTTGACGCACCATCTACAATGGCGGCTGTGTTGCACGCCCACTCGGCCACGATCACTCTGGCCGGTCGCGATCTCGCGACGTGGACCGGGTACTCGGGGGCGGACCCGGAGTCGGGGAGCTACGGCACGATCGCGCCGGGACAGCCGCGGAGCATCGCGGACTACGGCACACTCCCGGTGCCGCACTCATGGACGCTGCGCCTTCAGCTCGCCTATTGACTTGACAGGCCCTTCGGGCGCGCCTACTCTAGCCGCCATCTCGCCGTCCACCCGCTGTCCGCTCGAACCATCCGAGGATCCATGAATCTGTTCCGACGGAAGAGCGTCACCGAGCTGCAGCAGGAGGCCCAGACCGATCACAGCCTCAAACGGGCACTCGGTGCCCTCAACCTCACGATGCTGGGCATCGGCGCCATCATCGGCACGGGCATCTTCGTGCTCACGGGGACCGTGGCGGCGCAGAACGCGGGCCCGGCGGTCGTGTTGTCGTTCGTACTGGCGGGAATCGCGTCGGTCTTTGCGGCGCTCTGCTACTCGGAGTTCGCCTCCCTCGTGCCCATGGCCGGCAGCGCCTACACCTACGGGTATGCGACCCTGGGCGAGCTGATCGCGTGGATCATCGGCTGGGACCTGGTGCTCGAGTACGCCCTCGGCGCGGTGACCGTCGCGATCGGCTGGTCGGGCTACGTCGTCAGCTTCTTGAGGGATGTCGGCATCAACGTGCCCTGCTCCCTCGCCGCCGCGCGGGGCGTCGTGGCGCCGCAGTGCACCACTCCTGCCGTGTTCAACCTTCCGGCCGTGATCATCATCGCGATCGTCACGACCCTGCTGGTGATCGGCATCAAGGAGTCGGCGAACGTCAACAACGTCATCGTCTTCATCAAGGTGGCCGTCGTCCTGCTCTTCATCGTGGCGGCGGTGCGCGCCGTGAACCCGGCCAACTGGCATCCCTTCATTCCGGCCAACACGGGCGACCGGGGCGCGTTCGGCTGGACCGGCGTGATGGCGGGCGCCGGCCTGGTGTTCTTCGCGTACATCGGGTTCGATGCCGTCAGTACGGCCGCGCAGGAAGCGAAGAATCCGCAGAAGGACATGCCGATCGGCATCATCGGCTCGCTGCTGATCTGCACGGTGCTGTACATCCTCGTGTCGGGCATCGCGACGGGCGTGATGAGCTACAAGGACCTGAACGTCCCCGACCCGATCGCCGTCGCGGCGGATCACGCCGGCCTCGGCTGGATGTCCTCGCTGATCAAGCTCGGCGCCATCGCCGGCCTGTCGTCCGTGATCCTGGTCATGCTGCTCGGTCAGTCCCGCGTGTTCTACTCGATGGCGCGCGACGGTCTGCTGCCGCGGTTCGTCAACAAGGTCCACCCCAGGTTCCAGACGCCCTACATCACGTCGATCGTCACCGGCATCGTCGTCGCCATCGTGGCGTCCCTGCTCACGGTTCGCGAAGCCGGGAACCTCGTGTCGATCGGGACCCTGCTCGCGTTCGTGATCGTGTCGATCGGCGTGATGGTGCTGCGGGTGCGCGAGCCCAACCTGCCGCGGGCCTTCAAGACGCCGGCGGTCTTCGTCGTGGCGCCGCTCGGTGCGGTGTCCGCGGCGTACCTCATGGTCTCGCTGCCCTGGACCACGTGGCGGCGGCTCATCGTCTGGTTCCTGGTCGGTATGGTGCTCTACTTCGTGTACGGCGTGAGTCACTCGAAGCTCGCTTCCAAAGACTAAGGGCGTCGCGGGAGAGCGTCACGAGAAGACGTCGCGGGACGGCGTCGCGAGAGAATCGTGAGACCACGGTGCTCCGGGACGTCCTTCCGTGACGGTATCTCCTTGACGTCTTCACGTCAGGGTCTTCGATTCCAGGTCATGCATCGGATGCGGTGGTTGGGCTTCTGGACCCTGCTGGGCGTCGTGTCGGGCGCTCAGCTGCATCTCGCCAATCAGCGATTCGCCGTCCATCCCCCCTCGTGGTGGCTGGCCCTCGCCACGGGCCTGTCGCACTGGTATCTGTGGGGCCTGCTCGCGCTCGTGGTCGCGTGGCTGGGACGCCGCTTCCAGGTCGACCGCGCCAGCTTCGGCCGCCACTTCTTCATCCACCTCGGGGCCAGCCTCGACCTCGCGCTGCTGCAGCTCGTGGTGGCGGTCGGCGTGCAGGACGTGCTCCACGCCCTGGCGGGGGAGCCATTCGGGTTCGCGCAACAGCTGGTGGACAACTTCACGCTGTTCTATCACTGGAACGTCCTGATCTACTGGGCGATCCTGGCGGTGGTGCACGCGCTGGACTACCACGCCGACTTGGAGCGGCACCGCGTGCACGCAGCAGTGCGCGAGGTCCGGCAGCCCGCCGAGCGGCTGCTCGTGGCTGACAACGGGCGCAGCTTCTTCGTGCGGACGAGCGACGTCGATTGGATGGAGGCCGCCAGGAATTATGTCCGTCTCCACGTCGGCGACCGCACCCACGTGCTCCGCGCCACGCTCGGCGCGCTCGAGCAACGGCTCGATCCGGAGCGGTTTCGCCGCGTCAGTCGATCGGCCTTGGTCAACGTCGACCGGGTGCGCGAAGTGCAGCCATGGTTTCACGGTGACGCGGTCGTGATCCTGGACGGCGGCGCCCGGCTCCCGCTGTCGCGTCGCTACCGCGCCAACCTCCTCGGCACCACGGTCTCCTGAGGCCGCGCCGCATGCAGCACACGCGCGCGATACATTGACACCTTGGGCGATGATATGGTACTACTCGGCGACGTCTCAGGAGCTATCATGCCCGACGAAATGGGAACCTTCCGCGTCGACGTCCGGATCGAGAACCCGGCCCGTCCGGGTCAGGCGCGGACGCTGAACTCCGTCCTCGTGGACACGGGCGCGGAGCTCTCCTGGGTGCCCGCCGCCGTGCTCGAATCCCTCGGCGTCGAGCGCAACAACCAATGGCGCTTCCGCCAGGCGGACGGGACCATCCTCGAGCGCTGGACCGGCACGGTGGTGGTCGCGGTCGGCGGCAGAAGGGTCGGGGACGAAGTCGTCTTCGGAGAGCCGGGCGATCTCGCCTTGCTGGGCTCACGCACGCTCGAAGGACTAAATTTTCGCGTGGAACCTGTCACGAAACGGTTGGTAGACGCTGGCCCCGCGCCCGCCGCGGCGGCTGCGTAATCCCTAGTTCCCCCTCTCCGGAACGAGAGGGGGACAGGGGGTGAGGACCGAAACGGAGCGCGGCCCAGGAATCAGACCCCGCGTTTATTCGGCCCTCCGCGCGATGCTTCGATACCCATCATCTTCTCCCGCCTCTAACCATGGGATGGATCCGCGAGGTCTACGAACTGCCCGAGGATCACGGCTGGACGGCGACACCGGGCCACAAGATCCTCGTACTCGACGCTGGTGCCGTGGTGGTGGAGTTCCCCGCGGACTGGGTTGCGGAGCCTGCGGCGGGCCACGTGAATGTCCGCGACGGGGCTACCCCCGACGACAGTACCTGCCAGCTCGCGGTCTCCTGCCTGCGGATACCATCGGTCGATTGGAGCGGGCTGCCGTTGTCAAGGCTGCTGCTGGACTCCATCGAGGGTGACGACCGGGACCGGATCGCGATCGGCCCCGTGCGGGAGACGTGTCCGGGGGGGCTGACGCTGGCGTGGACCGAACTACGGGTGGTCGACCCGGGAGAGCATCGGGAGTGCCGCTCACGGATGTGCCTGGCGCGGGTCGATCGCGTCCAATGCCTCATCACATTCGATTTCTGGCCCGAGGATGAGGCACGTTTGGCTCCCATCTGGGATCACGTGTTGAATTCCCTCAGGCTCGGCGTTCGAACGAACGATCCGGCACGGGGGAGGCGAATCGAGTAACACCGCGTCCGTCCATCGTTCCCCCTCTCCCGAACGGAGAGGGGGACAGGGGGTGAGGGGGTGAGTCCCGCTCGTCCCGGCTCGAGTCCCGTCCGTCCCGCGTCGCTGTGTAGGGTGACGACGAGTCCCCCAGTTTCCGGAATGTCCCTCTTCACCACCAAGCCCATCGCCGTCCTCCGCGCCGAGGCGGAGGCGAGTGGTGAGCACGCCCTGACGCGGGCCCTCGGGCCCATCAATCTCGTCACGCTCGGCATCGGCGCCGTCATCGGTGCGGGCATCTTCGTGATCACGGGACAGGTGGCCGCGCTGTACTCCGGTCCCGCGGTGCCCCTGTCGATGATCCTCGTCGGCGTGAGCTGCGCCTTTGCCGGGCTGTGTTACGCCGAGATGGCGAGCGCCGTGCCGGTGGCGGGGAGCGCCTATACGTACTCGTACGCCACCATGGGCGAGCTCGCGGCCTGGATCATCGGGTGGGACCTGGTGCTCGAGTACGCGGCCGGCGCCGCGACCGTGGGCGTCGGCTGGTCGGGCCACTTCGTGTCCTTGCTCGGGCTGTTCGGCGTTCACGTTCCCCCGAGCCTCACGGCGCCGCCCACGCAGCTGTGTACGGCCGCGCAGGTGACCGCCCACGCCGCGGGATGCGCGCATCCCGGGCTGAACCTGACCGGCGCGATCATCAATCTCCCGGCCGTTTTCATCGTCGCGGTGATGTCCGCCGTGCTGGTCGTCGGGATCAGGGAGTCGGCGCGGGTGAACAGCGCCATTGTGATCCTCAAGGTCGCGATCGTCCTGCTGGTCGTGCTCGTCGGCCTGCCGCACGTCAGACGTGTCAACTGGACGCCGTTCATCCCCCCGAACAGCGGGGAGTGGGGCACCTACGGCTGGTCGGGCGTGTTGCGGGGCGCGGGCCTGGTGTTCTTCTCCTACATCGGGTTCGACACGGTCTCGACCGCGGCGCAGGAGACGAAGAACCCCCAGCGCGACATGCCCATCGGCATCCTCGGCTCACTCGCGATTTGCACGCTGCTGTACGTCGTGGTGTCGGCCGTGCTGGTGGGGATGGTGCCTTACGGCGAGCTCAACCTCCCGGCGCCGATGGCGTACGCCATGGAGCGGATCGGCGCACCGTGGTGGATTCGCGTGTCGATCGACGTCGGCGCCGTGCTGGGCATCGCGTCCGTGATCCTCGTGATGCTGCTGGGGCAGTCTCGGGTCTTCTACTCGATGTCACGCGACGGCCTGCTCGGGCCCTGGGCCGGCAAGGTCCATCCCCGCTTCCGCACGCCCTACCTGTCCACGATCTACACCGGCATCGCGGTATGCCTGGCGACCGGGCTGCTGCCGCTGCAGCTGCTGGGCACGTGGGTCAACATCGGCACCCTGCTCGCGTTCGTGCTGGTGTGCGCCGGCGTGTGGATCTTGCGGCACACGCGTCCCGATCTGGAGCGGCCGTTCCGGACCCCGTTGGTGCCGCTCGTCCCCATTCTCGGGATGGTGTCGTGCTTCGGCCTGATGCTCACGCTGCCGCTCGACACGTGGATCCGCTTGGCGGTGTGGCTGGTGATTGGATTCGCCATTTATTTCGGGTACAGTCGACGCCCGGTAGCTTGCGCGCATGACGCGACGCGCGCCGGCACGCACGGCCTGGCTCTTCGGGGCCCTAGCGGTGGCCATCGCGGTGGCTTGCAAGGGCAGCACCGCGCCACACCAGCCGACCCCCTGTCCCTCGTACAGCGGCGGGCTGTCGCAAGGCGACTCGCTGTACGGGTTGTACCGCCTGGTGTCGTACTGTCTGGACACGCTCCCCGCTTTCACCCCGCCGGCCGAGTCGGGCCACGTCACCTTGATCCATGCAACGAGTGCGGATTCGTTCGTCGCCGTCCTCGTGCCTCAGGGTCAGCCGCCGGAAACCATCCTGGGCACCTACACGCATCCCCTCCCGGACTCGATCCACGTGACCGGCTTCGTGAAGGTCTCCGGCTTTCCCGTTTCGGTGGAAGTGCCGGGCAGGTTCATGCTGCAGCAGAACACCCTCTCCGTAAGCGGGCGCCTGGTTGTGACCGGGACGAGCCCGCACCCCCTGTCGTTCATCGGGGCGAGGTGACCGTCGCGCGGCGTTGAGGTCGTCTCTTGACGTCTTTGCGCGACGTCTCTCCGCGACGCCTTTGTTTATCTTGATGCCATGACCACAAACGGA
>Ga0209267_1001376_pt1 | contig 16587 bp, 13 predicted proteins | sample GraSoiAngelo_137_FD_185894 | JGI IMG/M metagenome (GOLD analysis project Ga0209267, IMG submission 185894) | Grasslands soil microbial communities from the Angelo Coastal Reserve, California, USA - 14_0929_09_30cm (SPAdes) (version 2) | ecosystem: Environmental > Terrestrial > Soil > Grasslands ... | reverse complement strand
CATCAAGTTGCTTCAAGGCGAAAATGGCACCTAACAGGATGACGTAAAACGCTGCTCGCAGTGGTGTTTGAGTCGAGAGATGTCAACCGGCGTCGAGGGTTGACCAGTGTCCGGCGTCCAATGTTGAGGATGCAGCAACCTCCAGACCCTCATCGAGAAATGCCGGTGAAGCCCTGGTCAGCCTTCGGCGCGGGTTAGGGCAAAATCCTGGTCAAACCTCGACGCCTGTTTACAGGTTGTGGCAAAGCGTTGCATCTTCGGACAGCCCAAGCGTCAGGACCACGATGACACCGCAGTCGATCCGGGAGTCGCACGACAGCCGGATACGGCAGTGACGCGTCGGATTTATTTCAAAGACTTCTTGGTCCCGGGGTGCCGGGAGCCGTTCTCCCTACGGCAGGGACGCCTCGACGATTTAACGACTAGCCGGCTTGGCGATGGCGCGCATCCCAATCCCAAGAGTCTCGCAAAGGGGAGTGCCAAACATCCGCGGGATTTCTGCGGGACTCTCTTGTACCCAACCGTGCTCTCCCGTGCTCGACGATTGCAACGGCCGTCCAGCCATACGGGTTTCGGTCAATCTCTCGCTAACGGAAACAGGTAGTTACAGATTCGGTACTTTACCGAGACTCGCGACTGTCCCGCCGGGTCGCCCTTACAACGCGCGATCCTTGATATCGCCTCCTACGGTCGGCGGGGACCGGGACATCGGGCGCTGCTGACCAGGGCGGAGGTCGAACATGTCTCCCGAACCGCCCGGCGCGTCCCAGAAGATGCCGCCGCCGCAGACGGAGCGGCGGAGCGGCAGTGGATCGGCCGCGAGCTGCAAGAGCGCGTGGTGCGCGCCCGCGAACTCGAGCGGGGATACGGCCGCTAGTCGTGGTGCACGGTTACGAGGGGCGCCGCGGCCGGTCAATCTAAACCATTGCCGAGCGCGCCATTCATATGTGCGCCGGCGCTGCGTGAAACTCGGACCCAACTGCGACCCAGAGTCAATTTATGCTTGGACCCAGAGTGCAGACTAGAATAGAAAACTTAATGAATTCATTGGTCGGGGTGACAGGATTTGAACCTGCGACTCCTACGTCCCGAACGTAGTGCTCTACCAGGCTGAGCTACACCCCGAATTTGCGGCGAGGCGCTGCGCGCCCCTAAGCGCGCGCAGCGAAAGCGGGCCGCGCAGTGTACTGAACCGGCCCGGCCCCTTCAACGCCAGCGGCGGCGCCGTTGACCGAATGTGTGAGCCTGCTCAATGGCTTGGCACCGCCGGCTTTGCCTGGACCCCGGCAGGCTCCGCGCACGGCCTTATGTCTATGTCCCCGTCTTCTGCGCCACGATGTGCCCCAGGCGCATCACGAAAACGGGGTGCTCCGTAGCGTGGATATCGCTGAGCACGTTGCCCCGGACCGCTACGATATCCGCGGCCTTGCCGGGCTCGAGCGTGCCCACTTCCTTCTCGACGCCGAGAAGCCTGGCTGACTCGTGCGTGCCTGCGAGCAGAGCCGCGGCGGGGCTCATTCCGAGATCCACCATGAGCCCGAACTCGGTTGCATTCATCCCGTGCGGATATACGCCCGCGTCCGTACCAAAGGCGATCGGCACGCCGACCCGCAAAGCGTTCTTGAACATCGCGCCGTGTGCGGCGGCAGCGGCGCGTGCCTTGGCGGCGATCTGGGAGGGGAAAGCCCCCGCGTCCGCCTCCTTCCCGACCCAGTACGCCGCCATGCGAGTCGGAACGAGATAGACGCCTTTGGCCTTCATCAGCTTCAGGGTGTCCTCGGTGAGGAAAGTGCCGTGCTCGATCGAATCCACACCCGCCTCGATAGCGATCCGCGCGGCGGCGTCTCCGTGGCAGTGAGCGGCGACCTTTCGTTTCCACTTGTGAGCTTCGGATACGATCGCCGTCATTTCCTCCAGTGTGAGCTGCGGCACATCCACCGGGTCGGCCTCGGACAGCACGCCGCCGCTGGCGGCGAACTTGATGACATCCGCACCCCATTTCATCTGGTAGCGCGTGGCTTCGCGGCACTCCTCGGGGCCGCTGCAGATGCCCTCGATCGGCCCGAGCGGGTGCACGCGCTCGGGCGGGAAGGAGTACCCGTCCGCGTGGCCGCCCGGGGAGCCGATGATGTGACCGGCGGTCAGCATGCGCGGCCCTTCGGTGACCCCGGCGTTGATCGCGTTGCGCAGCCCGATGTCGACGAAGTCGTTGGCGCCCACGTTGCGCACGGTAGTGAACCCTGCTCCGAGCGTGCGCTTTGCGTACAGCGCGGCATACAGAGCTTGTTCGGCCGGGAAACGCATCACCTGGTTGTAGACGTGGTGGTAATAGTCCCTCTGGAGTTCATCCGTAAGATGCGTATGGGCGTCGATGAAGCCCGGGAGAAGGGTCGCATCGCCCAGATCGATGACCCGCGCTCCGGGGGGCGCCGCCCCTGTCCCCACCGACACGATCCGATCGCCCCGCACGACCACAGTGGCGCCGTCCTTGAGCGTCGTACCGGTCGCATCAAACACGTGCGCAGCCTTGAGCACGATGGTTTCCGCAGGGGCGGGGGCCTCCGCGGAGAGCACCGGGGTCAGCGCACCGGCCACGAAGCAGCTCAAGCCAGCGAGCATCGGCATCGACCTTGTGAGATTCGTACACATCCCGTAGCCCTTCAGGTGGTGTGCTCGACCGCGAAGCGGGCGAGCGCGGCGAGACCGGTCTTATAAGAGGAGTCGGGCAGTGCACCGAGGGAGGCGAGCGCCCGCTCGAGCTCCTCGCGCGCGAGGCGCTCGGCGTAGTCGAGGCCGCCGGTGGACTCGATCGCCGCCACCACCGGGTCGAGCTGCTCGAGGCCCCCTTGCTCGATGGCACGGCGGATCGCCCGGCGTTGCGCCTCGCTGCCGCTCTTCAGCGCGTGGATGAGCGGCAGCGTCGGCTTGCCTTCGGCAAGATCGTCGCCCAGGTTCTTGCCGCGCTGCTCGGGGTTCGAGCAGTAGTCGAGCACGTCGTCGACCAGCTGGTACGCGGTGCCGAGGTGCCGGCCGTAGGCGGCGAGCGCGCGCTGCACGGGCGGCTGGGCGAGCGAGAGCACCGCGGCGACCTCCGCCCCGGCCTCGAAGAGCTTGGCGGTCTTGCGGTAGATGACCTCGAGGTAGCGCTGTTCGGTCGTGTCCGGATCGTGGGCGTTCATCAGCTGCAGTACTTCGCCCTCGGCGATGACGTTGGTGGCGTCGGCCATGATCTCCATGACCGGCTGACAGCTGAGCGAGGCCATCATCTGGAAGGCGCGCGAGTAGACGAAGTCACCGACCAGCACGCTCGCCGGGTTGCCGAACACCTCGTTCGCGGTGTGCCTGCCGCGCCGGAGCGATGAGCCGTCGACGACGTCGTCGTGCAGCAGCGTCGCCGTGTGGATGAACTCGATGAACGCGGCGGCCTCGATGTGCGAGCGGCCCTCATGCCCACAGGCGCGCCCCGCCAGCACCACGAGCAGCGGCCTCAAGCGCTTGCCGCCGCCCGAAACGATGTGCTCGGCGACCCGGTCCACGAGAGGTACGGCGCTCTTCAGGCGTTCCCGAATCACCTCATCGACCGAGCGGAGGTCTCCCCGTACCAGCGCGCGAATCTCTTCCAGGGTCATTTCACGAAGGGACGTGTTGCTTGAGAGCGTTACCGCCCCGGGCGGTCACGCATCGTAGCTGACCGGGGCGCCTTTGGAGAAATGGCCGCCGCCGGTCCGAGGCGGACGTAGATTGAGGGCTAAGTGCCCGTTGCGCCTCGGGAAAGCGCCGTTTGACCGCGAGGGAGGGCGCCAGTAGAATGCGCGACCCTTCGGCTCAAGGCCCATTCCCCCCTCGACTACCATGTACGCGGTCATCGCCACGGGCGGCAAGCAATATCGGGTGACGAAGGACGCCGTCCTGCGCGTCGAGAAGCTCGACGCCGAGCCGGGTGCCACCGTCGAGTTCGGCGAAGTGCTGCTGGTCGGGGAAGGCGCGGACGTGAAAGTCGGCAAGCCCACCTTGAAGGGTGGCAAGGTGCTCGCCACGGTGATGCGCCACGGCAAGGGCGCCAAGGTATCGGTCGTCAAGTTCAAGCGCCGCGCGCATTACCTGCGGCAGAAGACTCACCGACAGCCCTTCACGGAGCTCAAGGTCACGGACATCAGCGCGGGCTGAGCGCGCCACCCTTTCGCAGGATTTAAGTCATGGCACACAAAAAGGCAGGCGGCAGCACCAAGAACGGGCGCGATTCGCACTCCAAGCGCCTCGGCGTGAAGCGCTTCGGGGGCGAGCACGTGCTCGCGGGAAACATCATCGTGCGCCAGCGCGGCACCCAGGTGCGCCCGGGCACGAACGTCGGGGTCGGAACCGACCACACGCTGTTCGCCCGGGTGACCGGCAAGGTGCAGTTCCAGAAAAAGGGCGCCGAGCAGCGCCTCTACGTGAGCGTTCTGCCCGAGAAGGCCTGAAGAAGGCACGCCGCCCGCTTGGTGTGAGCGGCGCGCCCGGGCTCAGAAGCGCACGGTGACGTCGATGCCGTAGGTACGCGGCTCTCCGACCAGCGCGTAGTCGAAGCCCAGCAACCCCGTGTCGGCATCCTTCTGATTGAGCGCATAGGCAAGATACTCGCGGTTCGCGAGGTTCTTGACCCACGCTCCGACCGCGTACCCGAGCTTACCCGTGCTCTCGAATGCGATCCGGGCGTTGGCGACGCCGTAGCCGCCCTGTGCGTCGCGCTCCGTATTGAAGGCGTCAAAGTACTGCTTGCCGTAGTAGTTGCCGTCAATGAAGAGCCGCAGGTCGCCCGCCACGACGTGCAGCACGCGCCAGGCAACCCCAAGGCTCGCATTGACATCGGGTGCCTGAATCAGCTTGTTCCCGACGCAGCAGATGCGTGGAACACCGCCGGTACAGCTCGGCGGCGTCCCAATCACACACTGGCCTTGATGCAGTGTGAGTTCGACGTACTTGCTGCTCATCAGGCCGAGGCTCGAGAAGATCTCGAGGTCAGCGGTTGCCTTGGCCCGGAACTCGAACTCCGCGCCGTCGATGCGCGCCCTCGGCGCATTGATAGTGTGGAACAAGGTCCCGCCGACGCCCGGTAGCGTGAAGGCATCGAGGAACTGCTGATTCTTGTAGTCGTAGTGGAAGGCCGCCACGTTGAACACGGCGCGCCGGTCCCAGAGTTCCGTCTTCAGCCCGAGCTCGTAGGAGGTGAGCTTCTCCGGATCGGCGAAGGTGAGCTCACCCGGATTGTTGTAGGCCTGGCCGTTGAAGGCCACCCCGCGGTAGCCCTGGCTGATGCTCGCGTAGGCGAGCAGGCCCTCACCTGGCTTCCAGTCGAGGCCGATCTTGCCGCTGACGTTATTCGTGTCCTTGCCGAATTCGGGTACCACCCCCTGCGACTGCGGCGCGACGCCCGTCTGGAAGAAGGCATAGGTTGCTGGCGAGGCGCCGATGGTCTGCGTCCACCAGGTCGTCGCGTCGATGTTGGGATCGGTGCCGGTGGCCGCAGTGGTCGCCCCGGGGCTCGCAAGCCCGCCCTCGAGCGCATAGAAGTTGCTGATCGTCACCTTGTCCTTGGTGTAGCGCAGCCCCGCGCGCAGGGTGACCGTCGGAGCCAGGGCATAGGTCGCATTGAAGAACACGGCCCGGCTGTCCTTGAGCTGGTCGAAATTGTTGTACTCGTCGAAGCCGTACAGCGTCGGCGCGGGCGAGCCGGGCGGCGGGACGAAGGCGCTCGGGTAGCCGTCGAAGAAATGAAACTGCACGGTCGCGTGCATGCTCTCGCGCGCGTAGTAGAGTCCGCCGAGCCAGCCAAAGGCACCGGTGTCGTGGGAAGCGATGCGGATCTCCTGGGAGAAGGCATTGACGCTCGAGAAGTAGGTGTTCGGGTCGTCGAGGCGCACGAAGATCGGCAGGCCGCCGTCGTCGCTCTTCTCGTACCACCACCCGTAGTCATAGCCGGTCACGGAAGTCAGCGTCGCCTGCGGGCTCAGCTGCCAGTCGATCTTGAGCGTGGCGTTGTCGCTGCGGATCTCCTTGTGGACGGCGAACTTGGCGCCGTTGTCGAACCAGCCGATGTTGCCGGTGAAGTAAGACGCGGTCGGATCGTTCGTGCGCGCATAGCTCGGATCGGTGTTGATTGCGTGCGCGCCGTAGGGCGTGCCGCCTGAGCGGCTTGCCGAGAGCTTGAGTTGGGCGGTGAGACTGTCGTTGGGCTTCGCCAGCAGCGTCAAGCGACCCGCGAGGGCATCCACGCCATTGAGCGGCTCAACGCCCGGCACCACGCTCCTCACCCAGCCGTCGCGTTTCTCGTACATCACCGCGGCGCGCCAGCCGATTTCGTTGTCGATCACCGGACCGCCCACGGCGCCCTGCACCGAATAGGCACTGTAGTTGCCCGCCCCGGCGGTGATGTAACCGTCGTAGGCAGTCAGGCTCGGATTCTTGGTGTAGAAGCTGATCGCACCCCCGGTCGCGTTCTTGCCGTACAAGGTCCCCTGCGGACCACGCAGCACCTCGACGCGATCGAGGTCGTAGGTCTGCAGTGCCTGGACCGCGCCGACGCTCTTGTAGACCTCATCCACGTACATGGCGACCGGACTGCTCTGGTTCTCGCTGAAGTCCTGCGTGGTCACGCCGCGCAGCGTGAAGGTGGGCTGCGCCTCCGGGCCGTAGGGCGAGTTGAGGAGCAGGTTGGGCACGTCGGCGGTGATGTCGCCCGCCTGCCGAACGCCGCGGCTCTCGAGGTCCGCGGCCGATACCGCGGTGATCGCAAGCGGGATGTCCTGGGCCTTCTCGCTGCGCCGCTCGGCGGTGACGACGACCTCCTCGAGTGCCGCGTCAGCGCGCACGCCCTGCGGCCACGCGCCGAGGAGGGCGGCACCACTTGCCAGTAACCAGGAAAGCTCTCTCAGACGGGAGCAGGTGCTCCGATCAGTCCGCGAAGGCATTTGCTGTATCCCCCTTGCGACGGATGGCCATCAACCGTCAAGCGCCGGCGCGACCTAAGGTGCTCGGCCGGCCGTTGCATCGATTATCGATACTTTGTTATCGCGACCCAATATCACTGTAGGACGAGACCGAGCGAGCGTCAACCCGCGCCGGCCGGATGCGCTAGAGTCGCCGCATGAAGTTCGTCGACGAGGCGCGACTCAAGGTGCAGGCCGGCAACGGCGGTCGCGGCAGCGCGAGTTTCCGCCGCGAGAAGTTCGTGCCCTTCGGCGGGCCGGACGGCGGCGACGGCGGCCACGGAGGCAGCATCTACCTGCGCGCCGCCTCGGGGATCAACACACTGGCGGATTTCCGCATCGAGCGGACCTTCAGGGCCGCCCACGGCGAGCCGGGCGGAGCCAACGACTGCTCGGGCCGCAGCGGCGCGGATCTCTACGTGCCGGTGCCGCTCGGCACGGTGGTGCGGGATGCCGACACGCACGAGGAGCTCGGCGATCTCACGCGCGAGGGCGAGGAGCTGCTGGTGGCGCGCGGCGGCAAGGGCGGATGGGGAAATCAGCGCTTCAAGTCGAGCACCAACCGCTCACCGCGCCAGTTCGGACCGGGCCTCCCGGGGGAGAAGCGCGCCCTCGAACTCGAGCTCAAGCTCATCGCCGACGTCGGGCTCCTCGGACTCCCGAATGCCGGCAAGTCCACTCTGATCCGCGCGGTCTCCGCCGCGAGGCCGAAGGTCGCCGACTATCCCTTCACGACGCTGCACCCGAACCTCGGCGTGGTGCGGGTGGGAGTGCACCGCAGTTTTGTCATGGCCGACATTCCGGGCCTCATCGAGGGGGCCGCCGAGGGCGCCGGACTCGGGATCCGGTTCCTGAAGCACCTGCAGCGCACGCGGCTGATGCTGCACCTCGTGGATATCGCGCCGCTCGACCCGCAGGCCGACCCCGTGCGCGATGCGCGCGCGATCGTCCGCGAGCTGAAGAAGTTCAGCAAGGAGCTCTCTGCCCGGCCGCGCTGGCTGGTGCTCAACAAGCGCGACCTCCTGCCGCCCGAGGAGGCCGAGAGGCGGGCACGCGCCATCGTGCGCGCGCTGCGCTACACCGGACCGCGCTTCCTGATCTCAGGGGCGACCGGCGAGGGGACGAAGGCCTTGTGCGGAGCGGTTATGAAGCTTTTGGAGGAGCACGATCGCGCGGGACGCGGGCGCGCATCATCTCGAGCAGGTGCTGGCGGCGAGCCGCCGGTCGCAGTTTAAGGGGGGTCGGAATGACGGGGACCGGGATACCGAGCTTATCGTTCGCGCTCATCGAGTCCTCACTGCATCGAACGGATGCGGGCGGCAAGACGACTCTTGTGCCGCGCAGCCTTGTTACGGTGGATGATCTGCTTGCTCACGAGCGAATCGATGATCGGGACTGCCAGGCCGTAGCTCTTTTGGGCCACTTCCTTGTCGCCGCTGGCGACGGCCGCCGTCACCCCGCGCACCGCGGTGCGCATGCGTGACCGCAGCGAGACGTTGCGCGCACGGTGCTTCTCTGCCTGGCGGGCAGCTTTTTCGGCCGACTTGGTATTGGCCACTAAATCTCCGTATCGAGGGCCCGGGAGGCAAGCGAGGGCCGGTAGTCTGCGCATCGGGGCGTTCCTTGTCAACGCGAAAACCCGACGGCGGGTGCAGGCATGCAGCTTCACATAAACTGCGCACCGCTGGGTCACGCGGGCGGGACGTTCGGTTAACTTAGCTTAGCCGTATCAATGGCTTGTATGAGATAAGGGGTCCATGCAGCTCATTCGGGGACTCGGCGGAAGAGGATTACCGGGCGGCGGCTGCGTGGTGACCATCGGGAGCTACGACGGCATCCATCTCGGGCACCGGGCATTGCTCGCGCGCCTCGCCGAGCACGCGGTGCGGCGCGCTGAGCCCTCGGTGCTCCTGACGTTCGAGCCCCTGCCGCGGGAATACCTGGTGCCGGACCATCCCCCCGCGCGGCTGACGTCGCTCCGCGAGCGCTGGCGGATCCTCCTTTCGGATGCCTCGCTCGGCTATCTGTGGCTGCTACGCTTCGGCGAGGCGCTCCGCAACCTCCCCGCCGAGGCCTTCGCGCAGCTCCTGGCGGAGAAGCTCCGTGCCCGGGTGGTGGTGGTCGGCCACGACTTTCGCTTCGCGCGCCGGGGCGAGGCGACCGCGGCCGTCCTGGCCGCGGCCGGCGTGCGGCTCGGATTCCAGGTCGACGTGGTGGACCCCGTGATGCTCGACGGCGAGCGCATCAGCAGCAGCGGGGTGCGCGCCGCGCTGGCGGACAGCGACTTCGAGCGCGCGCGGCGCTGGCTCGGTCGGCCGTGGTCGATGCGCGGCCGGGTGGTGGCCGGCGAGCGGCGCGGCCGGAAGCTCGGATTTCCCACCGCCAACCTGCCGCTCGAGCGCCGCCGCGCGCCGGTCGCGGGCATTTTCGCGGTGCGCGTCCGGGGCGTGGCCGGCGAGGCGCTCCCCGGTGTCGCGAGTCTCGGCACGCGGCCGACCGTCGGGGGTGTCGAGCCGCTCCTCGAAGCGCACGTATTCGATTTCAGCGGCGACCTCTACGGGCGCGAGCTCGAGGTCGAATTCGCCGCGAAGTTGCGCGATGAGGCGTGCTTTGCGAGTCTCGCGGCGCTCACCGCGCAGATGCGGCGCGACGCCGACGACGCGCGCCGCATCCTCGCGGCCTGACATGAGCGATCCCGACGAGCGCCCCGATGAAGCCTGATTGAGTGACATGGCCGACTACAAGCACACCCTCAACCTGCCGCAGACCGATTTCCCGATGAAGGCGGACCTGGCTCAGCGCGAGCCCGCGATGGTGCGCGCGTGGGAAGAACGCCGCACCTACGAGAAGCTGCGCGAGGTGGCGCGCGGGCGGCCGCGCTTCGTGCTGCACGACGGGCCGCCATACGCCAACGGCGCCATTCACATCGGCCACGCCGTCAACAAGATTCTCAAGGACATCGTGGTCAAGTCGCGCTCGCTCGACGGCTTCGACTCGCCCTACATCCCCGGCTGGGATTGCCACGGACTGCCGATCGAGCTGCAGGTGGAGAAGGGGCACGGCCGCCCGGGGCAGAAGCTCGACGCCCGGGCGTTCCGCGCCGCCTGCCGCGCCTATGCACAGGAGCAGATCGAGCTGCAGCGCGCGGACTTCAAGCGCCTCGGGGTCCTCGGGGACTGGGACCGGCCCTACCTCACCATGTCGCCGCGCTACGAGGCGCAGCAGCTGCGCGCCTTCGGCCGCATCATCCGCAACGGACACCTTTATAAGGGCGTGAAGCCGGTGTACTGGTGTCTCGACTGCCGCTCGGCGCTCGCCGAAGCCGAGGTCGAGTACGAGGAGAAGATCTCGCCCGCGATCGACGTGGCGTTTCGCGTCACGGACCGCGCCGAGCTCGCCGCTCGCATCGCTCTCCCCGCGGCCACCCTGGGCGCCGTGCCGGTGGACGTCGTCATCTGGACCACGACGCCCTGGACGCTGGCCGCCAACCAGGCGGTGGCGCTGCGGGCGGAGTTCCGCTACGTGCTGGTGCGGGCGAGGAGGGACGGGGAGCCGCGCGCCCTCATCGTGGCGGCCGAGCTCCTCGAGGCGTGCCGCGCCCGGTGGGACCTCGCGGAGGTGTCGGTGCTCGCGCAATTCGAGGGCCGCGCGCTCGAGGGACTGAAGCTCGCGCACCCCTTTCAGGATCGTCAGGTGCCGGTCGTGCTCGGCGAGCACGTGACGCTCGATGCCGGTACCGGCGCCGTGCACACCGCCCCCGGACACGGCCAGGAGGACTTCGCCGTCGGCCAGCGCTATGGGCTTCCCGTGACCAACCCGGTCGGTCCCGACGGGACCTTCCTCCCCGACACGCCGCTCGTCGCCGGCCTCAAGGTGGATGCGGCCAACGCCGTGATCATCGAAGCCCTCAGGAAGGCGGGCCGGCTGCTGCACCACGAGCCCTACAGCCACAGCTACCCGCACTGCTGGCGCCACAAGACCCCGGTCATCTTCCGCGCCACACCGCAGTGGTTCATCAGCATGGAGCGCGCGGGGCTGCGCGCCAACACGCTGCGCGACATTCGCGCCGTCGAGTGGACCCCCGCCTGGGGCGAGCAGCGCATCAGCGGCATGATCGAGAGCCGGCCCGACTGGTGCATCTCGCGGCAGCGGACCTGGGGTGTGCCGATTCCGCTGTTCGTCCACCGGCAGACCGGCGAGCGGCATCCGCGCACGGACGAGCTGATCGAGGCCGCCGCCGCGCGCGTCGAGCAGGGCGGCATCGACGCCTGGTTCGCGCTCGCACCGGGCGAGCTCCTCGGCGCCGACGCCCAGCATTACGAGAAGGTCACCGACGTCATGGACGTGTGGGCCGACTCGGGGATGTCCTTCGAGTGCGTGGGCACCGAGCGGCCCGAAGTCGCCGCTCCCGTGGACCTGTATCTCGAGGGCTCGGACCAACATCGTGGCTGGTTTCACAGCGCGCTGCTCATGTCGGAGGCGCTGTACGAGCGGGCGCCGTACCGCGGGGTGCTCACCCACGGGTTCACGGTCGACGAGAAGGGCCGCAAGATGTCCAAATCGCTCGGCAACGTCGTGGCGCCTCAGAAAGTGATGAACAGCCTCGGGGCCGACGTGCTGCGGCTGTGGGTGGCGGCGACCGACTACGCGAACGAAATGAGCGTCTCGGACGAGATCTTGAAGCGCATGGCCGACTCCTACCGCCGCATGCGCAACACCCTGCGCTTTCTCCTCGGCAACCTGCACGGCTTCGATCCCAAGCGCCACGCGCTGCCCGCCGGGCAGCTGCTGGCGCTCGATCGATGGATGCTGCTGCGCACCCACGCTCTTCAGGCGGAAGTCCTCGAGGCCTATCGCCGCTATGGCTTTCATCTCATCTATCAGAAGGTGCACAACTTCTGCAGCGTCGAGCTCGGCGGGCTCTATCTCGACGTCATCAAGGACCGCATGTACACCACGCCCGCCGCGGGTTCGGCGCGCCGCTCGGCGCAGACGGTGATGTTTCACATCGCCGAATGCATGGTGCGCTGGCTCGCGCCGATCCTCAGCTTCACGACCGAGGAGGTCTGGCGCTATCTGCCGGGGGAGCGCCGCGAGTCGGTGTTCCATGAGACGTGGCATGCTCCGCCGCAGCCGCCGGCGGACGCGATCGACTGGGCGGCGCTCCTGAAGCTCCGCGCCGGCGTCACCCGGGAGCTCGAAGGACTGCGCGACACCGGCGCGATCGGCGCCCCCCTCGATGCACGGGTCGAGGTGCACTGCGTGCCGGAGGAGCGGCCGCGCTTTGCTGCGCTCGGGGATGAGCTGCGGTTCCTCCTGATCACCTCGGAGGCGCAGGTGCACGAGGCCGCGAGTGCCCCGGCGGGAGGGGTGGCGGCCTTCGGCGCCGGGGAGGGCGGCGTGTGGATCACCGTGCGGCCGAGCTCCGATCCGAAGTGCGTGCGCTGCTGGCACCGGCGGCCGGATGTGGGCTCGGACGCGCGCCACCCGCAACTGTGCGCCCGGTGCGTGTCCAACGTCGAGGGCCCCGGCGAGCAGAGGAGATTCGTGTGAGCGAAACGGGCGGCGGCAAGGCAACGGCGACGCCGATGCCGGCGGGCGCGGCGCAGCCACTGCCGCTTGGGCTGAGCGGTTGGCGCTTTTTGCCGCTCGCGGCGGCGATCATCGTCGCGGATCAGGTCGTCAAGGCCTGGATGGTGCTGCACTTCACGCTCTTCGAGCGGGTGCGCGTGCTGCCGGTGCTCGATATCATCCTCACCTACAACACCGGCGCCGCCTTCAGCGTGCTGTCCGACGCCTCGGGTTGGCAGCGCTGGCTGTTCGTGCTGCTCGCGCTCGGTGTGAGCGCGGGCCTCATCGTGTGGCTGCGCCGGCTGCGCGCGGCGGCGCACGGCCTGCTCGCCTGCGGGCTCGCGCTCATCATCGGAGGCGCGCTCGGCAACATGATCGACCGGCTGGCATCGGGAAGGGTGGTCGACTTCATCCACGTGCACTGGGGACAGGCGTACTTTCCGGCGTTCAATGTGGCCGATTCCGCCATCACGGTGGGCGCACTCGCGCTGCTGATCGATGCATGGCGTGAGAGCCGTTCGGTGCGGAGGGTGGACGCGTGATACAGGTGCTGCTCGCCAACCCGCGGGGCTTTTGCGCCGGCGTGGACCGCGCGATCGACATCGTCGAGCGGGCGATCGAGCTCTTCGGCGCCCCGATCTACGTGCGCCACGAGGTGGTGCACAACCGCCACGTGGTGGAGCGGTTGCGCTCGCTCGGGGCGGTGTTCGTGGAGGAGCTCCTCGAGGTCCCCGAGGGCGCCACGGTGATCTTCTCGGCGCACGGCGTATCGCGCGCGGTGGAGGAGGAGGCCCGCGTGCGGCGGCTCACCGTCTTCAACGCAACCTGTCCGCTGGTGACCAAGGTGCACATGGAGGTGCAGCACTACGCGCGCGAGGGGCTCGACGTGATCCTGATCGGGCACGCCGGGCACCCGGAGGTCGAGGGCACGATGGGCCGCTTCGACACATCCTTCGGCGGCCGCATGCACCTCGTGCAGACGCTCGCCGACGTCGCCGCCCTCGAGGTGCGCGACCCCGAGCACCTCGCCTTCGTCACCCAGACCACGCTCTCGATGGACGATACGGCGGAGATCGTCGCGACGCTGCGGCAGCGGTTCCCGGGGCTCGCCACGCCGCGCCACGAGGACATCTGCTACGCCACCCAGAACCGCCAGGACGCGGTCAAGAAGCTCCTCGAGCACTGCGACGTGCTGCTGGTCGTCGGCTCGCGCAGCAGCTCCAACTCCAACCGCCTGCGCGAGCTCGCCGATCGCGCCGGCGTCCCCGGCTACCTGATCGACGGTCCGCAGGACCTGCGCGCCGAGTGGCTCGAGGGCAAGCGCGCCGTCGGCGTGACCGCCGGGGCCTCGGCGCCCGAGGTGCTGGTGCGGCAGGTCCTCGAGCAGCTCGCCCGATGGGGCGCCGAGACACCGCGCGAGGTCGTCGGCCGCGAGGAGCGCATGTTCTTTGCGCTGCCGCGCGAGCTGCGGCCTGAGTCGGACGAGCCCGCGTAGCGGAAACAAGTCGCTGCGCCCAAGCTCAAGCGCCGGATTCCAGCTGCCGGCGGGGAGCCGGGATTGCGTTCCCGGCCGATTCATTTTCGCGCTCCGCCGGAAACCCCCACGTGCTCCGCCGACACTTACAGGCGGACACGCGTGCGGGAGAGCTTCACATGCGAAACATGCAGTTGGTAGCGGGCGCCCTGTCGTTGATCCTCACCGCATGTGGCGGAGGCTATGGTGGGGGTGGCGGTGGCTCGGGAGGCGCCATGGGCTGCGGCGGGGCGTACCAGCCTGTCTGCCCGGCGCCGATGGTCACTCTGACGGCTCCGGCCGCGGGAGCGATGGAGAGTGGCACCATTGCGCTCACTGCGACCGCATCGGCATCGACGGCGTACGGTCTCACGGTCTCTAAGGTCGATTTTCTGATCGACGGCACGCTCGTGGGAACGGCGACCACTTCTCCCTATACGGTCATGTGGAACAGCACGACCGTGACCGCCGGCACCCACATGGTGACCGGCAAGGTCACCGACAGCGTCAACGACACGGCCACGACGCCGGCGATCAGCTTCACGACCACTGGCCATGCAGCCTTGACCGTCACGATGACCTCGGCGCAGATACTCCCCACGCCGAGCTCGAGCGCCTCGGGGACGGCACATATCACCGTGAAGCTCGAGACGGGGGCCATGAGAGGCACGGTGATGCTGAGCGGCCTCACCGCCACCGCAGTGACCATCAACGACGGCTTTGCGGGCGCAACCGGGCCGCGCGTGATCACGCTGGTGGCGAACGGCGGCACCGCCGGTGAGTGGGACGTGCCGGCCGGCGCACTGCTGACGCAGGAGCAGCTGACCGCGCTGCAGCAAGGCAAGCTGTATGTGATTGCGAGCTCGGTCGCCAATCCGCGCGGCGAGATCCGCGGCCAGATCGTACCGGGCAATATCGTGGTGACTTTCTCCCGCATGGATCGCACTCCGGAAGTCGCCGCGCTCGGCCTGGCCGCCGGCGGCGTTGCCGCCACGACGGTCGATACGAGCGCCAACACGCTGACCATTCACGTCAACTCCACCGGCGTGGATGATGCGATGGCAGCGCAGGTGGCCACCGGCGCCGCGGGCAGCAGCGGACCGAAGCTCATCGCCCTGACCAAGGACGCCGTCGACATGGGTCACTGGTCGGCGGAGCTCGTGAGCGTCAGTGCCGCCGACGTCGGCGACTTCGAGGCGGGCGGATGGTCTGTGAATGTCGCTACGCCCACAGAGCCGAACGGCGCCATTGGCGCACAGATTGAATGACTGACCAACTGCCCCTGGCCGGCCCGCGCAACGATGCGCGGGCCGGTTTCCGTTGACGGGTGGGTGGACAGCCGCGGCGCGCAGCGCGAGTCAGAAAAACCCGTGTAGCTCCAGGAAGTACAGCCGCGTGTGCTCGCTAGCGAGCTGCGGTATGCCGTCCGAGTAGCGCACCCCGGCGCGTAGCTGCACGAACTGTACCGGCGTCAGCTCGTACAGCAGGCTCCAGCGGGCCTGCTGATCGTGTGGGACGCGGCGGTTGGGATCGAGGTACTCGGCCGTGATCTTGAGATTGTGGCCGCGGGCGAGCGCCCAGTCGCCCTCTGCGAGAGTCGCGAGCATCTTCACGCCCCCGTTTCCGAGGCTGCGATCGTCGATGAGGTCGGCCTCGCCGAGCCAGACGACGGGTCCGGTCTTCAGCCCGCCGAAGACTCCGGCGGCGCGCCGGCTGCCTTCGGCCGCCGCCCCGTTGTAGTTGACGGCGGCACCGAGCCGCCAGCTCGGCTCGACGAATGCGAGCTGAGCGCTCGTCTGCTTGCCGCTCGTCGTGGCGGCGCCGCCGGCGGTGCCGTTGCTGACCGCGAGCTGCCCGTCCCAATGTCCCTTGAGCCAGCCGACCTCGACGCCCTGATCGGGTGTCGCCATGCTGATGCCGCTCGCCTGCCTGACGAGCGCGGTCTGATCCTGCAGCCGCAGGCCGAAGGGCAGGTACATCTGCCCGCCCTTCAGATACCAGCTGTGATCGGCGGACCAGAGCATGCCCCACGCCTCGCGGTTCAGCGCCCCGCCCGGGGCCACCTGCTCGTCGACGTACACGAGCAGGCGATCGGGGATCACACTCGCTGCGAGGTAGACGCGCGTCTGCTGCATCTGAAACCCATCGAGCGTGCGGGTGTGCGGCACGTGCTGGACGGAGCCGTCGAAGCGCAGATCTCCGCCCACGGCGAGGAAGCGCGCGATCTGTCCCGCCCAGATGTCGGTGCCGGTGTCGATGTGGCGCGCCGGCAGCTGAGTCTGCGCGAACACATCGCCGAAGGCGTTGCGGAGTCCCCCGCCGGTGGGATTCACGTGACACTGGCTGCACTTGGCTCCCTGGGTGAGGGCGAGGTACGGCTCGGCGTGCGCGGAGGCGGCGGCGAGCAGCCAGCCGAACGCGAGGCTGAAGCAGGCGAGCGGGGCGAGCCGGGCGCTCAAGGCGCACCCTGCACGGTGAATTCGCTCCGGTAGTCCACGTCGAGCGACTGCGCGTTCACGTCGGCGAGTCCGCCGCCGC
>Ga0209267_1001375_pt1 | contig 16596 bp, 14 predicted proteins | sample GraSoiAngelo_137_FD_185894 | JGI IMG/M metagenome (GOLD analysis project Ga0209267, IMG submission 185894) | Grasslands soil microbial communities from the Angelo Coastal Reserve, California, USA - 14_0929_09_30cm (SPAdes) (version 2) | ecosystem: Environmental > Terrestrial > Soil > Grasslands ... | reverse complement strand
AGCATCGGGACAATTTCCGCCGGAGCATCGCTGGAGCACGTCGGTGAGCCGCGCGCGCGCATCGGCGATCGCGCGGCCGTAGATCCCGTCGCGCACCTGGAGGAGAAGCAGGATCGAGAGCGGCGCCATCGGCACGAGCGCCGCGGCGAATACGATGGCGAAGAGCCGCAGGCGGAGGCTGGCGCGTTCGCCGGTCACGAGAGCAGGCGGAGCAGCACGGAGTTCCAGGCGGACACGAGGCGCTCGCCGAGGAAGAGGTACTCAAGGGCGCCGAGGGCCAAGAACGGCCCGTAGGGAACCGCGTGCCTGGGGGGAACCCAGTCGTCGTCGCTGGAGGAAGCGGCCGTCTCGGCGGGAGACGGATCGGGATCGCGGCGGGTGGCGATGAGGATGGTTCCTACCACCGCGCCCTGCACCGCGGACAAGAGAACCACCGGCAGCAGCGCGGGCCAGCCGAGCCACGCGCCGATCGCGGCGAGGAGCCAGACGTCGCCCCAGCCCATCGTCTCGCGCTTGAGGAGCCTCTCACCGAAGAGCGCAATGGCGGCAAAGCCGGCGAATCCCGCGGCGGCCCCGATGGCCGCGTCCGCCCAGGTGAGCCGCCGGTTCCAGATCGGCGAGAGCAAGCCGGCAGCGAGAAGCGGCCAGGTGATCTGATGCGGCAGGAGCCAGCTGTCCAGATCGATGTAGGACAGCGCCACCAGCGCCGCCACGAAGACGAAGTATCCGAGGGCGGTCCAGGTCGGCCCCGTGTGCCGCAGCACCGCAACTGCCAGGATCCCCATCAGCAGCTCGACCAGCGGATAGCGTGCGCTGATGGCGAGGCCGCAGCTGCGGCAGCGGCCGCGCAGCAGGATCCAGGAAAGGAGCGGAATGTTGTCGTACCAGGCGATGGGGTTGCCGCAGCGGGGACAGCGGCTCCCTGGGGAGACGATGCTCCGACGCTTGGGAACGCGCGCGATCACCACGTTGAGGAAGCTGCCCACCACGGTCCCGGCGACGAAGACCCAGATGGTGACGAACACCGGCATGCCGCGGGCGAGTTCTTGCATTCAGCGCCCCGACACTAGGACGTCGCCGCCTTGCCGCGGGCGCGGGAGACGAACAGCTCCTCGAGCGACCGGCGATGCGGAGTGAGCGACACGATCGTCGCCCCGGAGGACACGGCCGCGGACAGCGCCGCCCGCGCGCGCCCCTCGTCGCGGAAGGTGAGCACGGTTGCGCGGTCGCGCTGCAGCACGCGCGTGCCGTCCTGCCGCAGGCGTGCCACCAGATCGGGTGGAGCGTTCTCCACCACGAGCTCCACCGCGCGCGCTCCTGGCGCCACCAGGTCCGCGAGCGCGCCACAGTCCGTCAATCTTCCCTCCACCAGGATGCCGACGCGGTCGCAGATCGCCTCGACGTCCGAGAGGATGTGCGTGGAGAAGAGGACCGTGCGGCCCTCGTCCCGGAGCTGGAGGATGAGATCGCGCACGTCCTTGCGCCCGATGGGGTCGAGGCCGCTCATCGGCTCGTCGAGGATGGCGATGCGCGGGTCGCCGACCAGCGCCTGCGCGAGCGCCAGCCGCTGCACCATGCCCTTGGAGAACTTGCGGATGGGCCGGTCCGCGCGGCCGGCCAGACCGACGCGCTCGAGCAGCTCGGCCGTCCGCTTGCGCGCTTCCGCGCGCGAAAGTCCGCACAGGCGGCCAGCGAAGATGAGGTACTCGTCTCCGCGCAAGAACTCGTAGAGCGCGGGATTTTCCGGCAGGTATCCGAGCTGTCGCCGCGAGGCGACGGTTCCCGCCCGCCGGCCCGCGATGAAGGCGTGGCCCGAGGTCGGCTTCACGAATCCGAGCAGCATCTTCAACGTCGTGGTCTTGCCCGCCCCGTTCGGCCCGAGAAGGCCGAAGATCTCGCCCGCGCGCACTTCGAACGACAGATCCTCCACTGCCCGCACCCGGCGCGCGAAGAAGCCGACCCGATAGGTCTTGCTCAGAGCCTCAGCGCGGACCTGCCCCTGCATCCTGCTCCTGTAGCGTGCCACGGCCCGCGCCGGCAACTTCTCGCGCCGGTCGGAGACTGCCGGTAAGGTGGCCGCGATCGTGATCGCGCGCGACCGACTCCTGCGCCTTGCGCCCATCCTCCTCGGCCTCGCGCTGCTGGCGATCTTCTTCGCGCCGGCCTTGGACCCGCGGGTGCAGCTCTATTACCGCGATACCGGACGGCTCTATTACCCGGTGAAGCTCTTCATCGCGGAGCAGCTCCGGGCGGGCCGGCTGGCGTTCTGGGACCCGCTGACCGAGTGCGGAGTGTCGCTGCTCGGTCAGGTCACGCCGGCGCTGCTCCACCCGGCGACGCTCCTCTACCTCGTATTTCCCTTCGATCTCGCCTTCAAGCTCAACCACATGCTCGGGCCGCTCCTCGCGGGGATCGGCGCCTGGCGGCTCGCGCGCCGGCTCGGCTCGAGCCCCTGGGCCTCGCTCGCGGGCGCCACGGCATACGCGGGCTGTGGATACATCGTCAGCGTGACCGGCTCGAATCTGCCCTATGCCATCGGCGCGGGCAGCGTTCCCATCGCCGTGGACGCGGTGCTCGGGGTGGTGGAAGCGCCTTCGATCAGACGGCTCGCCTGGGCGGGGGCGGCCCTGGCGTTGATCGCCTATGCAGGAGAGCCGCAGGCGATGCTCATCGCCGGCCTGCTTTCCGGCGCCTGGGCCCTCGGGCTCGCCTTTCCGGACTGGCGCCGCGCCGCGCGCAACCTCGGGCTGGTGGCGAGCTGCGGCGTGCTGGCCATCGCTTTCTCCGCCCCAGCGGTGTTCCCGGCGGTCGTCGAGCTGCGCCGAAGCACCCGCGCGGACCCGATCACGGAGAAGGAGCGTGGCGTATTCGCCAATCACCCGTTGCGGTTGGCGGGCCTTCTCGTTCCGCGCGCGTTCGACGACGCGCCGGAGGCGATCGGGGAGCAGCAGTCGGCCGCCTCGCCGTACACGGAGTACTTCACCCAGGGAGATGCCGCCTTCGCCGACTCGATCGTGCTCGGCGCCCCCGCCCTCCTGCTCGCCGCGGCAGGCGCATCCGTGCGACGAAGGGGCGCCCTGCTGTTCACGGGCGCGGTGCTACTCGCACTGGCATCGACCGGGCCCGCCCTCGGCATCGATCGGGTCCTTTTCGCGCTCGTTCCGATCGCCAGCATCTTCCGGTTCGCGGAGAAGCTGATCGCGCCCGCGTCGTTGCTCTTCGCCCTCGCCGCCGCGCTGGGCGCTGACCTGGCGCTGGGGGGCACCCGCCGCGCGGCGGCGCGGCTCGCCGCGGCCGCGCTGCTGGTCGGCGTGGGAGCGGCGGCGGCAGCGCTATGGATCGGCCGGAGCGCGCCGCACCTCGCGCAGGCCCTGGCGGCACATGGGAAGACCCACGCGCTCCTGCTCGCGACCGCCTTCTGGCGGGAAGCGCGCGCGGGTCTCTTCGATTGCGCCGGGCTGGCCCTGGTTGTCGCCCTGCTCGCGCTCTGGCGCTGGTCGCGGCAGCAGCCGGCTACGCCGCTGGCGGCGGTGTGCTGCGCCGCCTCGGTCTTTGCATCCTGCGGGGGGCTTCTCTACAGCGCTCCTCTCGCCATCGTGCGCGGACCGTTCGACCTGGCGGAGCGGCTGCGCGCCCGGGCCGGGCCGAGCCGGGATCGCTGGCGGATCTTCGTCAACGACAAGGACCCGCTGCGTCTTTCCGGGCTGTCGGCCCGCGCTTCCGTCGCCGCGAGCATGTCGCAGGCTCTGCTGCCGCAGTTCAACTCCGTCGCGGGCATCGAGGGCATGGCCCCGTATTTCACCGCGAGCGATCCGGGGTACACGCGCGGAATCGTCGCCAGCCCGCGCACGTACTTCAATCTCTTCGGCGTTCGCTTCGTGATCGACATGCCCGGAGCGTTCAGCGCCCGCACCGCGCGCGAGCGCAACTTCCACAAGGTCGGATTCGGGTACTGGGTCGGCGAGTACGCGCTGCACCCCCGCTCATTCGTCGTCGGGCGGGCCGTGCGCGTCGGGAGCATCGCCGAGGGTCTCGCCCGCGTAGCCGCGCCAGGATTCGACGTGCGGCAAGAAGCCGTGATCCGCGGCGATGGTCTTCCGGAGGTGGTGGAGGGAGCGGCGGCGCCGGCCGAGTGGGAGCGGATCGCGCCGGAGCGGATGATGGTGCGCGCGCGCGGTCCGGGGATGCTGGTGATCGGAGAGCACTTCGATCCCGGTTGGCGCGCGACGATCGACGGGCGACGCGCCCGGGTAGCCGAGGTGGATCTCGCGGCGCTCGGCGTCGTCCTGCCGCCCTCGGAAGTGAAGGTGGAGCTGCGGTTCGTTCCTGCGGGCTTGTTGCCCGGCGTGGCGATCGCGCTAGCCGCCGCCGCCGTGCTGGCCGCGGCGTCCTGGGGTCGCCGCAAGTGGGTCCGGGTGGGCTGACAAATCGTGTCAGCGGCGGGACAGATCCTGTCGATGCACGCGTGGCGGCCGAGGGGAAAGGCGGCGGAAGCAGACGTTTTGTTTGTCTGGCCTGCCGCTTGCTCTAACGTCCGGTATCGTTACTTCACATGGAGATCCCAATGAAGAAGCTTGTGCAGAAGGGCTTTACACTCATCGAGCTGATGATCGTCGTGGCGATCATCGGCATTCTCGCGGCGATCGCGATCCCGAACTTCATCAAGTTCCAGGCGCGGTCGAAGCAGAGCGAAGCGAAGGCGAACCTCAAGGCCATCTTCACCGCGCAGAAGGCGTTCTTCCAGGAGAAGGACCGCTTCTCGACGCTGACCGGTGAAGTGGGCTTCGAGCCGGAGCGCAACAACCGCTACGCGTACTTCCTCGCCCCCACCGGCACCATCGAGCCCCGCACGGGCGCCGCGCTGGTGCAGGCGACGACGTTCACCGGCGTCGCCGTGGATACGTTCAAGTACGGCAGCGCGCTCGATCAGGCGTACGCAGCGACGGCTTGCACCTCGGCCGCTGGTATCAGCGGCACCCCGGCCACGCGGTTCGACGCGCTGGCGCTCGGCAACATCGACGCCGACACCACCGTCGACCAGTGGAGCATCTCGAGCGAGTCGCGCACGTTCACAGCGGGCGGCAGCTGCACGGCCGACACGAACAACCCGTCGGGCGAGCCGGCCAACGACCAGAACGACGTGAACCTGTAAGCGAGGTCGAGCAGTGAAGAACGCGGGGGTGGGCCGGGAGGGGGCCACCCCCGCTTCTTTTTTGGGGGGCCGGCTGGGCGCTTGTACTATCGACCCGTGCCCCTCGCTGTTCGCGGCAGCGCCATCGTCCTGGCGTTCGCGGTCGCAGTCCTCGCCGCCGCGGTGCTGCGGACGTCCGCGCATGGCCGCGCGCCGGTGGCGATCGAGACGGTCCTCGACATCCCGCCCATTCCCGGCGACGTCGCGCGCGCGCTCACGTTCGGCTTCCGTTCGCTGCTCGCCGACTTCACGCTGCTGCAGGCCATCCAGGTGCTCCCTTCGCGCCATGGAGACATGACGCCGGGGCTCGCGGCGCCCATCGACCGGCGGCTGTTCCGGTTGCTGGAGTATTCCGTGGAAATCGATCCGAAGTTTTCCGGTGCCTATCGCTTTGCGGCCGCGGCCTTGCCCCACGAGAGCGGAGAGGGGAAGGTCTACGGGGTCCTGAACGCGACCCAGATCCTGGAAAAGGGGCTGCGCGAGCGTCCCGACGAATGGCAGATGGGCTTCCTGCTCGGGTTTCTGCAGTCCTACTACCTGCACGATTTTCCCGCCGCGGCGCGAAGCTTCGCGGCGGCTGCGGACCTGCCGCATGCTCCGGCCTTCGTCGGACTGCTGGCGACGCGGCTCGCGGCGCAGGCTGGAGATCTGCAGATCGCGACCTCGCTCGCCGAGGCGATGCTGGCGCACGCGAACGAGGAGGCGACGCGCAAGGAGTGGCAGGACCGCGTCGACGCGCTTCACATGGAACGCGACCTGCGCGCGATCGAGGACGCAGCGCAGCGCTACCGCGAGGAGAAGGGCGTGTTGCCGCGCTCGGTGCATGCGCTGGCCGCGGCCGGCTTCCTTCCGGCGGCACCGCGCGAGCCTCACGGCGGACGCTACGTCCTGAAGGGTGACGGGAGCGCCCGCTCGACGGCCACCGAACGCCTGCGCGCGTACGGCCTGGAGACGAGATTCGAGATCCACTGATGAGCGCCGTCGTCGCCATCGCTGGGAACACCGTCCGCGAGCTCGTGCGCGGCAAGCTCCTCTACAACCTGCTGCTGTTCGCCGCTCTCTTCGTCGCCGGCTCGCTGCTCGTCGCGCAGCTCACCATCGGCAACTGGGTCCGCATCATCCTCGACATGGGACTGGGAGCGATGGAGGTGGCCGGCGTGCTCCTCGCCATCGTGATCGGCGTCGGCATCGTGGCCGGAGAGGTGCAGCGCAAGACGATCCTCCCCACGCTGGCGAAGCCGGTTCCGCGCTGGAAGTTCTGCGCCGGCCGGTATGCCGGGCTGGTGCTGCTCCTGGCGCTGAACGCCGCCGTCATCCTCGCCGTCCTCGGGCTCGTCCTGCGCCTCGCCGGCTATTCTCTCGGCCGCACCACGCTCCAGGCCGTGGCCCTCCTCTGCGTGGAGTTCGCGGTGCTCGCGTCGGTGGCGGTCCTGTTCGCGAGCTTCTCCACGCCGATCCTCGCCGGCTCCTACGCTTTCGCGCTCTTCTTCATCGGCCACCTGCTGCCGGACCTGCGGGCATTCGCGGAGAAGTCGCAGAGCGCCCTGGGGAGGAACGTGGCGCGCGGTTTCTACCTGCTCCTGCCCGACCTGGAGCTGCTCAACCTGAAAGCACACGCCTCCAACGAGCTTCCCGTCGCCGCGGCATACGTCTGGCGCGCAGCCGGATATGGAACCGCATACGCGGCCGTGGTGCTGGCGGTGGCCATCCTGATCTTTTCCCGCCGCGACTTGAGCTGACCGGTCAGCTCCAGATCGGCATCTCGGCTTTGGTCAAGCGTCGTCGTCGGAGTCGTCTTCCGGCTGCCCGGAGAGCTTCTTCACCCGATGCCGGAATTGGCGAAACGTGAGCCCCAGCCGGGCCGCGGCATCCTTCTTCACCCCGCCTGTTTCGGTCAGCGCCCTGTCGATCAGCTCGCGCTCGATGCGAGCGAGGTACTCCTCGAGCGCGAACTCCGCCGGGAGCGGTCCTTCCGGTGAGAGCGCGTGCGCGCCGTTGCCGCGCAGGACGGGCGGAAGCGCGTCCACCGTCACCTCGTTGCCGTTGGAGAGCGCCACCGCGCGCTCGATCAGGTTCTCCAGCTCGCGAACGTTGCCGGGAAACCAGTACTCGGACAACCGGCGCTTCGCGTCGGCGGACAGGCCGGGCACCGTCCGGCCATGCTCGGCGGCGAAGCGCCGGAGGAAGTGGTCGGCCAGCGGGAGCACGTCCTCGCGTCGCTCCCGCAGGGGGGGCACGCGGACCTGCACGACGTTGAGCCGGTAGTAGAGGTCCTCGCGGAAGCGCGCGGCCCGGACCTCCGCGGCCAGATCGCGATTGGTCGCCGCGACCAGCCGCACGTCGACCTCGACGTCGGCCGTGTCGCCGACGGGGCGGATGCGCCGGTCCTGGATGGCGCGCAGGAGCTTCACTTGCAGGCTGAGCGGCAGCTCGCCGATCTCGTCGAGGAACAACGTGCCGTCCTCCGCAGCCTGGAAGAGGCCCTGCTTCGCCCCCTGCGCGCCGGTAAATGCGCCCTTCGCGTGCCCGAACAGCTCGGACTCGATCAACCCCTCGGGAATCGCGCCGCAGTTCACCGGAACGAACGGTGCCGAGGCGCGGGGGCTGCGCGCGTGGACGGCCCGCGCGACCAGCTCCTTGCCGACGCCGCTCTCGCCAGTGATGAGGACCGTGGTGCGAGCGGCGGCCACCTTCTCCACCACCTCGAACACCCGGTGCATTGCGCCGCTGCGCGCCACCATCGACTCGAACCGGCCGCGGGCCGAGAGCTGCTCGCGCAAGAGCTCGTTGTCCTGAGCGAGGATGCGGCCGCGCCGCGCCAGCTCGCGCTTGTGCACCGCCGCCTTGACCAGCGCGATCAGCTCGGAAGCAAGGGTGGGCGATTTTTCCACGTACCCGTACGCGCCGAGCTCCAGCGCCTGCCGGCGCAAGTCGTCGCTGCCGAACGCGGTCATGAGGATCACCTCGGTCTCGCCCTGGGCGTCCTTCACCTTGCGCAGGACTTTCAGCCCGTCCTGCCCCGTCCGCATGCGCAGATCGGTGATCACCACGTCGAATTCGAAGCCGGCGAGTGCGCGCTCCACGCCGGGGAAGTCGGGGGCAACCTCCACCGTGTGGCCCGCCTTGGCGAGCCGCGCCTCGAGCATCACGCGCATCGACTGCTCGTCGTCGACCACCAACAGGCGCGCCATGCCTCAGCCCACCGCCCCGGCTCGATGAAGCGAGGACGGCGCGATCGGCAGGGCAACCCGGAAGGTAGTGCCCTTGCCCACCTCGCTGACCACCGAGAGATGGCCGCTGTGCGCCTCGACGATCCGATGCACGATCGCGAGCCCGAGGCCGGTGCCGCGCTCCTTGGTGGTGAAGAACGGGTCGAAGATCCGCTCCAGGTCCTCGTCCGCGATCCCGTGCCCGGTGTCGGCGACCTCGAGGATGCCCTCTCCCGCCTGGCGCGAGATCCGGACCTCGACGCGCCCTCCCGGCGTGGTCGCGTCGGCCGCGTTCCCGAGCAGGTTCCAGAGCACCTGGCGAAGCTGCCCGGGATCGGCGCGGACGAAGACGGGCTCCCCTGCGCGCGCCACCAGCTCGATGCCGCGTTCGGCCACCTCCTGGCGGAACAGCTCTACCGTGTCGGTCACCGCCCGCGACCCGTCCAGGGCCTCGAACGCCGGGGAGATCGGTTTGGCGAACGAGAGGAACTCGCGGACCAGCGCCTCCAGCCGCTCCGCCTCGCTGCGCACCACGCTCATCAGCCGGCGCTCCTGCTCGTCCAGGCCTGGAGATGCCCCGAGCACCTCGATCGACCCGCACATCGACGCGAGCGGATTGCGGATCTCGTGCGCCAGGCCCGCGGCGAGGCCGCCCACCACCGCGAGGCGGTCGGCGCGGCGCACCACCTCTTCCATCTGGCGTAGATCGGTCAGATCCTGGAACAGGATCACCTGTCCGCCGACGCCGCCGGCGAGCGGCGCCGTCGCGTAACCGAGGATCCGCTGCCGGCCGTCGTGGGCCCGCAGACGCACCTCCGGCCGCGGGCGCTCGCGCGGACGGGCCATGGAGCCCGCGAGCTCGGGCAGCAGCGTGCTCAGCGGCCGTCCACGCGCGACGCGGTCGGGGAGACCGGTCAGGTGCTCGGCGGCGGGATTCAGGTAGGTGATCCGTCCGTCCTCGCCGAGCGTGATGATGCCGCTGGCGATGGAGCGCACGACCGCGGAGTAGATGGCCTCGAGCGCTTCCAGCCGCGTCTCGCTGCGCAGCAACTGACTGCGGGCGCCCTGGAGCTGTTCGGCAAGCAGCGAGGAGAGGCCGCCGACCAGCATGAACGCGGAGAGGTTCGCGGCCATGACTACCGCGAGCTTTCCGGGCGGCTGCGGAGCGCGTTCGAGGTCGCTGGCGGCGGGCAGGATGATCCCGGTCTGCATGCTCCACGCCAGCACGCAGAAGGCGATGCAGGATGCCGCTGCTCCCAGCGCTGCGCCGCGGCGGCCGAGGCCGATGGCGCCGCTGACGATGGCGAGCGGATACAGGATCGTGAAGATGCTCTCGGCGCCGCCCGTCAGATACACGAGCCCGGTCGCCGCGATCACGTCAGCTGCGATCTGGCCGTGCGCGACCCATCCCAGGTGCCGTCCTGTGCGGAGCAGGAACGTGCCGATCAGCGAGGCGAAGTAGATCAGGGCGATGATGGTGAAGAGCAGCGCCTCGACCGTGCGGGGAAATGGATCGTGGCGGAGCGTGGACCAGGCAGTGGCCCCGAGGAGCGCGGTCCCCACCGCGAGGCGGACCCCCGTGAGCAAGACCAGCTTGCCGTAGAGCCCGCCCTCAGGGCGCTCGCCGAGCGGCGAATAGACGCCCGCTTCCGCCATGGCCCTACTTGACCGCGCCGGCGATCGAGAAGATGGGCAGGTACATGGCGACGAGGAAGCCGCCCACCACGCCGCCGAGGAACACCATCATCACCGGCTCGATGAGGGTGGTGAGCGCGGAGACCGCGGCGTCCACTTCGTCGTCGTAGAAGTCGGCGATCTTGCTGAGCATCTGATCCATCGCGCCGGTGGCCTCGCCGACGCCGATCATCTGCACCACCATCGGCGGGAACACCTTCGTCTCGGCCAGCGGCTGCACGATGGTCTTGCCTTCGGCGATCTTCAACTTGGTGTAGCGGATCGCCTTCTCCACCACCGAGTTGCCGGCCGTCTTCGCGACCACCTCGAGCGCGTCGAGGATGGGAACGCCGGAGCTGATCATGGTGCCGAGCGTCCGGGTGAAACGCGCCACCGCCACCTTGCGGACGAGCGGTCCGAAGATCGGCGTCCGGATCACGAACGCATCCCACTGCTCGCGGCCCCGCGGCCAGCTGATCCAGGCGCGGAAGGCGATCACCAGCGCGATGAGGAAGGCGACGAGATAGCCGATGTAATTCTGCAGCCACTTCGAGAGGTCGATGACGATCTGGGTGGGCGTCGGCATCGCGCCGCCGAAGTCCTTGAACATCTTCTCGAACGTCGGGGTGACGAAGAGCAGCAGCACCACCGTGACGCCGACGGCGACGATGAGCACCACGCTGGGGTAGACCATCGCGCCCTTCACCTTGCTCTTCAGCTTCTCGTTCTTCTCGATGTATTGCGCGAGGCGGTTGAGGATGGTGTCGAGGATACCGCCGATCTCGCCGGCCGCGACCAGCTGGACGTAGAGCGTGTCGAACACCTTGGGGTGATCGCCGAGGGCGTCGGCGAGCGTGGAGCCCGACTCCACCTTCGTCTTCACCTTCACCAGCACTTCGCGGAATGCCATGTTGTCGAGCTGCCCCGAGAGGATGTCGAGGCACTGCACCAGCGGCAGACCGGCGTCGATCATGGTCGCGAACTGGCGGGTGAAGATGACCAGGTCCTTCTGCGAGATGCCGCCCAGCCCGGGGAGCTTGAGCGAGATCTGGATGGGCTTCTTCTTGATCTTGACGTTCATCAGCGCCATCGCCCGCAGGCGCTGCTGGACGGACGCCTCGTCGGGGGCCTCGACCTCGCCCCTCTTCACTTCGCCGGTCTTGGTCTTTCCTTCCCAGACCCAGATCGGCAGCTTCGGGGCCGCGCTGGTCTTCGGAGCCGTTTTCGCTGCTGCGGCGGGTGCCGTGGCCATTGCAGTCTCCTGTTACCGGGCCTGGACGGGCCGGTTGACGCCCGGTTTCACGCCCGACGCGAGCACGTTGCGCAACTCCTCGGCGTCCGAGCTGCGCCCGAGGCCTTCCTCGAGCGTGATGATGCCGCGCTGGATCAGCGATGCGAGCGACTGGTTGAAGGTCTGCATTCCGAACTTCGACTGGCCGACCTGCATCTGCGAGTAGATCTGGTGGACCTTGTCCTCCCGGATCAGGTTCCGGATGGCGGCGTTCGGGACCATCACCTCGATGGCCAGCACGCGTCCGGGCCCGCTCGCCTTGGAGATCAGGTTCTGCGTCACCACGCCCTCGAGCACGAAGGAGAGCTGCGCGCGGATCTGCGGCTGCTGGTAGGGCGGAAACACGTCCAGGATGCGGTTGATGGTCTGCACGCAGGAGTTGGTGTGCAGGGTCCCGAAGGCGAGGTGGCCGGTCTCGGAGATCACCAGGGCGGCCTCGATGGTCTCGAGGTCGCGCATCTCGCCCACCAGCACCACGTCGGGGTCCTGCCGCAGGATGTACTTGAGCGCCTTCTTGAAGCTGTGCGTGTCCGCCCCGACCTCGCGCTGGTTCACCACGCAGTTCTTGTGGGGGTGCAGGTACTCGATCGGGTCCTCGATGGTGACGATGTGCTCGTGCCGCTCGGTGTTGATCTTGTCGATGATCGACGCCAGCGTGGTGCTCTTGCCCGAGCCGGTCGGTCCCGTCACGAGCACCAGCCCACGCGGCTTCTTCGCCAGCTCCGCGATGATGGGCGGCAGACCCAGCTCGTGGAAGGTGAGGATCTTGAAGGGGATGGTGCGGAATGCCGCCGCCACCGCGCCGCGCTGCAAGAACATGTTGGCGCGGAAGCGGGAAAGGCCCTTCACGCCGAACGAGAGATCGAGCTCGTTTTCCTCTTCGAACTTGTGCTTCTGCGCGTCGGCGAGGATGGAGTAGCAGAGCTGCTTGGTCTCCACCGGGGTGAGCGGCGCGGTCTTGAGCGGGACCAGACTGCCGTCGATGCGGAGCTGCGGAGGGGAGCCGGTGGTGATGTGGAGGTCGGAAGCGCCCTTCTCCACCATCGCCTTCAGAAGCTGATGCAGATTGGGCAAGTGGTCCTCTGGTCACCGCATCGTGTCGGGCGCGGTGTTCCCGACGACTTCTTCGATGCTCGTCATCCCGTTCTTCAGCTTCGCGATTCCCGCCATGCGCAGGGTCTGCATGCCGAGGCGGATCGCTTCGGCCTTCAGCTCCGCCGTGGAGGCGCCATTGATCACGAGCTCCTTGACGCTGTCCCACATGGGCATCACTTCATAGAGCGCGACGCGGCCCTTGTAGCCGCGGTCGTTGCAGGTGCGGCACCCGCCCGGCTCGAACACCTGGAAGCCGCCGGCCTCGTCGGGCTGGACGCCGATGTCGAGCAGCGCCTGCTGCGGCACGTCCACCTGCTTCTTGCACTCCTGGCAGAGCTTGCGCGCGAGGCGCTGGGCGAGGATCAGGTTCACCGCGCTGGTCACCAGGAACGGCTCGATTCCCATGTTGAGCAGACGCGAGACGGTGCCCGGCGCGTCGTTCGTGTGCAGCGTCGAGAGCACCAGGTGCCCGGTGAGCGCGGCCTTGATGCCGATCTCCGCCGTCTCGAAGTCGCGGATCTCCCCCACCATGATGATGTCGGGGTCCTGGCGGAGGAAGCTGCGCAGCGCGGCCGCGAAGTTGAGGCCGATGTCCTCGTGCATCTGCACCTGGTTGATGCCGGAGAAGTTGAACTCCACCGGGTCTTCCGCGGTGCTGATGTTGTCGGTGGTCTTGTTCAGTTCCGCGAGCGCCGAATAGAGGGTGGTGGTCTTGCCGGACCCGGTAGGGCCCGTCACCAGGACCATTCCGTAGGGACGATCGATGGCCTCCTTGAATGCCTTCAGCGGGTCCGGATCGAACCCCAGCTTGGTCATGTCGAGCTGCAGGTTCGATTTGTCGAGGAGTCGGAGCACCACCTTCTCGCCGAACAGCGTCGGGCAGACCGAGACGCGGAAGTCCATCTCGCGGCCCTTGCCCAGCTTGAGCTTGATGCGGCCGTCCTGGGGCAGGCGGCGCTCGGCGATGTCCAACTCCGCCATGATCTTGAGGCGGGAGATGATCGCCATCTTCAGCTTCATGGGCGGCTTCATCACCTCGTAGAGCACGCCGTCCACGCGGTAGCGGACGCGGAAGTCCTTCTCGTAGGGCTCGACGTGGATGTCGGAGGCGCCCTTCTTGATCGCGTCGAGGAGGATCAGGTTGACGAGCTTCACAACCGGCGCGTCGGCCGCGCTCTTTTCCAGGTCGCTGAGGTCGGCGACGCCGCCCTCGTCGTGCTCGACCGAGATCTCGTTCTCGTCGAACCCCTCCATCACCTCTTCGTACGAGGGGCCTTTCTCCGCGTAATACTTCTCCAGCGCTTCCTTGATGGCCTGTTCGCTGGCGACGACGACTTCGATGTTGTAGCCGGTGAGGAACTTGATGTCGTCGATGGCGTAGATGTTCGAGGGGTCGCTCATCGCCAGGATGAGCGAGGCGCCGGCCCGGTTGACCGGAATGCACTGGTGTTTCTCGGCGACTTCCTTGGGGACGAGCTTCACCACCTCGCCGTCGATGTCGAATTCCTTCAGGTTGATCGAAGGAACGCCGTACTGTTTGGAAAGGAAGTTGGTGAGCTCCGACTCCTCGATGAAGCCGAGCTTGGTGAGGTGGTAACCGATCCGGCCGCCGGCCTTCTTCTGCTCGTCCTGCGCCTTCTGCAGCTGCTGCAGAGAGATGAGGTTTTCGCGGACCAGTAGCTCGCCGAGACGTCCTGCCATGCCTTGCACCCCGCGCGGTTTGAGGCGCCGAGTATAGGCGCACGCTCGCCGGCAAGGCGAGAAAGCAGGCGAACTCCTTGGGGGATTTTCGGGTGCGAAGTGCTCCGCAATGCTACACGCCGAGCAGCCTGCGCGCCTGGATGACGTCCTGCGTTATCTGCGCCTTCAGGGCCTCGATGCCGGGGAACCGGCGCTCCTCGCGCAGCCGGTGCACGAACTCGACGCGCACGCGCCGATCATAGATGTCCTGCGCGAAGTCGAGAAGGTGGACCTCGAGCGAGAGCGGCGGTTGCCCGGCCGCGCCTGCCAATGCGACATCGGGACGAAACGTGGGATTGAGACCGAGATTCGCGGCCGCGGCGATCGGCGGACCATCGGGGAGCAGGCGCGCGCGCACGGCGTAGACGCCGACCGCGGGAAGGAGCTCGTTCGTGGTGCGGATGTTCGCCGTTGGCCAGCCCAGTTTGCGCCCGCGGCCCGCCCCCCGCACCACGTCGCCGTCCAGGTCGAATGGCCGGCCGAGCAGCATGCTCGCAGCCTCCACGCGGCCCTCGAGCACGAACTCGCGCACTTTCGTGCTCGAGCAGACGAGCCCGTTGACCGCGACCGGCGGGACGACGTGCAGGCGCACTCCGCGTTCCGCGAGCGAGACGCGCAACGTCTCCACGGTCCCCGCACGCGCCTTTCCGTACGTGAAGTCCTGGCCGACAACCACTTCGCCGATGCCGGTGCCGACGACCATCTCCACGAACGAGATCGGGGAATTGGCGGCGAAGGCCGCGTCGAAGGCCTGCTCTACCAGATCCGAGATGCCGCACCCGGCGATCAGCTCCCGCTTGCGCGGCTTCTCGCAGATCAACGGAGGCGCGTAGCGCGGCGCGAGCAAGCGCGCAGGATGGGGCTCGAACGTCAAGGCGCTTGCCGGACCCCGGGCGTTGCGGCGTACCGCGGCAAACAGCGCCTGGTGGCCGAGATGCACGCCGTCGAAGTTTCCGATGGCCATCGCGCCGCCTTTGAGCGCCCCGGTCGCCGCGGCGAGGCCTGGGTGGATCCGCATCGCCGGGGGTTGCGGGCTCATGGCGAACGGCCTCCCCGGGCGGTGAGACGGACGCGCGCCGCCCTGCGGTGGCCGTTTGCGGGCGTGCGCGTGCCCGCGCTGGCCGCTCGCCTGAGCGCGTCCGGGCCGAACGCATCGGGCAACAGCGCCCCGACGTCCGTGGTTACGCTCCGCCCTCCGCTCGCCGCATAGATGACGGGTGTTCGCGGTGCGCAGAATTCCGCGAGCACCTGACGGCAACCGCCGCAGGGAGCGGCGGGCTGGTCCTCGCCGGCCACGACGGCGACGGCGTCGATGTGGCGATGCCCGGCGGCGACCGCCATCGCCACCGCATTGCGCTCGGCGCAGACGCTCAGCGGGTAGGCGCTGTTCTCCACGTTTCCCGCAGCGAAGACCCGCCCGCCCGCGCGCACGGCCGCTCCGACCTGGAATCCCGAATACGGCGCGTATGCCTTCGCGCGCGCGCGGCTCGCGGCACGCAGCAACGCCGGCAGCGAAGTCATCGCAGGCCCTGGCGCGGCGGAACGGCCGCGAATGCGCGGGGAACGAAGGCGCGCAGCAGGTCGAGGAACTTGCCCTCCATTGCCCGCGCCACCTCCACCACCTCCTGATGCGTCAGCGGATGCTGCGAGATGCCGGCGGCGAGATTGGTGATGCAGGAGATCCCGGCCACCGGAACACCCATCTGCGCTGCCACGATCACCTCGGGAACGGTGCTCATTCCCACCGCGTCGGCGCCGAACGAGCGGGCCATGCGGATCTCCGCGGGCGTCTCGTAGCTGGGGCCGTTCATCTGGATGTACACGCCTGCCCGAAACGCCTGCCCCACGCTCCGGGCCGCTTCCTCGAGCGCACGGGCAAGCCGCGCATCGTAGGCGTGGGTCAGGTCGGGAAAGCGCGGGCCCAGCCTGTCCTCGTTCGCCCCGGTCAACGGATTGCGGCCGGTGAAGTTGATGTGGTCGGTGATTCGCATCAGGTCGCCCGGCGCGAACGAGGGATTGCAGGCGCCGGCTGCGTTCGTCACCACCAGCGCCCGCGCTCCGAGCGCACCAAGGGCGCGGGCCGGGAATGCGACGGTCGCCGCATCGTGCCCCTCATAGGCATGGATGCGGCCTTGCAGCGCAAGCACCGGGATTTGTGCCACTTTTCCGTACACGAGCCGGCCCCGATGACCCGGAACCGTCGCCCGGGGAAATCCCGGCAGCTCTGCGAACGGGAGCGCGCGCGCCTCCTCGAGCGAGTCGGCGAAGCCGCCCAGGCCCGACCCGAGCACAATCGCCAGGGCGGATTCGCCTTCCGGCAGGCGGAGCCCCTCTCGCGCAACCCGTGCGCATGCGAGGGCCAGCTCGGTCCAGGAAGGCATCGGGGCTGCTCTACC
>Ga0209267_1001373_pt1 | contig 16604 bp, 12 predicted proteins | sample GraSoiAngelo_137_FD_185894 | JGI IMG/M metagenome (GOLD analysis project Ga0209267, IMG submission 185894) | Grasslands soil microbial communities from the Angelo Coastal Reserve, California, USA - 14_0929_09_30cm (SPAdes) (version 2) | ecosystem: Environmental > Terrestrial > Soil > Grasslands ... | reverse complement strand
CGCGACCAGCGGCGCCGGTTTGATGTGTGACCAGCGCCTGTCCAAGCATCTTGCGCGCGATCTCGCGCGCTTCTCCGGGCGTTTTGCAAAGGTGGACGCCGCCCTTGAATCCAGTCGCGAACGTCCCTTTCCCTCGCCCACCCGCGTGAATTTGCGCTTTCACCACAATCTCAGCCGGTGCGATTTCGCGCGCGATTTGTTCTGCTTCCTCTGGCGAAGAGGCCACTTTGCCGCGCGTTGTCGCGACCCCGAATTTCTGCAACAACTCTTTGGCTTGATATTCGTGAATATTCATTGCAGGCGAAGCACGACTAAGCGCGGAACTTTCGCGCATTCAATCAAATTTCTTCTTCGCACACTTGCTCGGTTGAATTGCTGGATGGCCGGGATCGAGTAGGTGTTTAGTGTTGCCGTGCTATATCCCATTTCATTAACACCTCGCTTCAGCGAGGTGCAGGGCCGAGTCTACTACTTCAACCGCTTTAGCGGTTGGGCTCCCTCAGGGATCATTACGCCCAGCTAAAGCAGGGCGTTAGGCGCTCCGATCAGGAAGCGGCGGCTTGCTCTTCGCTGCGCTATTGTAGCCGGCATCGGTGATGCCGGCTCACTTGCGCCAGAGTATCCCAGACCAATCAATGGTCGTGATCGGCGCGTGAATGGAATGTTTTGCGCGAAAATCGTCCACCGCCGCTTTGCAGGTTGGCAAAGCATAATCGTCGACGATAACGAAACCACCCGGCGAAACTCTGGGATAGAGATGACTTAGGACCAGCCAGGTCGATTCATAGAGGTCGCCGTCCAACCGCAACACCGAGATGGAATCCACTTTCGCCTTCGGAATCGTATCCCGAAACCAGCCTTCGACGAATCGCGTTCTTTCATCCAGAAGATCGAAGCGCTCGAAGTTTGCTCTCACTTCCGCGACGCTCACCCCGAGAAACGCATTGAAGGTCCAGAGACGGTCCGGTTCGTCCTGCGGATAATTTTTCACGTCCGGTTTAGGCAACCCGGCAAAGGAATCAAACAGCCAAACTTTACGGATTTCATCGCCGGTTATCGCCAGGACGCCGCGCATGAGAATTCCACAGCCACCTCGCCAGACGCCAGTTTCGACGAAGTCTCCAGCAATCTCCTCTTCCAAGGCGGTGCAACAACAGCTTTCCAGATTTTCCAAACGTTTCGCGCCAACCATCGTCACCGCTTCGAGCGGCCAATCTCTACCCTGAGCACGAAGCGCCGGATCAAACGGCATTAGCTGCAACGAACCACTGCTCATCTCATAGCGCGCATCGGGAAAGCGGTCGCGGCAGAGCGCGTGCCGCAACAGGTCCAAATAGCGACGCGCGGCAGTGTTATTCGATGCGGGCATCGTCATACGCCATACTCTGGAAGGGCACGCGGATAAATCCTGCGGCGAAAGCAAAAAGAAAACGTCTTCCCATTTCTTCACCATTGCGGCTAGTTCCTTCCTCTGAAACATTCTCAGGTTCTTTCAAGAAATCACTACTCTTACTCATAGCGGTTTTGATCACTCCGGGCCTTTTCGCACATACCGCTAACGCGGAACAGGAGAAAGCATTTCGTCGAGAATACGATTGCTAAAACAAAGCGGAATTATCGATGAAATTATCTGGCCACTTCATTCCGACAGCGCTGAGTCTGTTGGCCAATCGTTCGATTTCGAGGGTTTTGGCCGCATCCTAGCCGGTCACGCTTGCAAAGCCATTCCGCATCGGAATGATAGCGGACATAATGCCGAGTCTCCTTGAGCAAATCGATGGCGCACTCTCTGATGGGAAACTGCGCGCCGACGCTGCGGAAAATATTCGCAGAATTTTGTCCGGCGAGGAGAGCGATTTCGCGGCACGCGTGATCGGCGAGCTCAGCCAGGCGAACGAATGGGAGGAACTGAACGATCGCTTCTACAAAACTCTCGCGTTTGGCACTGGCGGATTACGTGGACGCACCATTGGCAAGATCGTAACCCCATCAGAACTCGGCACTCCAACCGCGCTCGGCCGCCCCGAATTCCCATCCGTTGGAACCAACGCGATGAACTATTTCAATGTTGCTCGCGCCACGCGCGGTCTGGTCATTTACATCCAGAAGTGGCGATCGCGGCAAGGGATGGAACATCGGCCGAAAATTGTCATCGCGCACGATACCCGGCATTTCTCAGAAGAGTTTGCCCGGCTTGCCGCACAGACCGCATCGACTAACGGATGCGATGCCGTTGTTTTCGAAGGCCCACGCTCAACACCGGAACTTTCCTTCGCCGTTCGATATTTGAACGCGGATGCCGGAATCGTCATCACCGCCAGTCACAACCCGCCACATGACAACGGCTACAAGGTTTATTTCAGCGATGGCGCGCAGGTGATAGAGCCACACGCCAGCGGCATCATCGCGGAAGTTAAGGAGACGAGTTCCGGCTCATCCAAAAAACCAGCGGAGGGCGAACGCGGCGAGATTACTACAGTTGGCCGGGAGATCGATCGCGCCTACATGGAACGACTCGAAACTTTAATCCTCAATCGCGAATTAATCGGGCGAACACGCGATTTGAAAATTGTTTACACGCCCATTCACGGAACGGGCGGCGTTATCATCAAGCCGATACTAAGGAAGCTGGGCCTGAATTTTTCCGTCGTTTCCGAGCAGGACCAGTTCGATGGCCGCTTTCCCACGGTGAAATCGCCGAATCCGGAAAATGCAGAAGCACTAAACCTCGGGATCTCGCTCGCACAAAAGGAAAATGCCGATCTTGTCATTGCGACCGATCCGGATTGCGACCGGCTCGGAGTGGCGGTGCGGACATCCTCTGGAGAAATGAAGTTACTAAGCGGAAATCGAATCGGTTCGTTGCTGGCGTGGTATCGGACCAAAACATTTTTCGACCTCGGCATTTTAAACAAAGAGAACGCGAACCGCGGGGTAATCATCAAAACCTTTGTCACAACCGACCTGCAGAAAGCGATCGCGGAAAAGTTTGGATTGCGTTGCGTGGAAACGCTGACCGGTTTCAAATATAACGGGGCAAAACTAAAAAATTACGAGGAGCAGACCGACACGCCAAATTACCGTGAGCTGCCGGAGGAAGAAACGCGCCGCCTGCGTTTAGAGAAATCGTCGTTCTACATTTTCGGGGGCGAAGAAAGTTATGGTTACAGCGGCGCCGATTTCGTTCGAGACAAGGACGCTAACGGCGCCGTGATTATGTTTTGCGAAGCGGCGGCCTACGCCAAATCGCGCGGACTAAGGCTGGACGAACTGCTCGACGAAGTTTTCTGCGAGTTCGGTTACTTCGAGGAAAAGAACCACTCGCTGTATTTCGAGGGCGCAGATGGCGCGGAGAAGATTCACCGGCTACTCATTTCCTACGACGAAAATCCACCGCGCCAGATGCTGGACAGTGCGGTCACGCGTGTCCAGAATTTCGAGAAGGAAACCATTCGCGACCTCGACGGCGATGAGATTCCGAAGGAGAAAATGTTGATCTTCGAGTTGGCGGACAAGACTCGAGTTGCGGTTCGGGGCTCGGGAACCGAACCGAAAATCAAGTATTACCTTTTTGGCGCACGATTGCCGAAGAATGGAAAGTTATCGCGCGAGGAATTGGCACAGGCCCGGACCGAAATCGATGATCGCCTGGACGCGCTCTGGGATTGGCTGGAAAAAGACGCGAATCAGCGCCTCGCTAAATAACTCACTCGACACCGCGCGATTCGCGGTAAGAATGCGACGTGCGACGCGAAATTCAATTAAACGGCGGTGAGATTACAATCCTGAAAGCAATTGGCCTGAGCGGCTCGGCCATGGGAGGAAAATTCTTGCTCGACCGAATAGAAGAAGTCGAGGCCGGCGAATTTATTGATACGCTCGACGGGCTGCTGGCGATGGGCTACCTCCTCGCCACCAAGGTGAATATTAAGACGTTGGAGGATGTGGAGCGCACTTCTTTTCGCGTGAATCCATCCTACGCGCATGACCTGAAAGATGCGCTCGATCCCAACCGGCGGCGCGAAGCGGAAAAACAGCGGCGGCGCCGTCGCGGTTGAAGTGAGCAAGCGATTGCTGCGGCTCTGGCCGTGGCTGGCGGCGATCACCACTGGCTTGCTCGGCGCGGCAGCTTTACCGCCGTTCGATCAAACATGGCTAATCTGGATCGCCCTCGTGCCGCTCTCCACGACGATTTTATTTTCCGGTGAAAATTCCAGGCGCCGCTGGCTGCGTGATCTCCTCCTCGGATACGTCGCTGGACTCACATTCTTCTGGAGCTGTTTTTTTTGGCTCACAACCGTGTCGGCACTGGGCTGGTTCATCCTGCAATTTTATCTAGCCCTTTATTTCGCGGCCTGGGGCTGGTTTTGCGGCCTGATGCGACCGCGACCTCGCGAAATTGTCGCGCGCGATAAATGGAGCGAAATGCTTGCACGCGCGAAACCGGAACCGTTGCCAGCGAGTTCAGTGTGGCTGAGCTCCGGTCATAACATCTTTCTGGCGCTTTCTCTGACAGCAGCATGGGTCGCGCTGGAATGGACACGCGGTTGGTTGATGTCCGGCTTCGGTTGGAATGGGCTCGGCATCGCGCTGCATGGAACGTGGCCGCTGATTCAGATCGCGGAATTTACCGGAGTCGCCGGGGTGACTTTCCTCGTCGTGTTTTGCAACGCCATCCTGACCACAACAGCGCGTCGGATTTGGGAGGAAACGCGAAGTCGCGCAATGCGACCACATTTTGATTTAACTCTCACGCTGGTTGGATTGGTAGCGGTATTTGTCTTGGGCGTCAGCGCGGTGCAAACGCGTCCGGTCTCGCGTCCATTGCATGTCGCGTTGGTGCAAGCGAACATCCCGCGCGCGGAAAAATTCGATATCCGTTATAAGCAGACAATCTTCGATAAGTTTGCGCACTTGAGCAAAATAGCTCTCACGTCCACATCCAATGTCGATCTGCTGGTCTGGCCCGAGAGCGCGATGCCGGCTCCTGTTCTCGAAGATCAGGAAACATTTGATTTTATCAGCCAGATCGCCAGTTCGAACCAGGTTGATGTATTGCTCGGCACGATCGAGGAAGGACCACGTCAGGTCTACAACGCCGCTCTGCTGGTTTCGCCGGAAAACAAACCGCAACTTTACCGTAAGGTTCACCTGGTGCCATTTGGCGAATTTGTGCCGTTCCGCCATTCCTTCCCGCTCTTTGCCAGAATTGTAGGCGATCAGGTTCCGGAGGATTTCGACGCCGGCGCTGATTTCACGGTTTTCCAGCTCTCGAATAATCACGGGAAGGTGGCGCCGCTAATTTGTTTCGAGGACACCATCGGCGAACTGACCCGGCAATTTGTTCTGCGCGGCGCAGATTTTTTTGCCAACGTCACCAATGACGGCTGGTTTCTGCTCTCAGCCGGTTCGCGTCAGCATCTGGCCAACGCCGTTTTCCGATGCGTAGAAAATCGTCGGCCGATGGTGCGTGCTGCCAACACCGGTGTCACATGTTTCGTTAGTGAATTCGGTCGCGTCACTCAAATCTTGCGCGATGACCAAGGCAGCATTTTCGAAGAAGGAACGCTTATTGGCGAGGTCAACATCGCGGCTGAGCCGACACTGACGTTTTACGCGCAACATGGCGAACTCTTCGCCAAGCTATGCACCATTCTTGCATTCGTGATTTTGCTCGCAAAACTAATGGGTTTGTTTCGCAGTCGTTTGCAACGCAGGAGTGATTGACCTGAATCGCCCGCTCTGCCTAAAACATTGTCATGCGACGTAGGAAACAGCTCGATCACACGATGCACTTTGCCGCCCGATTTGGCGCCACCTATTTCATCACCATATGCTGCCGCGACCGCCGCCAAAATTCTCTCTGTCGCGAATGCATCTCGGCTCAGTTATTTGAAACTGCGCGTAGATATCATCAAAACACGCGCTGGCATTTGGTCGTACTGCTGCTCATGCCCGATCATGTTCATCTACTAATTGGAATCGACAGCGAGACAGGGCTTTCAGATGTCATTCGCGATTTCAAACGCATCACTGCAAAATGCGCCGGCGTCCAATGGCAACGCGGCTATTTCGATCACCGCATTCGACGAGATGAAAGCCTTGCCGAGAAGGCCGATTATATTTTGAATAATCCGGTACGTGCTGGCTTGGTGAAATCGGTGCAGCAATGGCCATACGTAATCCGTGACGATAAGCCAGCGGCGGGCGGTTCGGCGAACCGCGCCGTACGTCGGGCCGTTAGGTAGGGGCGATTGACCTCAATCGCCCGCGGTTTCAAATCGACGCCACGTTGCCGCGGCCAGCGACCGCGGCTACAACAGAACAAATGGCAGTCGAGCTTCCCATCGATCACTTGGCTGAGCTTTGGCCGCACGAACTGCGCGGCAGACGCATCGGTGCGCTCCTGCATCCAGCGTCGGTGAGTTCGAAGCTGGAGCACACTTCCCAAATGCTCGAGCGCCAAGATGGGAAGCTGTTTCATTTGCGGGCGTTCTTCGGTCCGCAACACGGCTATCGCGGCGAGACCCAGGACAACATGATTGAATGGCGAAGTTACAAACATCCGCGACTTGGGATACCGGTTTACAGTTTGTACGGCGAACATCGCGAGCCGACGAGCGAGATGTTGCAGGATCTCGATCTCCTGCTGATTGATCTGCAAGACATCGGCGCGCGCTACTACACTTTTGTTTGGACGATGTATCTCGCGCTGCGCGCCTGCGAACGCCAGGACATTCACGTTGTTGTGCTGGATCGACCAAACCCAATCAATGCAGTGACGGTTGAAGGTCCACGACTGAACCCGGACTACAGCTCGTTCGTGGGAATGCATCCGATTCCAGTTCGTCACGGCAAAACCATCGGCGAACTCGCGACCCAATTTCGCGACGAGTGCTTCCCCAAATGTGCGCTCACTATTTTACCAATGAAAAATTGGAAGCGGGACATGTGGTTCGATCAAACTGGCCTCCCCTGGGTGATGCCGTCACCCAACATGCCGACACTGGATACCGCGACGGTTTATCCTGGGATGTGTTTGCTGGAAGGAACCAATGTCTCCGAAGGTCGCGGCACCACCCGACCATTTGAAATTTTCGGTGCGCCCTGGATCGATCCCGAAAAAATTTGCGCTGAATTGAACGCGTTGAAACTTCCGGGGGCGTATTTCCGCGAGATGTTCTTCCAACCGGCGTTTCAGAAATTTGCCGGTCAACTCTGCGGTGGCTCACAATTGCACGTCACGGACCGCAATGCGTTTCGCCTATTCGAGACTGGTCTCGAAGTTATACGCTGCATTCGGCGGATTTACGCGAATCATTTTCAGTGGAAGCAGCCACCCTACGAATACGAATTCAAGAAGTTGCCGATCGAAGTTCTGCTCGGTGGATCGGTTTCCGAATTTTTTCCGGATTGATTAGAACCTGGAGGGACGCGCGCCGTCGCGTCCCAAGAAAGGACGGGGCACAGCGGTGGGTGTCCCTTCAGGTTGTATTACTCGTCCTCAGCGCTGCTTACGCCTTCGCCGAAAATCCGGAGATGGCGATGGACAAAATGTCCGATGACGAGCTGCGCGCATTTCGGCAGCAGAAGGTGGCCGAGTTAAAACATCGCGCGCAGGAAGTTCGCTCCGAACAAGTGGCGGATGGCGCGATTTACCCCCGCATTTTTTTCTGTACCGTTTATTACACTCCAAAGGAATCGGGCTTCACCGCCGAGCGCGGATTCGACGCGACACCGATCATTGCGCCGGGGTTGCATGGCCGGAAGTACCCGCGCGATTTTCTTTTGGCGGTAAAGAAAGAAGGGTTCGGCCGAATCAACGAAGCGGTTGACGGCCGAAGCTATATCCGCTGGATGGGCGATCGCCGATATGCGTTCGCTGATGCACCGGTCGGACGTCGCGGCGAAGTTTTGGTACCACGCCGATCCTGCGCGATTTCGTCACGTAACAAGTTTCTGCGTCAGCACGCCCAGCTCAAAATCAAATCGCAAACCGTGAATGAGGAAACCGGCAGTGATGAATGGTTCGTTTGCGATACCGGAGCGGGCGTGCACCCGCTGCAAATCGATTTGTATTGGGGCGAAGATGAACCGCGCGGCGCCATCGGGCGGCAACGTGCCCGACCACGCGGCACCTGGATGGAATATGCATTTGAGGTGGAAGTGACGGCGAAGCGCTAAGGGACGCTTGCCCCTAGCCATTCACTTTTACTTAATCGCGACCGCGCGCTCAGAGTGAGAGTGTAAGTGAATGTGAAAATGTAAGTGCAGGTGCAATTGTAGAGGCGCTTGTGCCAAGCGCCCGTTGTGCGTTATTCGGCGCTTGGCACAAGCGCCTCTACAACTTGCGATTCTGATTTTCTTTGCGTTCGCCAGCAGCTCGTTCGCCTATGGCCCGCTGGGTCACCAAATTGTCGGCGCGATCGCTGATCGCAAACTAGCCGGGACGCCGACGGCGGAAAAAATCAAAATACTTCTCGATGGCATTCCGCTGGAACGAGCTTCCTTAATTGCGGACGACATCAAGAGTTGGGACAAGAATGGGCCCGATGACCGGCGTGGAATTCATTTTCTCGCGCATCCAGAGATCGAGCAACAACTGCACGATTTTTGGAAGGCGAATCCACCGAGCCCGGACGCGAATGATGAGATGCCGTCCCATCATTGGATGCATTACACCGATGTGCCGGTGCTTGATGCCGAGAAATATGGCGATGGCAAAATCGGTCGCGGCAACTGGGATGTTGTGCATACGATTCCTTACTGCATCGGTGTTTTGCGCGGCGAAATTGCGGAGGATAATCCGCGCAAGATCACCAAGACGATCGCAGTGATTTTGCTGGCACATTGCGTTGGCGACATTCATCAGCCGCTGCATGTGGGCGCTGAATATTTCAGCGAGGTCGGAGAACCAATCGATCCCGACCGTGGTCCCACCGGCCTGGGCGACGAAGGTGGAAACTCCTTAAGCCTGCTGCAGAATGCGACAGCGGAGCGCACGCGACATTATTATCATTCGTTTCACGCGTATTGGGATTTGGATACGGTGCGCAATTTAACAATCGGAACGCCGGACGAGGTACCGAAAGAAGAGCGTGAAACGGTTTACGCTCCCGCAAAAGAGAAACTGATTGCCGACTTTGTCGCGAACGAGCCAAAGAACTGGCGCATGTCGGGAGACCCAAAAACGTGGGCCGAGCAATGGGCAAATGAAATTCTCCCGATCGCACGTGAGGCGCACACCCGGGTGCGATTTGAGCACATTCATCGCGAGGAGAAGGATGGCCGCGTTTTTGCCAAAGGAGAAGCACACGAAAGCGGGCTCGGCTACCTCGATTGGTCAACCGCTGTCGTCGGCGATGAACTGCACAAGGCCGGTTGGCGCCTGGCCGAGTTACTCCAGAAAATTTTGTAGCGCCGTCTCTATGAGACGCGTCGAGCATTCCGGCAAGCGGGAACGCTTGCCCTACAAGAAACGCGGCGGCTGTGGTTGCGTCGCGATCGCACACGACCTTCATTTTCTTGATGAAAACAAAACTGGCTCACTCGTCATCGGACACGATTCGCGAGGAAGTGCGACGGCGCTATGGCGCCACCGCGCGCGGAGAATCTTCTTGTGCCGACGATTGCTGCACTTCCATCAGCAGCGATGTCCTTGGTTACTCCGCCGAAGATTCCGCGTTTGCGCCCGAAGCCGCGAACCGAGGCTTGGGCTGTGGTAATCCGCTCGCCATCGCCTCCTTGGAAAGAGGACAAACTGTCCTCGATCTAGGGTCCGGCGCAGGATTTGATTGTTTCCTCGCCGCTCGTGCAGTCGGACCAACCGGAAAAGTAATCGGTGTGGACATGACTCCTGAAATGCTGACGAAAGCGCGCGAGAACGCGAAGAGGAATGGATTCGACAATGTCGAATTTCGCTTGGGCGAGATAGAAGCTCTTCCAGTGGCAAACGAAAGGTGGACGTAATCATCTCCAATTGTGTGATCAATCTTTCGCCTCAAAAGGAACGCGTGTTTCGAGAAGCTTTCCGTGTTTTGAGAGCCGGCGGTCGGCTGGCCGTGGCCGACATTGTCGCAACGGCACCATTACCTGAAGAAGTAAAAGGAGATTGGGTCGCCTATACTGGATGCATGGCTGGCGCATCCGAAATTAATCAACTCGAAAAAATGCTGCACAATGCCGGCTTCGATCGAATCAAAATCGCTCCCAAAGACGCGTCGCGATCATTCATTCGGGAATGGTTGCCCGGCAAGCAGGTCGAAGAATATCTGGTGTCGGCAACAATCGAAGCAAACAAAGCCGCGTCATTCTGACGGCTGATCGGCAAAAAAAACGCGCCGGTGATTAGTCGGCGCGCTCCTAAATCTTCGCTACGAAAAAGAATCAGGTCTTCTTTGTTATTGTTTTGTCGCACTCAGATTTCAGCTGAGCGAATTGGTCCGCGGAAAGGATCGTCCTGGCCTTCTTCATGAAGGCGGCGCGACTCTCCTTGGTGCAACCCTCTTTCATGCATTCATTCTGCCACGCCACCAGTTTCGAATTCTGATCCGCGGTCAGATTAAGGCTCGCCAAATTCATGCAGCTGGACTTGTCATTCGACACTTGCGTGCCTTTGGCCCCGCAACACGATTTCCCGCCGGCAAAGGACGAGCTGCCAATAAAGCTAAAGTCGTTTTGATCATGCACCTAAGACAGCATGAATTACGGAATGTTCAATGGGCGCACCACGGCTACGCTGTCCTAAACTCGATCGCGCCGTTTTTCGCTTCTGCCCGGATGGTTTGCCCTTCACCAAATTTCCCCTCGAGAATGTTGATGCTCAACGGATCGAGCAGGTAGCGCTGGATCGCGCGTTTTAATGGTCGTGCACCGTAAACCGGGTCATAACCTTCGCGCGCAATCAGCGTTTTCGCCGAATCATTCAACTTCAACGTAATATTTTGCTGCCCCAGACGTTTCGTTAAACGGCTCAGCTGAATCTCGACGATCTTTTTCAGATCCTCGTCGGTCAATCGATCGAAAATGATTATCTCATCCACTCGATTCAAAAATTCCGGACGGAAATGCGCGCGCAAGGCATCCATGACCAAACGGCTGCGACCTTCGCTCGATTCTTCCTCGGTAATGAATTGCGAGCCGATGTTCGAAGTCATGATGATGACGGTGTTTTTAAAATCCACCGTTCTCCCCTGCCCGTCCGTAATGCGTCCATCGTCCAGCACCTGGAGCAAGACGTTGAAAACATCGTGGTGTGCTTTTTCGATTTCATCGAATAACACCACGGAATAAGGCCTGCGCCGGACCGCCTCGGAAAGTTGTCCGCCTTCTTCATAGCCGACGTAACCCGGCGGTGCGCCGATCAAGCGCGCAACCGTGTGTTTCTCCATGTATTCACTCATGTCGATCCGAATCATCGCGTTCTCGTCATCAAACAAAAATTCCGCGAGCGCACGCGACAGTTCAGTTTTCCCGACGCCGGTGGGCCCGAGAAAAATAAAGGAGCCGATCGGGCGATTCGGATCCTGCAATCCAGCACGGGCGCGACGCACCGCGTTCGCGACTGCTTTGATCGCGGCGTCTTGCCCGACTACGCGCTGATGCAAATGTTCTTCGAGTCGCAGTAATTTTGCGCGCTCGCTTTCCTGCAAGCGCGACACTGGAATTCCGGTCCAACTCGAAACTACCTGCGCAATGTCTTCCTCGGTCACTTCCTGGCGCAAAAGTCTTCTTCGGGAGGCGCCGGCGTTCTTTTTGGCGCTCTCTTCCATTGCCGCTAATTTTTTTTCCAGATCGGGAATTCTTCCGTATTGAATTTCGCTCGCCTTCGCCAGTTCGCCGCGACGCTGGGCGCGCTCCAGTTCTGTGCGCAATTGATCGAGCTGTTCTTTCAATTTCGCTTGCTCGGTAATTTGCGCTTTCTCTTTTTGCCACTCCGCTTTCAGCGCGCTCGATTTTTCTTTCAACTCGGCCAATTCCTTTTCGAGTTTTTTCAACCGCTCTTTGCTTGCCGAATCTTTTTCTTTCTTGAGCGCCTGACGCTCCATCTCGTGCTGCATGATTTCGCGCTCGATCACGTCAATTTCCGTGGGCATGGAATCGAGTTCGATCTTTAGACGCGAAGCCGCTTCGTCCACCAGATCGACCGCTTTATCGGGCAAAAACCGGTCGCTTATGTAGCGATGCGAGAGGACTGCGGCAGCCACGAGCGCGGCATCAGTAATGCGCACGCCGTGATGCACCTCGTAGCGTTCTTTTAAGCCGCGCAAAATCGCGATCGTGTCTTCCACGCTCGGTTCATTCACCATCACCGGCTGGAAACGGCGCTCCAAAGCGGCGTCTTTCTCGATATATTTGCGATATTCATCGAGTGTGGTCGCGCCGATGGTGCGGAGTTCGCCCCGCGCCAACATCGGCTTCAGCATGTTGGAAGCATCGACCGATCCTTCCGCCGCGCCGGCACCGACAATGGTGTGCAACTCATCAATGAAAAGAATGATTTCACCTTGCGAATCGGTCACTTCTTTCAGGAATGCTTTCAGTCGGTCTTCGAATTCGCCGCGAAATTTCGCTCCCGCCACCATCGCGCCGATGTCCATTGCAATGATGCGTTTGTTTTTTAACGACTCCGGGACATCGCCGGAGATGATGCGCCGCGCCAGTCCTTCCACGATGGCGGTTTTGCCAACACCCGGTTCGCCGATCAGCACCGGATTGTTTTTCGTCCGGCGCGAAAGCACCTGCATGACGCGGCGAATCTCGTTGTCGCGCCCGATAACGGGATCGATTTTGCCGCGCCGCGCCAACTGTGTGAGATCGCGCCCGTATTTCTCCAGCGTTTGATATTTTCCTTCCGGATTTTGATCGGTCACGCGCTGCGAACCGCGCACCTGCTGCAAACCTTGCATGATCTTGTCGCGGGTCACCCCCAACTCCTTCAGCGCTTTTGCCGCGGAATTGTTTTCCCCGGCAAGGGCAAGCAGATAATGCTCGGCGCTCACGTATTCGTCCTTCAACTTCGACATCTCGTTCTCGGTAGAGTCGAGGGTGCGCCGCAGATCGTTTGAAATGCGCAAGTCTGAAACCGCGCCGGTCACTTTCGGCCGGCGCGAAAGGTCTGTCTCAAGTCGCGTGCGCAGGGCGTCGGCTGATACCCCAATTTTCTCCAGCAACGGGCGCGTCACGCCCTCGTCCTGATCGAGCAGGGCGAGCAAAAAATGTTCGTTCCCAATTTCCGGGCTCTGCGATTTCGCGGCGAAATCCTGCGCGCTTTGCAGCGCTTCCTGCATTTTCTGCGTGTATCGATCGATGCGCATAGCCAACGGTAACCACGAAGAGGCGTTTTCAAAAATTAGCCAAACGAAATCTCAGCTCTTCCACAAGGAATACGATTGGGCGCAGCCCTCCGGCGTTCAGGGGAGTCGATCATTCTGCTCGCGGCGGCCGACATGTGCCGGCTTATTCGGCTGATGTGTAAGCCCGCGCTCCTCGAAGCGTTAAAACGCGCCGAAAATGATAGACGAGCGGCCAGTTCCATTTCAAAGTGCCGTCGCTGCACATGACGAGAGAAACGCAAAAGGCTCTGGCAATTATCATCGCATCCCTGGGGGTGCTGGTGATTCTGTTGTTCTGGGCAAATCATCTCCGGCCGCATCCGTAACATTCTACGCGGGGAAGCGAAGCGGCTAACCGATTGCCACTGTATCGCGCCGCAGGTATCTATCTTTGCCCATGAATTCCGACGCGGCTGCTTCTCGAGGAAAAATGCTGGCGCTGTTGCGCCCCGGTTCGTTCCGCCGCTACATCATCGGGTCGGCCATATCCGATACCGGCACTTGGATGCAAGTAATGGCGCAAGGCTGGGTCATGAGCACGCTTACCAACAAGGCGATCCTGCTCGGCATGGTCAATTTCGCCGCTGGAATTCCCACGCTCGCGCTCACAATGCTCGGGGGCTCAATCGCTGACAGATACGACAAGCGAAAGATTTTAATCTGGACGCAATTTGCCCAAACCGCACTCGCGCTCATTGTCGGAATACTCGTTTACACCGGCCGGATTCACGTCTGGCACGTAGTGGTGGTCGCTGCATTTTTAGGAATCTGCATTGCGTTCGAAATGCCGGCGATTAATGCGCTCGTCCCGGAGCTGGTAAAACGCGACGAGATCGCAACTGCCATCGCGCTGGACCGTTCCGTTTTTCACGGATCGCGTTTGGTCGGTCCTTCGCTCGCGGGGATATTTGTGGCGTGGTGGGGCGCTGCCTCCGCCTTTTTTGCAAATGCGGGATCGTTTTTTGCGTTGGTGATCGCGTTGATTTCTTTGCCGCCGCGCACTCTCGGAACGGCGGAAGAAGAAGAACAACGCCGCAGCGGATTCAAAGAGGGGCTGCGCTATGTTCGAAATGATCGCACCATTCTTTGCATGATCGCGTTGATCGCACTGACAACTATTTTCGTTTTTCCATTTCTATCGGTGATGCTCCCGCTCTACGTCCGCAACGTTCTGAAGCTCGGGCCCGAGCGACTGGGATTGTTAATGGCAGTCTCCGGCACCGGTTCCCTCTTCGGCGCACTGGGATTGCTTAGCGTTGCCCGGAATCATCGGTTTCGCTTCATGACGGGCGCGGTCGTCCTCGTTGCCCTCGCGCTTTTGTCCATGTCACAGTCAAACAGTTTTCTTCTGACCGCTGTTTCGATGGGAATTCTTGCGATTGGCCTGTCGGCGAATTTCGGATTAGCCAATACGATCGTCCAGGAACGGGCGCCGGCACCATTGCGCGGCCGAGTTTCTGCCGTCTTCGGTCTCAGTTTTTTTGGCTTAATGCCGATCGCCGGCCTGCTTACCACTGGTCTTTCCGATTTAATCGGAATGCGCACCGCGCTCGGAATTTCCGCCATTCTTTTCGGCATCTTCGCGGTATTGATATTGAACGTCGCCGGTCGAACTGGATGTGAGAAAACCGGCGCCGCCCTTCCCGAAACCGAGGCGCAACCCGCCGCTGTCGCGTGACGATCACGCGATGATTGCATTCTCCACCTGCTGGAATTCAGGCCGTCATACTTCCGGTGACGAGATGTTGCGCGAGATCCAGGCGCTTGGATTCAATCTGATCGAGCTCGGTCATGGCATTCGTATTTCGCTCATACCCGGAATTCAAAAAATGTTCGATGCCGGCGAGGTGCGTTTCAGCAGCCTGCACAATTTCTGTCCCCTACCGGTGGAAGTGATGAGCGCGTCGCCCGATTGTTATGAATTTTCCGCTGCTGGGAAAAGCGAGCGCGATCGCGCCGTCAAACAGACCCTGCAAACACTGGATTTTGCGGAGCGCTTGAATGCACCATTTGTCGTGTTGCATTGCGGCTCCATCTCGATGAATCCAATCACCGATGAATTGATTGCGCTGGCGCAGAACGGCGGCCTCCTTTCGCGCAAATACGTCCGGAAAAAAATCGACGCGGTGCGAACGCGAGAACACGCCGCTCCTGCACATCTGGTGCGCGTTAAAGAGTGCCTCAGGCCAATCATCGAACGCGCAGCTGAGAAAAAGGTTCGGCTGGGGATTGAAGGGCGTCGCGGGTATGAAGAAATTCCGTCGGAGCGCGAAATTCCGCAATTACTTGATGAAATCGCCGCGCCGCACGTCGGTTACTGGCACGATATGGGCCATATCCAAATTAAGGAAAATCTTGGCTTTCTTGATCATGTCGAATGGCTTAGAACGATCGCTCTGCGCACGATTGGCTGTCACATGCAGGATGTGAAGTGGCCAGGACAGGACCATCAGTCACCTTTCCTGGGCGACATGCGACTGGAGCCGCTCACACGCATGTTGCCGCAGAATTGTCAGATTGTGTGGGAGCTTAGTCCACGTCTGTCCGCCGAAGAAATCATGCAATCCCGCGCAATTTGGAAAGAACGCTTCGGCGAATGAAAAAGATCCTCCTCACCCTTTTTCAAATCGCCGTGACCGTGGGCATGCTCATTTGGGTATTTCACGATCCGAATCAGCGCGCCAAGATGGCAGAAGCGCTGCGCACCGCCGATTATCGATGGGTTGGCGCCGGGATACTGGCCTATGTCTTAGTTGAAATTTTTGCGGCCTTTCGCTGGCAAATTCTGCTGCGCGTGCAAAAAATCCGACTCAGTTTTCCACGCGTCGCCGGATTGTTTTTCATCGGCATGTTTTACAATCAATTTCTGCCCGGCGGAACCGGCGGCGATATTATTAAAAGCTATCTGCTGCTCAAAGAGACACCGGATAAAAAAGCGGGTGCTTTGCTCGCAGTGGTCTTCGACCGGCTTATCGGTTTGGTAGCGCTGGTCGCCATCACTGTCACCCTGGTCAGTCTGCGTTTCGATATCCTCTCCCAAAGTCCGGAGACGCGACGGTTGCTCTGGCTTTTGTTGTTTCTGCTGGGCACCTCAATCACGGCTCTCCTCACCAGCTTCATCATCAGCGGGTTCAACCTTTTTCATTGGTTGCCCGACAAGTTTCCCGGGCGTGAAAAATTAATTGAGGTTTCGGCGGCTTATCATCTTTACGCGCGGCACTGGGTCGCCACCTTCCTTGCCTTCGGTGCATCGCTTGGCGCGCATTTGGC
>Ga0209267_1001372_pt1 | contig 16604 bp, 15 predicted proteins | sample GraSoiAngelo_137_FD_185894 | JGI IMG/M metagenome (GOLD analysis project Ga0209267, IMG submission 185894) | Grasslands soil microbial communities from the Angelo Coastal Reserve, California, USA - 14_0929_09_30cm (SPAdes) (version 2) | ecosystem: Environmental > Terrestrial > Soil > Grasslands ... | reverse complement strand
CAATTTCACCACAGCCGCGTCGAACTACAGATTTTGCCACAGCGGATAATGCCACGTGCCGACCTCTCACTAACGCGGGCGGAGCTCAATGCCTTCCGTCGCGGGCTTAACACGCCGGCGAAGATCCAGTACTTTCTCGATCACATCCCGTACAACATCGAGGCCGACGGTGACACCTTCCGATCGCCACGCCGGGTGCTGCGCGATCGCACCGCCAATTGCATCGAAGGCGCCGTGCTGGCGGCCGCGGCCCTCCGAGTGGGGGGCGATCCGCCGCTGATCATGGACCTGACCGCGGTGCGCGACGAGGACCACGTGATCGCCGTCTTCAGGCGCCAGGGATTGTGGGGCGCCATCGGCACCAGCAAATTCACCGGGCTGCGCTACCGCGAGCCCGTGTACCGCACGCTGCGCGAGCTCGCCATGTCGTATTTCGAGCACTACTACAACCTGGCCGGGGAGCGCACCCTCCGTGGCCACGGCCGCCCCGTCAACCTGGCCCGCTTCGACCGGCTTCACTGGATGACCTCGGAGGACGATCTCTGGCCGATTGCCGAGCATCTGGAGCGCATTCCCCACCGGGCCCTGCTGACGCCCGCCGCCGGCCGGCAGCTGACCCGCCTCGACGCCAGGCTCAGGGCCGCCGGCCTGCTGCATCACCCCACCGCTGGGCCGGGACGAGCTCCGCGGCCTCCCGCACGCGCCCGGCGCCGTGATTGACATTATCGGTACCACTTGTTAAAGTAGCGAAACTATCATTCATTGGGCACGGCAAAAAGCGCCGTGCGGCGGCGTCCGATCGGAGGAAGGGATGAGAAAAGGCGCAGCGGAACCAGATATTCCCCTGGAGGCGGTTCAGTCGCTCCTGACGAGGGTGATCTGGCAGGCGGTCGCGGATCTCAGCGTCGAAAACTACCGGACTGAGGCGGAGCGCTTTTTTGCCGGCGAGACCTTCGTCGAATACTGCGACATCCTGGGGTGGAACGTCCGCCGAGCGCGGGACAGCCTGGGGCGGTTCGTCGACAGCGGCAGCCGCATCTCCGGCAATCACTTGCTAACGGCGGCCGATCTCGCGGCCCAGCACATCCAGCCGGCACAGGCGGTCGCGGGCTAAGCAACCGGCTGCTCGCGTTTGGCCGTCGCCAAAACCAGGGTGGCAACCCGCTACACTGGAGGCGACAATCCGATGAACCTCCTCCTTGTCGAGGACGAGCGGAAGCTCTCGACGCTGCTCAAGCAGCTCCTGGAGGACGAGCGCTATGCCGTCGATATCGCGCTGGACGGCGAACGAGCCCAGGAGCTTGCCGAGACAGCCCGCTACGACGCCATCATCCTCGACCTGATGATCCCCAAGAAAGATGGCATGGAAGTCTGCCGCTGGCTGCGCCAGAACCGCATCCAGACGCCGGTCATCATGCTGACGGCGCGCAACCAGATCCATGACCGGGTCGCCGGCCTCGACGCCGGCGCCGATGACTATCTGCCCAAGCCGTTTGCCTTCGAGGAGCTCCTGGCGCGGCTTCGAGCACTGATGCGCCGTGAGCAGAAGAACGGCCACGCCAACCGCTTGCAGGTGGCCGACCTCGTGCTCGACCTCAAGACCCACCAGGTGCGGCGCGGCGACACCCCGATCGAGCTGACCGCCCGAGAGTTCGCCCTGCTCGAATTCTTGATGCGCAATCCCAACCAGGTGCTGACCCAGGCGCAGATCGCCGAGCGCGTCTGGGATTACAACTTCGAGGGCACTACGAACCGCGTTGCCGTCTACATCTCCTACCTGCGTGACAAGATCGACGAGGGCCGTTCCCCGAAGCTCATTCAGACGGTGTATGGCGTCGGTTACCGGCTGTCGGGTTGATGTTCCGGGGCGCGCTAGCGCGCCTGGCGGCCCAATACTTCGTTCTGCTCGTCCTGATCCTCGGGTGCTTCGACCTGATCGTCTACTTCACCGTATCGGAGGCGCTCCAGACCAAGGCCGATAACGACCTCCGGCTGGCGATCGGACAAGCCAATAAGGACTTCGCGGTCACCGGCGACACGGTGACATTCAATGGGCAGGGACTGCTCGATCCAAGCGTCGCCGACACGTTCATCCGGGTGCTCGACATCAAGGGCCAGGAACAGGGTCAGCCGCGCCCCGAGCTCAAGAAGCTCTTCAATGACCCGAGCCTGAGCGCCCCGATCGCCGCCGCCAAGGCCGGCCGGACGGTAGACACCCGCGTCTCGAATGCCACCGACCTCTATGTGGTCGATACCAGGCCCATCCTGAACCCGAAGTCCCACAAGGTCGTGGGCGTGCTGCAGGTGGCGCAGCCGGTCTCCTGGGTCGACGATGCCCTCTCCGGCCTGGTCCGGCAGCTCGTCGTGGCCTCGGCGATCGGCATCTTGCTCGGCGCCCTCGCCTCATTGCTGATGGCGAGCCGGTCATTGCGGCCGATCAGCCGTGCCTTCCAGCGCCAGCGAGAGTTCGTGGCGGATGCGTCCCACGAGCTGCGAACGCCACTGACCCTGATCCGCACCAACGTGGAAGCCTGGCTCAGACGGGCGAACGGATCGAACCGGGCGTATGCATCGAGCATCGTCGAGGAGGTAGAGCAGCTGAGCCGCATCGTCGGCGACCTGACCACGCTCGCCCTGGCCGACGCCAAACAGCTCCGCATCGACCGCGAGCCCGTCGAATTGAACGACGTCGTCCGGGACCTCATGACGCAGACCGAGCCATTGGCGGAGGAGCGGGGCGTGCGCTTGCGGCCGGATCTCAACGGTGGCGTTCGGGTGGAGGCTGACCTGCTGCGCGTCCGCCAGCTGCTGCTCATCCTGATCGACAATGCGATGACCCATACGCCGTCCGGCGGCGAGGTCTCGGTCGGCGTCATCCGCCGCGATGGCCGGGCCCGCGTCACCGTGGCCGATAACGGCGACGGCATCCCATCGGCAGACTTACCGCATATCTTCGAGCGCTTCTATCGGGCGGACAAGGCCCGCACCCGGGAGAACGGCGGGAGCGGACTCGGCCTCGCCATCGCCAAGTGGATCGTCGATGCCCACAACGGCGAGATCGTCGTCAAGAGCGCCGAAGGCAAGGGCACCGAGGTCGCCGTCAGCCTTCCGGTGCTGGACTAACGCCCCGACGCTTGAACTGGTGCCCTATTCGACCTTGATTTCGCGGACCGGTCGCAGGGTCAACAAAGCGATCAGGTAGAAGGCGGTCACGATCGCGAACATCACCCGGTAACCGGCTGTGCTCGTGCGGTTGTTATTCACCGCGTCGATGATCGGCCCGAGGATGGGCCTGGCAATGAAGCCGGCGCTGGCGGTGGCGATATTCGACACGCCCATGTAGCGGCCAGCCTCGGCCTTGGGAATCAGGTCGGTCATGAAGGCCCAATCGACCGAGAGGAAGATGCCGAGCGAACCGCCAACGACGATCCCGAAGGCGAGAATCCACGGCAGGTTCGGGGCGAAAATCAGGCAGGCAGCCCCGATGGCCCCGATGACGCAGGCAGCCGCCACCAGCCGTTTCTTGCCGTAACGCTCGGCGAGAAAGCCAGCGGTCATCGCCAGCACGGCTGCGAAGACCACCACCACGGCCTGCAACGCACTTGAATAAAGGGAGGCCTTGCCTTCCGAGTAATTGAAGGTGAACCGGATGAAGTTGAAGGCGTAAGTGGAAATCCCAACCACGCCCATCAGGAAAAACAACCGTGACACCATCAGCCAGGCGAAGTCCCGATACCGCCGGGCGTCGATGGCGAAACTGAGCAGGATCGATCGTCCAACTGGGTGGCTGGAGACGGAGGTCCGCCGCCGATCCGGCACGCCGAAGATCACCAGCGCGCCGGCGATGGCGATCACCAGTGGGAGGGTCAGAATCGCGAGCCGAACATGGTGGGTCGGAATTAGCAGGGCGCCGACGACGAGGAAGCCGAAGATCGTGCCGACCATGTTCATCAGGCCGTAATAGCCGGACGCTTCCCCGCGCTGGTCGGCCGGGACCTGGTCCGGCAGCATCCCCTGGTAGGGGCCCTGGGCGGTGTTGGATGCCATCTGGAAGAGGACATAAACGAACAGGAGCGCCCAGTAGGAGGTGACGAAGGCGATCAGCGTGAGGAAGATGACGTCACCGACCACGCCAATCGCGATGAAGGGCCGGCGCCGGCCCACCCGGAAGCTGCTGTTGTCACTGAGGGCCCCGATCGCAGGCTGCCAGACGATGGCGAAGGCGGCGCCGATGGTATCCAAGAGCGACACGTAGGTGTTGACGTCCAGCGGAATTGCCAGGGATCCGAGATGGACCGTCATCGGATCGGTGAAGCGGGCGACGAGCAGCGGGATGATGTTGCCGCCCAGCGGCTGCATGGTGTAGGCAATGGCGAACCAGAAGCTGCTGAGCACCAGCATGCCCCGCCAGGAAATCCGCTCCCGGACGGCGGTCTCCGTCAGCGTCCGCAGCCAGCGGGACTTCGATGGGACGACGGTGCTCGCCATGGCGCGGAGTGTAACCCGTAGATCGGTGATTTGTTACGGTACGAGCCGATGGGCCGTTCGAAGATCACGGTGGTCGGAGCCGGCAATGTCGGCGCCACCCTCGCGCAGCGACTCGCCGAGCGCGGCTACGCCGACATCGTCCTGGTCGACATCGTGGAAGGACTGCCGCAGGGTAAGGCGCTCGATATGCTGCAGGCCGGGCCGATCGTCGGGTACGACTCGCGGGTCAGCGGTACCAACGGCTACGAGGAAACGGCCGGATCGGCCATCTGCGTGATCACATCGGGAGTTCCGCGCAAGCCGGGGATGTCACGCGACGATCTGGTGAAGACCAACATGAGCATCGTGCGCGGGGTGACCGAGGAGTTGGTCCGGCGCTCGCCCGACACGACGCTGATCGTCGTCAGCAATCCGCTGGATGCGATGGCCCAACTGGCGCTGGAGGTCAGCAAATTTCCTCGGGAGCGTGTCATCGGCATGGCCGGGGTCCTCGATACGGCCCGCTTCCGCACTTTCATCGCGCAGGAGCTCAACGTGTCCATCCACGATGTGCAGGCGTACGTGCTTGGAGGGCATGGTGACACGATGGTGCCGCTGGCCCGTCTGTGCACGGTGGCCGGTATCCCGATCACCAAGCTGATCAAGCCGGATCGCATCGAGGCGATCGTGCAACGCACCAGGGATGGTGGCGCCGAGATCGTCAACCTGTTGAAATCCGGCAGCGCCTACTACGCGCCCTCGGCCGCCGTCGCGCAGATGGTCGACGCCATCATGCTGGACCGGAAGCAGGTCATGCCGTGTGCCGTGCGGCTGGACGGTGAATACGGAATTCGCGGTCTCTTCGTCGGCGTCCCGGTCAAGCTCGGCGCCGGCGGCGCGGAACAGATCATCGAGCTGGATCTCACGGACGATGAGCGCACGGCGTTGCGGCACTCCGCGGACTCCGTGGAAGAGCTCGTCGGCGTCATGGGCATTTAGCTCGCGACCGCCCCTGCCGGTATCCTGTAAGAGGTGACCATCGAGATTCGCAGCGGCTACATCCCCGACTCGAAACGATTGATCGACAACCCGACCGCCGAAGCTCTCCGCGAGTTGACCGCCCGGATGCCAAACGCGCGGCGCACCATCTACGACAACTACAACGTGCAGACGCGGGTGGACGCCCGCAGCACCAAGAGCACGTACATCGTCACCGACCGGCCTGAGGAGCACACCGCGCAAACCGTGACCCCGGATGAAGGCCGGAAATGGGCGAAGCTCCAGGACGAGTACATTCGCGACCAGGAGATGGTGCTGCTCGATGGCGTCATCGGGAACGACCCGACTTTCCTGACACCGGCCCGCCTCATCATCGAAGCGCGCAACGCCAACATCGCCGGCATGCAGCGGCATCTGTACTACCCCCCCGGCGGCGGCCGGCAGCCGGAAGTCACGATGATCTACACGCCGAACCTCACGGCGCCTGGCTACCCGAACGACCGGGCGATTTTTGTCGACCTCGAAGCGGGCATCACGCGGGTCTTCACCTCCGACTACTTCGGTGAATCGAAGAAGGGCGGGCTTCGCATGTGGAACAAGAAGGTCTATGACGCCGGCGGGCTCGCCATGCATGCCGGCTGCAAGGTCATCCCAGTTGGAAAGGAGCAGCGCGTCGTCCTGATCGTGGGACTCAGCGGAACAGGCAAGACGACCACGACCTTCACCAGGCAGAACAACTCCAAGCCGGTGCAGGATGACTTCATTGCGCTGATGCCGAAAGGAAAAATCCACGGCACCGAGAACGGCTGCTTTGCGAAGACCTTCAGCCTGGATCCAAAACACGAGCCAACCATCTACGGCGCCGTGACCAAGCGGGAAGCCTACCTCGAGAACGTGTCCCAAAAGGAGGACCGAGGGCCCGTCGACTTCTACGACGCGAGCTATACGCAGAATGGCCGCGCCACCTTCGAGCTGTCGGCACTGGGCTGGGTGGAAGACGCCCGCAAGATCGGGCCGGCCGACATCCTCCTGATTCTCAATCGCAACGAAAACATCATCCCCGGGGTGGCGCGGCTGGACTCGGAGCACGCGGCCGCCTACTTCATGCTGGGGGAAACCCAGGGTACGTCTGCCGGCGGCAAGGAGGAGATGGGCAAGGCGCTGCGCGTGCCGGGCACCAACCCCTTCTTCCCACTGCGCCACGAGCAGCAGGGCAATCGGTTCCTCGAGTTGCACCGGTCGCGCCCGTTCGAGGTGTACCTGATGAATACCGGACGCGTCGGAGGCCCGGACGGGTCCCCCAATAGCAAGAAGCTCACGATCGAGTTCTCCAGCGCGATTGTCAAAGCGATCGCGGAAGACACGATTACCTGGACGCGGGATTCCGACTTCGGCTACGAGGTTGCGGAGGGCGTCCCGGACGTCGACGATGTCGAGGTCCTGCAGCCGAAGCGGCTTTACGAACGCACCGGGCGGGGTGACGACTACCGGGCGATCGTCCAGCGCTTCAAACAGGAGCGGGTCGCGGAATTGCAGAAGTATCCAGGGCTCGACCAGGAGATCGTCGCGGCCATTCGCTGACGCCGGCGCGACGCGCTCGCAACTCTAGGCTTCGGCTTCGCCCAGGCGCCGGCCGTAGTAGTAGGCGGCGACGATCAGCACCACGACGATAATCGCCAGCGGGACGGTAAACGGACCGAGCACGCTGGCGACCCGCTCATAGTTTTGGCCCAGCTTGTAGCCGGCGTAGGCCAGGGCAAGATTCCACGGAATAGCGCCCAGGACCGTCGCCACCGTGAACGGCACGACGCTGATCCGGGAGAGCCCGGCGGGAAACGAAATATAGGTTCGGATCACGGGGAGCAGCCGGCCGGCGAAGACGGCGAGCAGGCCCCATCGCTCGAAGAAACGGTTCGCCAGGCGGAGATGCCCGGCTGTCAACCCCACCTTCCGACCAGGGCCGAGGATCAGGACCTCGCCGTAACGACGCACCAGCAGGTAGGCGACCAGCGAACCAAGGAGGTTGCCGGCGCTGGCCGCAATCACCACGCCGATGAACGACAGCTTTCCCTGCGACGCGAGGGCGCCGCCTAAGGGGACCACGATCTCACTCGATATCGGGATTCCCGCGCTTTCCGCCGTCATCGTCAGAAAGATCGCCAGCAGGCCGCCTGCGCTGATCAACTGAATGAGCCAGTGCGACATCGCGCGAAGCCTAGCAGCTACCTTGGAGCCAGAGTGCGCAGACGAAGCCCGATTGATGTGGCCGATGGCGCGCTCGGCCAGGTGGTCGAGCGGTTGACCAGGTCACACCATCGTCGACGGCTTCGGCGGGTGGGCGCGAGCGCCGCGATCGATCCCGGCCCCGGCCTCTGGGCCGGTGGCGATCCACCGCCGCGCGCCGGTAATGCCTTCGATGTCCTGATCGACGGCGCCGACGCGTTGCAGGCGATGGCGCGTGCCATCGCAGAGGCGCGATCGTCAGTGCACATCACCGGCTGGCATATCACGCCCGACTTCGCTATGACTCGCGGTGAGCGTCCAACCATCGTGCGCCAGCTGCTGGCCGACGTCGCCACCCGCATCCCGGTTCGGGTGCTGATCTGGGCGGGAGCGCCGGTCCCAGCGCTGCGGCCCTGGCGCGGCGATCTGCGCAAAGTTCGCGAGCAGCTCATGGCCGGGACGCGAATCCGATGTGCGCTCGATGCGCGCGAGCGGCCAATGCATTGCCACCACGAGAAAACAATCGTCGTCGATGGCCGCATCGCGTTCGTCGGCGGCATCGACCTCACCAGCTTCAACGGCGACCGATGGGATACCCAGCGCCACCCAGCTCGTGGCGCGCTCGGCTGGCATGATGCGGCGGCTCGGATCGCCGGACCGGCGGTGCAGGACGTCGCTGACAGCTTCGCAATGCGCTGGCAAGCGATTACCGGCGAAACGCTGCCGCCAGTCCAGCAGCCTGAGGCCGCCGGAGAGATCGAGGTGCAAGTCGTCCGCACCGTACCGAACGGCATGTACCGCCAGCGACCTCACGGCGACTTTCGGATTCTCGAGTCATATCTGCGGGCATTGAGAGCTGCGCGAAGTTTCATCTACCTCGAAAATCAGTTTCTCTGGTCGCCGGAGATCGTTGCCGTGCTGCGCGACAAACTGACGCGACCGCCATCCAATGACTTCCGGCTGGTTCTTGTGCTTCCGGCAAGGCCCGACAAGGGTGGTGACGATACGCGCGGGCAGCTCGGAACCCTGGTGCAGGCCGACGGGGATGCCGGGCGGCTCCTGGCCTGCACGCTGTACGCGGTTGGCGGCGATCGCGACTGGCCGGTCTATGTCCACGCAAAGGTTGGCATCGTCGATGACGCCTGGATGACGATCGGGTCAGCCAACTTGAACGAGCACTCCCTCTTCAACGACACCGAGATGAACCTTGTCACCTGTGACGGCGAACTCGTCCGGGACACGCGACTCCGGCTCTGGGCGGCGCACCTGGAGCTCTCACCGCAGGATTTGGCCGATAACCCGACAACCATCATCGACCGTAAGTGGAAGCCGCGGGCCGAAGAACAAGGGGAGCGTCGCAAGCGAGGAGCGCGGTTCACCCATCAGCTCACGACCCTTCCGGGCGTTTCTCGGCGGTCGCGGCTCCTGCTGGGCCCGCTCCAGGGGCTGGTGGTCGACGCCTAACGGTTGCGCTCGTTGCGCACGAACAGTGCCGTCCCGACCACCAGGAAGGCGACGAACATCCCGGCCATCACCGCGAGGTCCACGATGGGGGGATCCAGCACGGTCCGCGGGAACTCCGGTCGCCCCGCGTAGAATGCGCCGCGCGCCAGGTCGACCGCATAGCGCATCGGGGAGATTCGCGAGAGGATTTCCAGGTACGGAGGGAGGACCTTGATCGGGTTGAAAATCCCGGCGAGGAAGAACTGCGGCAGCATCACGAAGGTGAACACCTGCCCGGCCATCTCCTGACTGCTCAGGTTGGACAAAACCAGGACGCCGAACGCGCCGCCGAGCAGGCAGATCAGCAGGCCGGCGATCACCAGGCCAAAAACCTCGGCGGCATTGGCGCGGATGCCGACGATGAACGCGAAGGCGAGGATGGCGGCAGCCTGCGGAAGGGCGACCAGGGACTCTCCCAGGATCTTGCCGATGATGATCGAATACCGCGAGATCGGTGAGACGAACATCTCCTGGCTGAAATCGTTCTCGCGATCGCTGATCAGTGACATGACGCCCTGTGACGTGGTCTGAAAGAGCGTCTGTCCAAACACGCCGGTGAATGTGAAGACGAGGAAATTGAAGCCGACGTTGCGGCCCAGGTTCGACTGCAGGCTGCCGCCCAACACGCCGATCAGAAGCAACGGAAACACCAACGTCGTCACCATCCGCGGGCGGTCGCGGAGCAGCTTCATCAGGTCGCGCTGGGCGATCGCCAGGATCGGCCCGATCTCACTCATCACGGGTGCCGATGATGGAGAGGTAGGCGTCCTCGAGCGAGGGCTGATGGACGCTCACCAGCGAGAGCGGCGTGTCGATCGCTTTGAGCAGCTGATGCGCGCTCCCGCCGTCCAGGCCAATCTTGAACAGCGGCGTCTCGGTGAATGTCAATCCTCGAGCCTGCAGCTCGGTGCGGAGGCGGTCGCGGTCGTCGGCATCGATCAGGACGTGCTCGCTGACGAGCTCGGACTTGATCTGTGACGGTGCCCCGAAGGCCACGATCCGCCCCCGATTGATGATGCACACGCTGTCGGCGCCCTCCGCCTCCTCCAGGTAATGGGTGGTCAGAAACACGGTCGTGCCGGCGGCCTGAACGCTGCGCAGGTAGTCCCACAGGTTCCGCCGGCCGTTGGTATCGAGACCACGAGTCGGCTCGTCGAGAAAGAGGACGTCGGGTCGATGCATCAGGCTGCGGATGATCTCGAGTTTTCGGCGGGTCCCGCCGGACAGTGTCTTGATCGGCCGGAAGACGTCCGTCTCGATGTTGAGCAGAGCTGCCAGCTCACGGACCTGCCTGCGGTAGGCCTCCGGCATCAAGCTGAAACGTGGGCGGTACGGATAGAGCCGGTACAGCACCGCGTGGAACCGAATGTTCTCCTCGCCGGTGAGGTTCATGTCGAGACTGGGGTTTTGAAAGATGATGCCCACCCTGGCACGAACGGCGCTGGCCTGCGCCACCACGTCGTAGCCGGCGATCCGGACTCGTCCCGACGACGGCCCCAGGGTTGTGGTCAGGATGGAGATCGTCGTCGTCTTCCCCGCGCCGTTGGGACCGAGGAACGCGAAGAACTCCCCCTTGCGCACCGTGAAGCTGATGCCGTCGACCGCGTTCGCCTTGCCCTTGCGATAGCGCTTGACGAGGTTATCGACCTCGACGATCGCGGCGTCGTTCGCCGCTGACGCGACGCTCTCCCTCAGCTCTCCCACTGGGAGACGGGCAGGAAGTACGGGTAGATGTTGCAGCGCCACCCAATCAGGGGATGCACGCCTAACCGGCCCGGCGGGTCCCCATCGGGAAACGGTTGCCGCACCTCCTGCCAGTTGGGCTGGCCGTTGCATTGCGGGCATCGCACCGGCGGCCGAAGCTCTTCCATGCATGAGCTATGGTACCGACATGAAGCTGCTGGGATTTCAGATTCCGAATTACACCTTCCCGGGTGTATCGAATGAAAAGCTGTTCGATCACGTCGCCATGCTCGCCAGTACGGCCGAGCGGGCGGGCTTCGACGCGGTCTTCGTGATGGATCACTTCTATCAGCTGCCGAACATCGGACCACGGACCGATCCGATGCTGGAGGGCTACACGGTTCTGGCTGGGATCGCCGCACGCACCACGAAGGTCCGGCTCGGCACGCTGGTGACCGGCGTGACCTACCGCAACCCAGCTTTTCTCGCGAAGGCGGTGACGACCCTGGACATCGTCTCAGCCGGACGGGCGATCCTCGGGATCGGCGCTGCCTGGAATGAGGATGAGCATCGCGGCTACGGCTACGAGTTTCCGCCGGTCGGCGAACGCATCAGCCGGCTCGAGGAGGCGCTCCAGATCTGCCGGGCGATGTTCCGAGAGGACGCGCCGACATTCGAGGGACGCTACTACCGCGTCCAGGGGGTGCTCAATTTCCCACGTCCGATTCAGCCCAACGGCCCGCCGATCCTCATCGGTGGCGGCGGCGAGCAGCGGACCCTCAAGCTGGTGGCGCAATATGCCGACATCTGCAACATCTTCGGCGACCCGGTGATGGTGCGACATAAGATGGACGTCCTCGAGAAGCACTGCGAGACCGTTGGCCGTGATCCGAGCACGATCGTCAAGACTCGGCTGGGCAGCCTGATCATCCGTGAAAGTGACGCGGAAGCCCGCCGATTGCTAGAGCAGGTCTACAACCGGCCGGGGATTGACAAAGAGCGCGTCCGCATGAGCTTTACGGCAGGCAGCCCCGATCACGTTGCCGAGGAGACCCAGAAATTGCTTGACGCCGGCCTTGACGGGTTGATCTTCAATATGCCGCACATGGAGGATCCAGCAGCGATTGAACTGGCCGGCCGGACCCTTGCCGGTCTGAGGCAGCCCGCCGCCACCCGGTAGATGCCCGAGGAGCACCTCTACTCGATCACAGAAGCCGCGGAAAAGCTTGGCGTCTCGCCGGCGACGATCGCGACCTGGATCCGGCTCGGCATCGCCAGGGCGAGCCGGCAGGACGAGCTCGGGCGAAATCGCTATACCGATGCCGACCTGGTCGAGATGGAGCGGCGGTTCCAGGAACGGCAAGCGCGAAAGCGCGGACTCAGCCGCTGAGCGCAGAGCCGGTGCGCCGCGGGCGGCTCGTACAATACGAAAGCCCTTCGGGTGGGGAGAGGAGAAGGAATGCAGGCACGGCTGGTAGACACGGCCGCCGAGAAGGTGGAGGCGGACGCCCTGCTCCTGCCGATCTTCGAGGGTCAGACGGCGGTCCCCAAAGAAGCGGTGGCCCTGGACAAGAAGCTCAAGGGCGCCGTCGAGCAGTTGCTCAAGGACCGTGAATTCCGCGGCAAGTTCATGGAGCTGGCGCCGATCCATAATCTCAGCACGCTGCCCAGCCGCTGGACGGTACTGGTGGGCATCGGAAAGGTCGACCAGCTCGACATGGTGCGGCTGCGCAATGCCCTGCAGGCCGCCGGCCGAACCCTGCGCCGGCGCGGCCACCGCCGACTCGCGGTCGTGCTGCCCAAGGAGGTGGCGGCCAGGGCCGGTGCCGCCGAGCTAGCGCGGGCCGCGACGGAGGGGATCGGCCTCAGCAACTTTGACGCAGGGTCGCTCAAGACCCGGCCCGAGCATGCCGTCACGCCCATCGAGTCGCTGGCGATTATCGGGCTCGACGGGGACAAGACAGCGTCTGCCGCGGTCAAGGATGCAATCGTTCTCGCTGAGGCGACCAACCGCATCCGCGATTGGGTGAACACGCCGGCGAACGCGTTCACGCCGACCGTGTTCGCGGAGACAGTGAAGGCGGCAATCAAGGGGAGCGGCCTCGACGTCAAGGTGCTCGACATGGACGACATGCGCCGCCTGAAGATGGGCGCCCTGCTCGCGGTGGCGCGCGGCTCCGACGAGCCCGCCAGGATGATCGTCCTCCGATACAGCGGAGGCCGAAAGGGTAGCCCGACGCTGGCACTGGTCGGCAAGGGCATCACGTTCGACAGTGGTGGGATCTCGATCAAGCCGTCCCTGAACATGGAGAAGATGAAGTCCGACATGGGCGGCGGCGCCGCCGTGGTTGGCGCCATGCTGGCGATCGCCGAGCTCAAGCCCAGGATCAACGTCACGGGCATAGTCCCGACCACCGAGAACATGCCGTCGGGCAAGGCGATCAAGCCGGGCGACGTAGTGACCGGCTCCGGCGGCAAGACCATCGAGATCATCAACACCGATGCCGAGGGGCGGCTCATTCTTTCCGACGGCATCACGTATGCCATCAACGAGGGCGCGACCCATATCGTCGACATCGCCACGCTCACCGGATCGATTGCGCGAACGCTCGGTCCGCTCGCGATCGGTGCCTTCGGAAACGACGCGGCACTCATGGACCTGGTGCGCCAAGCGGCCGACCTGGCCGGGGAGCGCGTCTGGGAACTTCCCACCTGGGCAGACTACGACGGGTTGATCGACAGCGAGATTGCTGACATCAAGAATTCAACGGTCCCATGGGCGGGGGCAACGACGGCCGCGCTGTTCCTGCGCGAGTTCGTGGACGGCCGGCCCTGGGTGCATCTCGATATCGCTGGCAGCGCCTGGCAGGACGCGCCGGAGCTGAGGACGGTTCCGAAGGGCCCGACCGGGTCCGGGGTGCGGCTGATGGCACACCTGGCGCTGCTGCTCGCCGATCGATAACCCGCGGCCCTGTGTCTCCCATCTACGAGCTGGCCGACCGCTACGTCGACCGGTCGGCGGTCCTGGACCCGATCCTGGCGACCTCGCGCGGGGTCATCGGCCACGACGCCGAGATGACCGACTATTCCCCGGAGGCCCAGTCGGCACGGGCCTCGTTGGAGAAGGAGACCCTCGCCGAATTGTCGCGACTTCGGCCGCTCACGGCGGCCGATCGTATCGCCGCCGATGTGATGCGCGAGCGCTTACAGATCGCGGTCGACCAGTACGAAGCCGGTGAGCGCCTGCGTGACCTGCGCATCGTCGGCAGCCCATACCAATCGATCCGGCAGTGTTTCGACCTGATGGCGACGTCCACGCATCAAGACTGGGAAATTATCGCGACCCGGATGGAGGCGGTACCGGGGGCGCTGCGCAGCTTCGAGGCGGCGTTGCGCGAGGGCGCCGGCCGCGGCGTGGTGGCGGCGCGGCGCCAGGCGCTCTCCTGCGCCGAGCAGGGTGCAACCTGGAGCGGCCAGAAGCAGACTCCGGCGTTTTTTCCATCGATGATCAGCCGGTTTCAGGCGGCCCACGACGGCGGCGACATCCTCCGAGCCCGACTCGAGTCCGCGGCCGCCAAAGCCTCCGAGGCGTATGCGGAGGCGGCTCATTTCCTCCGCGAGGATTACGCGCTGAAGGCCGCGGCGCGCGACGCGGTTGGATCGGAACGCTACCAGCTCTGGGCTCGGGCGTTTCTCGGCTCGGCGATCGACCTGACGGAGGCATATCAGTGGGGTTGGGAAGAGCTGCACCGGATCGAGGAGCGGATGGCCCTGGTCGCCGAGCGGATACTCCCGGGTGAATCGCTGGCCGCCGTCGTCCATCGGCTGGAGACCGATCCGGCGCGGTCGATCGATGGCGTGGAGACCTTTCGTCGCTGGCTCCAGGACCTGATGGATCGAACCATCGCCGAGCTCGACGGCACACACTTCGACATTCCCGAGCCCGTCAAGCGGGTCGAGGCCATGATTGCACCGCCGGGCGGCGCAGCGGCGATGTACTACACGCGGCCCTCGGAAGATTTCAAGCGACCCGGCCGGACCTGGTACCCGACCCTGGGGAAGACGCGGTTCCCGTTGTGGGGCGAAGTGTCGACCGCCTATCACGAGGGCGTTCCCGGGCACCATCTCCAATTGGCGCAGCTCACTTACCGGGCTGCCGAGCTCAGTCGCTTCCAGCGCCTGGCAGCGGCGATCCCGGGCTGTACCGAGGGCTGGGCGCTCTACGCCGAGCGCCTGATGGGCGAGCTCGGCTACCTGCAGAATCCCGACTACGAGCTGGGCATGCTGCGGGCCCAGGCCTTTCGCGCCATGCGGGTCATCGTGGATATCGGCGTCCATCTCGAGCTGACGATCCCGACCCATGAGGCGTATCACGGCGGCGAGACCTGGAAGCCCGACCTGATGTTGGCGTTCGCGGTCGAGCATGGCCATGAGCCCGAAGACTTCCTGCGAAGCGAAGTGGATCGATACCTGGGGTGGCCCGGCCAGGCCATCTGCTACAAGCTCGGCGAGCGTGCCTGGCTGGCGATCCGGGAGCAGGCCCGCGAACGGGCCGGCAAGAGCTTCGACCTCAAGCGGTTTCACAGCCGTGCGCTCAATCTCGGCCCCATGGGCCTCGCCCAGCTGGAACGCGAGGTGGCGCGGGCTTAGCGCTTCGCCCAGCCGGGATCGGGGTAGCGGGGGCGGGCGCTGGCGATCTCGGGTGGCCAGATCAGCACGGTCTGACCCGCCTGGACCTGCTGGACGTAAACCGGCTTGACCGCGTTCGCCCCGCGATCATCGAACTTGATTTCGCCATAGAAGGTGTTGAGGTCGATATCGGTCAGCGCCTTGCGCACCTGATCCGGTGCGATCGAGGCGGCCCTTTCGATCGCCACCTCGAGCGTGAGGCAAGCGGCGGTCGCGGCGGCTGCGTGCTGGTCGGGCAAGTGTCCAAACCGAGCCGCGTAGGCGAGCGAGTAGTGAAAGCTGTCCAGGAAATAACTCGTGCGGTTGCGGGCGGCCGGCGCCCACTGGGTTGTCCCGACGGCATAGTTCGCCGACTTCCGCAGGACGGCGGTGAAGCGCGAGGCGCCGGGACCATCGCTGAAGGCGAGGAGCTTGGGCTGCACGTTCAACTGCTGAGCTTGCTGGATCGTCCGAATGCTCTCCGCCTGGTGGCCGACTTCGAGCAGGAGGTCGAGGCCGGCGCCGGCGGCCGTCCTGAGCTCGTCGCTCAGGTCGTTGACGCCGGATGGATAGCTCGTGCCGTAGACGAGATTGAGGCCCTTCGCCTGGACGTAGCCGGCGGTGGCATTCGCCACCTCGGCTGAGAGGCTATCGCTGGCGAAGAGAATGGCCACGGACTGGGGCTTCGGGTCCTGCGCCAGCGCCATGTCAATCACGCCCTGCAGCTGGCGGCTGCGTGGGGCGGCCACACTGAAGAACCAGTGGTAGTGGCTGTTGAAGATGGCGTCCGAGGAGGCGCCGCTGCTGACCATCGGAACCTGGTGCTGCTCGCCGACTCCAGCGGCCCGCGCGGCGGTGGCGTCGTTGGTGGCGCCGAGCAGTAAGGTGTCGTGATTCTGAGAGATGAGTTGCTCAGTCGTCGATGCGGCGATGGACGGGCGGCTCTGATCATCCGCGATATCGATGTTCAGCGGGTGGCCCTTGCCCTTCACGGTGACGCCACCCTTGCCGTTGATCCAGTCCTGACAAAAGAGGTAGCCCTCTTTAGCCATTTGCCCGCT
>Ga0209267_1001371_pt1 | contig 16605 bp, 14 predicted proteins | sample GraSoiAngelo_137_FD_185894 | JGI IMG/M metagenome (GOLD analysis project Ga0209267, IMG submission 185894) | Grasslands soil microbial communities from the Angelo Coastal Reserve, California, USA - 14_0929_09_30cm (SPAdes) (version 2) | ecosystem: Environmental > Terrestrial > Soil > Grasslands ... | reverse complement strand
GCCGGCTTTGCCATGGATAGCACGACGCTGACGCGAACATTGGGGCTACTGCGAAAACAGGGCTGGGTTCACTCGAGGCGTGGAAAGGACCGACGGGAACGCCTGTTCCGCCTGACGGGGGCAGGCAGCCGACAGATGGCCATGGCTCAACGGCACTGGGAGCAGGCGGAACGGAGGCTGCGAAAGGAACTCGGGGATACCGGCTGGAAGAATATGAAAGAGACGGTATCTCGAATGACGGAAGCCGGGATGCGGGCGTAATTGTTCGTAACCATAAAGATGTATATACATCTAACTAGCCAGCGAAAGGAGTCGGTGATGAAAATTCCAATTTATTTCTGCGCTGTGCTACTCCTGGCGGTTTCCCTGGCCACGCTGCGAGGAGCGCCATCCTCGGAAAGCAGCGGAGTTGAGTCGTCCTCCGCCTCACGTGGCCAGGAGCTCCAATACCTGAAGGCTGTAAACCGCGTCGGGCCACCGCAAGATCCACAGTTGCTGTTTCTGCTCATGGCGCAGTACTCGAACGCCAACCTGCAGGGTGAGGGTGCGGAGTTCTTCTCGGCGCGACTGAAGGAATTCGGTCCCCAGTTGACGGACGCTTAAAAGGCTCTGTATCTGAGCGCCATCGGATTGTTGCGAGCCCAACACGCATCCACCGTCTCGTTGTGGCACCGCATCGGCTACGTGAAAGACACCCTGGCCATCCTGGATCAAGCCAAGCAGCTTTCCGGAGGGCGAGTCTTCGTTGTGAACTGGATTGCCGGCATTGTCCATACCGAACTTCCAAACTTTTTCGGTCAGAGAACGGCAGCGCAGGATGAGTTAGCCTGGTGCCTGAAAAACGCTGACAAAGCGCCTCATGCGGGTTGGTTGCGGGAAGTCTATTACCACCTCGGAAAGCTGGCTCTTGCTGACGGGGAACAGGCCCAGGCACAGGGCTATCTGCGGCGGAGCGGCTACCAGGGTTTTGACAGGCCGGTTACGCTGGTCACTCCTTTTTCGGAAGACCTCGCTTCGGGGCATGCCTTTGCGCCGCGGCGCATTGCCGAGATCGTGCCGGGCCGCGTCTATGCGCTCTCGGGTTTCGAGTTCACGGAGTACTATTTTGTGGTTTCCGATGACGGGAGGCAGTTGATCGGCATCGACGCCGGTACACGAGCGGATGCGGCCAAGGTTGCCTACGAGGCGCTCGGAGCGTACGCGCCCAGTCTTCCGGAACTGACAACCGTCTTCATTACGCACTCCCACTGGGACCACGTTGGCGGCCACAAATATTTCCGCGCCCTGAATCCGCGCCTGCGGTTCTATGCCAGGAGCAACTATCAGGAAGAAATTGCTCGCGAAGTCGATGCGCCGGGGAATTTTGGTACGCAATTCTTCGGTGAACGCTTCAGTCTCGACGACGTAGGCAGCTTCAAGCCGGATGTGACCATCGCCGGCCACACGGACTTGAAGATTGGGGGGACGCGCATTGAGCTAATTCCTGTGCATGGAGGAGAAACTCACGACGCTATGTTCATCCATCTACCGGACCAAGGGGTGATGTTCGTGGGTGATTTCATCATGCCGTATCTTGGGGCACCCTTTGTGGAGGAAGGCGATTTTCAGGGACTGCTCGATGCCATTGACGTTGTTGTTGAAAAGCATCCCCCGCACCTGCTGCACGGCCATGAGCCGCTCACCCGTAATTTCGCCTCCGCCACGATGCTGGCGCAGCTCAAAATAGACCTGGTGTGGCTGCGCGAGCAGGTATTGACTGCGGTCCGCCGCGGCGATGAACGTGCCGCCATTCACTAGGCGAACTTGATTCCTCCGAGTTTGCTCGGTGGCCAGCCTGACGTGTATCAGCCGTACTTTATCTTGCGCGAACACGTCATTGATCGCCTATACCAACAGAACGTCGGCTATTGGCAGCCGGACCTCGAAGGCCTCGAACATCTCGGCCGGGCCGACCGCGCAGAACTCTTCGTTGACTACCTCGGTCTGTCGGAAAAACAGCTCGTCAGGACCGTAGAGCGCCTGGCCGCCGACGGCAAATACGAGCTGGCCGCCTCGCTGCTGGAATGGTCCGGAAGCAGGTTCGAGCACAGCACTTCCGTAGCTAACGCCAAACGGCTCGTCTACCTCAAACTGATGGAAAAGCATCAGAATACGGACCCGTTCAAATACATCATTTACTCGGGGAAGATCAGCGAACAAACACCGCAGCTGGCCAGTGGCCAATGAGGAAACGCTGAAGAGTTACCCGTGATCCGCCCGAAATCGGCGGCGTCGGCCACCAGCTTAGTGCTCGCAGCGCGGATGCAACATGAGCAGAACCATCAGGTCCGACAACGTGAACAGCCACCGATCCGGTTGCATGCCCGCCACTTCAGCCGCGCGTGCGATGAACCCTAGGTGCCTCCTGCGTGCCAGGCCGTGGAGATGCTCCAAGCAGATCCCGGTCAGGTTGGCAGTCTCCGTGTCCGTAAAGATCTTCTGACTTGCCTTGACTTTAACCACGCCATTGCCCTCTCTTAGCCGCAAAATTATTCCTGGACTTTCGTTTTGAACACAATCCGTTGAACGACTTCGCGAAATCCGCGAACCTGCTTGCTTGCCGGTCCGTTAGGCTCAAGTTTGAGGTACGCGTCCAGGTTCTGGAGTTGCCTTGCATACTCCCCCCTGCGTCCGTGGACGTCCGCCAGCACAAGGTAAGGCAAGGCAACAGCGGGCTTCCTCACGAGGGCCTCTCGAGCATTTTTTTCTGCCTCCTCAAGACGGTTCAGGCGAAAAACGGCGCGCCCTGCCTCGGACTATACGCACTCCACGAAGGCTTTCAATCCAGCGAGGACAGCATTTGTTGTGCTAGAAGAATCTCCATTCCATGGTCAGGTAAAGCCCTGAAACGGTCAAGCCGACTCCGGATTCCCACGGAATCCGCAAGTGAGTACCAAACAGGAGACCTCTATGCTCGAGTCCAGGTTCAGTGCCATTTGTCGCTAACTTTAATTTGGGAATGAACGGTAGCCAATCGGTGCGTTGGTTCGGGCCTCAGCGGTCGGCATCCAGGATATTTGGCTGGAGGAGCTTACTGTAGACCCTAGAGGGCAATCCCAATTTTCCAACACTGTCGACGTGATTGATGTGGCCGCACAGACCAATCCCGAGGACGTGACCGTGAGCACGACGGCACGGCCTCGGATCTTGAACTATTCATTCCAGGCTTTCGATCCGCCTGGTTCCACGGATACCGTTGCCGGCGGGGTCAACAATCGTGGGCAGATTGTTGGCAAGGTTTCAAGATGGCGCCGGAGTCGTCCACGGCTATCTCCGGCAGGCAGACGGATCGTTTGTGACCGTCGATCCGCCAGGCTCTATTCTTACGATCGCCTTTGACATCAACGATGCGGGTACCATCGTTGGGCTATACCAAGCGCCGGGCGGAGCCTTTCATGGATTTTCGCGCAGCCCTGCCGGCTCCTACACCACGGCGGACTTTCCCGGAGCGGTGGATTCTGAGTTCACCAGCATCAATTCGCAGGGAATCAGCGTCGGGGATTACGACCTCGGGAATCTCACCACCTCCATCTCTTTCGTGGACGCACGCGGCAAATTCACCTCATTCGAAGATCCCGCGGCAGCTTCCATGCAGACCGCGGCTCTTTCCATCAATACAGTGAACTTTATTGCCGGCTTCTTTGACGATGCGGCTGGCGGTGAGCATGGCTTCATACGCAGTCCGAACGCACAGTTCCAGAACTTCGACTTTCCTGCGGGCGATTTTACGGATGCTTACAAACTGAATGATCTGGGGCAAGTGGTAGGGCAGTACGCGACAAATTTTCCGAACCATGGATTCATTCTTTCAGGCGCCATGGCCCTCGCCGGACCTCCGTCGTCTTGCCAATTTCTGTCTTTTGATTATCCCGACTCACAAAACTCCGGAGCTCGGGGGATCAACAATCTCGGCCAGGTCGCGGGCTTCTATCGCGTGCGAGGCAACCCGGCAAGGCACGGTTTTCTTGCCACGAGAGTCACCAGCGAGGAGGGGGACCAGAACAACCAATGCCTGACGACGTCCCACTTTCCTGGTAAGCCCGGTGTTGGTTTCGCGTCTTTTGATTTTCCGGGCTCGAACGATACCGAAGGCACGGCAATCACACCGTCGGGCGAAATCGTCGGACGATATGTCAGCGCGGATGGGCGACAGCACGGCTTCATTTTGCGCGGCGGGCAATTTACGCCCGTTGACGTGCCCAGCGCAACGTTCTCCACGGACGTAACCTGGGTCAATTCTCGCGGAGACATCGTGGGAACGTTTGGTGACACTCGCGGAACCCACGCCTACGTGCTGAGCAGAGGCGTGTATACGACCATCGACTTTCCCAGCAGCGATCCGGCCAATACCGCCACGCTGGGCTTCGGCATCAGCAATGCCGGCGACGTGGTCGGAGTCGAATTCGTCGGCAGCGATTTCTTGCATGGGCACGGTCACCTCTTCAGCCATGGCAGCTTCACCCTGGTTGACTTCCCGGGCGCCGCAGGAACGTTCCCGACCATGGTCCTCGATGGTAGCCGGATCCTGGGTACCTACTTCGGCAGCGACTCCGTGTTTCACGGTTTTCTGCTGTCGGGCGGGAATTTTCAAACCATCGACGTTCCCGACTCCACTTTTACCTGGATCACCGGCATGAACCCCGAAGGAGACCTCGTTGGCTTCTACAACGATCAAAATGGAAACCAACACGGTTTTGTCCTAAGCGATGGCAAGTTCATCCCTATCGACGTTCCGCGGGCGATTTCCAGCGAAGGCAACGGAATCGACCCGGAAGGCAACGTGGTCGGACGCTATGTAACGGCGGACGGTAAAACCCACGGGTATTCTCTAAAGTGTGTTGCTTGCCCACGCCATGACGCAACACCGTCGAGCTTAATGCAGTAGGGCAGGCCGGCGCTCGGGTTAGGATTGCCGACAATCCGCGATCGCATGGTGGCTCAAACCGAAATCTGAGTGCAACCCCTTTGGCAGATAGCGTCCTATGCATCAGCTGCGCCGCGTGGGAATGAAGAACAGGCACTAGCCGACCACAGCTAGAAGGGGATTTTTCTGTTTAGCGGGCCCGTCGGATTCCGCCGGGTCGGGCCAGTCGAACAAGGCCCGTTATGCAAGATAAGAGCAGCCGACCAACCGCCGAGAACACGGACGAGTCGAACAGCCTATTCCAACCTGCGCCGCGGTAGTTCACTCCTCGCGCAGCAGGATCATAGGATCGATCGAAAGCGCGCGTTGCGCCGGAATCCACGTAGCTAGTAGTCCCAGCAACGACATCGCTAGAACAGTACCAGCCAATACCAGCGGGTCGCGGGGAGTTGCCTGATACACGATGAATGCCAGCACCCGGCTCGCCAAAATTCCCAGCAGCAATCCCGCTGCGGAACCATAAGCCAGCAATTTGAATGCCCGTCCCAACGCTGCCTGTAACACTTCCCTGCGCTGCGCCCCAAGGGCCATACGAATCCCCAACTCCCGCAGCCGCTTGCTGACCGAATACGCAGCCATTCCAAAGATGCCAGTTACAGACAACATCGCGCCCATCACGCCCAGCACACCCAGTGACAGCGCCGCCATCCGCGAAGCAAACAGAGCTCCGTCCATTGCTTGGTTCCACGTTTGGATGAAAGAAGACAGCCCTGAGTCCAGGTCCCGCAGTTTGGTTCTTATGGCCGCCGCGAGGTGCTGGGGGTTGCCGCTCGAGCGCACGACCACATAGGTTTCCGTGGAGGGAGACTGCAGGATGGGGAGAAACATCGCTGGCGGCAGGGGGTCGGTGAGATTCGGAGAATACTTTCCGTCTTCTACCATGCCCACCACTTGGATGCGTTTTCCGTCAGGCAACTTGTAGTATCGGCCCATCGCGTTGGTTACGGAGCCAAAAATCCTACGGGCCAACTCCCGGTTGATCACCGCCACACGCGGCGCATTTTTGTCGTCATGCCACGTGAAGTCTCTGCCCGCCAACAGAGTCGTGCCGGCCGCACGGAGGTATTCGGGAGAGATGCTGAACGTTATGGCATCAGCAGCGGCATTTGATGGCCTCAGATCTGTGGCTTCGTCGGTGAAGACATTCGAGTCATTACAGCAAGCCGGGTGTAGTGGCGGAACGCTGACCAAAGCCGCGGCGGTTACTTCCGGAATCGCTGTCATCGCGTCGATCATGCGCTTTTGCATTGCCGGCACGGCATCACCTCGGTAACCGGCCATATTCAAATCTGTTTCGACCAGCATGGCGTTGCGCGGCGCGAAGCCGAAATCGCTGTGCAGCGAGCGTATCAGTCCACGCACGGCCACGATCGAAGAAGTGACCAGCACCGCGCAGATGGCAACTTGCATGCCAAGCAATAGGTCTCGGGTGGTAAGCCGGCGTCCCAGCGTGCCGGTTGTTCCCGACTTGATGATCTGATAGGCATCAGTGCGAAGTACCTGCTTCACCGGGACCGCGCCAAACAGCAGCCCGCTCGCTAAACTCAACAGGAAAGCAATTGCATAGACACTTTCGTCCGGATTCACCGGCATACTTACGGGATATTGGGGAAATGGCCGCCACGCGCTGAGCCAGTGCAACAGCACTACGCTGCCCCAAAGTCCGGCAGCGCCTCCCATCAGTGAAATCAGCACAGCTTCGGTAAATAGTTGCCGCAGAATGCGTATGCGGCCCGCGCCCAGCGCGAGGCGCAGAGCAACTTCACGGGAGCGGTCAGCGGCGCGCGCGGCAAACAGGCTGCCCAGGTTGGCGCAGGCAGCCAGGAGAATCAACCCCGCCAGCAGCATCAGCCCGGTAAGGAATGCCTCTAGCGCACCGCCAAAGACGTCACCAGGAAGACCTTCACGCGCCAAGGTAAAGCTCATTTGGGCATCGTCTTTCGGATACGTCTTTTCCAGATAAGAACCAATCGAGTTCAGATCGGCGATAGCCTGTCGAGGAGTGACGCCCGGCTTCAGACGTCCCATTACAGAACCGACCCAACGGTCTCCGCGATCACTCAGGCCGCTCCAGCCCTCCACCTGTTCCTGGTTAACGATCGGCACAAAGAAATCAGGCGAGAAAATCAAAACACTACCGCGGAACCAGGGAGGCGTCACGCCGACGATCGTAAAAGGATGCTTGTTGAGTTGGACAGAGCGGCCCACCACGTCGCGGTCATCCTGAAAATGGCTATGCCAGTAGGCGTAGGTGAGCACGATATACGGAGCACCGTTCGGTCCGTGCTCATCGGAGGCGTGGATGACGCGCCCGAGGTACGGCTGAATTTCTAATACATCGAAGTAGTTCGAGCTCACTTCATAGACCCAGGCGCGGGACGGATTTTTGCCGGTGTCCAGCCCTGCCTGAGAAATGTTATAGGCCACCAGGCCATCAAAGCTGCGGTTGCGATCGCGCAGATCAAGATAATCGGGATACGACTGATTCAGGGCCTTATCCCTCCCGCGCTGGGTAAGGTAGAGGCTCTCCGCGTGAGGCACATTCAAGGGGCGCAGGATCAACCCATTCAATGCACTAAAAACCACCGCGTTTGCGCCAATGGCCACGGCCAGCGTCAACACCGCGACGACCGTGAATCCGGGATTCTTCTTCAGCAGGCGAACCCCGTACCGTAGGTCCTGCCAGAGCGTTTGCATGGCCAGATCCCCTGAATTCCGGTGAGCTAAGGGCACATCTTCTTCCGATCTTGCTCTCTCTTAACTGCCTATGCTAGCAAGACTTAGTGGTTTACAGAGTGCTGGAACGCGACCCCCGATTGTCCGCTTGCGGGAAGAAGTCGTCGCGAAACCGGACAGCTATCTGCGGTAGATTCCGAAGTACACCCGGCTGCCGTCCTGGGAGAAATTGATCGTCTGTTTTCTAAAGGCGGTCTTCGTGAGTTGCAAGGGTTCGCCGTCCGGCACAGATTTGATCCAGACCTGGCCCGTGTTCGCAGCAAGAACCGAAACTGCCTGGGCCGCGCGGAAATGCCACCAGCTTGCCGTCGCGCGACAGCGTGGGGGTTTCGGCCGAATCATTGAAGTTCGTAAGTTGCGTCCAAAGCAGGGTGGGCGCTCCCTCTCGTTGCGGGTGAGACGCGGCCACCACCGCAGGGTTGCGGCGATCAAAGCGCAGACCCCAGCACTGCCGGCACTGCCCGAAGCCAGGTACATCGTAGAGCGAATTATAAGCTGCGAACGACCGACCGGACAGCGCCGCAACAAGCTTTGCTGAGAGTTCGGACAATCGTGCCGGGATGGATGCGCCAGCCCCTGCCGTGTTGCGGGCGAAATTAAAGGTCCGCTACTTTGAGTTGAGTGTTCCCGCCCTTCCACGATGCCTGGAACTGCTTCTCGACGAAGCCGGCGTCGTAGTCCCGCTTCTGTGCCTTGAGCGCCTGCTGCAACCCGAACAACGAACGCGGGTTGCGGGGGTGGTGGTCTAAGTCTTCGCGGAAAACTTTTTCCGCGCCCGCATTGTCCCCGTTTATCAGAAGGGCCGCACCGAGTGACTCGCGCACCGGGAAAAACCAGTCCTCCGGCTCGGAATATTTGAGAGTGTCCTGGACGGCCACAGCGCTTTGCAGTAGAGCGATGGCGCTCGCGTTGTCTTTCTTCGCCAAGGCAATTTTCGCACCCAACACGTCTCTTGCGATCTTCAGGACGTCTCTTGCCTTGTTGTCTACTGGCATGGCAAAGACCACGTCCTCCGGCGTATTCTTTTCCGCGTCCGACACGACCTGATACTCCGCCTCGGCTTCATTCACCTTTCCTTTAGCCGCCAGGGCCATGCCGCGCGCGAAATGCCAGAACACGGTCATGATCTTCATTTCCGGATCGGGCCTGGGCATCTTGAGGACTTCGTCCCACTTGTGGAAGCGCACATCCACCGCGATGGGGATAGTCATGAAGCCTTCCAGCGGCGGCATGTCCTTGACATGGGGCGCCACGTGACCTGCCAGCAGGCCGGCATTTTTGTTGGCTTCAGCGTAGTCGCCATTCATGGCTGCACACATGGCGATGAAGTGCAGATTGTGACTGTAGTACATCAGGGGGTAGATGCCCTGCGCGCCACTCGCCTTGATGTAGGCCCGGTCGACTGCGGCCGCGTCCTGGTTGGTTTTAACCGCCGCTGCGTAGTCGCCCGTGCGGATGTAGACATGAGCCGGCATGTGGACGATGTGTCCCGCCGCTGGCGCCATGGCGGCCAGCCGGTTGGCCCCAGCCAGGGCCCGCTCCGGAGACTTCGAGGCTTCCACCGAGTGAATGTAGTAGTGGATCGCGCCTAAATGGTTGGGATCCCGTTTGATCACCGATTCGAGGGTCGCGACGATTTCTTCAGTGCCCTCCCGCGCAGTACCATCCACCATCCACAAACCCCAGGGATGAAGGTTCATGCCGGATTCGGCGAACAGCGTAGCCGCGTCGAGGTCGTCAGGAAACTGCTTGACCACTTCGCGCATGGCGCCGTGATAGGCCTCGGCCGCCTGCCGGCGGTCCGCCTTGGGATCGGCCGGAAAACGCAGTGCCATGGCCTTGATGTAAGCCTGCTCAGCGGGCGAAGCGCTACCCGAGAGATCAACCGCCTTCTGGATGGCCGTATGAGCCGCTGCGAAGCGGTCGTCGCTGGCGGGATCGTTGTAGTTGGGTCCTACGGCCTCGGCCACTCCCCAATAGGCCATGGCCAATTTGGTGTCAAGATCTGCGGCACGCTGAAAGGAGCGCGCCGCTTCGTCGTGGTTGAAAGCGTAGATTTGACGCAACCCCTGATCAAAGAATTGTTGGGCTTGCGCGTTTTCGGTTGATACCGGGTGATGCAGGTCGCCATAGCCCTGCATCAAAGTCGCTGGCTTCGCTCGCGTGTGGGTAAAATGATCCTGTGCGCTGACGATGCCGCAGCGAAACAGACCGAGCACGACCATACTCAGAACGCCGATGTACGTGTAATCGCGAAGTTTCGACGGCATACGGTTTCTCCTTCTGCTTTCGGATAGATCTGAAGCACTTGTCGCATCCGCGAACGCTTCGACGAACTTTACTATGTATCACGATGGCGGCCAATACTTACCCGGGCGTCTGGCTCTCTTGCCTGCGGCGCGGTACTATGTGCCCGACTTGACCAAGCGTCCGGATGACTTTGCGGATCATGATCGAGGACGATCCGGACGTGGCTTTCCAGCGCGTCGTTGCCGCAGGAGCCACTGTCGTCTGGTCTGTGAATAACCAGCCCTTTGGTTGGTGCGTAGGGCGAATCGTCGATCCTTTCGGACACCATTGGCAAATCGGGAAGGCGTTGGCTAGATCCCCATGAGTGGCAATCCATGCAGGTTATGAAAAAACGTCCACCCTCGGTAACCATCATCAGTTGGCTCTTCGTGGCAGCGGGTGTAGTCGGGCTTGCTTACCACCTGACTGAGTTCAGGGCACTACATCCGTTTCAATCTGACGTCGTGTGGGTGGTCCTCCTTCGTCTGGTGGCGATTGTCTGTGGAACGTTTATGCTCCGGGGTAACAACTGGGCGCGCTGGCTTTCGCTGGCTTGGCTCACGTTTCACGTTATCCTGAGCGGCTTTCACTCTCTCGAGGAGCTGGTAATGCACAGCGTGCTGCTTGCCATACTTTCATATTTTCTTTTGCGCCCGGAGGTCACGGAATATTTTCTCGCGGGAAGAAAAGAGGCGGCGTAGATGCCAAGGACCGGCTGTCCAGGTCATCCCTGGATGGCGCTAGGCACGCAGTTGCCCAGATGAACGGCCAGCGCTTTCAAAGCGAGTTCGGGCCTTCTCCTTGCTCTCCATCTGTCGAAGCCAGCGATTCCACTTGTACGGCGTTAATCAGACACTAGAAAGCCGATAACCCATTTAGCGCATGCCACAGAACCGGGGCTATATCGTGGCGTTGGCTCTCTCACGGTGCTGGAAGTGGCGCAAGACGACGAGCAAAAGAGCGAGAATGCACAGCACGGTAACTCCGACCCAGAAATAGAACACGAAATCTCCCAAGTGTTTGAACTGCGCGGCGCCAAGTGGGATTTGCGCGTACGCAAGAAATTCGGAGAGTTCGGGGATCCGGCTGGTGTCACCTGTGCGGATGAATCGCTGAAGAATTTCAGCGTAAGGCCTGTAGCTCACGTAGAGCATAGCACTGGAGAGCAGCGATCCTATCGCTCCGCCCAGGCCAAGCCCGAGGTTTAGTCGACCAGGCCGAAGCGGACTTAACCGCAGGGATGGGCCTCTTGCGATGACAGTGAGTGCGCAAGTCAGCAAGAGCCCGCCGGAGAAAAGCATCATCAGCCCGGAAGCCCTCGCTATGAAAGCGTTCCAACGGGATACATCTCCACCCCGAAATCTGTTCTGGATAGAAATGTTTTCTTCTTGTTGCGCGTTATCAATCTGGGCCGCGACGGAGGCATAAAACGCGGCTTCTTCGTTGTGTCTCTCTTTTTCAGACAACCTTCCGAGTTGTTTGTAGGCGTCCCGAACAACTCGCCTCATCATGAATCCACCTGCGGAACCCATCATCTGGCCGAATCGGGCCACGGCCCAATATTTCTCAACGGCGCCTATCCGGTTTCGTTGAACTTCGAGTAGCTCGCCGGATTTCAGAATGGATTCTGCATAGCGAGAGGAGTCCCAGGCTGCATAGGTTGGCAAGCCATACCAGCGTTCCTCGCCTATGACTCGATAGGGGTCGTTGAGGCCGTAACGAAGCAGAACTCGCCGATCAAGCTCCTTAAGCCGATCGTGATAGTTATCGAGCCTCGGGGAGCCAAATGCCGCCGCTAGGGCGTTTTGCCAGGCGGGTGGTTGTTCCTCCACGCGATGTGGAATCTTCTCGCGAACCACTTGATCGATGTCAATCTTCTCAGCCACGATGAAATGCGGAAGTGCGTTCTGAGGATCCCATTTCTCAAGCTCAGGGACCCAGCGGTCGATCTCGGAAAGCGATGAGTGCTGCACGGCAATGACGGCGTAAATCCAGGACAGTTTCGGGTCGAGATGAACGGCTTCGTCTGCCAGCCGCGCGCTTTCGGATTCGTCACAGTAGCGTATGGCGGCAAAGGCCAGCCCCTCTGCGTCATGATTTTGTTCGGCCTTCCTCGCGAGATCTCCTAGTTCTGGATCTGACTCTTGGTAACCCAGCGTCCGACGGATATGGAGGACGTCATGCCACTGCGCGAGGGAAACATGGAAGGCCTGGCGGAATACTGGGGCTAGGAAAAACAGGAGAGACGCCACAGTGCATGCAACGATGGCGGCGAGAGTGGTTTTGCGCATGGGACCCGCTTTGGCAAAAAGTTCTCCTGCGGAAGAAGCGGTGCGGCGATTGCTGCCCGGAAGGACAACGGCGAGAACGGCGTGCTTGGCGAGAACTCCCGCGCCGCCCATGGCCCAAATGAGGGCCGCCCAACTCCCGTGCACGTGATTTAGCTCACTGAGCATGCCGTGGCCCCAGTCGAGGGTGTCGTGCGGCGCGATCCAAATCGCGAAGCGCAAGAGGAGAGCGGCCACGCGGCGGGGATAGGCGAGGGGCATCATGCGCGGCCTCCGCTGAAAGCGGGCCGGCGGCCTTTTGCCGCGGCGGGAGCTGCAACGAGGGAGCTGCGAACCAGCTCAATCCCTTTTGGAGTAAGGCGGTAGGTGTGGCGCGGAGGGACACCGTCCTCGGTGGTTACCCACTTGGTTTCGAGCAAGGAGAACTTGGCCAGGCGCATGAGAATCGGATAGAGCGTGCCGGACTTCAGTCCCGTTTCGCGGCTCAATTCATAACCATAGCACCAAGCGGTCGGGCGTTCGGCGAACCGTTCAAGCACGCGAAGCGTCTGGGGGGATATTCGAGGAATCTTCATCGAAGTAGTCTACATATATAGACATTATCTATCAACAGCTATGACAAGTTTCAGACCTGCCAACCGGACAAAAGTCCTTCAGCAAGATCTGCGGGCGATGGCGAGGAGCGACCAAACCCTAGTTAGGCGTGGTGTTCTTCCACAGCCAGCCCCGGCGACTGCGATTAGTGGTTCACCCTTTTTGTTTTTGCCCAAGGTGGAGTTCCATTCGTCGCACGAGTTCAGCAACAGAAATACCTTTTCCCTTGGCAATCTTTTCCAACGCCGCTTTTTGCGGTTTCGAGAGATAGATATTTATTTGTTCGTACTCCGTTGATGGATGGCATACACCCCTAGGTCTCGAGTTGCACGCACTATTTTAACTGTTTAAGGCTCGCTTACTCCTCCCTGAAGTGCCCCGGGATGCGCATACGCTATGCCTCGCCGCCGCCGCTTTGACCCGCATGGCGTACAGCACGATTGCGGTACCTCCATCGTCTTAGGCACGACTTACCGGGAGTTAGCCCGCAACGGTACGGCAAAGGTCTTGGTCAGACTGCCCGTCTCAAGCGAGAGTTGGTGGGGATCGATCCAGGACATGGAAAGCTTTCGAAGGTCTTCTTCAGAGAAATCATTCAGCAAGAACAGCACAGCCTCGCTATTTTTCGAAACAACCACGAGTGAGCATCGGCGGTTCGACTGTTCCCCATCTCCTTCAGATTGCGATTCCGCGCTGTTTGCCTTCCAGTCATAAACGCAATCAACTAACGCAATCCGCTGGGAATCAGGCGACCAATACATCTCCGGCATGAATTCGTGGATGCCTTGATAGAGCAGGCCCTTTTGATGCACGACTTTCGGCGGCTCTTGCAACCCTTTTTGCTCGACAGGGCTCATCCCCTTTGGAAGGGGATAGATCGTCGTGTGGTCAATTTGAAGGTATTCGCTCTGGGCATAAGGCGGCGCAAAGTGAGGAATCCATCCCACATGTGCGACCTCTTTCCCGCTGGGTGAAACCGTGAAGTTATATCCGACAAGGTCGCGCACCGTTTGCCCAGTCGATAGATCAATCTCGACGTATTCGCTCATAGAAGGATTGCCGTGGCAGACAGCCGAAACTACGTTGTCCCCAACCCACGCAATGGAAAGAATGCTGGAGCAAGGCTCTGCTGGGGGGAAGGCCTGATGCCTCGGTTGGAAAGACGCGATTCGATGACCTTCGAGGTCAAGGACGATCACCGTAGGCGTGCAGTGTTCTGCTTCTGTACATTGCTCGTAGTAAGCGATTCGGTTTTGCTCTGGCGACAGTTCCGCCTGCAACTTAGATTTTCCGTCGTCGGTAAGCTGATACTCACGTCCATCACGGACAACCCAAACTTCGGAATCGCGGATTTCCACTCGAAGCTGAACTGACCAAACAAGCACTCCCACGAGAAAGAGAGTCATTCGCATAGATCGCAACCCTGCACTGTAGTGTACGCCCCAGCGCCGCGAACAGGAGGTCGCTCAAAGATAACTTACCGGGCCGCCAATGCAATGAAGACCAATGCCAATACAAGGATCAGACTGGAGGCCACGCTTCAGATTTGTGGTGCTTTTCTGTAAATGTCGCTTGGCTAGATCGCCTATCGAAGTCAGCGCCACCTAACGTTCATGGCCAGAGAAATCTTATGTGGCGGGCCACATAAGATTTCCAAGACCCACTGCGTACCTTCAGGTAGCTTCGATACCGATAGAAACTCCATTGGCTCTATGAATGACGCTTCTGTTTTGAGCAAGGACTCCAAGCGTGCTCGCAGTTTTCTATCCATCGCGCCCCTTAGGAAACCAAAGGCCCGACAAATAAGCAAACGCTCGCACTCGCCTCGACCCCGGAATAAGATGGTGCCAGATGACCGCTCGCAAGATCATTCATATCGACATGGACGCGTTTTATGCCTCCGTGGAGCAGCGGGATGATCCGCAACTCCGGGGCCAACCCGTTGTCGTCGCATGGCGTGGGAATCGCTCGGTAGTGTGCGCTGCTTCGTATGAAGCGCGAAAGTTCGGCGTGCGTTCTGCTATGCCCGCAGTTCGAGCCGAACGTCTGTGCCCCAACGCCATCTTCTTGCCCCCGGACTTCCCGCGCTATCGGGCAGTCTCCCAGCAGGTGCGCGAAATCTTCAAGCGCCATACCGACATGATTGAGCCGTTGTCCCTCGACGAAGCCTATCTCGACGTTTCGGAGAACAAGACAGGCTTCACTACCGCGACACAAGTGGCACGCACGATTCGCGAACAAATCTGGTCAGAACTGAGCCTGACGGCATCGGCAGGCGTAGCGCCGAACAAATTCCTCGCCAAGATTGCTTCGGACTGGAAAAAACCGGATGGACTCTTTGTCATACAGCCGGAAGAAGTAGATTCATTTTTGTTGCCCTTACACGTGGGTCGTCTACCCGGAGTAGGCAAAGTCACGGAAGAAAAGCTGAAGCACCTTGAGATACAAACGGTCGCTGATTTGCGGCGAGTGGATTTGCCGACACTCCAAGGCCGCTTCGGTCGTTATGGTGTGCGTCTCTACGAATTGGCCCGGGGAATCGACAAGAGCGAAGTGGTTGCTGACCGGCCAACACAATCCATATCGGCCGAGGACACCTTTGAACAGGATGTCTTGCTGACGGAGATGGAGCCGATGATCCGCAGACTTGCGGAGCACACCTGGGCCGCATCCCGCAAGGAATCACGAAGAGCTCGCACCGTCGTGCTGAAACTGAAGACCAGTGAATTCAAGATTCTCACTCGCAGCCACACGCCAGGTTCTCCACCTTCTTCTTGCGAGGAACTGACGAATATCGCCCTGTCGCTGCGGGAACGCGTGGGCCTCAGCCCGCAGCAGCGGTTTCGCCTGGTTGGCGTGGGCCTAAGCAATTTTCACGACCCCGCGGATGCATCTCTGCAGCCCGCTCTTTTCAGCTAGCAGTGGTGGTCCGTTCCGGTTTGCTGGTCAACCGACCACAATCACGGATGGGACCCTGCCGAATCTCAGGTAAACACTAATGTACGTGTGGTTTGGGTGCATCCTTAAGGTGCTTGCGGTAGTCACGGGCGGCTTTGTCAGCGTCACTCTCGCTGGCGCTGTTGGCAGCCAAATGTCCAAGTTCATGCGCCACCCAGTATCCGAGAGAGTCATCGCTCACATAGCGGTCGCTGTCGATAAACACGCTTCGGCTGGGCAGGTGCGTGAACATAGCGCTGGTATATCCGGCGGGCACATGGAGGCGAAAGGTTCTGGCCGTGTCAACGTACTTCCTGTGCGGCACAAAGAGAACTCGCAGAGGATAAACGTCGGGTTGCATGATCCGAATCTGAGCCCGCAACAAAGTCTCTTGTTCGAACGTGGCTCCCAGGACGGTGTAGCCGTTTACGGAAGGTTCGGTCGCTTCCGCGTTGACCAACTTTGGGTTCGTGCTTGTTTGTCCCCAGGCGACCTGCGCTATTGTCACCAAGAATAGGGTTGTCCAAATTCTGAGCTTCATTTTCCACCTCCAGGTGTGCGCTGGAGGCGAACTTGGGGCTGGTTCTGAGGAAGCTCAATGGACGGTGGATTGATTGAGGCTTGATTGCTTCTAAGCTACTAAAGGTCCTCGTTTCAGTTATTTAGTGCGTTGGCTTATCCAAATCTTGTCATCTATACACGGCGTCATAAGTAATTGCGTATGTGGATGATCTGTGGTTTCCTGGGAGAATGAAACCACTCACCGTTGCAGATTCGGAAACCATCATTCTGGCATTG
>Ga0209267_1001370_pt1 | contig 16627 bp, 14 predicted proteins | sample GraSoiAngelo_137_FD_185894 | JGI IMG/M metagenome (GOLD analysis project Ga0209267, IMG submission 185894) | Grasslands soil microbial communities from the Angelo Coastal Reserve, California, USA - 14_0929_09_30cm (SPAdes) (version 2) | ecosystem: Environmental > Terrestrial > Soil > Grasslands ... | reverse complement strand
ATTGATCGAGTTGACGATCGACTTGCCCTGACAATGGCGCAGCGCGGCCTCGATCACGGCGGCGTCCGTGGAGTCGATCATGAGCGGGACCTTCACCTTGCGGGTGACGTGCGTCATGAAGCGGTCGATGTCGGCGCTCTCGTTCCGGTCGGGATTGGCCAGGCACACGTCCAGGACCTGGGCGCCGTTCTTCACCTGCGCGCGCCCGATCTCGGCGGCCTCCTCGAACTGCTCGGCGACGATCAGCTCCTTGAAGCGTCGTGAGCCGATCACGTTCGTGCGCTCGCCGACGAACAACGGACGGTTGTCGTCGGCCGGATAGAACACCTCGACGCCGCTGACCGCCTGGGCCTCGCGCGCCGCCGGAACGCGCGGGGAGCGGCCACTCACCAGCGCCTTCAATGCACGGATGTGGGCCGGCGTCGTTCCGCAGCAGCCGCCGATGAAGTTCACCCAGCCCTCGTCGACGAAGCGCGTCATCTTGAAGGCGAGGCTCGCGGGGGTCTCGGCGTACTGTCCGCGCTCGTCCGGGAGCCCGGCGTTCGGGTAGACGCTCACGAAGCGGGTGGACAGGGTCGCCAGCGAGCGCAGATGGTCGGTCATGAACTCGGGGCCAGTGGCGCAGTTGAGCCCGATCGAGAAGAGATCGAGGTGCTCGAGCGCCACGTAGAGTGCCTCGACGCCCTGGCCTGCGAGCATGGTCCCCATCGGCTCGATCGTGATGCTGACCATCAGCGGCAGCGCGACGCCGGCCTCGCGCATCGCGGCGCGGACGCCGAGCGCCGCGGCCTTGACGTTCAGGGTGTCCTGGACGGTCTCGAGGAGCAGCGCGTCCACACCGCCGGTGATGAGCGCCGCCGCTTGCAGCGCGTACGCGTCGCGGACCTGATCGAAGGTCACGTTGCGGGTGACGCTGATGGAACGCGTCGACGGCCCCATCGCGCCGACTACGAAGCGCTGGCCGGCGACCTCGCGGGCGAGCCGCGCGGCGGCCAGCGTGATCTCGTGGGCGCGCTCGCCCAGCGCGTACTCGGCCAGCACGTAGGGTGCGCAGCCGAAGGTGTTGGTCGAGATGAGATCGGCGCCGGCGTCGAGATAGGCGGCGTGGATGTCGCGGATGACGTCGGGCCGCGTCACGTTCAGGTACTCGTTGCAGCCGTCGTACTGGACGCCGCCGAAGTCCTGAGCGCCGAGACCCGCGGCCTGGATCATGGTGCCCATCGCCCCGTCCAGGACAAGGATCCGCTGCTTCAGCGCCTCGCGGAGTCGCGACATAGCGTTATAGTAGCGCACATGATCACCAGCGCCCTCTCGCTCGACGGTGTCCGCATCATCGATCTCTCGCGTGTCCTCGCGGGGCCCTTCTGCGGCATGCTCCTGGCCGACATGGGGGCCGACGTCATCAAGGTGGAAGACACCGGCTCGGGCGACGAGTCGCGGACCTGGCCGCCGCACAAGGGTGGGGAGTCGGCGGCGTACCTCGTCATCAACCGCAACAAGCGGGATCTCACGCTCGATCTGAAGGCGCCGGAAGGCGCCGACATCCTCCGGAATCTCGTCAGGGGCGCCGACGTCCTCATCGAGAATTTCCGGACGGGCACCATGGAGAGCTTCGGCCTCGGCTACGACGCCCTGTCGGCGATCAATCCCGGTCTCATCTACTGCTCCATCTCCGCGTTCGGCCGGACGGGACCGCGGAAGGACGGCGCCGGATACGAGGCTCTCATGCAGGCGTTCAGCGGAATCATGTCGATCACGGGAGAGCCCAACGGCCCGCCGGTCCGGGCCGGCGTCTCGTTCCTCGACCTGACGACCGGAATCTTCTCCGCGCTCGGCATCTGCAACGCGCTCCTCTATCGGGCGAAGACCGGCCTCGGCCAGCGCGTCGACGGCTCGCTCCTGGAGACCGCGGTGACCTTGCTGAACTATCACGCGGAGGGATTTCTCCTCACCGGCAACGTGCCCAAGGCCCTGGGTTCGTCCCATCCCTCGCTCGCGCCCTATCGCAACTTCCGCTGCCGCGACGGCCAGTGGGTGTTCATCGCCGGGGCCAACGACCGGTTCTGGCAGCGGCTGGTCGCCGCGCTCGACATCGCCTCGCTGCGAGACGACAAGTTCGCCACGAACCTCGGACGCGTGCGGCATCGCGACCAGCTGGAGGCGGCGGTCTCCGACGCGATCGGCGCGTACGATCGCGAGCCGCTGCTGAAGCTCCTCGAGGAGTGTGGGGTGCCAGCGACGCCGGTGAATACGGTCGAGCAGGTCATGAGCGATCCGCAGACCGCGGCGCGCGAGATGATCGAGCGGGTTCTCCATCCCAAGCTCGGCGAGATCCCGGTGATCGGGACGCCGACCAAGTACTCACGGATGCGCCCGGGCGTCCGCAGGCCCGCCCCGCTTCAGGGCGAGCACACCGACGAAGTCCTGGCCGAGTGCGGCTACTCTCCCGAGGCGATCGCCTCGCTCCGAGCGAAAAAGGTAGTCCGGTAGGTCACCAGGTGGCCGCCACGCGACGCGCGAGGCTCGCGCTCATCGTCCTGGCCGGCTGCTGCTGCCTCGCCGCACCCGCCGCCGGCGAGCTCTATCGCTGGACCGATGCCGAGGGCACCGTCCATTACACCGGCGATCTGGCCTCGATCCCGCCCACGTTCCGCGACACGGCGACGCTCCTGAACGCGCCTCAGGCGCGCCCGATCCCGCCACCCGCGGCGAACGAGCCCGTGGCGCTCAAGGTTTCACCCGGGGCGCCGATCACCGTCGAGGCCCGCCTCAACGGGGTCGCGCTCACCTTGATTGTAGACACGGGCGCCGACCGCACCGTCATCTCACCCGAGGTGATCGAACGCGCGGGGCTCGGGGGAGGGGCGGGGCGATCGGTCCAGGTCATCGGGGTCACGGGCACCTCGACGGCGACGCTCGTGACGCTCCCGCTCCTCGACGTGGCCGGGGCGCGGATCGGCCCGATCGTCGTCGTCGCCCATGCGCTGCCGTCCACGTTTCGCGGGTCGGACGCGGTCGACGGGCTCCTCGGTCGCGACGTGCTCGACGCTTTCACGCTCAGCGTGGACACGGCTTCAGGCCGCGCCACGCTCACACCGCGCTGAGCAGTCGTCGCGTGGAGCGCCGCGGCGCGCCCGCGGCGACGCGGATCAGCGCGGGTTCTTGACGCTCGGGCGCAGCCCGCTCATTCGCGCGATCACGTCGAAGACCACGGCGAAGTCGTAGTCGGCCAGGTCGAGCCCCCGCGCGGCTGTCATGAGCTCGTCGGTCAGCGCGACGCTCGGCAGCGGAACCCCGAGCGCTCGTCCCATCTCGAGGGCCAGGCCGAGGTCCTTCTGGATCATGTCGACGTTGAACAGGGCTTCCGCCGGCATGCCGAGGACGAACGGCCCGCGGTACTTGACCATCGGCGAGGCGATGACCGACTTCAGCAGCACCTCGACGGCGCGCTCGCGGACGATCCCGGCCTTCTCGGCGAGCGCGACCGCCTCGCTGAACGCGAGCATCTGCACGGCCAGCCCCAAATTCGTCGCGATCTTCATCGTCACCGCCAGCCCGAGCGCGCCGACGTGGGTGATCGTCGGCCCGATCGCCAGGAGATCGTCGCGGACCTTCTCGAGCGCCGCCGGGTCGCCGCCGACCATGAACGAGAGCTGGCCCGCGTCGAGCGTCACCGGGCTGCCGGACACCGGCGCGTCGATCAAGGCGGCGCCGCGCTCGGCGACCGCTCGGCCCAGCTCGCGCGTCACGTCGGGGCTCACCGTGCTCATCTCGGCCCAGACGGCGCCCGGCCGGAGCCCTGCGATCACGCCGTCCGGTCCGAGCGCGATCGCGCGCAGCGCGGTGCTGTCCGTGACCATGCTGAAAACCGCGTCGGCGGCCTCGGCGACGGCGCGCGGAGACTTCTCGAGCACGAGACCGGCGGCGACCAGGGCGCGAGCCTTCTCCGGGGTCCGGTTGTAGCCGACGACCTGGCGCCCGGCGGCGAGGAGCCGCTTCGCCATGCGGCCACCCATCGTGCCGAGCCCGACGAAACCGAGCGGCGCCATCAGCCGTTGCCCTCGTCGACCACGGCGATCGTGCTGATCTCGAGCTTGCACCGCGCGTGGGTCGCCAGGCGCGACACCTCGACCGTCGTCGTCGTCGGCAGGTGGCCGCCGAGATACGCGGCCCACACGCGGTTCAGATCGTCCTGCTCGGCGACGTCGGTCAGGAAGCGCGTGGCCGAGACGAGGTCCGCGAAGGTGCACCCGGCCGCCTCGAGCGTCTTCTTGAGATTCTCCATCGTGAGCACGGCCTGCTCGCGCATCGTCGAGGGCAGGTCGAACTCCTCCTCGCGATGAGGATGGCTGTGATAGACCGCGGCCGCGGTCACCCCCGAGAGAAACACGAGCTGGCCGCGGCGCACGACGATTCCGGGCGCGTAGGGCATCATCACGTCGGTACGCCGGTCGGCATGGTGGACGATCGAGATTTCTTTCGTCATCGACATCCTCCGCGAATGCTCAGGCATCCTACCACGCTGCGCCGCGGCCGCTCGACGCCGCGGTACACTCGGCGCGATGCCGGTGATCCTCGTCCTGGAGGACGATTCCGCGACGCGGAACGCCCTCGTCGAGACGTTGCGGAAGCTCTTCCCGCAGGCGCGCGTCGCGTCGGCCCGGAGCGACGCGGCGCCAGGAGTCGTCGCGGTCGAGAGGGCGAACGTCGTGCTCGCGAGCCTGCCCGCCGTCGAGCGCCTGTACCGGGAGGGAGCGCCTCCGAGCGTGCCGGTGGTCGCGTTGACCCGCGAGATGAGCCCGGATACCCTCATGAGGGCCGAGGCGCTGGGCGCCGCCGGGGCGCTGCGTACGCCGTCCGGCGCCGACCAGCTGGCGGCGGTGCTCGGACCGATGCTCGATGGGCTGCCGTCGTGAGCGCTCGATAGGAGAGGTAACGATCGGTTCGATGGACGCACGATGACGGAGCTGGGCGGAGGTGTCGCCGTCGTGACCGGCGGGGCGAGCGGGATCGGTCGCGCCATGGCGGAGCGCTTCGCCCGCGAGCGCGCGAAGGTCGTCGTCGCCGACATCGACCAGCGTGCGCTCGCCGCGGTCGTCGACTCGATCAAGGCCCGGGGAGGCGAGGCGCTGGGTGTCCCGACCGACGTGACTGATCTCTCGTCGGTCCAGGCGCTGGCGGCCGCCGCCTTCGAGGCCTTCGGCAAGGTGAGCGTGCTCTGCAACAACGCCGGTGTCGCCCTGTGGGGCGGCCTCGAGTCCGCTACGCACCGCGACTGGCAGTGGGTGCTCGGCGTCAACCTCTGGGGCGTGATCCACGGCGTCGAAGCGTTCGTGCCGCGGATGATCGCGTCGAAGGAGCCCGGTCACATCGTCAACACCGCGTCGATGGCCGGCCTCGTCGCGACGCGCGGCCTGGGCGTCTACAACACGTCCAAGTACGCGGTGGTCGGCCTCTCCGAGACGCTGGCGAAGGACCTCAGGCCTTACCAGATCGGCGTCTCGGTGCTGTGCCCGATGGGCGTAGCGACTCAGATCCGCGAGAGCGCGCGCAATCGGCCGGCCGAGCTCACGAACGAAGCGCCGAGCGCCGTCGAGCCGGTCGAGCTGATGGGACGTACACTCGCGCCGGCGGCCGTCGCCGAGATGGTGCTCTCGGCGATCCGCGCCAACCGTCTCTACGTGATCACTCACGAGGAGGGTCTCGAGGCGCTCCGTCGTCGACACGAGCGGCTCGAGCAGGCCGTCCTCGAGACGAAGGCCTGACCGGGACGCGGCCCATCACCACGAACGGGTCCCACTGGGTCGAGACCGTCCCCGACCTCACGGAGGTCTCGCAACGCCTCGTGGCGCCCGGCGAGGTCGCTCTCGACACGGAAGGCGACAGCCTCCATCACTATCCGGAGCGCCTCTCGCTGATCCAGCTGGCGGTGGCGTCCGGCGACGTCTGGCTCGTCGATCCCATCGCGCTCAGCGACCTGGGGCCGCTCGCGTCGGTATTCACGGCGCCGTCTATCGTCACGGTCCTGCACGCCGGTGACAACGACCTGGTCCAGCTCAAGCGCAGGGGGTTCGGCTTCGCGGCGCTCTTCGACACCTCGATCGCGGCTCGCTTCCTGGGCGACAAGGCGCTCGGACTCGACGTGCTGCTCGGGACCTATCTCGGCGTCGAGCTGCCGCCGTCGCGGCAGCGTGACGACTGGTCGCGCCGCCCGCTTTCCCAAGCTCAGCGCCGCTACGCGGAGTCCGACGTGCTGCATCTCTTCGCGCTCAAGCGCCGGCTTACCGAGGAGCTCGAGCGGATAGGGCGGCTGGCATGGGTCGAGGAGGAATGCGCGGCCCTCGCGGCCCAGCCCGTCGTCGAGCGAGTCGTGGACCCCAACGCCTTCGCGCGGCTCAAGGGGGCCCGCGATCTTCCGGCGCGCAATCTCGCGATCCTGCGCGAGCTCCACGAGCTCCGCGAGCATCTCGCGCGGACGGCGGACCGCCCGCCTTTCAAGATCCTCGCGGAAGAGACGCTCGTACGCCTGGCCCAAACGCCCCCGGACGACCTCGCCGCGCTGGCCTCGATTCCGGGATGCACGCCCAAGGTGATCGCGCGATGGGGCGAGGCGGTCCTGGCGGCCGTCGACCGCGCTCGCGCGATTCCAGACGCCGCCCTGCCCACGCTCGAGCGCTCACCGCGCCTGAGGATCCCGGGCATCGCCGCCCGCCGTATCGAGGCGCTTCGTCAGTGGCGCGCGGAGGCGGCGCCGCGCTTCGGGCTCGAGCCCGGATTGCTCCTGCCCAATCGGCTGATCACCACGATCGCGCTCGCGGCGCCTCGCGATACGGGCGCGCTGGCCTCGCTCGATGGGGTACGCCGCTGGCGCGCCGAAACATTCGGCTCAGAGATCATTGCCGCGCTCGGCGCGCCGTGAGAAGGTGAATCTCCAATGAGTGACTGGCGTGCCCTGCTCGTCGACGACGATGACGGCCTCATCGCGATCTTCCGGGAGTCCAAGACGGTGGCGGTGCTCGGCGCCAAGATCAGCACGTCCGAGCCCGCGTACTACGTTCCGGCCTATCTGCATTCGCGCGGCTACCGGATCCGGCCCGTCAATCCGCGGTTCGCGGGTCGCCCCGTGCACGACGCGGAGACCGTCGCGGCCCTCCGCGACCTCGGCGAGCCGGCCGACGTGATCGAGATCTTCCGCCGTCCCGAATATCTGCCCGGCCACGCTGACGAGATCCTGGCCCTGTCATGGCGACCGAAAACGGTCTGGTTCCAGCTCGGCATCCGGAACGACGAGGCAGCCGAGAAGCTCGCGCGGGCCGGGATTCGCGTGGTCCAGGATCGCTGCATGATGCCCGAGCACCGTCGTCTCACCTCCAAGGGGCTCTGAGAGGGATATGGCCGGCGAATACGCGTTCGTCATGAAGGATCTCCGGAAGGTCGTCCCGCCCAAGCGGGAGATCCTTCGGGGAATCTGGCTGTCGTTTTTCCATGGGGCGAAGATCGGGGTGCTGGGCGCCAACGGCGCCGGCAAGTCCACCTTGCTCCGCATCATGGCCGGCGTCGACCGCGACTTCCTCGGCGAGGCGTTTCCCGCCGCGGGCCTCCGGATCGGTTATCTCCCGCAAGAGCCCCAGCTCGATCCCGCGAAGGACGTCCGCGGCAACGTGGAGGAAGGCGTCGCCGAGGTCCGGGCGCTGCTCACGCGGTTCGAGGAGGTCAGCGCGAAGCTCGGTGAGCCGATCGAAGCCGAGGAGATGGAGAAGCTGCTCGACGAGCAGGCGCGGCTGCAAGACCGCATCGACGCCGTGAACGCCTGGGACCTCGACCGCACCGTCGAGCTGGCGATGGACGCGCTGCGGGTTCCGCCCGGCGACATGGAGGTGGCCAAGATCTCGGGCGGCGAGCGGCGGCGTGTCGCCCTCTGCCGGCTCCTCCTCGCGCGCCCTGACATGTTGCTGCTCGACGAGCCGACGAACCATCTCGACGCCGAGTCGGTGGCGTGGCTCGAGCGCTTCCTGAAGGAATACCCCGGCACGGTCGTCGCGATCACCCACGATCGCTATTTCCTCGACAACGTGGCGGGCTGGATCCTCGAGCTCGATCGCGGCCACGGAATCCCGTGGGAGGGCAACTATTCGTCCTGGCTCGAGCAGAAGCGCGAGCGCCTGGGGCAGGAGGAAAAGGCCGATCTCTCGCGCCAGCGCACGCTGGCCCGCGAGCTCGAGTGGGTGCAGATGGCGCCGCGCGCCCGCCAGGCCAAGAGCAAGGCGCGTCTTCAAGCCTACGACGCCATGCTCAACGAGTCGTTCGAGAAGCGCGCCTCGGCGCTGGAGATCGCGATTCCGCCCGGCCCGAGGCTCGGCGACGTCGTCGTCGAGGCCGATGATGTCTGGAAGGCATATGGTGACCGGGTCCTGGTCGAAGGCCTGTCGTTCACGCTGCCCCGCGGCGGCATCGTCGGCGTCATCGGTCCCAACGGCGCGGGCAAGACCACGCTCTTCCGCATGATCGTCGGCCAGGAGAAGCCCGACGCCGGCACCTTGCGTGTGGGCGACACTGTGAAGCCCGCCTATGTCGACCAGAGCCGAGATGCCCTCGACGCAAAACGGACCGTCTGGGAGGAGATCTCCGGGGGCGCCGACACGATCACGCTCGGCGGGCGCACCGTGCAGTCGCGCAGCTACGTCGCCTCGTTCAACTTCCGCGGTAGCGACCAGCAGAAGCGCGTCTCGGAGCTTTCCGGGGGCGAGCGAAACCGCCTGCATCTGGCGACGATGCTCAGGAGCGGCGCGAATCTTCTCTTGCTCGACGAGCCCACCAATGACCTCGACGTCGACACGCTGCGCGCGCTCGAAGACGCGCTCCTCGACTTCGCCGGCTGCGCCGTGGTGATCAGCCACGATCGGTGGTTTCTGGACCGGATCGCGACGCATATCCTGGCCTTCGAGGACGAAGGCAAGGTGGTCTGGTCCGAGGGCAACTACGCCGACTACGAAGCCGATCGCCGCAAGCGACTCGGCGCCGAAGCCGAGCGGCCGCACCGCCTGCGGTTCAAGCGCCTGCGGCGCGATTGAGCAAGGGACGCGAGCAGCAGATCAGGGTGTTCTCGCCCGTACGCTTGACGCGGCGAAGCCTGACGTCGGCGAAGTAGAGGCGTAAGGTGCGCGCCAGCGGCCGCGGATCCCCGCGCCGGTGCCGGTTGATCACGAGCGATCCGCGCGGCGTCACCAGCGGAACCATCGCCAGGAGCCTCGGGAGCGCCACGTCCGGCTCGTCGGCGTAGGTGACGTCCTCCATCACGAAATCGAACTGTCGTCCGGCCCGCGCGAGCCCCGTGATGGCGCCCTCCGCGTCGGCGCAGACGATCTCGAGCTTGCCCACCCGATCCAGCCCGAACCAATCACCGGCCACGCGCACGATTACCGGATCGCGCTCGATCACCGTGATCTGCCGCGGCGCGGCCAGCCGGTGCAGCAGGTGAATCTGCGTGCCGCCGCCGAGGCCGATAAGGAGCGCCGACGGGCGCCGCGGCAGGTGGACGAACGCGAGCGCCTTCCACCAGTACTCACGGCGTACGCGCGTCCAGTTCCCATCGAGCGGATAGACCGAGAGAATCTCGCCGTGGACCATCAGCTGGCGCTCGGAGCCGCGGTCGACGACGCGGATGCGTCCTGAGAGGCGCGACCACCCTCTGTAGACGATCCGCGGTCGCTTGATCACACGGAGCGGAGCCCGTTTCGCAGCCGGAGCCGCGGGCGACTCCGGCGTCGCGACGGCGCTCATGGCACTGAGATCGCTCGCCTCGGTCGGCGGGGCCCCAGCCCCGCGACGCCCTGCGGCTCGGACTGGGTCGAGATCGCTCGCCTCGGTCGGCGGGGCCCCAGCCCCGCGACGCCCTGCGGCTCGGACTGGGTCAGGATCGCTCGCCTCGGTCGGCGGGGCCCCAGCCCCGCGACGCCCTGCGGCTCGCACTACCGGGGTTGCATTCGAATCGCGCCGTCGAGGCGGATCGTCTCGCCGTTCAGCATCGAGTTCTCGATGATATGGAGCGCGAGCGCCGCGAATTCGACGGGCCGGCCCAGACGCTGCGGAAACGGCACCTGCTTGCCGAGCGAGGCGCGAATCGGGTCGGGCAGGGTCGCGAGCAGCGGCGTATCGAAGATCCCCGGCGCGATCGTGACGACGCGGATCCCGAGCTCGGCGAGATCGCGCGCGACCGGGAGCGTCATTCCGACGATGCCGCCCTTCGAGGCCGAGTAAGCGGCCTGGCCGATCTGGCCGTCGAACGCGGCGACCGAGGCCGTGTTGATCACGACCCCTCGCTCGCCCTCGGCTCCCGGAGTGTTCTTCGCCATGAGCGCGGCGGTGAGGCGAATGCAGTTGAAGGTGCCGATCAGGTTCACCTGGATGACGCGGGTGAATTCTTCGAGCTTCGCCGGACCCGACTTGCCGAAGGTCTTCATCGCGGTGCCGATGCCGGCGCAATTGACGAGGACGTTGACGCCGCCGAGACGGTCTCCGGCGGTCTGGAGGGCCGCGCCCACCTCGTCGGCGTTCGTCACGTCGGCGGGAGTGAAGATCGCCGCGCTCTGGCCAATGGCTTTGGCAGTTTCCGCGCCCGGCGAGGCCGGACGGTCGAGCAACGCGACGGTGGCCCCCGCCGCGACGAGGCGTTCGGCGGTGGCGCGCCCGAGCCCCGAGGCGCCTCCGGTGACGACGGCTTTCACGGTGCGAAGTTCCATTGGCTCCTCCTGGGCTCGCATTCTAGCTGATCGCGACTTCCGGGGCTGACCCCCCTATGTGGTAGCGTTTTTCGTTCGCTCCCCCCATATCTTCGTCTTGCCTCATACTCGTCACGTGATTAGCCTTTCTGCATGGACGAGTGCCTGGCGCCGGCTCGAGGCGAGATCACCGAGATCGTCGGAGGTCTGTCGTCCGGGCGCACCAGCCACCTTCTCGCATGTCTCGGCGGCGTCGTGGGCCGAGGCGAGACGGCGGCGCTCGTCGATACCGAGGAAACCTTCGACCCGGGCTCGGCGGCGCAGGCGGGGCTCGACCTGCGCCGTCTTTTGTGGGTGCGTTGTGGAAGCAATCGCGAGATCGCGCTGCGCGCCGCCGACATGCTCGTGCGCTGTCCAGGATTCGCGCTGGTCGCGCTGGACCTGGGCGAGCGGGTACCGCGCCTGCCGACGACGATGGCGTTCCGGCTGAAGTTCGCGGTCCGACGGACCGACGTCGCGTTGCTGATCGTCGGTCGTCGCCGGCTCACCGGATCGAGCGCGGCGCTGGCCGTCGAGACGCTCCGCGAAGGGATCGAGTGGGCCGGGCCGGGACCAGCCCCGACACGCCTCGCGCGCGTGCGGACGACCACGCGAGTGCTCCGCGCTCGTCGCGCAGAGCCCGACCGGCCGCCGTCGAGCTGGTGGATCGCGTGAGCCGGTTCGCCTGCGTGCTGGTCGAGCATTTCGACGCGGCGGCCGTCGAGCGATGCGAGCCCGCGCTCCGCGAGCGTCCGCTGGCGATCCTCAGGGCTCGGGTGGGCGACCAGAACGCCGGATCGGAAAGCGTGCCGACTGGCCATCGAAACAGCGCCCCGGCCGCCAAGATCATGACGACCCTCGAAGCGAACGCCGCGGCCCGCGAGCAGGGTGTGCGTCCGGGCATGACGGAGACTGAAGCGCGTACCCGCTGCCCGATGCTGCTGACGCGACCATGGGTCGAGGAATACGTCGCGTCGGCGCGTCATGCCCTCCTCGAGGCGGCTCTGGCCGTTTCGCCCAGGATCGAGGATGGCGGAGCGGGGCTCGTGTACGTCGACACGGTCGGCCTCGAGCGGCTCATCGGCGACCCCGCTGCCATCGGACGACGTCTCGTGCATCAGGTGCGAGCGATCGGGCTCGTCCCGCGTGTCGGGCTCGCGGCGAGCCGCACCGCGGCGCGGATGGCGGCGGCGACCGGGTCAGGAGCCGTCACGGTCATCCCGCCCGGACGCGAGCGGGCGACGCTCGCGAAGGTCTCTATCGCCGCGCTCGACCTCGCTCCCGATCTCGCCGCGACCTTCGGCCGGTGGGGAATACGGCTCCTCGACGAGCTGGCCGCATTGCCTCGCGAAGGCCTGGCCATGCGCCTGGGGCCTCCCGGGCTTCGTGCTCACGACCTGGCGCTCGGTCTCGATCGCGATCCGTTCCGTCCCTGGACGCCGCCGCCGTTCTGGGAAGAAGCCCAGGGGCTCGAGTGGGAGATCGATTCGCTCGGAGTCCTCGCCGGTGTGCTCGAGACCGTGCTCGAGCGGCTCTGCCGGCGCCTCGCGGCGGTCGCGCTCGTCGCCGACGCGCTCGAGATCCGGCTGGGGCTCGCCTCCGGCGGCCATCATGCGCGCGACGTCTCGCTCGCGTACCCGATGAGCGAGGTCAAGCCGATGCTCACCCTGGCGGTCCTCGACCTCGAGGCGCATCCGCCCCCCGCCGCCGTGATCCGTGTCGCGATCAGCGCTCATCCGATCCGGACGCAGGCGGGGCAGGGAGGGCTCTGGCAACCGCTCGCGCCCGCTCCCCGCGATCTCGTCACCGTGCTCGCGCGCCTCGCCGCCCTCGTCGGCGCCGACAATCTGGGATCGCCGGTGCTCGTCGACTCGCACCGTGCCGATGCCTTCACGATGCTCGCGTTCTCGCCGCCGGCTGAGCCCGCCTCGGCTGATCGTCGACGTCGAGAGGCTGTTCCACGACAGGACGACGTCCTCCAACCGCCGCCCGCTCAACGGAGGCAGCGGCTCGCACTGCGGCGGATGCGGCCGGCGCGGCGCGTAGCGGTCGAGACGGCGGGGGAGCGCCCGGCGCGCGTGGAGGCACGGCTCGTCATCGCCTCGGCGGGTCCGTGGCGAGCGTCGGGTGAGTGGTGGGATCGGGAGGCGTGGGCGCTCGACGAGTGGGACGTGGTGCTCGCCGACGGCGCGCTCTGTCGGCTCGCCCGCGATCGCTTCACCGGCCACTGGTATCTCGACGGCTTCTACGACTGACCCGTGTTCATCGAGCTCCACGCGCAGTCGGCCTTCTCGTTCCTCGAAGGTGCCGAGCATCCCGAGGCGTTCGCCGCCGAAGCCGCGCGCCTCGGCATGCCCGCCATCGCCCTGCTCGATCGCGACGGTGTCTACGGCGCCGCCCGGCTGGCCCGGGCCGCGACGAATGCCGGCATCAAGCCGATCGTCGGCAGCGAGCTCACCCTGGCCGACGGCTCACGCCTGCCGCTGCTCGTGGAGGACCGCGAGGGATATCAGAACCTCTGCCGTCTGATCACGCGGATGAAGCTCGGGGCTCCCAAAGGCGCGGCCGCGCTCGCGCTCGACGATCTCGAGCCGAACACCGCGGGGCTCGTGTGTCTCACCGGCGGCGCGCGCGGCCCGCTCGCGCTGAGGCTCGCGGCCGGTGACGACGACGGCGCCCGGCGGATGCTCGATCAGCTCGTGGCGAGCTTCGGGCACTCGGGCTGCTTCGTCGAAGTCCAGCGCCACTACCTCCGCGAGCAGGAGCAGATCCTCCAGCGGCTGGTGGCGCTCGCGCGCACGGCCGGCGTGCCGCTGGTCGCCTCCAATCAGCCGCTCTTCGCGCGCCCGGAAGGTCGCCCGCTCGCCGACGTCTTCACGTGCATCCGCGAGAAGACCGATCTCGATCACGCCGGCCGCCGTCTCCTGGCCAACGGCGAGCGCTCGCTGAAGAGCGCGGCCGAGATGACCGAGCTGTTCCGGGACATCCCCGAGGCGCTCGACAACACCGGGGAGCTGGCGCTGAGGCTGGCCTTCACCCTGAAAGATCTCGGCTACCGGTTCCCGGAGTTCCCGTTGCCGCCCGGCCAGACTCCGCTCGGGCACCTGCGCGAGCTGAGCGAGCACGGTGCGCGCACGCGTTACGGCGATGGGCCGCTGGCCGCGCGGGCACGCCGGCAGATCGCGCACGAGCTCGAGCTCATCGGCCGGCTCGATCTCGCGGGCTATTTTCTGATCGTCTGGGACATCGTCGAGCATTGCCGCACTCACGACATCCTGGTGCAGGGCCGCGGCTCGGCGGCCAACAGCGCGGTGTGCTACGCGCTCGGGATCACCGCGGTGGATCCGGTCGGGATGGAGCTCTTGTTCGAACGGTTTCTCAGCGAAGCGCGCGGCGAATGGCCGGACATCGATCTCGATCTGCCGAGCGGAGAGCGGCGAGAAGCGGTCATTCAGCACGTCTACCGACGCTACGGACGGCTCGGCGCCGGAATGACCGCCAACGTGATCACGTATCGAGGCCGGAGCGCGGCGCGCGAGGTGGGGCAGGCGCTCGGGCTGCCGCGTGATATGCGAGATCGGCTCGCGCAGCTCGTCGCCAACTGGGGCTACCAGGATCCCGACGAGCTTCTCACGAAGCACCTGCCCGAAGCCGGCTGCGATCCGACCTCTCCGCGCATCCGGCGTTTCGCCACGCTCTGGACGCGAATCCAGGACCTGCCACGCCATCTCGGCCAGCACTCGGGCGGGATGGTGATCGCCGCGGGCCGGCTCGACGACGTGGTGCCGCTCGAGCCCGCGACGATGCCGGGCCGGGTCGTGGTCCAGTGGGACAAGGACGACTGCGCGGGGCTCGGCATCGTCAAGGTGGATCTCCTCGGGCTCGGGATGATGTCGGTGCTCCAGGATTCGCTCACGCTCGTGCGCGAGACGGGCGGCTCGGTCGATCTGGCGCAGCTGCCGCCGGACGATCCCGCCGTGTACCGAAGTCTCCAAGAGGCCGACACGATCGGCGTGTTCCAGGTCGAGAGCCGCGCCCAGATGGCCACGCTCCCGCGCGTCCGGCCCGAGCGGTTCTACGACCTCGTCGTGCAGGTCGCGATCATCCGTCCCGGCCCGATCGTGGGCGACATGGTGCATCCGTACATCCGGCGCCGGCGCGGCCGAGAGCCCGTGACGTATCCGCATCCGAGCCTCGAGCCGATCCTGCGGCGCACGCTCGGCGTGCCGCTGTTCCAGGAGCAGCTCTTGAAGATGGCGATGGTCACCGCCGGCTTCTCGGCGACCGAGGCCGAAGAGCTCCGGCGGGCGTTCGGCTTCAAACGGAGCGAGCGCCTCATGGCCGAGGTCGAGATGAAGCTGCGCGCCGGCATGGCGCGGCAGGGGATCCACGGCGCTGCCGCCGAGGAGATCGTCCACGCCATCACCGCGTTCGCGCTGTATGGCTTCCCGGAGAGCCACGCCTCGAGCTTCGCGCTGCTCGCCTATGCGAGCGCGTACCTGCGCGTTCACCATCCCGCGGCGTTCTACGCGGCGCTCCTCAACAACCAGCCGATGGGGTTCTATCATCCGGCGACCATCGTGAAGGACGCGCAGCGCCACGGGTTGCGTATCCTGCCGATCGACGTCACGTGCTCGCAGTGGCTGTGCACGGTCGAGCCCATCGACGGCACGCGCGCAGTGATGCGGATGGGCTTGCGCTATGTCAAGGGACTGCGCGAGCGGGTGGGCCGCGCGATCGTCGAGGCGCGAGAGGCACGGGTGTTCGGCTCGATTCACGATCTCGCGCGCCGGGCCCATCTCGACCGCGACGAACTGGAGACCCTGGCGGCCATCGGGGCGCTGGCGCCGCTCGGCGGGACGCGACGGACGAATCTCTGGACGGCCGCGAAGCCGCACCCCGGGCCGTTGTTCGCGGATCCACCACCCGAGGAGAGCCCGTTGAGCGAGATGACGGACATCGAGCGACTCGCCGCCGATTACGCCGGCACCAGCGTGACGCTCGGCCGCCACCCGATGACCTTGCGCCGCGCGGCGCTCCGGCGCCGCGGCGTCCTGAGCGCGCGCGAGCTCGGCGGCGTGGAAGACGGCGCCAGGATCGAGGTGGCAGGGAGCGTCATCGTCCGCCAGCGCCCGGGCACCGCGAAGGGCTTCGTCTTCCTCTCCCTCGAGGACGAGACGGGAATCTCGAACGTGATCGTGACCCCGCCGGTCTTCGCGCGCCATCGCCTGGCGCTGGTGTCCGAGCCCTACCTGGTGGTCGACGGGATCGCGCAGCGGCAAGACGGCGTCCTCTCCGTACGGGCGATCGGCGTCCGGGCGCTTCCGGCTCTCGGCCACCACGTGCCGTCTCACGACTTCGGGTAAGATCGGGGCCGGAGGACCGCATGTTCGACCTCAAGGGAAAAGTCGCGATCGTCACCGGCGGCAACGGCGGTATCGGCCTGGGCATGGCTCGCGGTCTGGCGGGCGCGGGCGCTCGCGTGGTCGTGGCCGCGCGCAATCAGACGAAGTCCGACGCCGCGGTTCGTGAGCTCGAGAAGATCGGCGGACAGCCGTTCTCGGTCGCCGTCGACGTCGCCGACGAAGCGGCAGTCGACGCGCTGATCAAATCGACCGTGGACCGGTGCGGCCGTCTCGACATCCTCGTGAACAACGCGGGGACCAACGTCCGCAAGCAGCCTCAGGACTACACCCTCGAAGAATGGCACAAGGTCCTCGATACCAACCTCACCAGCGCGTTTCTGTGCTCGCGGGCCGCCTACGCGCCGATGAAGGCGGCCGGCGGCGGCAAGATCATCAACATCGGCTCGATGATGTCGATCTTCGGCGTCTCGTTTTCGCCGGCGTACGGTCCGAGCAAGGGCGGGC
>Ga0209267_1001364_pt1 | contig 16667 bp, 14 predicted proteins | sample GraSoiAngelo_137_FD_185894 | JGI IMG/M metagenome (GOLD analysis project Ga0209267, IMG submission 185894) | Grasslands soil microbial communities from the Angelo Coastal Reserve, California, USA - 14_0929_09_30cm (SPAdes) (version 2) | ecosystem: Environmental > Terrestrial > Soil > Grasslands ... | reverse complement strand
ATGCCGGTGTGTCAATGAACGGTCGCGGCCGGTCCTCGACGTAGGGCGATCCCAGACTCACAACGCGATTGAGCACGAGGAGCTCTAGCTCTTCCTGCGCGCCGCCTTCCACTCGCCCGTCTGGCTGTCGACACCGCGGGCGGCCTGTACTCCTCGTGGGGGTGGACATACGTTGTCTTCAACCTCAAGCCGCTCGGCCTGAGCCAGACTGGTTTGGCCGAGCGACTAGGGGTCTCGTATCCGGGGGTCAACGAGCTGGTGCACGGGAAGCGCGGCGTGACACCGGACACGGCGCTCCGACTCGAGCGCCTCTTCGGCATGGAAGCGCAGTTCTGGCTCAACCTGCAGCTCGCGTGGGATCTCTATCACGTACAGCATTCGCGGGCCGCGAGACACATCCGCAAGATTCGGCGTATTACGCGCCGGGCGAGGGCGACACGCTCGCGAGCGTGAGCGCAGGCCCAAAGGGGGCTATTCGGCAGTGCTAGGATTAGTGCCAACGTCGGCGTTGTCCAGCGACGCCGGCGTTGCTGGCCTCCCAGCTAAATCATTGAAAATCAACGAACGCTTCAACGCTGGCGTTGCTGGGAGCGCGCGCCAGGGCGGCGGGCGGGAGGAGCTCCTCGCGCATCTGCGTCCGGCGCTCGGCGACATTCGCGGAGCTCTGGAACAAGTCTCCGGGCACGGTCAGGACGCTCATCTGACGACGGAAACCACGGAGTTCGATGAAGGCCGCACTTATCGACCGTTACGGGAGCAATGACCTGGTGAAGGTGGTGGACATTGCCGTCCCCGTGATGGGCCCTATGGATTTGTTGATTCAAGTACATGCCGCCGGTGTGAATCCGGTGGATGTCAAGACGCGCGATGGAAAGTTGAAGACGCTGTTGAAATACCGGTTCCCGCTGGTGCTGGGCAATGACCTCTCAGGCGTGGTTTCCGACGTGGGCGCACAGGTGAGGCGTTTCAAGAAAGGCGATGCGGTCTACGCGCGCCTGGACAAAGACCGCATTGGAACGTTTGCGGGATTTGCCGTGGTCCGCGAAGGCGCCGCCGCCCTCAAACCCACTAACGTGACGTTTGAAGAAGCCGCGTCACTTCCGTTGGTTGCGCTGACGGCGTGGCAGGCCTTAGTGGAGATTGGAAAGCTGGGCGCCAACCAACGGGTGTTGATTCACGCGGGCAGCGGTGGCGTTGGAAGCGTGGCCATCCAGTTGGCCCGTCACCTGGGCGCGACGGTTTTCACCACGGTGGGGCAACGCAATGTGGAACTGGTGAAGCGTCTGGGCGCGGACGTCCCCATTGATTACCGCGGCGCACGTTTTGAAGACGTGGCCAAAGATTGTGACGTGGTGCTGGACAGCGCGGGCGGTGACACGCTGGTGCGGTGTTTTGAGTGCGTGAAACCTGGCGGCGTGGTGGTGAGCATTGGCAGCACCCCGTCAGCAGCGTTTGCGCGGAGCTGGGGACTCAACCCGTTTATCGTCCTGGCGATCAGCGTGATGTCCCGAAAGGCGACGGCCGCAGCGCGGGGGCACAACGCCCGCTATGAGTACTTTTTCGTGCGTGCCGACGGAGAACAGTTGAGAGAAATCACGCGGCTGGTGGAAAGCGGCGTCATCAAACCGCTGGTGGACAAGGTGTTTCCGCTCGAGCGGGTGCGTGATGCACTCGCGTATTCCGAGTCCGGGCGGGCGACGGGAAAAGTGGTCATCAAGATGGCGTGAGTATTCCGCTGTTGCGTCCGGGTGTTGGCCACTTCCCTCACCGCAGCGGCAGTGGCCTCGCCACGGCGACGCTATTTGTGAAGGAAGGCGCCTACGTCTTCATCATTCGGTCGCGCCCCGAGATGAAGCGACAGGCGCTGAGTAGGCGGCCTAAGAGGTACGGCGGGTCCGCTCAGACGAAGCGCGAAGCGTAATCGCGCGCGAAATCGCGGATGGTGCGGGGTCGCCGACCGAGTATCTGCTCGACATGCGGCGAAATCGTCGCGGTGGGTCCTCCCGCTCGCTGGTACGCCGCGATCGCCAGGATCGCATCGATGGCCGCCGCGGCGATACCTCCTGCCGCGAGGCGCGCCCGGGCTTCGTCCAGCGTGATCGGTCGATAGGTGATCGTGCGTCCGGTCGCCTCCGAGAGCGCGCCCGCCAAGTCCGCGTACCCGATGGCTTCCCCGCCGGTGAGGACGTACTTCCTGCCCACGTGCGCCTCGACGTGGAGCAGCACTTCGGCCGACACCGCCGCGATGTCCCGGGTGTCGATGAACGGCACGCGCCCGTCGCCGATGGGCGCGTAGATCGCGCTCTCGGCCCGCACCGACTCCGCGACGTCACCGAGCCAGTTCTGCATGAAGGCGTGCGGACGCAAGATGGTCCACCGGAGCCGCGTGCCGAGGAGCGCCTGCTCGACCGCCCAATGCTCGCGGGCGATGGTCGACCTGGAGTGGTCGGACGCGCCCAGGGCCGAGAGCTTGACGACGTGTGTGACGCCCAGCTCCTCGGCTGCCCGCACCACCCCCATCTGCGTCCGCGCGAAATCCGGTTCGTTGCCGGTGAGGAGGAACAGTCGCTCGGTCCCGTCGAGGGCGATCCTGAGCCCGCGGGTGTCGTCGAGATCGGCACGCACCCAGCTGACGTTCGGTAACGCTCGAGTCTTCCGCACGTCGCGGTGCAGCGCCCGGGTCTCCACCCCCGCGGTGGACAGCAGGCGAACCAGTTCGCTGCCGATGGTACCGGTGCTGCCCGCGACGGTGATCAGCAGCGCAGTCGCACCCGCTTCAGCGTGACCGTCGGGACGATCCCCCGTCGCGAGGCGGCCTGCGGCTGGGGATCAGGCTGAGGAGGGTTTGCACGAGGCCCACGGCACTGGGGTCGAGACCAGTCAGGTAGTCGACCAGGGCCCTGGCCAGGCGGTACCGGGCGCCATACGGGCTCATGCGCGATCCATCGTCATAGACCAGGGGCGCGCAGGTAGGCCGCCGAGACGGGCTCCGCCGCCATCAGCAGCTCCGGCCGGAGCGCGCTCGAGCCGAGGCACCACCACGCTGCCAAGGCGCGAAGGCGTCGCTCGTACGATTGCGTCGGCAGGTAGACGGTGATAGTCATAGGTCGCAAACCTCTCTCTCCGGTAAGAGATTCTATGACATCGAAGTTCCCGTTCAGCAGTCATGACGGGAACCCCGACAGCCCCAAGAACCTTGAGGAGAAACCGTGTTGCATCCGCCACGAACGGTCCCAACCTGGAGCCACTGCTCGATGAAGAACCCCTTGAACCGGCGTGACACCCTCACGGAGAGTGATTCATGTGCATGAACCGCCGATCGTTTCTCGGTTCGTCCGTGGCACTCCTGGGAGGTCCGACCCTTGGGTCGGGAGCCGCCCAAGACGGCAAGAGCCATCTGCACCGCGTGCATGCAGCGCCGCTCGTGACCGAGTGCGCCAGCCGCTTTCTTGCCGCCCTCGATGCAAATCAGCGCGGCAAGGCGAGTTTTCCATTCGATAGCGACGAGCGCATGAACTGGCACTTCGTCCCGAAGGAGCGCAAGGGCCTACCGCTGCGCGAGATGACACCCTACCAGAAGCACCTCGCGAGCGCGCTACTGGCCGCCGGGCTCAGCCAAACGGGCTACATCAAGGCGGTGACGATCATGAGCCTGGAAGACGTGCTCAAGATCATGGAGAACGATAGCGGGGAGCGCCGCAACCCGGAGAAATACTATGTCTCCGTGTTCGGCACTCCCTCCGACGGCGGCACATGGGGTTACCGCGTCGAGGGCCACCATCTCAGCCAGAACTACACGGTCGTGGATAGCACGGTCATCGACGGCCCGAGTTTCTTCGGCGCCAACCCGGCCGAAGTTCGGGAAGGAGCGCGCAAGGGCCTGCGCACCCTCGCTGCGGAAGACGACCTCGGCCTCGAACTCATGCACGCCCTCGACGAACAGCAACGGAGGGTCGCCATCGTGGACGCCACCGCGTATCAGGACATCCTGACCGCGGCCACTCGGAAGGCCGCGCTACAGGGCCAGCCGTCAGGCCTCTCCGCATCCAGGATGAACGCCCGGCAGTTCGACGCGCTCATGGCGCTCATGGAAGAATACGCTCACAACGTGCCGGACCAACTGGCCGAGCGCCGGATGGCACAGGTCAACCGCGCCAAGCGGGACATCTACTTCGCGTGGTCGGGCGGCATCGACCGCGGTGATCGGCGCTACTACAGGGTTCAGACGCCGTCATTCCTCATCGAATTCGATGACACCCAGGACAACGCCAACCACATCCACTCAGTGTGGCGCGACTTCACCGGCGATTTCGGCCAGGACCTGCTCCAGCAGCACTATCAGGACGGCCACCAGAAGCAATAGCGCGCAGGGACGCCGGGATGCCCCGCGTCACTTCTTGCGCGTCGCTGCGGTCTTCAGCCGGACGACGTCCCCCGACGCGTAGCGGGCCTCGATCGTGCCGGTCATCGTGTCGCCCTTGTAGTGCCCCACGGTGTGTGTCGTCACCATCTGCCCAGGCCGCAGCACGCTCTGAAACGGACCTGCCTCCGTGACCACGCTGTCGCCGCCGACGGCGACAACCCGGACCGGGATCGCATCGCGGTTGGGGAGCCTGAGCGTCCAGCCTTTGCGGTCGGCCGTGGCCGTCACCACGGACGTCACTGCCACGCTGTCCTTCGGCCCGACCATGGTCTTGGTGTCCCAAGTGCCGGCGAGGTCAGAGAGCTTGATGCCACCGCGTTGCGCCGGAGCCTGGGCCTGGGCCGATACGGCAGTGCTGTGACCGATGAGAGTGACGGTGGCAGCGAGCAGGAACGCACGCATGGGGAGGTCCTCGGAGAGAGAGGCGGATGAACGTACCGTGCGGTGCGCAGCACGGCAATCCGAAGCCCTAGCCCGCGCCGGTTCTGGTCGAACCAGTGGAGCAGGACGTGCAACTCCTCGCCGAGCCCGCTCGTTTGTTCGCGCACCATGAGGAACCGGCAGTCGCTCGGGAGTTCGCGCGTTTCTGTTGGGACCTCGCAACGAGTCGTGATCCGACTCGAGAGCGTTCGAGCGCGGCACCTTGCATCTACACCGAAGTCGTTGCGCAACTGCAAACAAATGTGGCTATCGGTCTGCGGCGCGGTCGCGACCACAGATCTCTTGGTCACGTCGCTGTATCAGCTCGCGCTTCTCCTTCGTCCACGTGTGCCGCGTTCCTCGCTGTAAGACCACGACACTGTTGCGGCGGGAGCGCGGCACCCGGTTTGCACGCGCCGGGCGGCGCATACCCAACAATGAGGCGGCAGATGCGCACACGCACCACGAGCCCTGCTCTCCGCGGCCTTCTGGCGACGGTGTTGTTTGCCACGGGCTGTCACGAGTCCGTCAGTCCGCGGCGCGGTCGACAAGGACCTGAATTTTGGGAGGTGCCCGCCCAGGCGCTCGCGTTTACCGTCCAGCCCAATAACTCGACGCCTTGCCCTTCCACGATCGCGCCGCCGGTGGAAGTCACGGCAGTGGATAACCAGGGCCAAGCCGTCCCCGACTTCACAGGCGACGTGACGATCGCAATCGGCCACGACGCCAGTGCAGCAGGGAACGCGACCCTGTCCGGGACCAAGACCGTCGCCGCGGTGAACGGCGTCGCTCGGTTTGGCGACCTGTGCATCGACCAGGTCGGGAGCGGTTACATGCTGCAGGCCACCTCCCCGGACTTGACGGACGCCACCAGCACCGCGTTTGACATCACAGCCGCCCCGCCGACGACGGGGGACCTCATTGTCACGACTACGACCACGGGCTCGAACCTGCCAACCGGCTACACGGTCGCGGTGGACGATCGGCCGACGCAGGCCATCGGCGCAAACGATCACGTGACCTTCTCCACGCTCGCGGCGGGAGACCACTCAGTGACGCTCGTCGGCGTGCCGTCCAACTGCACGGTGAACGAGGCGAACCCGCAGAAGGTGTCGGTGCCCGCCGGCGGCACGGGGCACGCTGACTTCACGATCAGCTGCGTGGCCCCACCGCCCACGACGGGCGACCTCGTCGTCACCACGACGACCACGGGCTCGAACCTGCCCGCCGGCTACACGGTCATGGTGGACAATGGCCAGCCCCAAGGAATCGGCACAACCGGGAACGTGACGTACCCCGGGCTCGCCGCGGCGGACCACATGGTAGCGCTGAGCGTGGCGTCGAACTGCACGGTGAGCGGCGCGAATCCCCGGACGGTAACGGTGCCCGCCGGTGGCACGGGGCACGCGGACTTCACGATCGACTGCGCGCCGACGACGGGCGAGCTCGTCGTCACCACCGCGACCACAGGCTCGAACCTGCCCGCCGGCTACACGGTCATGGTGGACAATGGCCAGCCCAAAACCATCGGCACAACCGGGAACGTGACGTACCCCGGGCTCGCCGCGGCAGACCACATGGTAGCGCTGAGCGTGGCGTCGAACTGCACGGTGAGCGGCGCGAATCCCCGGACGGTAACGGTGCCCGCCGGTGGCACGGGGCACGCGGACTTCACGATCGACTGCGCGCCGACGACGGGCGAGCTCGTCGTCACCACCGCGACCACAGGCTCGAACCTGCCCGCCGGCTACACGGTCATGGTGGACAATGGCCAGCCCAAAACCATCGGCACAACCGGGAACGTGACGTACCCCGGGCTCGCCGCGGCAGACCACATGGTAGCGCTGAGCGTGGCGTCGAACTGCACGGTGAGCGGCGCGAATCCCCGGACGGTAACGGTGCCCGCCGGTGGCACGGGGCACGCGGACTTCACGATCGACTGCGCGCCGACGACGGGCGAGCTCGTCGTCACCACCGCGACCACAGGCGCGAACCTGCCAGCCGGCTACACGGTCACCGTGGACGATCGCCTCCAGGCCATCGGCATCAACGATCGCATGACCTTCCCTGCGCTCGCGGCGGGAGTCCACTCGGTGGCGCTGAGCGTGGCGTCCAACTGCACGGTGAGCGGCGGGAGCGGCCGGATGGTGTCGGTGCCCGCCGGCGGCACGGCGCAGGTTGACTTCGTGATCGCGTGCGCCGCCCCGCCGCCGACGCTCGTATTCACCCAACAGCCCAATGACGCCGTATCAAATGTCAGCCTCGCCGGGTCTTGCACCTTGCCGTCGACGCGCGGCCTCCCCACCACCGTCTCGGGGCAACTGACGCTGCAGGACAATCTGGGTCAAACGGTCAACTTCACCGGTCACGTGACGATCCAGCTGGGGCAGAATACTGGCGGGGGCACTCTATGCGGCGGCCCGACTCTCACCTTCAACCTGCAGAACGGCGTTGCTGAGTTCAACCTGAGCATCGCGCAGGGAGCCCTGGAGACGGGAACGTACACGCTCGTGGCGAGGGCGACCGTCCAGAGCTCGTCGCTGAGCGTCGAGAGCGTCGTCTTCACCATCAGCCTCGTCACCTGATCGCGGCGGGCGCGCCCGTCGCTTGTTCCGAGGCACGAGCTCTCGAGTGAATTGGTGTTGCTCGGGAGCTCGCGCTTTTTGGAGTGACAGACGGCGGCGCCGAACGGAAGTCATGGCGGAGAGGCGTCGCTCGGCGGTGAGCCCCGACAGCTCTTTGAGAAGACAAGAACGGCGCGTGCGCCCGCGCATGTCGCGTGGGGGTCACGCTGCGCCCGGCCGCCAGCTGTGTCGTCGGGGCACGACGCCGAACGCGTGCAACGGTCTGCGATGCCTCGAATCGCGGCCGTTTTTCCTCGTAACGGATGCGTAACGTGTGTGCGACACCCTCGTGACCGTGGGGTTCGTGACGCCGCGCACGTATTTCATTGGTGGTATGGGACTTGCCCGATCGATACCCTGACGTAACGGGCACGGCGGCACAGCCGCGACGCGATAACCGAGCGCGTCGGATGCTGCGGGCCGCGGCGGAAGGGAGATCGAGTGCGGATCGGACTGCTGATGGGACGATACGCGCCCACCGACAAGAGCCACATGCCGGAAGTGGTCCGGCTGCTCGCCGAGTGGGGCGCCACCGCGGAGCCGGTGCATCTCGGGGACGAGCTGATCGACCTGGCGCGGATCCGGGTCGACTACGATCTCTACGTCCTCAAAGACAAGAGTGAGCTCGCGATGCGCGTGGCCGCCGCGCTCCACACGGCGGGTGCCGCGCTGCTCAACCCGTATCCCGCCTCGGCCACGTTGCGCGACCGGATCGTCAAGCTGCGTGTGCTCCAGGCGGCGGGCGTGCCCGCGCCGAAGACGTTCGTTGCATCCCATGTCGACCAGCTGCGCGCGGCGCTCGAGCACGGCCCGCTCGTGATCAAGCCGCACCGGAAACTGACGCGCAGCGCGCCGGGAGAGGGCATCCACGTGGTCCGCGACCGGGCCGAGCTGGCGGCGCTCCCGCCGATCAGCGAGCCGGTGTTTGCGCAGCGCTACCACGCGAGCGACGGCCCGGACCGCAAGATCTATTCGATCGGGAGCGAGATCTTCGGGGTGCTGCGCGCCTGGCCGGCCCGCACTCATCGCGAGAAGCTGGGTCAGGCGTTCACGCCGGACCCCGAGCTGGTGGATATCACGCGCCGCTGCGGTGCGGCGCTGGGTATCGATCTCTTCGGCGTCACCGTCGTGCAGAGCGGCGGCAAGTCGTACGTCGTCGACATGACGAGCATTCCCGGCTTCAAGGGCGTCCCCGACGCCCCTCGCCGCCTCGCGGAATACATCTACGCCGCGACCGAGCGGGCGCTCAGGGGCGCGCCGCTCGTGTCGGGCGTCCCGACACCCGTGCGGGACGAGCCGGCGGTCCGTCCGCCTGTGGTGCGCGCGGCGCCGCCGCCGGCGCGCCGCACGCTCTCCGCCGAGCAGGCGCTCCGCCCCCGTGTCGCCATGTACTCGCAGGGGATGGTCGGGTTCGGCCACATTCGCCGCAACGCGTCGATCGCGCAAGCACTGCGCGGCTCGCCGCTTCAGCCGAGCATCGTGCTGATCGCCGAGGCGTGGCAGGCCGGCGCGCTGCCGATGCCGCCCGGTGTGGACTGCGTGACCCTGCCGGCGCTGCGCCGCGAGGCGGACGGGGGCTACAACCCGCGCTTCCTGGCCGACGTCTCGGACCTCGATGTCATCTCGCTCCGTGCCCGTGTGATCCGCAGCGCGATCAAGACCTTCGTGCCCGACGTGCTCGTCGTGGATTGCCTGCCGGTGGGCGTGGCGGGCGAACTCACGCGCACGCTGGCGCGCCTGCGCAAGGGCGGCAATACGCGCTGCGTCCTCGGGCTGCGCGACGTGCTGCAGGATGCGGAGACGGTGCGGCGCGACTGGTCCGAGCGGGCGCACATGGACGCCATCCGGGACTATTACGACGCTATCTGGGTGTACGGCGATCCCGCCGTGTACGACCCGGTGCGCGAGTACGATCTGCCCGATTACGCGGCGGCCAAGGTGCGCTACACGGGGTACTTGGACCAGCGCCCCCGGCTCGAATTCGCCGAAGCGCAGACCGCCGCCGTGTTGGCGAGCCTGCCCCCGGGGAGAGTCGCACTGTGCGTCGTGGGAGGCGGTCACGACGGCGGCGCCCTGGCCGAGGCGTTCGTCGCCGCCGATTTCCCTCCCGACACCACCGCGGTCATGGTCACCGGACCGCTGATGCCGTGGGAGACGCGGCAGCGTCTGCACCGGGCCGCGCAACGCCGCACTCGCTTCGAGCTACTCGAATTCGTGCCCGATCCGGTCCCCCTGATCGAGCGGGCAGACCGCGTCATCGCGATGGGCGGATACAACACGGTGTGCGAGGTGTTGTCGTTCGAGAAGCCCGCGCTCATCGTGCCGCGGGTGACCGAGCCCGAGCAGGGGATCCGGGCGCGACGCATGCAGGAGCTCGGCTTGCTCGACGTGCTGCACCCCGACGAGCTGAGCCCGCAGGCGCTGACCGAATGGCTGGCGCGCGATCCGGCACCGCCCCCTCCCCCCCGCGGTCGCGTCGATCTGGGCGGCCTCACGCGGATCCCGGGCCTGCTGGCGGAACTGCTGGGCGTCCCCGCGGGCCCGCTGCAGCCGGCCGCTCCTGCGACCGCGGAGGTGGGACTGACGTGACGCGATCGGGGGCGCCGCACACACCCACCGTCCTGCTGTACGCGCAGGATCACCAGGGGCTGGGCCATATCACCCGGACGTTGACCATTGCCCGCCGCGTGCTCGCGGCCTATCCGACCTTCGTCGCATATATCGCGACCAAATCGCCGGTCGCGGGCAACTTCACCCTCCCCGAGCGGTGCGACTACATCAAGTTGCCCACGCTCCTGACGGCGGAGGGCGTGGAGCGCTCCCCGGCCGAGGAGGAAGCGGCCAAGCAACGGTTCCGGACCATCCGCGGTCAGATCCTGCGAGCCGCCGCGCTGGGATTGGCCCCGGATCTGGTCCTGGTCGATCACGAGCCGCTCGGCGCCAAGGGTGAGTTTCGCGAGGGCCTGTACGCCCTCAAGGCGCAGTGCCCCGGTACGAAGTTCGTCTTCGGTCTGCGCGACATCATGGACGACGTCGGTCGGATTCAGGGGCAGTGGCGTGAGTTGGGGGTCTACGACGCGTTGGAGCATCTGTACGACGGCGTCGCCGTGTACGGCTCCCCGGCGCTGTACGACGTCGCGGAAGCCTACGACATCCCGGCCGCGGTGCAGCCCAAGCTGCACTACTGCGGGTACGTCGTCCGCGATCCACCAGCACTCGACCGAGCCGCGCTGCGGCGCGAGCTCGGGTTGCCGCCGAGCGGACCGTTGATCGTGGCGACCGTGGGCAGCGGCAGTGACGGCTATCCCGTCCTGGAGGCCGCGCAGGCCGCGGTGGACCGGCTGCGGGCAGAGGTCCCGGAGCTGCACACCGTCATGGTGACGGGACCGTTCATGCCGGCGGAGCAGCAGGCGCTGCTGCAGGCGCGGGCGACGGCGACGTGTCACGTGGTGTCTCAGGCGGACAACTTCCAGCTCATGGCGGCCGCCGACGCCGTAGTGAGCATGGGCGGCTACAACAGTGTATGCGAGGCGCTGGCGGTGGCGCGGCCGCTGGTGATCGTGCCGCGGGCGACACACAAGGTGGAGCAACAGATCCGCGCCGAAACCCTCGCGGCCCGTGGGTTGGCCCGGTGGGTTCACCCCAAGGACCTGGCGGGTCCGCGGCTGGTGGAGGCCCTGCGGTGGGCGGTAGGCTGCGATCGACGCGCCCACGCGGAGCGGGTGCGCGAGGTCATCCCTTCGTTCGACGGCGCCGCGCGCCTGGTCGCGTATCTCGCCCGCTGGCTGGGGGGCGACTGATGCGCTTCCACTTCGACCCCACTCCCGAGCAGCGCGCCGCGCTCGAGGTACAGCTGGTCCGGCTGCAGCAGCCGGTGGCGACGCTGGAGCTGCTCGACCCGATCCTGCCGGCCGGGTTCGCGCCGGCCGCCGCCGCCTGCACGCTCCAGAGCGTTCACTCGGATCGTTTCGTCGTGCAGGCGCGCGTGCGCTCCAGCGGTGGCGACGAGCGCGTGTACGCCCTCAAGACGTATTCGGACGACTTCGGCGAGCGGGTGTGGACGCACGCGCAGCAGCTGGCGGAGCGCCTCCCGCCGCGGCCCCATCGACCGTGTTTGCCGATCCAGTATATCCCGCAGGAGCGCGTGCTGATCTTCGACTGGGTCGAGGGCCGGAGCCTGAGCAAGATCGTCGATGGGCGCAAGTTGGAGCTGCTGCGACACGCTGCCGTGGTGGCGGCGGATGTGCATCGCGTGCCGATCGTTCCGGAGCGGCCCACGACGCCGCAGATGCTCGTCGACGAAACGCGGGCGCGCTGCGACAATTTGCGCCCGGTCTGGCCGGCGACCGCGGACTTGGTCAAGCCGCTCCTCGCGCAGTTGCAGGCGGCGGTGCCCCATCTCGATTCAGCCGACCTGGCGCCGATCCACGGCGATATGGCGGCCGGGCAGTTTCTTTGGACCGGCGACCGGCTCGTCCTGCTCGACTGGGACATGTTCGGCTATGCGGACCCGGCGTACGATGTCGGCCACTTCGTGGCGCAGCTGGAGCGACGTTGCACGCTCGATCGCACGCTCCCCCCCGAGGCCGGCCGGTGGCCGGGCTGTTTCCAGGACGCCTATCTCGCCGCCAAGCCGGATGTCTCGCCGCGCAACGTGTCGTTCTACCGCGCCATGACGCTCCTACGGAAGACGTACACCGTATGTCGGCGCCAGCCGGCCGAGGGTCCGCTCCAGGCAGTACGGCTCGCCGCCTGCGCGGGAGCCGCACTCAGCGACGTGCGTCGCCAATGAACCCGGCGCTGGCTTCGCGGACGCACGGCGACGAGCAGGACGTCCTGAGCGCCACGCTGCGCCAGATTCGCGGCTCCGCTGCGTCGCTCGAAGACTGGTCGGCCCAGCCCCTCACCAAGCACGGGAAACAGCGGGTGGTTCGCTACGACCTGCGCGCCCGAGGCGCGCCCGGGAGTGACGTGTTCTCGCTCCAGTGGGTTGGCAAGTTCTACGAGGACGACCGCGCCGCGCGGCGAGTGGCCGCGGTGCTGCGACAGCTGGCCGGCGGTGATGGCGGCGCGGGGGAGCGGGGGGTGGAGGTGCCGCGCGTGCTCGCCTACGACGCCTCGCGCCGACTGCTGCTGCTGACGTACGAAACGGGGGAGTCGGTCGTCTCGGCAATCGCGCATCACCGCGGGCCGGTGGTGCCGGCGATCGGACGCGCGCTGGCGGCGCTGCACGGGACCCCCGTCACTCTCGACGCGATCACATCTCCGGCCGATGTGCTCGCCGACCTGCGGCCCCGCGTCGTCGATCTCTGTGCCCGGTTCCCCGGCCACGCGGGTGTGCTGCGATCCGCGCTGACCAGGCTCGAGCACGACGCCCCGGCGGCGCGGGCCGTGCCCTCGTTCGTGCACGGCGACTGTGGCACGGCGAACCTCCTGTGGAGACCCGGCTGCCTCGTCGTGCTGGACTTCGACCGGTGTACGCGGGGCGATCCGGCCGCGGACCTGGGCTACCTGCTGACGCAGCTGCGGCGAGTGACGGTGCGCAAGCCGGGCAAACTGCCGGAGCTCGCGTCGGTGCGGAGCGCCATCCTCGATGAGTACCGGCGCTGGTCTTCGCCCGACCCGGGGTTGGGCCGGCGGGTCGCCTGGTACGAGCAAGCGACGCTGGTGAGCAAGATTCACGTACTGGCTTTCGACCGGACGCGCCACCCGGAGGCCGATGCGCGGCGCCAGCGCCAGGTCGAGGCGATCGAGCTGCTGCGATGCTTGGCAAACGCACGCGATTCCGACAGATCTTCCTGACGCATTTGCGTCAGGTCAAAGGCCGCCTGGCCATCGCGGCCGTGGGCACGCTGGGGGCCACCGCGACGGAGCTGTTGAAGCCGTGGCCGCTCAAGGTCATCCTCGATCACGTCATACTCGACAAGCCGCTGTCGCGCGCCCTGCGCTGGCTTCCGCACGCGGTCGCCGACGACAAGGTCAGATTGCTCGTGGCGGCGTCGGGCGGGATGCTATTGATCGCGTTGTGCGCCGGCCTGTTCTCCTACGCGCAGATCTTCATCACCTCGTCCATCGGCTACCGCATGGTCTATGCGTTGCGTCGAGAGCTGTTCGCCCATCTGCAGACGCTGTCGCTGTCCTTCCACAACCAGTCGCGGTCGGGCGATCTCTTGACGAAAATCGCGGGCGATACAAACACCCTGAAGGACATCTTCGCCGATTCGATCCTCAAGTTTGCGACCTACGTCCTGACCGTCGGCGGGATGTTCGCGGTGATGTTCGTCCTCAACTGGCGGATCGGCCTGATCGCGGTGGCGACCCTGCCGTTCCTCTCGTACAGCCTGTTGCACCTGTATCGCAAGACCAAGGCGTCGGTCAAGAAGCAGCGCCGGCAAGAAGGGAAGGTCGCCTCCCGGATGAGTGAAGTGCTCTCAGCGATCCCCTTGGTGCAGGCGTTTGCCCGGGAAAAGTATGAGGAAGAGCAGTTCGACGCGGTCACGGCGGAGACGGTACGGGAAAGCATCCGCGTCGCTCGGCTGGAGGCCGCCGCCACCCGATCGTCGGAGATCATCACGGCGCTGGGCACGGCGGCGGCGGTGCTCTTCGGGGCGCTGCAGGTCTTGCGGGGTCGGATGATGCCGGGCGAGCTCGTGCTGGTCGTGGGGTACCTGACCAACATGTACAAGCCGATCCGCAGCCTGGCGAAGCTCTCGACCGATTTCTCACGAGCGATGGCGAGCGCGGACCGCATCTCCGAGGTGCTCGAGACGGACCCGGAGATCCAGGACCGTCCGGACGCCATCGAAGCGGTTTCTGTGGGAGGCGAGATCGTGTTCCGCGGCGTGTCGTTCGATTACGGAGACGGCAAGGACGTGCTGCGGCAGGTGTCCTTCAAGGTAGCCGCTGGGCAGCGGCTGGCCCTGGTGGGAGCATCGGGCGCCGGCAAGTCGACTATCGTCAGCCTGATCCTGCGGCTCTACGAGCCCCAGGAGGGGGCGATCCTCGTCGATGGAGTCGACATCCGCCAGTATCGGCGCGAGTCGCTGCGGCGCCAGATCGGCCTGGTGCTTCAGCAATCGTTGCTATTCGGCGCTACCATCCGAGAGAATATCGCCTACGGCCGACCCGAGGCCAGTGCGGACGAAATCGTGGCGGCGGCCAAGGCCGCCAACGCCCACGAGTTCATCCATCAGCTCGAGGACGGGTACGACACCGTCATCGGCGAGCGCGGCGCGACCCTCTCGGGTGGCCAGCAACAGCGCATCGCCATCGCGCGCGCGCTGATTCGCGACGCCCCGATCCTGATTCTGGACGAGCCGATGACCGGCCTCGACGCGGAAAGCGAGGCGACGGTGCGTCAGGCGCTGGATCGCCTGATGACCGGCAAGACCTGTCTCATGATCACGCACGACCTCCCCTCGATCACGGACGCCGACTTGGTGCTCGTGCTGGAGGAAGGTCGCATTATCGACCGCGGCACGCATGCCGAGCTGATGGCGCGGAGCGGCCGGTACCGGCGCCTGTACGAGCTCAATCTCGGGCAGCTGGCGGCCGATCTGCTGCGGTGAGCCAGTCGATGCGGGTGACGAGCCAGGCCCCGCGACCCGCGGTCCACGGGGTCGGCTTCCCCGCCGACCCGGACTTCCCCCAGCTCGCCATCGCCAGCGATCCCGAGCGGATGCTAGAGCTGTTCCGTCGCCATCTCGAGCCGGCGGCGGGGAAACGCTATCGCATCCAGGACTGCATCCCGTTGCGGTTCCGCTGCCGCCAGTCCACCGCGCGTTGCGTGCTGCAGTACACGTTGCATGTACTCGAGCCCGGCACGGGCCGCAGCTGGGACCAGGGAGTGACCGGCCTGCTCTACGCCCAAAAAGGGGCGGCCGAGCGGCTGTGGCGGGAGATGCAGGCTACCGACCCCTCCCATGGGATCCCGGACGACTGGCTGACGTTTCGGCTGGTGGGCTTCATTCCCGACCTCGAGATGGTGGTGCAGGTCTTCCCGTACGACCGCAAGCTCAGGAATCTCGGCCCCGTGCTGGGCGGCGCGTTGCGCGACCTCGAGCCGCAGCTGCTCGCTCGCCTGGCGCCGGGCGAGTGGTGCGTCACGCAGCGCACCATGGAGCCGACGCGCTACCGGACGGAGCTCGGGGCCGCGCTCAAGTACACCCTGCAGGTCCGCGACGGGGGCGTGGGCCGCGCCGCAACGCTGCGCTGCTTTGTGAAGGTGTATCGCAACGACCACGGCGAGCACACGTTCGAGCTGCTCAAGTCGCTCGGCGAGCGGGTGGAGCGAGGAGAGACCCGCTACTCGGTGGTGCGGCCCGTCGCCTACCGCAAAGAGCTGCGCACCCTCGTGTTGGAAGAGGCTCCCGGCACCGCGTTGCAGCAGCTGCTGCGGCAGGGTCACGACCCGGCCGGTCCGCTGCGCCTCACGGCCCGGGCCGTCGCGGCATTCAATCAGGATGACCTGGGGAACGGGGACGTGTCGCGCAGCCCGCTCGCGGTCCAGCTCGAGGAGTTGCGGCGGGGGGCGTCCATCGTCGAGTGGGCGCGGCCTCAGCTTGCCACCGAGGTTCGGGCGATTACCGCCGCCGTCGCGGCCGGGCTGGAGGAGGTGCCGCCCGCGGCGATTCACGGAGACTTGAAGCCCGACCATGTCTTCCTGGCGGGCGACGAGGTGATTTTCATCGACCTCGATTCGGTGGTGCTGGGTGATCCCGTGCGGGACCCCGCCCATATGTTCGCGTACGTCGCCGGCCGGGTTGGCCTGGATGCGGTGCCGGTCGAGGATGCGCGCGCCGCGGCCAGGCTGTTCGCGGCGGAGTACTTCGATCACGTCCCGGCGGCCTGGCGCCGGCGCTTTGGTCTGCATTGCGCCGGGGCGCTCGTCGAAGTGGCGAGCGCGATCTTCCGGCGGCAGGAAGCGCACTGGCCCGAGAAGGTGGCCGCGGCCGTGGCGGCGGCGCGGGACTGCATGGGGTGATCCGAGTGCACGCCCGACCGTTGCAGTTGCTCCTCGCGCTGGCGCTGCCGCTCGCGGCATCCCGCGCCGCCGCCCAGGTGGGGACGACGACCGACATCATCACCGGCACGGTCAGCGGGCCCGACAGCCTGCCGCTGGCTGGAGCGCTCGTGCAGGCCGTCTCGCTCGAGACCCAGATCTCGCGCCACGCCACGACCGATGCGCGCGGCCGCTTCAC
>Ga0209267_1001352_pt1 | contig 16725 bp, 12 predicted proteins | sample GraSoiAngelo_137_FD_185894 | JGI IMG/M metagenome (GOLD analysis project Ga0209267, IMG submission 185894) | Grasslands soil microbial communities from the Angelo Coastal Reserve, California, USA - 14_0929_09_30cm (SPAdes) (version 2) | ecosystem: Environmental > Terrestrial > Soil > Grasslands ... | reverse complement strand
ATTGTGAGGGCTGCGCCAATGCCAAAAATAACAGCCCGAATGCCCCGAATCATTCCAGACGCCAAGGCGCCAACGTCGTGAGCTATCAGCCGCGACGGAATGATGAGGGCAAGAGCAATTCCATGAATGATTGCTTTGGCAGTTGCAGAAAGCGCCGCTGCTGTAGCAAGTCCGGCGCGGCGAAATCGGTGCTTACTTTCGCGTTTCGGCCGCGTCGCCGTTATCGGCGGTCGTGTTGTTGGCGGCCGGGTCTTGGTCGATGGAGTTGTCGCGCGCGTTTTTGTTTTGTAACCAGGTTTGGCCGCCGTCTTGGTGGAAGGAAATTGGAGCCAGCTACCAAGTATGGAACCGGTTTTGCGCGCCGGGGCCCTCAACAGCTGGACGATCTCGAGTGCGGTTTGAGGCCGAAGAGCCGGATCTTTTTGCAAACAAGCCGCCACAGTTTCCTCCCACAATGGGTCGATTGGCTCACCGTCCACGACGTCGACCTCTTCTCGGCGGTAGCTCATGCGCGGCGGAATTCGTTCATGAATTTGTCGATCGATGTTTCCCGAATAAAACGGCGGCTTACCGGTGAGTAATTCGTAAACAGTGGCCCCGAATGAGTAGATATCGTCCAGAGGACTGCCTCGCGCGCCATCGAGCTGCTGTGGGCTCATGTAAACTAACGTGCCGCTGGTGTGTTGGCCTGCGGTCAGCATGCTGACCGAGTCGCTCAAATTGCGGGCTATCCCGAAGTCAGCCACTTTCAGATCGCTGCGCAGGTTTACCATTAGGTTGGATGGCTTGAGATCCCGGTGGATGACGCGCGCGTGATTATGGGCGTAATCAAGCGCCTCACAGAGCTGCTGTGCCCAATCGCCCAGCTCCGAGCATTCAAAAACCTTGCTCGGTCGATCCGCGCGTATGTTCGACAGCGTATCGCCATCAACGTATTCCATTGAGATGCAGGCTGTGGTCTCGTCATTCACGAAGTCATAAATGCGCACGATGTTTTTGTGCGTCAGCTCGAGACTGCGGTTTGTTTCGCGCTTAAGATCGCTGAGCAGGGCGCGATCAGAGGCCACCAGTTCAGGCAGGAATTTGAGCGCCACATCGCGCTCCAGCACATCGTCTCGCGCCAGCCAGACCACGCCCATACCGCCGCGACCCAAAATTCGATTGAGGGTATAGCGGTTAAATACTTTTTGTCCGCTGACAAAATCCCGGATCGTTGCATCCAGCACGCCGCCGGAAGCCTGGATTTTCACTCCGCCTAGTCTAACGATCCGTTTATAGAAATAAAGTAAAAAATCGCGTCGGCCGACTTTTACTTGTCGATCTTAACCGCTTCGTTTTATAACGAACAGCAATGGCGGACGAGCAGAAAAGCCCGATAGAGCAGCCCGCTTCGATTCAATCACCTGCCAAGCAAGGGGCCTGGCTGGAAGGCACCGGAGAAAAGATTGCGATACTTGGAGATTGTTCCATCGGCCGAACCCCAAAAAACACCATCGTTCTCGACTCGCAAAAGGTGTCGCGCCGGCACGCGATCATCAACGTCCAGAACATCGGCGAATTTTGGTTGATCGACCTCGGCAGTAGCAACGGCACTTTCTTAAACGGCCGCCGCCTTAATCAGCCGGTTCGCCTTTCCGATCAGGACCAGCTGGCCATCGGCGATCAAGTATTCATCTTCCATCAGCCGGAGGAGGTTACTGAAGAATATCGAACGTTCGCAGAACGGACCATCCGCGAAATTGCAAACGTGCCGTGTTGGTTGCTGGTGGCCGATATCGAAGGTTTCACCCCGCTCAGTCAGAGTTTGAGCAGCGACCAGTTGGCAGTCGCAATTGGTGGGTGGGTGGCGACCTGCAAAGAAATCATCGAGGCGAACAATGGCATGATCGACAAGTACCTTGGCGATGGCTTTCTTGCTTACTGGCGTGGAGATCAAGGTACCACCAAAAATGTTGCCGCGACGGTGCAGCGGTTGAAAGCAGCTCAAGCGAAGAACGAACCGCGCTTTCGTCTCGCCTTACATTTTGGTTTTGTCGCCATCGGCGGTGTGCCGTCGATGGGTGAAGAGAGTTTGATGGGCAAGGAAGTGAACTTCGTTTTCCGCATGGAAAAACTGGCCGGCTCGTTAGGCATCGCGGTTCTGACCAGCGCCGCCGGTCAATCGAAACTAAAATCGCTGATCAAGTGCGAGCCAGCCGGCGCGCACGCGCTCAAAGGGTTCGAAGGCAAGTACGAGTTCTTTCGCGGCTGAGAGCTCGCTCGGTTTTCCTTGTCGATCTTGAGCGGGCGGCTCTATTAACGCTGGCCGGCTCGCCGCAGGACGAGTCCGTCCGACTGGCGGACAAGATCGACATGTTCATTCGCGCTTTTATTTTCGGTGCGGTTTTGCTTTTCGCGAACGTTTCGCAGGCTCAAACCGTGAAGCCAGCGCCGACAGCATCGCCATCGCTCGAACAGCGTGTGGCCGACTTGGAAGCTTACGTAAATAATTCCGCTCGCGGTTCGGATTCGGAGAATGCGAAAACTGCTTCCAACATTTCCGGTTCCGGTCCGGGCCACAACGGCTGGATGATGACCGCGTCCGCGCTGGTGCTTTTCATGACGCTACCTGGACTGGCGCTGTTTTATGGTGGGCTCGTCAGGCAAAAAAATGTGCTGTCGGTCCTGGCGCAATGTCTCGGTATCGCGGGCTTGGTCGCGATTCTCTGGTGGGCAGTCGGCTATTCGCTCGTTTTTTCACGCGGCTCGCCAATCATTGGCGGGTTTAAATTTGTATTTCTTCGCGGAGTCGATGCCCAGCCAAACGGAGATTACTCCTACTGGGTTTCGCAGAATGTCTTCGCGATGTATCAGCTGATGTTCGCGATCATCACGCCGGCCTTAATCATCGGCGCAGTCGCGGAACGGATAAGATTTGCCGCGGTGCTCGTCTTCGTCGGTGTTTGGATGTTCGTCGTTTATTTTCCGCTCGCCCACATGGTCTGGGGAATTGACGGATGGATGAACGGCGTTTGGAATCCGCGCGCCAAAGTTACCGCGATCGATTTTGCCGGCGGCACGGTGGTGCACATGTCCTCCGGATGGTCAGCACTCGTGCTTTGCGCTTTGCTCGGGCCGCGGCTTGGTTTTCGAAAAGAAATCATGGCGCCACACAGCATGGTGCTTTGCATGGTTGGAGCAGGAATGCTTTGGGTCGGTTGGTACGGCTTTAACGCAGGCAGCGCCCTCGGCGCGGATGGCATCGCGGCAAACGCTTTTACAACAACGACTCTTGCGACCGCGATCGCATCGTTCACCTGGGCAATGTTGGAGTACGCATTGCGCGGTAAGGCGAGCGTGCTCGGATTTTGTTCCGGCGCCGTCGCCGGCTTGGTCGTGATTACCCCGGCCTGTGGCTACGTCGATCCAACCGGTGCCGTCATCATCGGAATCGTCGCGGGCGCGGTTCCATTTTTTGCTTGTACGAAATTAAAATCGTGGTTCCACTACGACGACGCGCTCGACACGTTCGGCGTACACGCCGTCGGCGGGACGCTGGGATCATTTCTCACCGGCGTTCTGGCAACGGCGCGAGTGAACTCGAACCTCGTCGGAACCGTCGCCGCCCAAAACACGCTGGCGAACAAATTAGGCCACGTGCTTTGGCTTGAGCAACTGAAGGCGATCGGAATCACCATCGCGCTTGCGGTTGGTGCAAGCGCGATCATTGGCACCATTGTGAAAGTGTTCATCGGTTTGCGGATCGCTCCGGAAATTGAGCGACAAGGGCTCGATATCAACGAGCACGGCGAAGAAGGCTACATCGTTTCGGGATAGTGTTCCGAACGAAGCGTCGGTACAAAAAAACGCGCGGCCTCTTGGCCGCGCGTTTCAAAACCTGATGTCGAGTTTAGTTTCCGCCAGTAGCTCCACTGTTGCTCTGGATCTGTTTCACCATCGCGTTGCCGCCCCGATCGATGTGGCCGGTTCCAGCGGTCGCGGCTGCACTGCTGCCGGTGGTATCGTCCACTTCCACCCAGCGCCCGCTCAAATTACTGCCAGTTTCTGCTGGCACGTAAACCATATGGGTGTGTTTCTTGACTTTGTTGGCGGCGTATTGGCCGGTCAATTTGAAGTTCTGGAGCGTCGGCTTGCCGCTGAACACTTTCATATTATTTAGCGACGCCTTGATCGTGCCGTTGACGAAAAGGAGCACTTCGTAATCGGTCACCGGAAGCTTGCCGATGCCGTAATGTCCGTTCTGGTCGGTCCTGACGATTCTCTCGCCACTTCCGTCGGCGCCTCGCAAGTGCACTTCGGCGCCCGCCACCGGCTGACCTTTGGCGTCTTTAACGTCGCCCTCTAATCTAGCTGGGCCGACTGGTTGCGCCGCCCAGGCGACCGCGGCTGAAATGAGGAACGTGGCAAAACAGATTTGGAGCGATTTGATAAACATAAGGCCGCAATGTTACACAACCGCGATCCATTGCGCAAGTGATGTCAGGTTTCCCCTGATAATTCGGGAATTCTTCTCTACTTCAGTGGAAGTTCGGCATGTCGGCGCCCTTGGACTGAAGCTGTCGCACCAGATTGTTTCCCTGATTGTTCAACCGTTCAGCCATTCCTGACGGCATCGGTTTTCCGTCATCCTCGACTTCCATCCATTGGCCAAGATGCGTACCGGTCTGCGAAGGGACCCACACATAATGTTTCCCTTTCGTGAACGGTTTGGCCGTGGCGCCGTTTTGCAGGTCGAAATTAAGCGACTGCGCTTCGCCGTTCTTCGTCCTGACATTACTAATCGAGGCTTTCGTCGCGCCCGCTATCAATAGGCTGACGCTATAAGTCCCAGTCTCCAATCCCGGGTAACTGTAATGGCCCTTCGAGTCCGTGTGCACCTTGCCAATTTTATTCGCATCGCTGCCTTGAATGCGAACCTCCGCACCTTGGACCGGCTGCCCCTTGGCGTCCTTGACCGTGCCATAGAGCGTGGCCACTGCGTCGGCGTGCAGGCGAGGTGAAACGAACAGTGAAAGCGCAATAACTGCGATAATGCGAGGGAGGGTTTTCATGCCGCCCAAAATACGACCTCGCCCGGCGTTTGTAAAACGCGATTCAGCTCGCCCGAATTGGTGCCGGCGGAGGGACTTGAACCCACACGATCTTGCGATCACTGGATTTTGAGTCCAGCGCGTCTGCCATTCCGCCACGCCGGCGTGTCGAAAGGGAGCGAAAGAATACGGAGTTCGCGCCCAAGCTCAAACGCTTCCGACCAGATCGAGCGGTTGCAAACTGCGCGGTGGCCCAAAAATTTCGCGCAAAATAATCGCGTCCCGCAAACCGGATGCCGATCCTAGCAACGCAGCGATGTCGATTCTTATTTCCGGCGACTTAGCGATACGTTGGGTAGCAAACGCGTAAGCTTCTACCGCCGTTTTAATCACTGGAAGCGGTTCGAGCGGCGGCTGGCCTTGCTGAACTTCGAAGGCGGACGCCTCGGCAACTTTCGGCGGAAAAGTTTTCGCCTCTCGCGTGGGCGGAATCTGACGTGGTAAGCGGATTTTGCGCTGCAACTCCGCAAACGGCGCAATCGGTGGTCGGACAGGAGCAACTGGCCGAGGTGGAATGTCGGTGCGTGGCGCGACCGGCGCCGGCGGCTTGGATGTAGTCGGCTGTCCGAGCGCTTCCAAAAATTTCCGAATGCGTTGTTCGTCTGTTTCATCGGCATCGCCCGAAAGCGGCCGAGACATTTGCGATGGGGGTGTCGATATTCGTCTTGTATCGCCTGGGCGCCTGCGGCCCTTGCTCGCAGCCCTAGTCAGGATTTGAAAGAAAATCGCGATCGCGATGAACAACAGGAAAAGCAGATTATCCAAATGCGCCGCTAGCATTGCTTTTACTTTCTATTTTCTTTAACTCGCGTCCGTCCGTGGTTTGTCCGTTCCCGCAATCGATTCACGCATCGACGTATCGGCCTGCACATTTTTCATCCGGTAATAATCCATGATGCCGAGATGACCCGCGCGAAACGCTTCCGCCATCGCCATCGGCACTTGCGCTTCTGCTTCGACGACCTTGGCGCGCATCTCCTGCGTCTTGGCCTTCATTTCCTGCTCCACTGCGACCGCAGCGGCGCGACGCACCTCCGCTTTTGCCTGGGCAATACGCTTGTCGGCATCCGCTTGTTCGCTCTGCAATTTCGCACCGATATTGTCGCCAACATCCACGTCGGCGATGTCGATGGAAAGAATTTCAAACGCCGTATTGCTGTCGAGTCCCTTCGCCAACACTGCTTTTGAAATGCGGTCCGGATTTTCCAGCACATCCTTGTAAGAATCAGCCGAGCCGATCGCGCTCACGATGCCTTCGCCCACGCGTGCGATGATCGTTTCCTCGGTCGCGCCGCCGACAAAACGATCGAGATGCGAGCGCACCGTCACGCGCGCTTTCACTTTCGCGCCAATTCCGTCCTTGGCCACACCGTCGATGGTCGTTCGGCCCATCGTCGGATTGGGCACGTCGATGACTTTCGGATTAATGCTCGTCCGCACCGCTTCCAGCACCGTTTTGCCTGTGCCCTTCGTGGCCAAATCGATTGCGCAGGCGCGATTGAAATCGAGCGAGATGCCGGCCTTGTCGGCCGCGATCAACGCGAGGATGACCTGAGTCACGTCGCCGCCCGCGAGGTAATGCGCTTCCAGCGGATCGCTCGGCACTTCAATGCCCGCTTTCACCGCGGTGATGCGATTATCGACAATCAATCCGACCGGCACCCGTCGAAGGCGCATCCCGATCATTTTGCCCATGCCGACCGGCGCATTGGCGATGCGCGCCCGGAGCCAGATCCCGAAAAAGTTGAAAAGAACGATCGCGAAGACGAAACCGAAAACAGCGAGCACCGCGATTCCGACAAGATAAAGAGCGTCCATAGGTAGAGAAAGCTAGACAGGATTAACAAGATTCACACGATTTTTGTTCCTTAGAAATCCCATTTAATCCGGTTAATCCTGTCTTCTCGTCTGGTGCAGCTTTTCGTTGCAATCCGCGCGAGAAGGAATACGCATTGCGCGTTATGACGAGAACGAAGGTCGCAGTGGTGGGCGCTTCCGGTTACACCGGTGAAGAGCTGGTGCGTCTCTTGCTCGCGCATCCTCATGTCGATCTTGTCGCGGCGACGTCGCGACAATTATCCGGCAAATCGCTGGCGGACGTGTTCCCGCGCTTCGCGCATCAGAAAACTGCGAACACGCTCAAATTTTCAGATCCCGACCCAAAAGAAATCGCGCGCGAGGCGAATCTTATCTTTCTCGCACTCCCGCACGGCCTCGCTGCCGAATTTGCGAAGCCACTTTTGTCGGCTGGCGCGCGCGTTATCGATCTTAGCGCGGATTTTCGGGTAAAGGACGCCGCTGTTTACCAGGAATTTTACGGTGACGATCATCCCGCGCCCGATTTGTTGGGCCAATCGGTTTACGGTTTGCCGGAGATTTACCGGGAAAAAATCCGGGAGGCGAAGCTGGTCGCCTGTCCAGGTTGTTATCCGACCAGCATTCTCATTCCGTTGCGACCGTTGATTCGCCGGAGAGCGATCGATCGTAAAACAATTTTGGCAGCAAGCATGAGTGGCGTCAGCGGCGCCGGTCGAAAAGTCGAACCGGATTATCTTTTTTCTGAATGCAACGAAAGCGTGCGGCCCTACGGCGTTCCGAAACATCGACATCTCTCCGAGATCGAACAGGAATTGTCGATTTTGGCCGGCGAAAAAATTGTGATTCAATTCACGCCGCATCTCGTTCCGGTAAATCGCGGAATCGTGACCACGATTTATTCCGATATCGCTGGGAATGTTGTGAAGATGGATCCGGCAGTGCTTTTTAATGGCGCCTACGGCGAGGAGCCGTTTGTTCGTTTGCTTGGCGAGGAGCGTCTGCCCGATACCAAAAACGTTGTCGGCACAAATTTCATCGACATCGCCTGGAAGATCGACAAGCGCACGCGTCGTCTCGTGGTCATGAGCGCGATCGATAACATCGTCAAAGGCGCGAGCGGCCAGGCTGTTCAATGCATGAATCTGATGCTCGGTTTCCCCGAGACCGCTGGTCTGATTTGAAAAATCCTTTTCGACAAATTTCCGGTTCGATGTGCGCGCCGCGCGGTTTCAAATGCGCCTCGGTTTTCTGCGACATCAAGAAGCTGGGAACGGGCAAAGGTTCAGAGAAGGGACAAAAGCGCGATCTCGCTTTGATCGTTTCCGATGTCCCGGCCGCGGTGGCGGGAGTATTTACAACGAACCAGATCTGCGCCGCGCCGGTGAAAGTGAGCCGAAGAGCTGCGGCGAAAGATTTCGCGCGTGGAATCGTCGTGAACTCCGGGAATGCAAATGCGGCAACCGGCCCGCGAGGAATGAGAGACGCGCGCAACATGATCCAGCTCGCGGCAAAAGCCTTATCTATTAATGAGAACGACATTCTTGTCTGCTCGACTGGCCGGATCGGCGTCGCGATGCCGATGAAAAACATTGAAGGTGGCATCCGCGCGTGCGCGTCGCGCATCGCAAGATCTACGTCGAACGCGCGACAGGTCGCCGAAGCAATCATGACGACCGACACGCGGCGCAAAGAAATCGCGGTCGAATTTAGGATCGGAAGATCGACAATCCGGATCGGCGGGGTTTGCAAAGGCGCCGGGATGATTCAGCCAGGAATGGCAACGATGCTTGGGTTCATTGCCAGCGACGCGGCGATTGAACCTGCGGCGCTGAAGCGCGCACTCAAGATCGCGGTTGAGCAAAGTTTCAATCGAATTACGGTCGACGGCGACATGAGCACGAATGATTCAGTCATCGCGCTCGCGAACGGACTCGCCGGAAATTCGAGATCCCAAATTCGGCGTTCGCAATTTCAGAATGCGCTGAATCATGTCTGTCTCGAGCTGGCGAAATTGATCGTGCGCGACGGCGAAGGGACCTCGCGATTTGTCGCGCTCCATCTTCGCGGTGCGCGCAATGATCGCGAAGCGGGATCTGCTGCGCGGGCGATTGCCAACAGTTCGCTCGTGCGGACGAGCTGGGGCGGCGGCGATCCGAACTGGGGCCGTATTCTCTGCGCGCTCGGATATTCCAAGGCAGGCGTCGATGAAAGGATTGTCGATGTTGGTTACGCCCAACCCGGCAGCCACAAAATTGTTTTTGCATTTCGGCGTGGTCGTCCGACAAATGTCGCCTTGAAAACGCTGGCGAGAATTACTTCCGCACCCGAGTTCGATTTGCACGTCAATCTCCACCGCGGCCGCGGTGAGTTCGTGCTTTACGCGGCGGACCTGACTGAAGATTACGTCGCGTTCAACAAGGGCGACATCACTGATCCCGCGACGCTAGGCGGCTGAAATGGCAAAAATTAATGTAACCTGTTTCAACCCTCGCATGCCGCTTCGCGACTTCCTCTCGCTGGCCAGGGAGAGGATTGAGGTGAGGGCCGCGTAATTTCGACTGGAAATGGAAGAATTTATTTCGAAAGCGGCGACGTTGGTCGAAGCGCTGCCTTACATCCAGCGTTTCCGCAGCCAGATCTTCGTCGTGAAGTACGGCGGCAGTTTTATGGACTCGCCCGATCCGGAAGAGCGGCATCGCGTCGCGCGGGATCTGGTTTTTCTTGAAGCGGTCGGAATCAATCCAGTAGTGGTGCACGGCGGTGGCAAAGCGATCACGCGGGCGTTGGAGGAAGCGGGCGTGAAATCTGAATTCCTGCGCGGCTATCGCGTGACCGACGCCGCGAGTGCGGAAATCGTCGATCGTGTTTTATCACGCGAAATTAATCCCGACATTGTGAGGGCGATCCAGGATTTCGGCGGGAAGGCACGTGGTTTCGCCGGCCCGGATATTTTCCGGTGTCGAAAATTTTCGGCAAAAGATGAAAAGAATGGAGATGTCGATCTTGGATTCGTCGGCCAAGTTTGTGACGTCAACGTGGAGCCGCTGCGGGAGTGCATTCGACGAAGTGTGACGCCAGTGATTAGTCCCACCGCGCTCGGCGACAGCGGCAAAATTTACAACTGCAACGCCGACATCGCGGCGGCAAAAACCGCGATTGCGTTAAAGGCGCGCCGTTTGGTGTTCATGAGCGATGTGCCCGGGTTGCTCCGCGATCCACAAAATGACGCGAGTTTGTTAACTCACCTGGCAGTGGGTGAAGTGCCGCAATTGCGAAAGGCCGGCGTGATCGGTGAAGGAATGATTCCAAAAGTGGACAGCGCGCTGGCTGCGATTGAAAGCGGCGTTGAAAAAGTACAGTTCGTCGATGGGAGAATTCCGCATTCAGTGTTGCTCGAAATTTTCACCGATGCGGGAGTCGGGACCGAAGTCGTGTTATGAGGATTGAAGAAAACGTTCAACGGTCCGAGCCGGACGGGGATTTAACGGCCGACGTCCAACGCTCAAATGCAGGGCATGTGCGTGAAGCGTTTAAGAAGTTTGTTGTTCCATCATATTCGCGATTCGATTTGGTCTTGGAGCGCGGCGAGGGGAGTTACGTTTGGGACGTCGACGGGAAGCGCTACCTCGACCTCGCTGCCGGAATCGCAGTCTGCTCGTTAGGCCATGCCCATCCCGAGATGACCAAAGCCCTGACCGAGCAATCGCAAAAGCTGATCCATGTCTCCAATCTATATTATAATGAGTTCCAGGGGTGGCTGGCGAAACGGATTGTCGACCTTATCGCGCCGGGGCGAGTCTTTTTCTGCAACAGCGGCGCGGAAGCGAACGAAGGCCTGTTCAAGCTGGCCCGGAAATTCGGACACGATGACGTCCGCTACGAAATCATTACTACGGTCCACTCGTTTCATGGGCGGACGCTGGCTGGGATTGCAGCGACCGGGCAGGAAAAAGTGAAAAAAGGTTTCGGTCCGGCAGTTGAGGGATTCAAGCAGGTGCCGTTTAACGATCTCGAAGCGATGCGCGGCGCGATCACACCACAAACCGTTGCGATTTTGGTTGAACCGGTGCAGGGCGAAAGCGGAATCACTATTGCGACGCCGGAATATTTGGTTGGACTGAGAAAACTTTGCGACGAGCGCAAGTTGCTCTTGTTGTTCGACGAAGTTCAGGCCGGCCATTTTCGCACTGGGAAATTCCAAAGCTGGCAGCGCATTCTCGAAAACGAACATGTCGACTTTGTCCCGGACGCGGTTTCGATGGCGAAGTCTTTGGGAGGCGGATTTCCGATGGGCGCATTTTGGGTGCGGGAGAAATTCGCCAACATTCTTTCGCCCGGCACACATGCGAGTACGTTTGGCGGCACACCGCTGGCCTGCGCGGTTGCTTTAAAGATTTTCGAAGTAATTGAGCGCGAGAATCTGGCCGAAAACGCCCGCGAGATCGGGGATTTCCTTTTGCGCGAATTACAAGGACTTCAGCAACGATTTCCGAAACTGGTGAAGGCCGCTCGCGGGCTCGGTTTAATGATCGGGATTGAATTTCAGCCGCAGTTCAAGGCCACTGATATTGTGAAGGAACTGCACGAGCGAAATGTCCTCACCGTGCCGGCGGGTAATTCGGTGATTCGATTATTGCCGGCTCTGAATTTGCGAAAGAGCGAAGCGGAGGAAGGTTTGCGCGCGATCGAGGAAGTCATTCTCGATCTTGCGAAAAACTCCTAGCCACAGATGAACACAAATGTTCACAGATTCAGATCGAGTTTGTTTATGCTGCCATCTGTGTTTCATCCGTGTGAATCTGTAGCGAGAAAATGAAACATTTGCTTAGCATCGAGCAGCTTTCGCGGGGGGAGATCGAGCGGATTTTGCGCCAGACAGCTGAGCTCAAAACAAATCGCGGCAAAATTTCGGCGCAGCCACTGGCCGGACAAACCTGGGCCTTGATTTTCTCCAAACCTTCCACCCGAACGCGTGTTTCTTTTGATGTCGGAATTCGCGAGCTCGGCGGCGAGACGATTTACTTGAACGCGGCGGACGCGCAGCTTGGTCGGGGCGAATTGATCAAGGACACCGCGCGCGTGCTGGCGCGAATGATTCACGGCGCAGTCATTCGGACCTACGCCCAGAGCGACATCGAGGAGTTCGCCGAGTTTTCAGGTGTGCCGACGATCAACGCGCTGACCGACGACGAGCACCCGTGCCAAATCCTGGGCGACATCTTCACGATCATCGAAAAACGCGGTAAGATCGACAAAACGGTGCTCGCGTATGTTGGCGACGGCATTTCAAATACCGCGCGGTCGTGGCTTTTCGCGGCGGGGAAACTCGATTTTGAATTGCGGATCGCGTCGCACAAAAAATATCAGCCGAAAAAGAAATTGCTCGAACGGGCGGGCGGCCGGGTGACGTGCACGGACGATGTCGCCGCTGCAGCGCGCGATGCCGACGTGCTTTACACCGACATCTGGGTGTCGATGGGGAAAGAAGCGGAGGAAGCGCGTCGCGAAGCCGAGCTCGGACCGTATTGGATCAACGATTCAGTTGTGAAGTTGGCCAAGCCGGACGCGCTGGTGATGCACTGCTTACCGGCGCACCGCGGACAGGAAATCGATGAGAAGACTTTTGAAAACCATGCTCAAACGATTTTTGATCAAGCGGAGAATCGATTGCATGTGCAGAAAGCCATTCTGGTTCAGCTAGCAAAGTGACGCGGTTGATCCCGGATTGCGGTGCGGCATTCGCTTGCACGTCGTACAGACACTGTAGATGACCGGTTCATCGCTGGCAGCTCTGCCCGCTTTGATGACCCGCCCGCATAAAGCGCACACGGTCCCGCCGCCCTCCTTTTTCGCGGCGTTCCGCTTTGCCGGCCGATCTCCCCTCTTTCGCTGGCGTGGCATCGAGACGGAATCGTCCATCGACGACCGAATGGATGGAAAAATTCTAGGACTTTTTGAGCACTTCGGATAAACCGTTCGCGGCCAAAATTTTCGGCGGCAGGAAAACTTTCTAAGTGGCTAAGATTTTAGGCACGCGAAGGATTTGGTGCTCGGGGCGGGACTTGAACCCGCATGCCTTTCGGCATACGCCCCTCAAACGTACGTGTCTGCCATTCCACCACCCGAGCGCGTCCGGCAAATTTAATCAGGAACGCAGGAAAGCAAGAAACCGAGGCAAAGGAAAGCAGCCTGAATTTCCCTAGATTTCTGGTTTCCAGATTTAATCTGCGCAAATCTGCGTAATCTGTGGATGAATGCCTGGCGAAGACTGGATCAAACTCGATCTTCACATCCACACCCTCGACGATCCAAAGGACGTAATCGATTATTCGGCGCATCAACTTCTCAAGCGCGCGAAAGAGCTCGGCTTCGGAGTGCTCGCGATCACGTTGCATGACGCGGTGTTCGATCGCGCGGAAGTTTTCGCTGACGCTGCGGCATTGGGAATTTTGCTGATCCCGGCGGCGGAAGTGCGTTTGCAAGGCGCGGATGCGATTTTGCTGAACGTAACCGCAGCCGAGGTTGCGGGATTAAAAAATTTTGACGACCTCCGTCAGCTTCGCGCCGGCCGCGGATTGTCGATCTTCACCATCGCGCCACATCCGTTTTACGTGCTTGGTGGTTCGATCGGCGAACGTCTTCTCGACGAGATCGATTGTTTTGACGCGATCGAGCTCTGTCACTTTCACAAAGGATTGCTCAACCCAAATCGGCGCGCGGCGAAAGTGGCCGCCCAATTTGGCAAACCGTTGATCGCCACTTCCGACGCGCACCAATTGCATGCTTTCGGGCGTCATTACACGAGCATTCCGCGCCCGAGTGGATTGACGGTCGAGAACGTTTTTGCCGCTTTGCGAAGGGGTCCACTCCGCCTAACGAGCCCGCCGGCGTCGATTGTTGATCTTGCCAGCGCGATTTACTGGATCTTCCTCGCACATCCGTTCAAGCTCCGACAAACGCAACGCCGGGGCGGAACGCCTGCGACACATTCTCACACGTCCAGCCTTGAATCCAAATCACAAACGTGACAGACGTTAAGCGATGAGAATTCTGCTGGTCGTTTTCCTAGCATTCGCGTTCGTCGTTGGTGGCTGCCAAACGCCTGAGAAAAAAAAGGAAAAACTCAAGCAGGCCGAACTCAAGAAAAAAGCCAAAGCAGATCTCCGCGAGGAGAGCAGCGATGTCGATTTTCAGGCGTTCCTTGGCCGCCTTCGCAAAGCCGTGGCGAAACGTGATGTGGAGACGCTCAAATCGATGATGACGGATGATTTCGGTTACAAACTCGAGCCGCCCATGTCCGGTCCCGGTGTTTTTCAATATTGGGAGCAGGAAAACCTCTGGCCCGAGTTGGACGGCATTGTGTCGGAGCGATTTGTCAAGAAAGGCGCTTTCATGGTCTCGCCGCCGCAATTTGCCGATCCGTCGCTCAATTACGACGGCTACCGGATCGGGATCGCACGGGTCAGGGGAAGTTGGAAGTTTGCCTACTTCGTTAACGGCTGACGCGAAACCTAGCTTTCTTGGTTTTGCCGCATCGACCGCCGTTTGTGTTCGTGCGAAATTTATTGCGGCAAACAGGCCGCGGCGGGTCAAGTAGTGTTGAACACGCTCCCGACAGCGCGTTGAACAAACATCACTGAGTAGTCGCGGGTGCTGGCGGTCGCGCTTGCTCCAAGTCGTAGATCGCGCCCCAAGTTCCTGAAGCGGCGAGTGTTGCGGTTTTCTCCCACGGGCGCGTGCTCGATGCGTAATTCGTTTTCTCTTCGCCTCCCCAAAAAATGTAGCGCACGTGAAGAGTTCGGGAGAGGTCGCGCCAGTTCGGGGCGCCTTGCATCAGTTTGGTGAGCAGTTCGTTCGTTTTTCCGTATTCGTCGAATCCCTGCGTCCAAAGATGACCTGGATATCCCATCACCACTTTTCGACCGTCGAGGAGCAGTGGGTGATTATAGGTCGGCCAGGCCGCGAAACGCGCTTCGAGCGGCATTTTGCGAACGGCGAAGCCGACCGCATCCACTTCCCCGCGATTGGCGAAACCGAAACCGTCTTTACCGGCGGCCAGACCGCCAAACAAACTCACGAACCCGGAAGCAAAAAGCGCAAAGCAAACCGCCGCGCGAATCGGCAGCTCCCATTGCGCGATTAATTGCCTCCACAAAAACGGGAGCACAATGAAGTAAGCCCAAATTCCTATTTTTAAATTGTCCCAAATCCACGGTGCGGTCTTGATCGAGAAAAAGAAAATGAAGATAGCGGTCGCGGCGAAAATGAACGCAACTTCTTCCGGCAACTTTTCTTTCCCACCAAATCCGCCTTTTACAGTACGGGCTGCACACCACGCAAGCAGGATCAACGCGAGGAAAATTACAACCGCCCACCTCCAGCTGAATGCATGTCTCCCGATGCGCCAGCAGGCCAACACAAATGCGCCTAACCCGATTGCAATCGCCGCTGACAATCCGAATCGCCTCGCTTCGCGCGATTGATACAACTGCCACGCGATAAGCCCGATCAGAGTGAGAGCCAACGGAACGAGGATTCCAAAATTGAAGAACCAGAATCGAAAGAACGGCATTTTGAACTCGCCCTCGTTCTGGGCCCATCCCGGATGAAATTCGAGAACGGAACCCGCCTGAAAATGATCGCTGATGAGCCAGACAAAAAACGTGGCTGGAATTAAAGCGCTTAGAACAAGTGTGAGGACATGTCCTCGGATTTGGGGATCGCCCGCGACGAAGAGACAAACTAGGACAATGCTGAGCGCCATGAAGGTGTGGAGATGAAAGAGCGGCATTGATGCATAAAGCGAAAGCTCAACCCAAAACGGAAGCGGGCCGCTGCGATGTCGATCTTCTTTACTCCGAAAATATTTTTCGCGCCAGTGCCAGAGCAAAACTAAACCGGCCGGAAGCGCGTAGAGCAACCCACGCTGGGTCACGAACATGGTCAGCGGAATACTTTTCCACGCGATGTTGTTGACGTCCTGATAATCGACGAATTTAAAATTGCGCAGAAACTGAAAACCGGCGAGGCCGCCATTGAAAAGAAAACCCGCGATCGCAAAACCGCCGCCCCAGCGATAGAACGCGTAGAACGTAGCTACGGACGCGAGCAGACCGACCCAGACCAGGCCCCGAATCAGATCGACATTTGCCTTCAGCAGCAGCGCGTTGAAGAAATCGATCCCAGCCGGGTAACGAAGATGATTGCTGACCACGTAGATCGGATTGGATGGCCAAAGCCGGACGCCGTTGGCGAAAAAGTTGATGTGAGTGAGGTGAAGACCGAGATCGCCTAGGTTCACCGGCGATTGAATTTTTAGTTCGGTTCCGTCGACAAAAAGCAGCCAGCAAAATGAACGGACCGCGAAAATGGTGAAGAAGCCGGCCAAAATCCAGAAAGGCAGATTGCGATATTTCGATGCTTCGGATCTGTCGCGATCTAAAGCGTTGGTCCGCGACTTCGGATCCGATGTTCTAAGATATGCTAAGAGAGCGAACGCCGCGGCTAAGATAAGAGCGGCAAATGCGACCGGCGTGCTCAACCCGCCGGTAAGCATCCCGATTAACAGTCCACTAATCGTGGCGAAGTTTACGAAAGTTAAGCCGCCAGAGAGCCATTTCATTTCGCTGGACTTGGACTCGGCGTCGGGGCTGGAACCGCTTCGGTGAAATCCGGCCATTGTCCCGGAAAGAAACTCTTGAATATCCGCGCGCTGAAATACGCCTTGGACGGATCCTGATAAGGCCGAATCGTTACCGGGAAGGTGTAGTAAGAATCGTGAAGTTTTGCTTCGACCGCGGTGATCTTGTCCTGCTGC
>Ga0209267_1001346_pt1 | contig 16757 bp, 13 predicted proteins | sample GraSoiAngelo_137_FD_185894 | JGI IMG/M metagenome (GOLD analysis project Ga0209267, IMG submission 185894) | Grasslands soil microbial communities from the Angelo Coastal Reserve, California, USA - 14_0929_09_30cm (SPAdes) (version 2) | ecosystem: Environmental > Terrestrial > Soil > Grasslands ... | reverse complement strand
CAGGCGCGCGGCATGCAGCGCCTGGCGCGGGAATGCCTGAAGCTCGGCGGTGAGCGCCGGCGTGCAGCCGGCGGGGAGGCGGCGGCGCCCGGCATACAGCGGATCGCCCACGACCGGGAAACCGATGTGAGCCAAGTGCACACGGATCTGGTGGGTACGGCCGGTTTCGAGCTCGACGCGCACCAGCGTGTGCGCCCGAAAGCGCTGGACGATGCGATAGCGAGTGACCGCGGGGCGCCCGTCCGCGCGCACCGCCATGCGTGTGCGCTGGGTGCGGTGCCGGCCGATGGGGCTGGTGACCGTGCCCCCGGCGGTCATCACCCCGGTGCACAGCGCCAGATACTCGCGCCCGATCCTGCGCGAGGCCATCGCGGCGGTGAGGGCAGCGTGCGCTTCGGGCGTGCGCGCCACGACCAGGAGCCCACTCGTATCCTTGTCGAGCCGGTGCACGAGGCCCGCGCGCGGCAGCAGGGCGAGTTGCGGATCGAGCGCCAGCAGCGCGTTCTGCAGAGTATGCCGAGCGTTGCCCGCGCCGGGATGCACCACCAGTCCCGGCGGCTTGTTGATGATGAAGACCGACGGATCCTGGTATACGACGGCGAGCGGAATCGCCTCGGCGGCGGCGGCGGTGTGGGCCGCAAGCTGCGCCTCGATGCGCACCTGCTCCCCGCCCAGTACCTTGTCCTTGGCGCGCAGCGCCCGGCCCTCGACCTGCACCGCCCCGGACTCGATCCAGGCCTTGAGAAGGGCGCGCGAATACTGCGGCAGCGCGCGGGCGAGCGCCTGATCGAAGCGCAGTCCGGCGGTTTGCGCGGGCAGGCGCAGCGCATGCGAGCGGAACTCCGCCGGCGGCGGCGCGGTCGCAAGTGCGGGATTCGCTATACTCGGCGCACTCAAGCGGCGCGAAGCCAAAGAAAGGTCCTTTGCAGATGCTCTTGCCCGGTCCGGTACGCGGCAGCGTGATCGCCTTGTGCATCGTGGTGCTCGCCGTCGCCGGCTGCCGCACGCACCGCGAGCGCGAGGAGAAGAAGCCGACCCCCGACCTGCTCTACAAGCGCGCCCGGCACGATCTGGATTCCAACGACTTCAACGCCGCCATCAAGATCTACGAGCAGCTGACGGCGCGCTATCCGTTCAGCGACGAAGCGCGCCAGTCGCGGCTCGATCTCATCTACGCATATTACCGCGCCGGGGAAGGCGAGTCCGCGACCGATGCCGCCGAGACCTTCAGGCGCGAAAACCCCAAGCATCCGCGCGTGGACTACGCCTGGTACATCCAGGGCCTGGTGGACTTCGAACGCACGCCGAACCTGATCGAGCATCTGTTCCGCGCGGATCTCACGCAGCGCCCGCCCAGCACGGCACGCAAGGCGTTCGCGGCCTTCAAGACCGTGGTCGAGCAGTACCCCAAGAGCGAGTACGCGCACGACTCACTGCAGCGCATGATCTATCTGCGTAACCGCCTCGCGAGCTACGAGGTGCACGTGGCGCGCTACTACTTCAAGCGCGGCGCCTACATCGCCGCCGCCCAGCGCGCCAAGGGGACGATCGAGCAGTACGACGGGGCGCCCGCGGTGCGGGACGCGCTGCAGATCATGATCGAATCCTACGATCGGCTGAACCTGCAGCCGCTCGCCGCACAGACCCGCCAAGTGTACGAGGCCAACTACAGCGCCGACGTGCGCCATGCGCAGGCCGAAATCCGGAAGGCGTGGTGGAAGATCTGGTAGCGGCTCGCCGCCGGTTCATCGACCCAGGTCCTTCAGAGCTCGCAACGGTCCGATGAACTTCTCGTAGTTGCGCCAGCGCCCCACGGAGTCCCGGTAGATCCTCTGCCGCACCTGCCAGTAGCTGGCGGTCGCCACGGTGCGTTGCGTGGTGTGGAAATCCAGGCACCGCTCATCCCATTCGAGATCGAGGAATGCCAGGATCCTGCGGGTCCATCCCTCCTGGTCGGCAATCAGTCCCTCGTAAGGCTCCAGAATCGGGCTGCGTCGCACGCTGCAGCCAACAGCCGACCGGCCGACCGGGTGCCAGATCGGGGGAGCGAAGGGTTCTCACTTAGGTGGTTATAGCCACATATTTGATGTTATTCAGGGTGGCTATAGCCACCTGAACAGGCTACCATCCGGGTAGTTATAGCCACCCAGAAAGAGCGTCCATGCGGACCCCAGTCAAGCTTCTTGCCCTTGAGCTTTTCGATCAGGAACTGCCCCAATTGCAGCAAGCAGCCAAAATCTTGAGCGAGCACCTGCCTCGGGAAGGGTGGGTGCGCAGCATCCGCAAGTCCCTGGGGATGTCGATGCGCGCCTTCTCACGACGTATCGGGTTTAAGGAGCCCGCCAGCGTCAAGGAGCTCGAGCGTAATGAGCGTGCGGGCAGCATCACGCTCGACACCCTCAAGCGCGCCGCAGAAGCACTCGATGCGGACCTGGTTTACGCAATCGTCCCTCGCAAGAACCTGCGTGACACGGTAGCAGCGCGCGCGCGCGAGGTAGCGCGGCAGCGCATTGCACCGGTCGCCAAGTCAATGGCGCTGGAGGAACAAGCGCTCACGAAAGTGCAGATTGACCGACAAGTTGACGAGCTAGCGCGCGAGCTCGAGAGAAAGCCGGAGATGTTATGGCGCTGATCGGCGAAACCGTTGTCGGCGAGACACCGCTCACCGAACAGGACCTGCAGGAGATTCGGCTTCCACTGGTGAAGACCCGAGCACAGCTTAGCGCCGTCGAGGGTCCAAACATCGTGAGCGGCAAGCAATGGGCGCTCCGATCCACGAGATCGCGAATCCCGGACATGCTTTCCGTCGACTACCTGCAAGAACTGCATCGGCAAATGCTTGGCGAGGTATGGCAATGGGCAGGGCAGATCCGATCAACTGAATTGCAAAACGCATTCGCCTCGCCCGTGCATGACATTCGTCCGCAGCTCGCCACACTGTACAGAGATGCCGTAGAGCACTGGCTCAATGACGCGCGCATGAGCCCGGACGAGTTCGCGGTGAGGGTCCATCACCGCGTGGTCAAGGTGCACCCATTCCGGAATGGGAACGGCCGGCATTCGCGGCTGCTCGCCGACGTCTTGCTGGCGAAGCATTTCGGGCGAGAGCCACTCACTTGGGGCGGTAATGCTGAGCTAGGGAACAGCGATCCTAACAGGCAAAACTATCTGGATAGTCTGAAGGCCGCAGACAAGGGTGACTATGGGCCGCTGATGAAGTTGTGCCGGGCATCATGATGGTGCCGCCAGCCACCAGCATGATCTCGCGGGCACTCGCGATAGCACATGTCGCCGAGCGTGATCATGATCATGCTCGCGACCATGCCATCGGACGATCGAGGCCCTAGCGGATCCCAGTGACAGCTCCAGTGACAGCTATGGGGTTTTCTGGGGGATCACCGGGGACAGAATTATTTTCCGGATCAGTAATTTGTTGATTCGACTGTTGGTCTGAATCCGGTTCGAATCCCTCTATCCCGCCAGATTCTGTGCCCGGTTCATCGAACCAGGTCCTTCAGAGCTCGCAACGGTCCGATGAACTTCTCGTAGTTGCGCCAGCGCCCCACGGAGTCCCTGTAGATCCTCTGCCGCACCTGCCAGTAGCTTGCGGTGGACACGGTACGTTGCGTGGTGTGGAACTCCAGGCACCGCTCATCCCATTCGAGATCGAGGAATGCCAGGATCCTGCGGGTCCATCCCTCTTGGTCGGCAATCAGTCCCTCGTACGGCACGTCCAGAATCGTTTCCGGCGGAAGCACGCTACGCCAGTGCGTAATGAGCCGGTGATGCTCCCGGTAGTAGTGCGCCAGGTCCGACAGGTCCATGGTGAAGTTCAGAGCTGGAGAAAACTGCTGGAAATAGCAGGACAGGCACGTGTCGATCGGGTCGCGTCGCAGGTAGATGATACGAGCGTTCGGCAGTACCGCGTGAATCAAGCCCAGATGGTCGGAGTTGACCGGTGCCTTGTCCACGATGCGCGCTGCATCGGCGGAGTGGCCGTTCAGAACCCGCAGATATTCTTTCGCCAGCTTCTTTCTCAGCGGCTCGGCGGGTGGTCCTTGCCGTATCGCGGTTGCATGCTGGCGCACGGCGTCGTTCCAGAATGGCAGTTCTCCGGCTGCCTTCACGGCTCGATGCGAAGCAAGGATCTGCGCGACGAGCGTTGTCCCCGAACGCATCATGCCCACGACGAAGATCGGTTTCACCGAGGCACGGCCACCACCCTCTGTTCCAGAGATCGTCTCACGCGTGTAGACGCGGATCAGGTCGTCGACGAGCTGCGTGTGCGTGTCTGGCTGATACTTTTCCGCAGTAATCGTCTTCAGGAGGTCGTTACCGCGTTGGTAACTGCGAAAGGCCGGCTCGAAGTCCGCGACATCGTCGTAGTACTTTCCCATTGCAAAGCGCAGGTCGGCCTCGTCCAGCGGTGCGATCCCGCTTGCCGCAATGTCTTGCGCGCGTTGCAGCCAGGCGCCGTCGGGTGTCATCTTGCGCAGTCCAACCAGGGCCGCCCAAGCGACGGGCATGTTCGGATCGGTCTCAAGCACACGTTTTAACAGGGCCTCTGCCTCGGCGAAGCGACCTTCCGCACGGGCGACGTGTGCCATGCCAACCAAGGCCTCGGCATGACGAGGCGCGATCCTGAGCACTTTCTCGAACTCAGCTTTCGCATCGATCGTGCGGCCAAGGGTCAGGAGGGTCAGCCCGAGGCTGCTGCGGGCATCCACATGAGTCGGCTTCAGCTTGACGGCCCGTCTGAGGGAATTCTCGGCTCCGGCCAGGTGCCCCCTCCATCGAAGCACAGTTCCAAGATTACCGTGTGCGTCGGCATACTTCGGCTTCAAGCTCACGGCACTACGGAAATGCTGCTCGGCTTCCGGATAGCGGCCCAGCTTGCAAAAAGCCGCCCCGAGGTTGTTGAGCGCCTCGGCATGACGGGAATCGAGCTCGAGCAGGCGCTCATAGGAAGCGATCGCCTTGGCATAAGCGCGCTGAGCCAGGTATTCATTACCCTGGGCAAGAAGATGTTGGGTCTTGCTGGAGCCGGGCCGATCCGTCGGTCCGGCAGCCCGATCGCGGCTTGGCAGCGGGTCGGCTCGATTCCGGGAGATATGCATGAGCAGCGTCTGCGTCAGCTGATCGGCTGTCTCCCGGGCGACACCGTTTTCGAGCAACCTCCATTTGAAGGAGTTTGCGAACGTCGCCTTCTTGAAGAAATTCAGTCCTAGAGCATGGGTTTCGCGTTGGGCCCGCCGCAGCAGCTCCGGCAGCGCCGCAGCGCCTTCCCCTCGTGCCGGGTTTTTCTTGGGGCGCGTGATCGACTGCGACGCCGGCGGCGGCGCAAATTGATCGGCTAATGCGGCGCCAACTTCGGCGGCTACGCGCGTGTTGAACCACCCGAGCAACATAGCTTGTTCCCACTACGCGGCGTCGAATCCGCGCTGTTCGCAATTGTGAACGACTTGGTGCCCAAAATGTACCAAGTCGCGAACGACGATGGTGGGCGACCTGTGTCGCTCGTGAGACTGATCACATTTCATTTCTGCGGCGCTTGTCCGAATCGGAGGGTTCGAAGTGCTCTCTCTCCCCCATCATGTTGTCGACAGCGGTACCGATGGCGTCGCATCGCCGGGTGGCTAGCGGCGGTAGCCGCTGGTGATCGGATAGCGCCAGTCGCGCCCGAAGGCGCGGCGGCTGACGCGTACGCCCGGCGGCGCCTGGCGGCGCTTGTATTCGTTGCGCTTCACGAGGTCGAGCACCCTGGCGGTGGTGGCACGGTCGAAGCCGCGCGCTTCGATCTCATCCACCGACAGGTCCTCTTCGATGAACGCCTCGAGAATCGGATCGAGCACCTCGTACGGGGGGAGGGAATCGGAGTCCTTCTGCCCGGGGCGCAGCTCCGCGGACGGCGCGCGCTCGATCACCCGCTGCGGAATCACGCGACCGAGTGAGTTGCGGTAGTTCGCCAGGCGGTACACCAGCTGCTTGCTGCAGTCCTTGATCGGCGCGAAGCCGCCGGCCATATCCCCGTACAGCGTCGCATAGCCAACCGCCATCTCGCTCTTGTTGCCGGTGGTCAGCAGCATCCGCCCGGTCTTGTTGGAGAGCCCCATGAGCAGCAGCATGCGGCAGCGGGACTGGATGTTCTCCTCGGTGGCATCGGGAGCGCGACCGGCGAACTCGTCCTTGAGGGTCGCGAGCGTGGCCTCGAACATGCCCTCGATCGACAGCACGCTGTAGTTCACACCCAGGAGCCCGGCCTGCTCGCGGGCATCCTCGAGACTCATGTCCGAGGTATAGCGCGAGGGCATCATCACCGCCTGCACGCACTCGCGCCCCAGGGCGTCCACCGCGATCGCCAGCGTCAGGGCGGAATCGATGCCCCCCGAGAGCCCCACCACCACTCCCGGGAAGCCGTGCTTCCTCACATAGTCACGCACCCCGAGGATGAGTGCGCCGTAGACGCTCGCTTCGTCGCAGAGCTCGGGCGCGATCTCGCCCGCCTGCGGCGTGACCTCGCCGTGAGCGTCGCGCACGAAGGCCGTGAGGTAGGTGCCCTCTACGAACGGCGGCGCGCGCATCAGCACCTCACCGTGCGCGTCCATGACGAAGGAGTTGCCATCGAACAGCAGCTCGTCCTGGCCGCCGACCAGATTCACGTACGCCAGCGGCAGGCCGACGTCGCGGGCGCGCTGGCCCGCGATGTCCTCGCGCTCACGCTGCTTGTGGATCTCGTAGGGCGAGGCGTTGATGACCAGCAGAAGCTGCGCGCCGTCGGCGCGCGCCAGCTGCGCGGCTTCGGGCTGCCAGATGTCCTCGCACACCAGGAGCCCCACCCTGAAGCCCAGACAGTCCGCGACCGTGGGTTGGGCACCGGCCTGGAAGTAGCGCTTCTCGTCGAAGACCTTGTAGTTGGGCAGCTCCGCCTTGCGGTGGATGGCGGCGATCTCCCCGTGCGTGATGAGGGCCGCGGAGTTGTAGATGCCGCCGCCCGTGTACTCGGGGAATCCCACCATCACTGCGGCATCGGTGAGCTCACGGCGCAGGCGTGCCAGCCCCTCCTCGATCTGCCGGCGAAACCCGCGGTGAAACAGCAGATCCTCGGGCGGGTACCCGGAGAGTGTGAGCTCGGGAAACAGCACCAGGTCCGCGCCGAGGCTGGAGCGCGCGTGCCGGGTAGCCGCGATGATCCGCGCGGCGTTGCCCTGTACATCCCCGACCAGGAAATTGAGTTGCGCCAGCGCGATCCGCAAAGACTCGCCCATGTGTCACCGGTCTCCGCGAAGGAACTGAAGCCTTCGCTGATCGGCGGCTATTGTTTCACGAGTCGGCGCCGTCTGCCCTGCGCCGGGCCTTGCCGTGCGCGCGCTGCCTTGCGAGCCGGCAAGCGGCGCGCCGCCCCAGCGCGCGACTTCGGGCCCGCCGCGACCCGCTTGGGCCGCGCGGCACGCGTGGGCGGTTTTGCAGCTGCCCTGGCGCCCGCCGGTCGCCTGCCCGCCGCGCGGGCTGGGGCGCCGTGCCTGGCGGTCGAGCGCCGCCGGCGCAGCAGCTCATTCATGGCCGTACCGAGCTCGGCGGGCGACTTCACCGTGCGAACGCCCGCCGCCTTGAAGGCGGCGTACTTGTCGGCCGCCGTGCCCTTGCCGCCCGCGACGATGGCCCCGGCGTGCCCCATGCGCTTGCCCGCCGGAGCGGTGACGCCGGCGACGTAGGCGACCACGGGCTTGCCGACGAACTTGCGGATGTAATGCGCGGCGGCTTCCTCATCGCTGCCACCGATCTCACCCACGAGAATGATGCCCGCGGTGCGCGGATCGCGCTCGAAGAGCTCCAGCACGTCGATGAAGTTCATGCCGCGCACGGGGTCGCCGCCGATGCCGACGCAGGTGCTCTGGCCGAGCCCGATGTGGGTGGTCTGGAACACGGCCTCGTAGGTGAGGGTTCCGGAGCGCGACACGATGCCGACACTGCCCTTCTTGTGAATGAAGCCGGGCATGATGCCGATCTTGCATTCCTCCGGCGTGATGACGCCCGGGCAGTTGGGGCCGACGAGGCGCGTGCCCGAGGCAGCGAGCACCGTCTTCACCCGCACCATGTCATTCACCGGCACGCCCTCGGTGATGCACACCGCCAGCTCGATGCCGGCATCGGCGGCCTCCAGAATCGAATCCGCGGCGCCTGCCGCCGGCACGTAGATCATGCTGGCCGTGGCGCCGGTCGCGCGCACCGCATCGCGCACCGTGTCGAATACCGGCAGGCCCAGGTGCTGCTGTCCGCCGCGCCCCGGAGTGACGCCGCCCACGAGCTTCGTGCCGTAGGCCAGAGCGGCTTGCGAGTGAAAGGTGCCCTGCTTGCCGGTGAATCCTTGGCAGATGACCCGGGTGTTGCGGTTGACCAGAATGCTCATTGGGCAACCTCCCTTTGGGCTCTCATGCCCTGCCCCCTGCGGCCAGTGCCACGACCTTGCGCGCGGCATCGGTCAGATCCGCAGCAGCCGTGATCGCGAGAGCGCTGCCGGCGAGCAGCGCACGTGCCTTGTCGGCATTCGTGCCCTCGAGCCGCACCACCACCGGCACCTTGACGCCCACCCTCTTCACCGCGTTGATCACACCCTCGGCGATCAGATCGCAGCGCACGATGCCGCCGAAGATATTCACCAGCACCGCGCGCACCCGCGAGTTGGACAGGATCAGCTCGAATGCCGCGGTGACGCGCTCGGCAGTGGCGCCGCCACCGACATCCAGGAAGTTCGCCGGCTGCCCGTGGTGCAGCTTGATCAGGTCCATGGTCGCCATGGCCAGTCCCGCGCCGTTCACCATGCAGGCGATGTCCCCGTCGAGGGACACGTAGTTGAGATCGTGCTCGCTCGCGCGCCGCTCCATCGGGTCCTCCTGGCTCGCATCGCGCAGCGCAGTGAGCTCACCCTGGCGAAACAGCGCGTTGGCGTCCACGTTGATCTTGGCATCGAGCGCCACGAGCTCACCGCTCCGGGTGACGATCAGCGGGTTCACCTCGACCAGGCTCAGGTCCTTATCCGTGTAGAGCCGGTAGAGCGCGGCGGTGAGGGACTGGAACTGAGCGATCTCGGCGCCGCTCAAGCCCAGCCCGAAGGCGAGCTCGCGCGCCTGGAACCCCTGCAGGCCCGCCGCCGGATGAATGTTGGCCGCGAGGATCTTCTCTGGGGTCTGGTGCGCCACCTCCTCGATGTCCATGCCGCCGCTTGCTGAGGCGATGAGCGCGATGCGCCCGCGCTCGCGATTGAGCGTGAGGGAGAGGTAGAGCTCGCGCGCGATGTCCGAGCCGGCCTCGACGTACACACGCTCGACCGGTAAGCCCTCCGCGCCGGTCTGCGCGGTGACGAGGCGCTTGCCGAGCATGCCGGCGGCGGCGGCGCGCACCGCCTCCACGTCCCGCGCCAGCTTCACCCCTCCCGCCTTGCCGCGGCCGCCGGCGTGAATCTGAGCCTTCACCACCCACACTGCGCCACCGAGTGCGCCCGCCACCGCCGCGGCTTCCTCGGCGCTTGCTGCGACCTTGCCCGCCGGAACCGGGATTCCGTAGTTGCGGAACAGATCCTTCGCCTGGTACTCGTGCAGATTCATCGTGGCGGCCGGCGACGCATGAGGCGCGCATTCTGCTGGAAAACGCCCGCCCCTGCGATACGGGTCGCGTTCCAGATGCAGGCGAAGATGCTAGAGTCGCGCGCAGTCCAACGGCCCGCCATTCATCTTGCCCCGAATCCCGGCCAGCGCCGCCGCCCCATCCGTCACCCCGAGCGATCTCGCCTGGCGCGTGATCGGGCTCCTGAGCCTGTATCGCCTGCTGGTGCCGCTCCTGCTGATGACGATGCAGTCGCTCGCGGGTCCCGCCTGGGGCGTGGTGGCGGCCCGGCCCAAGCTGTTCGTCGGCGCCTGCATCGCCTATTTCACCGCCGCGGTGCTGCTGGTCATCGCGCGGCGGCTCAAGTGGTCGAGCCTGCGCATCGTAGCGCTCGTCAACGCCAGCGTGGATGCCATCGCCCTCGGACTGATCCTGTACGCCGGCGGCGGAGTCGCGAGCGGGCTCGGGATACTGCTGGTGCTGCCGGTCCTGGCGCTCACGGTGCTCGCGGACCGTCGCGATGCGCTCCTGATCGCCGCCGTCGCCGCGCTCGCCGTGCTGGCGCAGCAGGTGTTCAGCGGTTTCTCCGGAACCACGCCGGCGACCGACTACACCACGGCGGGACTCCTCGGCGTGTTGGTGTTCGTGGTCGCGCTCGCCACCTGGCCGGTGGCCAACCGCCTGCGCGAGAGCGAAGCCCTGGTGCGGCGCCAGGAAATCGACCTCGCCAACCTGGCGCAGCTCTCGCAGTACATCGTGCAGCACCTGCGCGAGAGCATTCTGGTGATCGACGCACACGACCGTATCCGGCTCATCAACGAGTCCGCCGCTCAGATCCTCGGGGATGAGAACGCCTACCCCGATGCCCTGATCGGCGAGGCTTGCCCCCGACTCCTCTTTTTACTGGAGTCCTGGCGCCAGGGAACCGGTGGCACCGGGGCTTTGCCCGCCGAGGACCCGACATTCGTCGCCGCCGACGGTGCACGCGTGATCCGGGCGCACTTCGCGCCCCTGGGTTCCACGAACCCGGGGCCGCTGCTGATCTTCCTGGAGGACACCAGCCTCCTGGGCGAGCAGATCCAGCAATCCAAGCTCGCAGCCCTCGGGCGCCTGAGCGCGAGCATTGCCCACGAGATCCGCAACCCCGTCGGCGCCATGAGTCACGCCGGACAGTTGCTGGCGGAATCCCCTCGTCTGGCCGACGAGGACCGGCGCCTGACCCAGATCATCCGCACCAACGCCGATCGGGTGAGCGGCATCATCGACAATGTGCAGCGGCACTCCCGGCGGGAGCGGGCGCGCCTGGAGCGCCTGTCGCTGTCCGCATGGACCGAAGAGTTCCACACGGAGTTCTGCGAGACCATGCAGTGGCCGCGCGCCCGGCTCACCGTAGGCGGCCCCGGGTCCGATGTCGAGGTGCGCGTGGATCCCGACCAGCTGCGCCAGATCCTCTGGAACCTGTGTGACAACGCGCTCAAGCATGCCGCGCAGGACGACCCCGACCGCACCGTCGAGATACGATATGGCCGGATGGTCCCGAACGCCCGCCCGTTCCTGGAAGTCGCCGACCGCGGGCCGGGCGTCGCGCCCGAGCATGCCGAGCGCATCTTCGAGCCGTTCTACAGTGGCGGCCGCGGCACGGGCCTCGGGCTGTTCCTCGCCCGCGAGCTGGCGCAGACGAACGGCGCGACCCTGCTCTACGAGCCGCGCGCCGGCGGCGGCAGTGTGTTCAGACTGGTCTTCGCGGACCCGCGCCGGTGGGAGATCTGATGAACGAGGCGGCGCCGAGCCCTCGCGGTGTGTCCGATCGGCCCGTGGTGCTGGTCGTGGACGATGAGCCCGATCTGCTCGAGCTCGTGAGCCTGACTTTGAGCCGCATGAATCTCACCACGCGCACCGCGTCCGACCTCAACGGTGCCCGGCGGCTGCTGAAGGCGGAGCGCTTCGACCTCTGCCTCACCGACATGCGCCTGCCCGATGGCGATGGTCTCGATCTCGTGGCGTGGATCCAGGAGAACAAGGCCACCGTTCCAGTGGCGGTGATCACTGCCCACGGCAACGTGGAATCCGCCGTGCGCGCCCTGAAGCTCGGGGCGTTCGATTTTGTCTCTAAGCCCCTCGATCTCGGCGTGTTGCGCAAGCTGGTGGGCAGCGCGATCAGGCTGCGCGCAGGAGCCGACGAGCGCACGGCCGCCAGCTTGCAGGGTGCGCGCCTGCTCGGCAGCTCCACCGTCATGGAGCAGCTGCGGGACATGATCGCGCGGGTCGCCCGCAGCCAGGCCCCGGTGCACATCTACGGGGAGTCCGGCACCGGCAAGGAGCTGGTCGCGCGCATGATCCACGAATGCGGCGCACGTCACGAAGGTCCGTTCGTGGCGGTCAACTGCGGCGCCATCCCGACCGAGCTCATGGAGAGCGAGCTTTTCGGCCACAAGCGCGGCAGCTTCACCGGCGCGGTGGCCGACAAGACCGGGCTCATCCAGAGCGCCGAAGGGGGCACGCTGTTTCTGGATGAGGTGGCGGATCTGCCGCTGCACATGCAGGTCAAGCTCCTGCGCGTCGTGCAGGAGAAGACCGTGCGCCCGGTCGGTGAGGCGCGCGAAGAAACCGTCGACGTGCGTATTCTGTCCGCGACGCACAGGAACCTGGCCGATCTGGTCGCGCAGGGCCGGTTCCGCGAGGATCTGTTCTACCGCATCAATGTGATCGAGCTGCACGTGCCGGCGCTGCGCGAGCGCCGGGGCGACATCGCGGAAATCGCCGAGGCGATCCTGCTGCGCTTGGCGCGCCGCACGAATGCCGCTCCGACCGCGCTGTCCGCAGAGGCGGTGCAGACCCTTCAGACATACCCCTTCCCCGGCAACGTGCGCGAGCTCGAGAATGTCCTGGAACGGGCGCTGACCTTGAGCAGCGAAGGCGTGATCACACCCGAGCACATCCGCCTGCGGGCCAGCGTGCCTCCCGCCGCGACCGAGGCACCCGCACCGCGGGGAGCCGCTGGGGCCGAGGGCAGCACGGCGCTGGGCAGCCAGCTGGAGAGCATCGAGCGCGATGCCATTATCAAGGCGCTCGAGAAGACCCGTTACAACAAGACGGCGGCGGCGAAGCTCCTGGGCATGAGCTTTCGTGCGCTGCGCTACCGCATCAAGAAGCTCGGGATCGAATAGATCAGGGCTCGATCAAGCCACGACCGAGGTGACGTTTTGGGTCACTTTCTGACGCAAGCTCCAGCGGGTGGCGTCAGTGTGCGACAGAATTATGTCAAGTACGGACGCCCGAACAGTGGGCACTTCTGCTTGAATATCAATCACTTAAGCTGGCACTGACATCCTGGCATGGCCCTTGCTTTGATCTGGCACGGGGCGCCTTTTGCGCCGCTGACTTTGTACCTCAATCTTTTTAGGAGTTTCTGCAATGAAGTCTGTGCAAAAGGGCTTTACCCTCATCGAATTGATGATCGTGGTCGCGATCATCGGCATCTTGGCGGCCATCGCCATCCCAGCGTATCAGGACTACTTGGTTCGAGCCAAAGTGACGGAAGGTCTGAGCCTTGCCGACTCTGCTAAGGTGACCGTGGCCGAGAATGCCTCCAGCGGAGCCGCTGACCTGAGTCAGGGCTGGGGCGCGCCACCTGCCTATACCGCCCAGGCCAAAAGCATCGTGATCAGTCTGACGCCTAATTCGGCGGGCGCTGCCATTGCCGCCGGCACGGTTCCGCCCAATGCGATCACGTGGGTGTGTGCCGTTAATGCAGCTGCAAGCGACAAGTACGTTCCGGCAAACTGCCGCATCTAGCGCTAAAACGCGGGCGTCATAAGTTCGACGCTGGGAAGCCCCTCTTCGGAGGGGCTTCTTCTTTGTGGGAACCGAATCACGAGGGTTTCCATGATCTTGTGCGACTATGCGGCGGATTGGACAATTACCTGAACGTTCTACTTCGGTAAACTACGGCCTGGAAGACACTACTCGCCCGCCTAAGTCCATGAATGATAACGCTTCTTTAGCTCTCGGAGGCTCTCGCTCCGGGCTCGGCGGCCTACCGCAACGCCTCGTGCAGGACGGCGTCGTGGACGAGGCTGCGATGCTGGATGCGGTCAACGCCGCACGTGAGCGCAAGACCAGCGTCGTAACCCACCTAGTGTCGAGCGGCGCGGCCAACGCCCGCGACATCGCGGTGGCGGCCTCGAACGAATTTGGCGTGCCGCTGCTCGATCTCGACGGACTGAACCTCGACCTCGAGGCCGTTCGACTCGTCAACGACAAGCTCCTCGCCAAGCATCGCGTGCTGCCGGTGTTCCGTCGCGGCAAGCGGTTGTTTCTGGCCGTCGCCGATCCGACGAACATGCACGCCATCGACGAGATCAAGTTTCAGACCAGTCTCGCCATAGAGGCCGTCATCGTCGAGGACGACAAGCTGCAGAAGGCGGTCGACAAGGCAATCGAGCAGGTCGACAACCAGATGTCGTCCCTCACGGATGAGGGGGACGTCGATCTCGAGTCCCTCGAGGTCACCGGCGGCGAGGACGAGCTCGACGAGAAGATCGGACGCGACGACGTCGAAGACGCCCCGATCGTGCGCTTCGTCAACAAGGTCATGCTGGATGCCATCCGCCGCGGCGCGTCGGATATTCACTTCGAGCCGTTCGAGAAGCTCTACCGCGTGCGCCTGCGCATGGACGGGGTGCTCAAGGAGATCGCGCAGCCTCCGGTTCAGCTGGCGCAGAAGCTTTCGGCCCGCCTGAAGGTCATGTCGCGCCTCGACATCGCGGAGCGGCGCGTCCCCCAGGACGGCCGCATCAAGATGAAGCTGTCGAAGAATCGCGCCATCGACTTTCGCGTCAGCACCTGCCCGACGCTCTTCGGCGAGAAGATCGTGCTGCGTATTCTCGATCCCGCACAGGCCACGCTCGGGATCGATTCGCTCGGCTACGAGCCCTTCCAGAAGGAGCTGTACCTCAAGTACCTGGCGAAGCCCCAGGGCATGATCCTCGTCACCGGTCCCACCGGCAGCGGCAAGACGGTCTCGCTGTACACGGGTCTGCATATCCTGAATCGCGAGGACACGAACATTTCCACCGCCGAGGATCCGGCGGAAATCAATCTTCCCGGCGTCAACCAGGTCAACGTCAACAACAAAGTGGGCTTGACCTTCGCGGCAGCGATGCGCGCCTTCCTGCGCCAGGACCCGGATGTCATCATGGTGGGCGAGATCCGCGACCTCGAGACCGCCGAGATCGCCATCAAGGCGGCCCAGACGGGCCACCTGGTGCTGTCGACTCTGCACACCAATGATGCGCCGTCGACCCTGACCCGCATGGTGGACATGGGCGTCAAACCCTACGCCATCGCCACCTCGGTGAACCTCATCATTGCGCAGCGCCTGGCGCGGCGTCTGTGCACTCATTGCAAGCAGCCACTGGACATCCCCAAGGATGCTCTTCTGAAAGAGGGCTTTACTGCAGCGGAGGCCGCCGGCGGGCTCAAGATCTTCGCGCCCAAGGGGTGCGCGAACTGTACCGACGGCTACAAGGGCCGGGTGGGCATCTACCAGGTGCTGCCGGTGACGGATTCCATTGCGCGCATCATTCTCGCCATGGGCAGCGCAGTGGAAATTTCCGACCAAGCTGCCAAGGAAGGCGTCTGGGATCTGCGGCGCGCTGGGCTGGAGAAAGTCAAGAACGGGCTGACCAGTCTCGAGGAAGTCAACAGCGTCACCGTCGAGTGACGCAGGACGGATTAACATATGGCTCAGGCAGCAACCGGCACAGTCAAGGCGATCAAGCGCGACACTCCCTTCGCCTGGGAGGGCAAGGACAAGCGCGGCTCCCGCGTCAAGGGCAAGAGCCTCGCGCCCGACGAGCAGACTCTGCGCGCCGAGCTGCGTCGCCAGGGCGTGGCGCCCTCGCGCATCCGCAAGCAACGTCAGAGCCGGGCGGGCGGCAAGGTCAATGCCGGCGACATCGCGATCTTCGCCCGCCAGCTCTCCACCATGCTCGCCGCGGGCATTCCGCTGGTGCAGGCGTTCGAGATCGTCGGCAACGGCAATGACAAGGCCGCCATGCAGAAACTCATCCTCGACGTCAAGTCCGACGTCGAAGGGGGCACTTCGCTCCATGAGTCACTGGCCAAGCATCCGCTGCACTTCGACGACCTGTTCGTGAATCTCGTGGAAGCGGGCGAGCATGCCGGCGCCCTCGAGTCGCTCCTGGACAAGGTGGCCACCTACAAGGAAAAGAGCGAGGCCCTGAAAAAGAAGGTGAAGAAGGCGCTGTTCTACCCGGCCGCGGTACTGGCTGTCGCGGTCATCGTGACCGTGGTGCTGCTGGTCTTCGTGATTCCGCAGTTCGAGAGCCTGTACAAGGGGTTCGGCGCCGACCTGCCCGCGTTCACGCAGGCGGTCATCAACCTCTCGAAGTTCGTGCAGCACGACGGCATTTTCATCGCGATCGTGCTGGGCCTGGGTGTCTACGTGTTCTTCTACTTCAAGAAGCGCTCCAAGGCCCTGCGCGAATTCCTCGACCGTCTGTCACTCAAGGTGCCCGTCATCGGACCTATCCTGAACAAGGCCGCCATCGCCCGCTACGCGCGCACTCTGTCGACGATGTTTTCGGCGGGCGTACCACTCGTCGAAGCGCTGGATTCAGTAGCCGGCGCGACCGGCAACATCGTGTACGAGAATGCGGTCCTGAAGATGCGCGACGAAGTCTCGACCGGCCAGCGCCTGCAGCGCTCGATGGAGAACACCGGCCTGTTTCCCAACATGGTCAATCAGATGATCGCGGTCGGGGAGGAGTCGGGCTCGCTGGACGAGATGTCGGCCAAGGTCGCGACGTTCTACGAGGCGGAGGTCGACAATGCGGTCGACGCCATGTCGAGCCTGCTCGAGCCCATGATCATGGTGATCCTGGGCGTGCTCGTGGGGAGCCTGGTGATCGCCATGTACCTGCCGATCTTCAAGCTCGGATCGGTGGTCTGACGAGCGCACTTCGACTCGGGGGTTCGAAAGCGCCGCGCTCCGCGCGGCGTTTTCTTTAGAAAGTCAACACATCATGTCAGTGATCGAGCTGCTCGCGTCCTCGCCCGCCGTGTTCGTGGGCACCTGCCTGGTGCTGGGGCTGGTGGTCGGGAGCTTCCTCAACGTCGTGATCTAACGCCTG
>Ga0209267_1001343_pt1 | contig 16771 bp, 14 predicted proteins | sample GraSoiAngelo_137_FD_185894 | JGI IMG/M metagenome (GOLD analysis project Ga0209267, IMG submission 185894) | Grasslands soil microbial communities from the Angelo Coastal Reserve, California, USA - 14_0929_09_30cm (SPAdes) (version 2) | ecosystem: Environmental > Terrestrial > Soil > Grasslands ... | reverse complement strand
GAATTGCGGTTTCCATACCTACGTCCTTCGAAGCGAGATGGACCCTGTTTCCCGTTCCCGTTAGAGTCACGGGATAAACTCGGTGACCTTTTTCCTGCAGTAAGGGTGTGACTTTCTTCCAGACCCAACCTCCAAGCCAAGCTCCTGGAACCAGAACGAATGTCGACAAAGCCATCCGCCTGAATGGGGTCGATTTATCCTATTAGGATTCTAGGCGTTTCTAAGTTGCCGGAGGCGTTTCTTTCTCTGAACCCCTAGTTCTGGGATCTCCTGCCATAGTATTCTTTGACTAAGTCTTGAAACGACGGAAGCGGCTTTCGCCTCGTGGCTTCTAGCGACAGCGCATGATACTTCAATCCGTAGCGCAAGAATGCCAACAGTACGTAGGCAGCGTCTTCTCCACGAGGAGTTAACATGTATGTGATTCGGTCCGACTTTACTGTTCTTTCAATCAAGCCTTCTTTCTGCATGTTTCGAAGACGCCGCGAGAGCACTCGAGGTGTAAGGCCGGGATTATTCTTCAAGATCTGACCGAACCTCTCCAGTTTGAGAAATCCAATATCTCTCAGAATTAGCAGGGTCCACTTCGAACCTAGCGCTTTGACGCTTCCTCGCACGGGATCCTGTTGATACAGGAGCTTGGGGCCCATCTTCACTTCGCTAGATTTGGGCCGTGCCAAAACAATTCAGTATCCTTCTGGACCCTAGCAGGCATATTAGTATCCTTTGGATAGTTTATCTCGATGAGGAAAAGTTGGTACAAACAACCGAGTCACAGAGTGATGTTGCTCTGAAATACTTCGATCACTGGTCGAAGAAGGAGTACGAGGCAAGCGCCCGATACCTAGACGAACACCTATCATTCACAGGCCCTATCGACAAGTTCGACAATGCTCAGGACTACGTTCAGTCGATTCGACGCCTCGCCCAAATAGTCACCGGGGTCCACAAGAGGAAGACGTTCGTCGAGGGCAACGACGTCTGTTTCGTGTACGACCTTGCAACCAACACACCCGCTGGGACTGTTCCCTGCGCCGAATGGATTCGCGCAGAAAACGGCAAGGTCAAGTCGATACAGGTCTTCTTCGACGCAAGACCGTTCGCGGCCATGTTCGCCCACAAATAACTAACCGAAAACCAAGTTAATCCCCTACTCTCCCACTTTTTTTGGACATGTCAGGACCGATGAACAGCGGAAACGATTCAAGGAGATCTAGAACGCCAGGAGCGATGGCGTTCACCGAACTCGCAAGCACGAACCTAAGCGAGACAAGAAAATTCCTCGAAGAAACCTTCGGTTGGAAGTTCGACTCTGTCCAGATGCCTACAGGCCAGTACCTTACATTCGAGAACTCCGCAGGGACGACCGTCGGCATAAGACCAGCTCAGAAATCAGAGATTCCTGGAAGCACAAACTACGTTCGAGTTGACGATCTCGATGAGGCAGAGAGGAACGTTCGAAAGAAGGGTGGCCAGATCATTCTCCCGCGAACAGATATTCCAGGCATGGGCAGCTTCTTCTGGTTCAAGATCCCGTCCGGCCCAATAATGGCCTGCTGGCAGGACTCAAAAAGACCTTGACTTGGAAATCACACGGCTCATCTTGACGTGCGTGCTAACTCGTGTCTCGCACGAGAGGCCGCGTGGCCTTACAACGCTTCCTCGTATCTCTTCCTGACGAATGGCATGACTAGTTTCAGATCTTTGGTCGACTTCAACGGGGTGACCCAGAGTCGGCTTGTCTGTCCAGCCATTTCGAACGGTTTCCCACCGAACTTGTCTTTCAGGACAGTCTGATCCTTGTCTGAGAGTTTCATGATAACGATGCCGTCGGTCACGAGAAAAAAGACGAATTTTCTCTTGCGAAGGTAGCAGAGGCAACCCATCATCGGTCTAGAGACAACATCTTTCCATTTGAGAACTTCGGAGTCGAACGCCTCCCGAATATCGGCCATCTTCTCTTCATCGAAATATTTCATTGAGACACCCGACGTTGGTTCGCGCTCTTTCGTTCTTTCTGCTCATTTAAGCAGATTCATGGGAGAATGGTCAAGCTCACCCGTGGAAGGCGTTGATGGTAAAGGATGCGAGGTGACAGATGAAAGGGTCCCTGAATGAAACGCAACCCGCGGCATCGCGCGGATTCTCGCTACGATCAATGCTTCTGCTCGTATTCTCGTTGGAGTAGGCGCAGGCGCTACAGCATACGTAGTTGGCTCGGCGTTTGCAGTCGCTACAATACAAGTACAACAGGAACGTCGCAGAAGAGCACAACTGCATCGAGCACAACGACTATGGCTCACAACTGTACGTTGACTTCAGTATAGGCCGTGGGCGTTGGACCCGTTCAAACCTCCCCTTTTCTTCGAGGTCTGTAGTATAGCAATACGTTGCCAGAGTCGAACTTGCGACTCTCCGTGAGCTCTAAATCCAGCTTACGGTTCAAGCCTTCGAATATTCGTCTGCCTCCACCCACGACTATCGGGTTTATCATGAACCGGAACTCGTCGATCAAGTCTTCTTTGATGAACGACAATGCCAAGTCTGAGGTGCCTACCCAGATGTCTTTTCCAGGCATCTCTTTGAGGCGTCTTATTTCAACCGGATCGACCTTGCGGCGAAGTTTGACGTTCTTCCAATTCTCCGTCTCCCGGACACTATCCAATGTTCTCGAAAACACAATCTTCTCAGTATTATTGATCAAACGCGCAATTTCCCGGTTATCGGGTGATGTCCCGGGATCAACAGCGGCCTTGGGCCAGAAGCTTTCCATAAGCTGGTAGGTTCTGCGCCCGAACAGGATGAGACCCGTCTCTCTCAGCTGTTCTATTGCGAACTTGTTGAATTCATGGTCGACATTGTGCCACGACAGATCATGGTTGGGTCCTTCAAAATAGCCGTCGAGGCTCAGCGTCACGAACAGGTGAATGTTTCGCGTTCAAAACACCACTTTAGATGTCTTCCTCCTTCCTAGCCTCCTCGATAAGTTGGCGAGCCGACTTCCCTGAGACCACAACGCTCTCGTTGATGAGACGGAGCATCCTAAGCCGAGCCTCAGTCTCAAGGCTTGACAGACTTAGATACAACCATATCGCCTCCTTCACAAAGTCGCTCTGATTCAGTAGACCGCGACGGCGAACAATTGCATCTATCCGCTTCAACTCCTCAGATCCTATCTTGGTCGCCACAGTCACCTCAGTCACCAGAGCCCCCTACTGATTGATTTACAATGGTAAACCAGTTATTTGAAGAGACTGGCTGAGACGGGAGAAGTCACACTACAAACCTGTTGTTTGGCTGACAGGTTTGCCCGTGAACCTGTAGGTCCGATCGTTCTCTAGGCGACTCTAGAACAGTCTTGATCTCTTACCAGATGGTTTTGATTCCTTCGAGATCCGAAATCTCTTGGTCGTCGGTTACTATCCCCTTTGAACCCAACTGCCTGTGGGTTGCAACTATCATCCGGTCGTGAAGTTCCGGGAGCGCAATGCTCGCCACGTCCCTCCATCCGTTCAGGTTTAGATCCTCAAGTCTCAGGCTTCCCCTACTCTCTACTACGTCGTAGAACACTGAAAGCTTTTCCATCGGTATCCTGACGCCGAACACCTCCTTTCCCTTGAGAAGAGTGTAGAGGGTCTCACCTAGGGTAATTGATGGTACGACAAGCTCTGCTCTCCCATCTTCCGCCTTCTGAAACACCCTATCGGCTCTGGAAGGAAGCCGGTCGGCGAGATATCCCAGGACAGCGACGGTGTCGACGGTGTACCGTTCATTCTCGTTCAACACGCCACTCTCTTCTGACTTTGCCTATGAAGGTGGAGGCTTTCTTCAAGTCAACTTCCTCTCTCAAGAGTCCCCGGAGACTTCGCATGGAGTCCAACCTATGCTTCAACAGTATTCCCTCGTTCTCCGGAACCATAAGAACTTCCTCACCCTCTTTGAGGCCGAATCTATCCCTCAGATCCTTCGGGATCGTGACCTGCCCCTTGGAAGTTATCTTTGACTGGTAAGACAATGATTCCAACCGCCTTACTAATGGTAAGGCGCCGGACTAAAAGCATTGCGGCCCAATGACGGCCAGCGCGAAACGTTGGAATCAAAGCCGGGAAATGAGAACTACGATTCACAGACGGCTCAGAATCGCCCGACGAAAGTTTGCCCGTAAACCTGTACGTTGAGGTGTCCGAGCTAAATACAAGATTGTACGAGTAGTAATTCTCAAGATCCGATTTTGCCGGAAGATTCTGTTGGACCAGCGGAGCGGACCCGTTATATTCGAAATGTAGCCGGAGACATACAATACTTTCAGAGACCTCCATGTGTGGAGCGCTGGCTTCGGAACAAGGGCCAGCTAACGCAGAAGAGATATCCTCGCTATCTTCTCCGATTCCAGCTTCAAACAGGACTCTCACCAGAACAACTCCTTGTTTGGTGCAAGACTGTCGAACCGGTTGACGTTCAAGATCTGATTGACAAGACTTCGATGGAATTCAAACCGGCTATTCAGTTTTGCTACCGCGTAGCGATTAGGAGTTTTCTCAGTCATAATGGCTGCAGTTTGCCCAAAACCAACCTCCAATACGTCCCACAAGACTGACATAGAGGCTACAAGCGCGCTGAGATTCAGGCCCTACTTGGCGCTCTAAGGCAGAAGCATCACAAGCTGTTCGTTGTAATGGCTGCAGAGTCGGGTCTTCGCTCGCATATCTTGATGGAGCTCCGATACCGCCACATTATGGAGGACTTTGAGAGCGGGACGACGTCAATCGCTATCCGCTTGGAGCCACGATTCTACGTTGGAAAGAAAGCCGCAGGCTGTACGTTTCTAGGAGCTGAGTCTCTCAAACTGCTCAAAGAAGGCGTCGTGGACGGTCTCGTTCAAGAGAGACCCGATGCCCGATTGATTCCTCGAAACTATTACGGGGTCTGGGCGGCTATACATCGAGCCGGAAGAAGGACAGGGTTAGACCCTAAGATTCAGACTTGTCACGGGTTTCGAAAATACTTCGAGAACGCTTTGGATGATGCGAACATTGACCACGAGAAGAAGATGGTCATCGAAGGACACTTCGCCGGGACCCGCGCCAAACACTACACAGACAGGGACGTGGAAGAACTCAGAGACGTCTATCGAAGAGCGTACCCGTTCGTGAGACTTGGCCTTGACGAACCAATTCACCCCATGACAAATAACGAGAACTACAGCATGAGATTTGCAGCTCTCGAAGCACGGCTTGACAGACAGCGGGTCCTAGAAGCGAAGCTGACAATTCTCGAAGACGAAATGGGTCGAATGAAACGGCTTCGTAAGCTACAAGCAGGGGAGTAAAGATGTGTCCCTATTTTTGCCCGCAAGCTGTGAATATTGCAATTCAAGACTTGGCAACGGACTGGGGCAAGGATCGATATGATTTACCGGTTTAGGGATTCCAGATAAGAACGAGCTGCGTGAATCAACTTCTTGATTGTATCATAATAATCCGCGTAATTTCGGGCAATGCGCCCGATTTCGTCCTCTGCTGGATACGTATACACCAATCTGTCGACTTCCCGCTGGATTTCTTCGTCTTCCCGAATACCGGACGCGTCCACAGACTTGGGATCCTCCAACATCCCCTTCACTCCGAGCCCTATCTCGGGCTCGTATTGAATCATTAGTGTATGGAGAAGGTCTGTCTCCTGGTGACCACCTGACCCGGGAAACTTCCTGAGACGAAACTCTCGATAAAGACGTTCGAGTTCTCTTCGGCTGGATGCACTCAAGATGCACTTACAAACCAATCATAGTAGGTAGATCATGTTGACTGCTTTGCGATGAATAGTTCAGGGCGCTCCTCTGGTCTGGGAATGTTCCCCCACCTAAGATCTTGCGAGCGAAATATGGCACAGTTTGTAAGCTTGTTTCGAATTATGAGATCCTTCACTCGCTCTGTGATTATGATGTGTCTGCGGTAACCGTTAACCGTAAAAAGGTCCGTTCGATCCCACTGACTTTCGTCCACGATTATTCCTCTTTGAAAAGACGAGTAGGCAGTGTAACCACATTCCGGACAGACATGGAGAAGTCGAATGCCCGACTCAGGGTCAGCGTCGCCACCTTTTCCTTGCACCTCAAGTTCCCAAACCTTTGGAAGAGAGTTTGCGTTCTTCATTATTGATCTGCCAGAAGTGACTATGGATGCATCGCGGAGCCTAAACCCGGTGAGTTTTTCCTGCGTCATCAAGCGGGCAACGGTATCTGTGACGACGCATTCGCTCATGTAAGTCCAGATGAAGTCGCCAATGTCCTTTGAGATTAGCAAGTGAAGGTCTCCTATCCTCGCACCTGCACGCCGGTGGCCTGGAACGAGAGTGCAAGTGATCGATTCGTAGTCGATGTCTTTCACGTCCGCGGCCCCATACTTGGTTTCCCACTCTTGCCTACCGTAAACCTGCGTTGTCTCGGGTTGTACGTGCAACACCAGAGGAGGGCACAAACAATAGAATTGCAATTCGTTCCCTAGAAACCGAAACCTCCGAGTAAAGTTTTGAGATAGTAGAGGATTTGTGCGCTATCCGCATTCGGATTGTTCAAGAGGAACAGTCGCCACGCGGGGTTCCAGCTTTCGGCATATAATCCTCCTCTTCCATGCAGAACCATGTGGACGCCTCGGTCTAGCTGGACTGTATAGTCGTCGATGTTTTCGATACCAGCCCTCTCAAAGAACGCCCCAAACTGTCGCGGCAGCAAGTGGTGGATTTGAGTATCCCCGAAATCGAATCCCCCTCTTTCTGTAGTACTCCAGAACCTTGACGTGCTTACTAGATCTTCTGTCGTTGCGCTGGTTGAGCCGAGATCAACAAGGTCCTTGGTTAAGGCGTCTGCTCCGGCTTGACACGCTTGTTCGTCTATCGTACACCCAGATATCCCCGTCGTAACTATTGTTGCCCCTGAGGTACCGAATATTGCCGGAGCAACAATTCCTGCACCGGCAACGATGCCGCTGGCAAGAAACGCGCCGCCAGAAAGCATCCTCGAACCCGTGAAAATATCTTGTGCTTGTGGACCTAGCGTGGAACCAACAAGCTGATCAGTGTTGACTCCTGTGAAGTGTTCGGCGATGTTGATGATGCCATTCCCTGGTCCTAATGACTCGAGGAGGTCCACGTACCATGGGGATGCGCCAGCTGGATCCGTCAAACTAGTCGGGCTGTCCAGAACGTAAACGTATGGATTCAGGCTTTGAGGACGGGACAAGTGCCCAGGGAAGGGATCCTGACTGATGAACCGACCAATCGAGGGGTCATACCAGCGCTGGTATTCATAGTACAAACCTGTCGTTTGGCTAACAGGTTTGCCCGTGAACCTGTACGTCTCTGAACCTGATGACGAATTGTCTTGGCCGTAGGCTTGGTAGCTGTCCGAGAATACGATATTGTGATTAACATCCGTGGTAAGCCTCGTGCTCCCGAGAGCGTCGGTATGGTAGTAGAATGTGGAGACGTACTCGCCGGACCGAGCTATCTTCAGCCCGTTTGCGTATACATAGTCGTTTGAGGCTCCGCTAGTGAACTGGTCCGAGAGTGTGTCCGTCCCCGTATAGGAGTGGAATATTGTGCTCGATCCTTCCTTGGCCTCGACCATTCGTTCGAGACCGTCATAAGCGTAGTATCCTTGGACCAGCGTGTTGTTCGTCACGCTCAATAGGCTGCCGGGAACACTCCACGAGTATGACCAGCGATTCGTAGTGCTTCCCACGGTCACGTTACTCGTTTTGAGATTACCGCTGGGGTAGTAGGAGTATCCTATGCTAGGACCGTTCGTGGTTGATGCCGACTTCAACTCATTAGTGGAAGAGTCGTACGTGTAACTGGTTGAGACCCCGTTGAGAGACTGAGTCAGCCTGTTACCGAGACTGTCGTATGTATACCGGAGGATCGTTTTCATAGTACCGACGGTGTTGTTTGCGTAGAGAACCCGATTTAGCGCGTCGTAGTGGTACTGATCCTTCAGCTTGACGGACACTCCACTCGTGTTAGTAATGTTGCCGGCTACACTGGCAACGGTTCCTGTCTTGTTGTAGGAGTATCTGAGTTCGAGCAGGACCGTGGCTCCGTTCTTGATATCTATCTTAGAAGTCTGGCCGAGCTTCGTGTATGTGTAGTTCGCGACTATGCCGTTCCCGTAGACTATTCCTTTTGTCTGATCATTCTGGGTGTAGCTGAACTGAGCGAGCGTGGTCACGACGCCTGCATTGTTAATAGAGACGCTCGACACCCTGCCGAGACCATCATAGGCGTAGCTTGCAACTGCCCAGTCGTTGTATGTTATCTGAGAAAGAGTCTCGCCGTTGTACGAGTAGGTGAACGAATAGCCGCCCAGCATTATCCCCGATGGAGTCGAGGTTGACCCTGTAGGGCCTTTGTGGAATGGATCCAGATATCCGTCCGCGAAATACGGAGCCGTGGCAATTATGTCGTACATGACATGGGTTCCGGCAGGTGCGAACTCGATACCGGTCACTCTGACCCAGCCGTTGACCGTGAACAGGCTATCCCCCGGGTGGATTGCTGTCACTGGGGTCCAGCCCATGCCACCTGTAGAGTTTTGGACCCAGAGCGTCTGTCTAGGATTGGCGTCGACTCTGAAAGGTATGCCTGCTGCTGTATTGATGATTAGCATGTTGCTGGTGTCCACCACTCTTATCGAGGTTACGAGTGAGACTGTGAACTGGCTTGTTGTTGTATTGTAGCCGAGCATCCGGTCACCCACGCGCAGGTTTTGCACTGGTATGCTTGTTCCGTTCTGCGTGGTTATCAGAGTTCCATAAGCAACACTGCCTCCGCCTCCACCACCACTGCCGCAGGGACCGTCCACCAGGCCCCCGTTGACGGAATAGGTCTCGCATGTGACTCTACTCCTAGAGTCATAGGTGTAGCCTAAAGTAGCATTCTGATTCTGCAACTGCAACAAGTTACTGTCCCTATCATAGCTGTAGCTGTCGCTGGTCATGGTCGAGCCATGATAGGTTATCGTGCTAAGCCTGTCGAGAGAGTCATACGCATAGGTTGTCTGAACGCCGTTTCTGTCTGTCTTTGAAGCCATGTTCCCATTGTTGTCGTAGCTGTACAACTCGCTGGTACTATCCGCATAGATCGTCCGGAGGAGACGACCGACGCTGTCGTAGGTATAGAATGTGGAGACGAGGTTTGCATTCGTAACCTTAACCAGGTCACCGATCTCGTCATAGTAGTAGTTCGTCACGATTCCAGTCTGGCATTTGCCGTTCGCCTCTTCTATAACAGAGACAAGGCGACCGAGCCTATCGTATATGTTGCATCGGAAGTTCTGGTACTCGTCGGCATAGCGGACCCATGAGGCAGTGTCGTTGTAAAATACTAGGGTTTGATTACCGTCAGGCTCGATTGTTGTGTTCAATCTTCCCAGAGCGTCGTATGTGTAGCTGTATCTGTTGCCCAGAGGATCAGTGTTTGATGTGGGTTTGTCCATCCAGTTGTAGGTAGAGGTCGAGGTCGAGTAGACGGCGCCACTCAGAAACTTCTGTGTAGAGGTCAGTCGGCCGAGTCCGTCATAGATCTGTTTCGTTTTCCAGCTGTTCTCGTTGGTGATGTTCACATAGTTTGCAGCATCATTGTAAGCGTAGACGGTGTAGTCTTGAGTGGGGTATGTGACTCGCGTGGGCCTCCCGAGTACGTCGTACTTGTAGGTGGTATTGTACCCGTTCGGGTCCACACTGGACAGCATCGAACCAGTCGTGGAATTGTAGCCGTAGAGGTTGGTGATTTTGGTTCCGCCAGGGTTCAGAACACGTGTTTCATTTGTCAGGTAGGCGTTAGAATACTTGTTGGAGTAGGTGTAGTAGGTATAGTTGCCTCGGGAGTCCACAACCTGAGCGAGGTTTCCGAAGCTGTCATAGGTTCTCGCCGTGGTGAGCCATTGTGGGCCGCCTGTCGACGTGTACAGCCGTTTTGTCTGAGATAGACCTCCTGATGTGACATAACCGTAATACGTCTCTTGGGGTGGATTCTGGCCTTGTAGCTCAATGGAGACTGACTGATAGCCTGAGTTGCAACCGCTGACATTCCACGTCCAGATATTCGATCCTATGTTCGGGATAGATGAATCCCAGAGGAATAATCCCCAGCCTGCGCTGTTAGTATATGCGAAATCATTGACGGCTGCCGGGCCGCTCGTCTCGGTCATCCCAGTCATGAAACCGATATCGAAGGCAACGGCAACGAGCGAGTTGGGTCTAGTGGTGGTTAGGCTTTCAGAGCTGGATGTGCAACTCGATTGTCCAGTGAAATGTGTTGCGCCGAAGCCACTGACCTTCCTGTATTGCTGTATGAATATTGCTCGGTAATGGCTAGCGTCCGGATATGTTACAGTAACCGTCAGTGAACTAGTGTCTGCTTTGATAGAGAGCGCTCCCCACACGTCAGCCATCACACTATTCGGGTTTGCCCCGTTTGCAAGAACAATATGAGAATAGGCGTTACCCTCGGTGTCGGTGACGTTCGAAAGTGATTGACCACTAGAGCAGCACTGCCAGTAATTGACGATTATCGTATCGCCTGCTTTACAGCCACCCGCAAGATTGCAGATCGTTAGGCTCTGAGTCGTGCTTCCCGAACCGCTGTTTTGTCGTGCCGAATTCCACCCAGCGATAAAGAAAGGAAATACTCCAGTCAGCTGAGCCGATCCTGCGAGGCTGTCATGAATGTTCGAGATCGGAGCGCCGTTCGAGATGAACGAGTTCGAGAAAGCAGTACCCGTTATGCCCGGGGCGACATCGGTTACAGTAACGTTGGCAAATAATGCAGCATATCCACCGGCGTATAGGCCAAATCCCGTGGCTGTCGTTATATCGGTTGACGCGAAGGAACCCGATACACTGCATGATACTCCCGGAGCGGTCGCCGACCCCCAGGCCTGGCTCCCACTTAGCGTGAAGTTGAACTTGTACCATGTATTATAATTCAATGTGCAAGGATTCTCGACCTTCCAAGTGACAGACTCATCTAGGAGAGACAGCTTCATTCCACTGGTAGAGTTATGCAGAACGAGCGCCCATTTTCTCAGGCCGCTACCCGGATAGTGAGCGATTAGCCCGACCCTCTGGTCAGAGGAAGCGATCCTCTTCGTCACGTAGACTGAGGCGATCATCGAGATGCTGCGACTGGTGAAGTTTGTCCAGGCGAACATCCCCTCCTGATGGGCAGGGTTGAAGACTGGACTTGTTCCATTGTAGGAGCCGTTATTCACCAGCCAGGTTCCATTATACACCTGCCAGGGATTGTCCGTCGCCGTATGGTTGCTCTGGCTGAAGGTCTCCTGGAACGCGTTGAATCCTGGCGGTAGCCCGTCATTGTAGTAAGCGTTGAAGCTCTCATGGTACCAGTTGCTGGATGGATTGATCACTCGACGGCTGTAGATCTGGTTGCCCCAGAGATCGTATCTGTAGTAGTTGGTGTAACCCTGTGTGGGGCTGATGAGGATTATCTCTCTTGGGACCTCGCCGTTGATGCCGAACCTCTGCGCCGTACCCTTCAGAAAACTGTGCTGGGTATCCGAGACGTTCCATGATATTCCCGCAAAAGAGAAGCTGTAGGTGGTATAGCTTACGGTTTGAAGTGTGCCGCTGGACCCATCTAGTGTGGTCACAGTGGAATTAGAGACTTGGTCACCATTCCCGTTAGTATAAGTGTAGAGGAACTCGCGAACAGGAGCTGTCGTCGAAGCTACGTATTGTTTTGTGGCACGATAGGTGTAGGCGCCTGACCCTGTTTTGGACGGCGCATAGGTGTAGTTTGAGTGCCATCCGGTGGGATATGTCAGCCTAGTGATGAGCCAGTTTTGTACTCCCGAAATTCCCGATCCATAACTGTATTGGGTCGTTCTGCTGGCCGGGTCGGCAGCCGACACCAGCTCTTGGCCACTGTACGAGTATACGGCTCGTCTTATGAACCCGCTTCCGCATGTGCCTGAGTTCTGTTCGATGCTTGTCAAGAGGCCACTAGTGTAGCAGAGCTTGAAAACTCTTCCAATTGTATCGGTTATTTGTGAAATCTGGCCATTAGCGTAGCTGAATGTGATAGTGTTGCCGTAAGGATCTACAATCTTGTTGAGAGCATGATTGGTAGGATCGAAGGTATAGGCGGTCCCCGATGCTGTGAATAGAAAAGTGCCTGTGCTGTTCCTGATCAGCCTGAAGTTTTCGCCTTTGTGGTTGTCGAAGATTGAGCTGCTGCCGGTCCAAAACGCGAATGGAATGGTGTATGCCTCACCATTCCACAAGTGAATCTCATGCGGAACTCTCGTATTATTCATCCATGGAAAGTTTAGCTGCCATCCATTGCCCATCGGCGCCCATGTGTCATTCTCAACAGACGCAATACCTTTCGAGAAACCATACGGTTCGGTATAGACTCTGGTAAAGTCAAGACTGAGGCCTCTACCGGGAACGCTCATGTCTGTCTGTTCGATTGTAAGTAATCCAGATGACGTCGAAACTGATTCGGCAAGATTATGGAAGTATTGGCCGTATGGCGCAATTCCTTGACCGTTCCATGGGTCGCTGGGACTGGAGAACGGTGACCAGACTGTTTGTATTGGTATTGAAGCGAACCAAATGGGCCCTGTTGACCATACGAGTCCGATCTGACTGGAGTTAGTCATGCTCGCCGAAGCAACGTTCGACCCGAGTTCTTGCGGGTTCGAGAGGCCTATAATGGGAAACGAAGCGGAACCGTCCGTCCAGTTGCCAAGGTATTCCTTCATCAGTATCGAGGAGTAATTGTAGACGCCAAAAGCATAGAGGTGACTCGTCGAAGAGTCTATTGTGATAGTTGGGAAAGTAACTGTCCCACCGAAAATGTTTCTTGATAATTTGAGATTATACCAGTCCGACGAATACCAACATATACCCGCACACACCAATTGACCCTTCATGTTGAAGGCCAGCTCAGCCACTCCCCCATTCGCCGCAGTGTAAACAATATGTAAACGAAAGGTCGCGTCCGCAGCGATTGAGAATGTACCGGCGCCGCCACCACTGGGTCCGAGACAGTCAAGCGCAGGGATTGGATAACAGTCAACTTGGATTATGGAACCAACACCGCTGCCAGGGAGGGACCACACGGCGAACAGGTCAGTCGTTCTGTCCGATGGTGAGACGGTCCTAGCGTAAATGATTGTTACTCCACCGAAGGCATCGGAATTTGCAATTGCTGAACTTATCCCGCGATTGTTAGGATCGCTGTCAACGAATAGTTGGGATAGGGCTGAGAATGTCCCGTACATGAGATAGATTTTGCTGAAACTGGGGGTGCTACCACTAACCGCACCTGCATCCCACATTACATTGTATGAAAACGCCAGCTCTCCGTTTGAGGTCCAAGTCGCACTCGGGAGCCAAACGTACAAGAAGCAATCGTCCCACGCTCCACACGTTTCGGTATACGAGGTCTGCTGGTTACTCGCCGCTCCCCAAACAATTCCGGTGCTTGTTATCGTGCCCAGAGCATACGACAAGAATGCGGTCACAGGGGTTGATTGCGCTACGTAGCCCGTGTCTATTTCCTCGCCCGCCGCGAGGAAGACTGTTTCTCCAATGACAGCTACTGTTGGGTTGGAGCTGGACTGCCATCCACTCGGCATCATCTTCTCTGAGGTCCACCTGACTCCGTCATGCGAATAGGCGTAGGATACTCCTTCACTAGAATTGTAGTAGAAGACCCACCAGTTGCCGTAACGCTGGTCGTAAAATACATGACGTTGCTGGGGTGCCGCAGTTCCAGAGTATTGAAACCCGTTCGAACCTACGAGGCTTGGGTCCACCGTCACGCTTGAGCCGTTCGCTGTGTTTCCCAAGTCAATCGAGAGAGAGAACGATCCTTGGGAAATTGTAGGAGTCGAGTTGAACATATCGCGGACATCATTCCAAGAGAAGGTATAGTTTCCGGACGAATAAGTCATAGAAACCTCCTTCCTCGCAAGTGACAAGTCGAAACCACTTGCAATAGTGTTCGACCACGAGCCAACGATTGAATATTGCCCAGAAATTGACGGAGTAAACTGCAATTCCCAATTCAAGGGGCCGGATGCTGTGGCTTCGTAGGTTATCTTGAAAACCCCTGAATAGGCCTCCGAACTAACTTTCATTGTTCTAACGACAAACGTTCCCGTCTTGTTGGTCCCTATTGTCGTGAAATTACTGGACAAAGGTACAAGTGGAATCCAGAGACCCGTTACGTTTGCCTCGACACCCCAGAACAACCAACGACTGATAACGCTCGAACCCGGACCGAGCAACTCATCATGCGGAGTCGGCCCTCCCAATAGCCTCATTCTAATCTGCGGAGTGTATATTGTAAGGTTCTGAGATGAGGAATTCAGAACCCCAGAAAGCGGAAGGTTCGCTACAGTCGACAACGTAGTCTTTGGTAATGATAGGTCAGGCAGTGGGCCTGCCCCAACAGAGTTTGGAGTGACAGTTCCAAGACTCTCCGTCGGGGGTGAACAGTCGCTAGAGGAGCCCGTCAAGATTGTTGTGGAATTCGGGATTGCAGGAGAACAAGTTGTCTGAGATTGTTCTGATGATGGGAACATGCCTCCGAACGCGTTTACAATACCGGGCAGCCACGAACCTATTGACCCAACGATTGTCAGGAAGATGAGGGATGACACCAGGATCGTCTTTGCAATCTTTCTTGAACGATAGCCTGGATAGAATCCTCGTATTGTTTGGTCGTTGCCCATTGAATTCTAGACCAAACAGCTGTAGAATTCTCATCCAGAATATTAACCAATACTGATCTCAGATCAGTACTTACTAGTAATCACTTCTTGGTTCATTAGGACCCTTGGTGAGTAGGATCGGCAGGCCCGGTTGCCTTTAGCTGCGGGACGATGGATTGGTTGGTTCAAACCCGTTGAACGGTCTCGATAGACTCCAGAGACTGTTGAATCTTCTTGCAGAGAAAGGCGGATGTGGTGTTGAAGAGCTGGCCACAGCCGCCGGCTGGTCTGTGGATAGGACGAGGCCTATTGTCGAGTTTCTGGCGGAGCACGGAATGGTCTACTACCGTGCCACGGAGAATATGGTCCGGATTGATCCTCAGCTAAAACGGTTGATGGTCGGGGAGGACTGAATACCTCGTCAGCATCCCGCTTTATCGCGTTCAACCCAGCAAGGAACAATTCGCCCTTCTCAGTCAGCTCGTGAACCATATTGCGACTTTTCAAATGCTTTCGCAGATGACTTGAGCCGAGCAGGCCTTCAACATATTCTTGAGCGGCTCGATAGTTTAGGCCGAGCTTCCGTGCGAACTGGGTGGTTGTGGCCCCAGCCTTGGCCAGCTCTAGGATCCCGGCGATTATCCAGATAGAATCACGCCTGCTTTTCAACGCGGGTCCCCAGAAATTTCCGGACATTTACCGGTACCTCGGGATATAAAACCGACTGATAGCAGAGCAGGATCAAGCACCCCGGCGCCACATTAAGATATATTCCTATCGATTGAGCAGCAGATAATCGAAGATCTGTAACAGACTCACTAGATGAACTTAGAATGCTGAACCGTGCCTATCCGGATACGCTTCTCACTCAGTCTTGTTTCTTCGCATCGAAGACCAATTCGACGCAAGTTACGAGTTGGTTCACGCCATTTTTTGTTCTTGGGCCGGAAGAGAAACAAGCGTGACTCGGGGACAGGAAATCGCGGGTCCGGCACGTGCGTATGAACATAGGCCTCAGGGATGGCCTCCTGATCGACTTGTCTTTTTGCTGGGTCTAGATTGGAGGTGCCCGTAGGTCTAATAGCCACCTGGCTAACAGGTTTGCCCGTGAACTTGTACGCTTCTGAGCCTGAAGACAAGCTATCTTGGCCGCTGGTCCGAAAATGTCGACGTTGTGCTAGTAAAGATCGTAGTTTGGTCCTTCGACGCAGCCGTCGAGGCTCAGCATAAAGAATAGGTGAACCCTTCTCATTCTTTGTGGCCCCCAGGTATGCCATAGGACCCGACGAATTAGGAATATCGAAGATTCTAACTTCTGGGAAATCGTTTAGCAGAACCCTGATTCGTTATCTATCAACAGCTGTTCATCTAATCGCACCTATGTGAACGGGAGAACTGTCAAGCTGGTTGGGGACTATAGCCTAACGATCGAGATGCTTCTAGTTCCTCTATTTTTTCGTGGATTAGGGAGTGTACGAATCGTGTGGCGAAAAGGCATTCCCGGTCTAGTGTAACTGTCAACAACAGAAGGACAAGTCTGACCCAGTCGCTACCAATCTCAGCCTTGAAGAGCTTGACCAAGATACCGGGTTCTCGTGATCAGTCTGACGATGCCGTCTAATTAACTAGGAAGGCTTCTTCAATCTTCTCATGTGGGAGGGAGAACATGGCGTGGACCCAGGGTGCGTACTTGCGGTCAATCGGCTCCTTTTTCGAGTCGGCTTGTGAGTCTCTGGAAATCTCTGCGAACTTGGCCCAGCGAAATTCGTAGGCGCTGTTTCTGTTCATGTTCATAGGACCCCTGTACTTCGCGGCCAGCACGGACAGTAGTTCATTCTCACAATACCTCGGGTCCGAAGGATCTCTGGCAGAATACGAGACGCTGAGTATCTTTCGCCAGTTCTTGATCACAACGCTGAGGTCCTCGTTTGCACACCTTCTCGCGGCTTCGGAGAGACTCTCCACCTCTGAAGACTCATACCTTCTGGGATGAGTGTCGCCCGAGAGGCTCCATACCTTGTCGAATATCCT